>Ga0207950_100113_pt1 | contig 33549 bp, 44 predicted proteins | sample Subbio11_8B_AprC_FD_184814 | JGI IMG/M metagenome (GOLD analysis project Ga0207950, IMG submission 184814) | Serpentinite rock and fluid subsurface biosphere microbial communities from McLaughlin Reserve, California, USA - CR11_8B_AprC (SPAdes) | ecosystem: Environmental > Terrestrial > Deep... | reverse complement strand
GTGAGGACTTCACCCCTACTATCCAGCGTGGCGCTCACAGTAAGCCTATCTCCCATTTGCCATCCCGCCACACCCTCTCCGAACCTCACCACCGCAGTCAGCGCAGACTGTTCAGGAGTGGGGGAGCGTGCCCCGACACGCGCCCCCTGCAATGCCGCCTCGCTAACCCACGTCTGCATCGTCGTGGCGGTCGAAACATCCACCATGGCCCCAAGCAGCAACAGCAGGATCGGAATAAGCGCCGCCACACTGAGCATCTGGGAGAATGCGCGGCTGTCTTTCTTGAGTGTGTGCATTACTAAGGCGTAGGTGCGCCTATGGTTGCGAACAATGTCTGCGCCCTAGCGAGGACGTTAGTGACTATAGCGGCTACGTTCGTCCGAATGGTGGGACTTACCACTGTGATGATCCCCGCAGTGATAGCAATAAGGCCGACGGCAGCCAGTAGCTCGCTAGATGCTCCTTTATTGCACCTCAGAAGACCTAGAGCCCTAGAGTATGCCTTGTTTAGCGTGTTTCTTAACATATTTACCCTCCTCGAATTCAATTTATCCTAGGGTGCGCCTATAGTCGCAAACAATGTCTGGGCTCGGGCGAGCACAGCGGTCACGATATTGCCAACGTTCGTCCGAATAGTGGGACTTACCACCGTGATGATCCCCGCAGTGATAGCAATAAGGCCGACGGCAGCCAATAGCTCGCTAGACGCTCCTTTAGTGCATCCAAGAAGCCTTCGCCCACTGGAAACAGCCTTGGTAATTATCTTGGTTAACATTGCCTTCCTCCTCCTTTTAGAAAATCTCCAACAGGCCGCCCAGCGAAAAAATGAACGGCAGTGAGAAAATGATGATAATCGGCAAGAAGTATCCGAGGAATATAGGGAAAAACAGGTTATTATCCATTCTTCCCGCACGCTCGATCCGCTCGTTGCCCCTTACCTCTTCAATCTCCTCTAGAAACTGCTTCAAATAATGCTGTGTGTCCCCTCCCCCCATTTCCCGTCCCGTTACAACAAGCGCCATGAATCTATGAAAATACATGCTTAAACTGTTCTCGGCTGCAAGCGTAAGCGCGTCTTTAACCGACTTCCCTGCGTCAATCTCGCTTTGCGCCTCGTAAAACAGCCGCCCAACCACCCCCTTAAGATGTTTTGAGAGGTGAAAGAGAACGTTTTCCACACTCATGCCCACCTCTAGACCGCTAACGAACATCTCCACCGCAACCGGCATCTCGCCGTCCTTCAGGAAAGAGTCTTTATATTCCTCGATCGGACGACGCCAACTGGTGTAAAACAAAATAGCTCCACCAAACGACAGGAGAGCGAAGCTCATTGGGTTCAGCCCACCCGTTACTAGGCCAATTCCGGCAACTAAGAGCATCAGCGCCGTCGCCCCCACAGCCGTCATCACCAATTCATCGACATGTCTAATCCTAAAGACCAATAACATGACCCCGCCCACCGCCCGCAGTTCTCTCTCCCACAATTCCATGGTCTCTCTCGGTAGACCCATCCTCTCCAAACGACGCGCGGAAAAAATAGGTTTCATCGAGACATTTCCAAGTCAATCTTCCGTAGAACATACAGCGTGGCTGCCGCAAACGCTAAAATGGCCATCGTGGCCGCCGTTCTGCCAAGCGGGGAGGAGTAAAACTCCACAAACTGCGGACTCGACATCATAGTAGAGACTGTCATGAATAGCATCACCCCTCCCATACTGACCATCAGGGACTTTGACTGCGCCGTCTGAGCGTAAACTCTATTAGCCATCTTTATTTTAAGAGCCAACCTCCCCGCCGTTCTCGCGCACATGGCAGACAGATCAGACTTGATCCGCACCGCAAACAAGGCGCAGTCAACCCACGAAGCTATAGGAACGCTTGGAATCTGCCTTATAGCCGCCAGCGCCGTCTCCGTACTTTCACCACTCTGCATGCCGATTACTACCCGATCAAGGTAGTGTTTTAACGGCTGTTCCGCTTTTTCCGCCGCCCTCATGAAAGACGGCTGGAAAGCGGGTATGACTGTTAAGTGGAGACTAAGCGACATCATGAAATCCCTAAACTGCGTTTCGAGTAGCCTTGTCCGGCGCATAGACAAAGCATCCAACAGGTACTTGCCTACAGCCCAGACAACCACCGGGAGAAGGAAGGCCAGCAATGTATAGCCGTAATAGATTGCCAGCGCGAAGAGAGAGACGGTTAAGAGGACAAACCATAAAGCCAAGTCCTCCGGATCGGACTCACTCCCCGACATTTTTAGTTTGTCTCTGAACGATGCGATCGTGTTATCCATACCTAGCATCCCGCCGACCGAGAAATACCCGCCCTTTTTAACACTGCGCAAGCGCTCAAGGCGCAATTTAACACCCGCCTTTTGCTGCTCAAAGTGCGCCGCCACAAAAAGCAGAATCACAAAAAGCGAAAACCCAGATAATATGGCAACCAGCACTAACCTATCACCCTCTCAACAAGATACTCCCCGTCGCTGTCTGTGCCATTTATCTCTGCCACCTCTCCCAGCGCCCAGCCCACCCTATTTCCTAGAGCGTCTTCCGTGACTTTGAGATAGACCAAAATATCTGCCGCCCGCGAGATGAGGCGTCGCACAATCCTCCCATCGAGGTTTTGATGCTCTTGGATCAGCATTTCCAGCCTCAGTAGCGCATCCAAACACCCGTTAGCGTGGATCGTGGTCATAGACCCGCGGTGTCCCGAATTGAGCACGTGAACAAACTCATACGCGCTGATCGGCGTGCGAATCTCAGTCAAAATGATGCGGTCTGGATCTGCCCGCAGACAATCGCGGAGGATGGTCGAATACGTTATTTCCTTGGCTTCCCCGCCACCCGCCCGGGTCTTAAAGTAATAGACATACGGCAACGAAAGCTGTATCTCGCGCGTATCTTCAAGCACCGCCACTACGTGCTTCCGCTGAGTCTCAAATCCCAAGGCGTTCACAAAGGTAGTCTTGCCCGCACCCGTCTCGCCCGCAACCACGATGTTTTTGCGATCCTTGACCGCCTGTTTGAAATAGTTCACCATCGGCTCTAGCCCGGAGACACTGCCCGCGAGCTCGTCTAACGTGGCTTTAAGGCGGTTGTGTTTCCTGACGATCACCACCGGCTTCTCTGACTGAGGAGGAATGACCAAAAGTGCCCGCGATCCGTCATGCAACTCTGCGTCTTGCGACGGAGTGCTGACAGTAAGTGCCTTGTTAAGGGGTGCCAAGATGCGGTCTTGCAGGATGCGAACCGCTTTCTCGTCCTGAAAATGCTCCTCTGCGTCTGTCTTCACCCCTCGCTTCTTAAACATGATCCGCACACCCAGAACGGAGATGTCCGTTATCTCCGGGTCTTCCAAATGTTTTTCGAGTATCCCCAACCCATACAAACGCTGGTACAGGAGATCGCTGTATTCGTCGAGCCTCCCCATTTCGTAGGGATACCGTCGCCTGATCAACTCTTCAGTTTCAGTCCGCAGCGCACTTTTAACACCGGGTTTGCCGTGGTGCTTAACCATGTGCTCACGTAATTCGACGGCCAATAGATCTACGTCAATGCCACTATTGAAGTTTTTAGCAAGTTTGTTGAGGCTCAAATTAAAGCCCCCACGATCTTTGCGAGTCTCGCGTCCCTAAACCCAGCGAAGCGGCTAAACTCCGGTATGCGACACACCGTCGGGAACGGGAATTCGGCCACCGCAACGTATTTCGAGGCCGCAAAGCCCCTTCGGTTAACCACAAGTCCCGCCCGATCTAAGTCCGCAAACCCATTCCCCTTGAGGTAATCCACCATGCCAAGCACCCGCGCCACCGACGTAATGCTTTCATCTGTGACCAGCAGCAACCTATCTGCCGCCCTGAGCGCGGCCACCACGCCCTCCGTGAGGTAGGATTGCGTGTCTATAATCACGTAATCATAGCGTTCCCGTAAGTCGGCGATGATGGATACCACTGCCTCGTGTGATGCCAGCTCACCGACGTCGGGGAAGCCTCCCGTCAGCACGTCAAAAGACTCCTGCGCCGGGCACTGGATACTCGTCTCCACACCCGTCCCCTGTGCCACCGCCAAGCCCTTCGGCTCCACCTCTAAAATAGTCGACATATCCCCGGGAGTAAAATCCACTTCCACTACCACCACTTTATGTTTGTACGATAAAACCCTAGCTAGTGCTAGGGTCAGTGTCGTTTTGCCGACTCCACCTTTGGGGCTGTACACCGTTAAGACCTTTCCCAAGCTCCTACCTCCTAACCACCTTGAAGGATCGCGTAGAAAGAAATGGCACAAGTTCCAGTAACAACTCTACATCTGCCTCAAGTACAACATTAACATCCCTTTCCGCATTAGACAGACCGACGACCGTAAACCCATCAAGCAGCCGTGAGACGTCCATGCCAAACACGGCTATAGCCACCGCATCCCCAACAACAACTCCGGCGGTCTCCGGCATGGGCACAGTTATCGTTAAAAACCCTTTCCCCGGTTGAGGTAGCTTTCTTTCCCTGCCCACCGCCGCTAATGGTACAAGATCACCAGCGACCCTGCCGATGGTGGCGGTTTGGCCGACGATACTTTCTTTCGTCTCCGCGAGGCCTTCCACCTGAAACGCAGCCGCGGGTATCCGTTCTGTCCGTAACATCCCCGCGGAGATAAGTGTCCCAACCGCAATGTCCTGTGCCGCGACCACCACTTGCCGCGTCTGGGTCTGCCCTTCTAAAAACAAAAATACGGTCAGAGCGAAAACGATACCTGCGATTATGGCTATTTTTATAGTTTTTTTCACACTAAGCCTCCGCTTCGTACTTTAGTTGTCCCTAGAAGTTTTTCTGACCATGCGCGAGGGGGCCCAGCGACTTGCTGGCATGGCACGATCAATCTCTTCATTTTTTATTTCCAGCATTACCCGTACATGCTCACCTCCTACAAGATTTTCGTAATCAATATGGTGTACCTTCCATCCCTTTCTTATGGTTACAGGATCCCGCTCAATAAATCTCCCGTTTACTATTTCGCCTTGAATTAGCGTAACGTCCACTCTATCCCCAACAAACAGCTTGGCGGCATCGTCTTTCGTCACACCAAAACTAAGGATGCTGTACCCCCACCTCGGCATTGTCCGTACTGGGGGAGGAGTCTTGTCCGTCACCGCAGATGGCCTGACAATCTCACCCTTGGTAATCCTCTCACGTGCGTAGTTGCCAATAATGGTCTCTAGGGAGTGCATTGCCCCTTCAGGGACTTTGTCCACCCGATAAAGCTTTAAGATGGCCATGCCCTCTCTGATCGGCATACCAGGGCTAAGGTTGATGGCGGCAATCGCCACCCAAGTAAACCTTGCGGCTACGCGAGGATACCCCCACACTCCTACGGCTACGAAGGCGGCTACCAACACGAGAGCGAAAATGGTTTTAAGGACTTTCACAAAAATGGCCTCCTTTTTCTAGGGGGATAATATACACTGTTGGTATGGTTAGCGGCAATCGTAGGCGTTCTGGTGGGGACATGCTTCGCCACCCAGACCCTTTTCAGGCTCTGGCGCAATAACTGTCTGACACGGGCACCTACCGCCGGGGGAATGCTCGACCCCTGGTAAAGTGGACCGATTTGTTAGTGGCGTTCGACAGGCGTTTCTCTGAAATATGCCCCTATGGAAAGGGTGAGTCCCTCACCTAACACCTTGGCACAGATGTAAATTCTGTGCTGCCGCCGGTTGAGGTCGACTATTGTGTGCTCAAGCCCGGCAAGGGGGCCGCTATGTATTCTAAGATGCGGCTTCGTCTCAATGTCGACCGGCAACACCGGCTCATTGTTCGCAGTTAGCCTCCGGATAAATGCAATCTCATCTTCGGATAACGACTCTGGCCGCCCCGGATTAAGCCACCGAATCACTCCATCCACGCCCTTGACGCTATGATACAGCTCGTCATGCATGGGACTGTCGACAAAGACGTATCCCGGCATCAGCACCCGCAGCCTATCCAGCCACTTACCTCCGCAACGCTCAGGCCTCACAGCTGCTGGCACTCGCGCCGTATATCCTTGGGAGAAGATTTCACTTTGGACGTCTGCTTCCTTCCCCGACATGCACTGCACTACGTACACTTACTTCCACCTCCCTGCAAAATATCCTGCAAAAATTTGTGTCTAACGTTGCCAATCTTACTCAGTATCACGGCCCATTTAACAGCCAGTGAGTAGCCTTCTCCTTCTTTCTCTTGCTCACATCAGGGCGACGTGACAGGCCAGTCAATACTACATGCACGGGACACATTTCTAGCACCCTGTCATACACTCTCATTTGCATGATATCTCGCACCTCTTTCATGGCGGCAAAACTTAAGTTTGTAGTCACTAGAAGAGGTTTCTGTGTGCGCAGTCTCACATCGATCACCTGAAAGACTTGCTCTGCAGCGTAAGGGGTATCACGTTCAGTGCCTAAGTCGTCAATCACCAATAGCTCATATGTCTGGAGTTTCTCTAGTACATCTTTCTTGTCGAAATCGCGGAGGTGGTAAAGGATTTGCGGAAAACTAGTTACCCCAACGGTTATGCCCTGCGCCAGCAATGCATTTGCGACGCATCCCGCTAAAAATGATTTTCCTGTGCCCACAGGGCCGGTAAAGAGTAGGCCAGTGTTCGCGTTCTGCATAGTGGCGAAGGAGCGAACATACTCACGACATATTGCCGAGGCGTCTGCGTTTACTCCGTCATCTCGAGCGAAGGTAGATTCCCGCCATGCGGTATCATGGCTAAAGGTACAAGCGTCACGCGCTAGGGCGTCTACTCTTTTCCTCGCAGCCACCTGCTGGTAATATGCTTCCTCGGCCTCCACGGCCTCTCGCTGACAATCGCACATAACGGGCACAGTTCGTGCTGCACCTAGGAGCTTCACCTGATACTGCTTGCGAGTCTTGCATGTACCACAGACTAACAGTCCCGCATCGTTAATGAAGTCCTCAAGTGCCGGGAGCATCTCGTTGGTGTACTGAGTTTTTGCCACGCCCTACACCGCCTTTCCCAGTCATATACTCAGCAATAAAATCTGGCTCTCGCAAGTACTCGGCGTCGATCATGTCTTGGGTCATCACCTGCTCATCCTCCCACCGCCGCTGCCTTAACCAGTTCTCCGGCTTAGGAATGTAGCGCCCTCCCTCAGTCTGCCACTGCCGACTGGCCTTCTCTTTTGTGAGAGATACAATAATGCGACCGAGAATCTCAGGATTCGGGTTAATTTGATTCCACACCGCTTGAGCGGTCTGTTTCCCAGTCTTCTTTGGGTAGGTGCTCCAAAAATCCTCAAAGCCATTCTCCTTGAGCACAGTACCGTTTGCTTCCTCGCGCGCGCTCGCGTTCTGAGTGTTCTTTATAACCTGGTTCTTTATAACTTGGTTCTTTATATATAGTTCTTTATAGGGTGTAGCCCCTACACTAGGTGGTGTAGCCCCTACACTAGGTGGTGTAGCCCCTACACTAGGTGGTGTAGCCCCTACACTAGGTGGTGTAGCCCCTACACTAGGGTTCATACTGTTCGCTAGGGTAGTCTCAGCTGGAATAATGGTTTCTGTGTGAAATGGATTTGATGTCTCGTTCACGGCCTCAGCATTCGCAGACTGAGACAAAGTAGCTATTTCCTTCTTTTCAGGGTAGGCAACTTCATAGACATTGGTGGCGTGACCCCCTTGTGAATTTTCACGGGTGGTTTTTAACAAGAAACCTTTACCCACCAAGGCCTTACAGACCTCAATTGCTGTTTTTCTGCTAATATCACATTTAGCTGCAATTGTTGTGTAACTAGGAAACGCCCGTCCTCCGTGGTTTGCGCAACGACACAGAAATATATAAACCAACAATTGGTGTTTGTCCATGCCTACCTCAAATGTGCTATTAGGAACTTGGAAATATGGGACCTCCATCCGCACTACGGTTTTATCTGCCGCCAACTGGTAACCACCTCCAATTGAATGATCTCTTCATCCGCACTTCTATCCGACCCTGTTGTTCCGCCAATGGCGAAATGCATCGTGGGATAGACGTTCTAAGGCTACATTCCCGCCCCATATCTACGATCCGTTGTTGTTATGGTGCGTTGGTTTTCCGCCCACTCTATCAGCGCCTTCGTCGAGAATCTCAGTCTGGACCCTAAGCGAAAGTGGGGCACTTTGTCCTGCTTGGCGAGCTCATATATCATCCAGAGGGAGCACTTGAGCAGGTCAGCCGCTTCTGCGCTAAATTTCTTCTAGACTAGTCCTTATCTGTTACATTAGGGGCAAAGAACTTGAAAAGCGCTTACGCTGTGCAGGAGAATTGCCCGTTTAGCCAACCCTGTTGTTTAACCACTGCCGGAAAGCATCCCACGGGGAAGTTGGGGCTTGTCCCAGTGGGACAAGGCTAGTTGTGAACCCTAGCCCGTTCCATCATGAGCTTGATCTGCTGGCGCGTGGCAGTCTGCCATATCTCGGTGATCTGCCGCTTAACGTGCTGCTGCGCGTCCTGGGGGATGCTATCAAGCGGGATCCACTGCTCGTTGTAGAACACGCTGATAGTTGGCGTTCTCTTTGGCCTCTCCACTGCGGCTGCTTTCCTCACGGCCATCCCTCCTCGAAATACGCTTATGATCTATATGTTTGTCTTAATAACCGCAAGCTAATTAGTGTGTTGATTAGTGCTTACAATGGAATACACTGACGGAGATATTGGCGGCATCACTCACTCGCCAAGTAACCTCTTGCTACGTCACGCTTATTCATTTCTCTCCCCTTCCTTTGTGCTAGTGGGCTTGTGGTTTCCAGCGGCCGTATTTAGCTCTCCGAGCAGCGCACCGACCGTAACGCCCAACACCTCGGCGAGCTTTGTTAAGGTGGTTAGAGAACCGCTACTCGCCCCTAGTTCTATCTTGCAGATTAGTGAGCTCTCCCGCGAAATCAGCTGCGCAAGTTGTGCTTGGGTCAAGCCTTTGTTGGTGCGAAAGGTTTTTAGGTTTGTAGAAAGCTGACTCATATTCGTCACCTCCTAAATAGGATTCTAAAGCATTTAATGCAGGTTGTCAACACCAAAACGGCGTTTAATTCAGTCTTTTGCTGGATATGAGATTGGGGTATAATCAAGATGAATTAAATTCAGGATGGGTGATTGTGTGTGGATTACGGGTCTAGAATAAAGAAGCTACGGCACACGGCGGGATTGTCTGCTAACGCTCTTGGCAAAATGGTTGATTTGGACCCTACGACAATCTACAAAATGGAAGCTGGCACATCAAAGCCCTCACTCGATGCGCTTGAGCGCATCTGCGCCGCCTTAGGCATCACTCTTGCCGAGTTCTTCGCTGAAGCCGACTGTCTTAAAGTAGCGGAATCTAGCTGCGGCTACGGTGAGTACGCAGATCTGCCGAAAGAGGCCATCGAGCGAGTCGAGGAACTAATATCCCTCTACCGAATGAAATACAAAACGGAGAACGATACGAAAAAATAGGGTGCACAAGTCTTTGAAGTGGGCGTTGATTATCCCATTAAACCTTAGGCATCTTTTTTGAGGCGGCTGATGATGTACTGCTGTCCTTTCGGCAACACTCGGGTTACACTGTGCAGGAAAACCCCTTTGTCGTTCTCGTGGGTGCCTTCCGCGACCTCAAAGTATCCGCGGTCGACATACTCTTGATAGGGCTCGGTGGAATTTGGCATAAGCAAGCCCCAGTCGCGTAGCCGTTTGTAAAGCCGTCGTTCACCGATGTTCATACCGCCCTTGCAGCAGATCTTGGCTAGCTCCCGAATCAAAATGCTGGTCTCTGAACGGGCCGCAGTCTCGGCAAAGGCGACTAGCGGTGCTTGGCGTTCCATTTGCTCTGCTAGATCGGCGGCCATCCGTAACGCCTCCGGTAAGGTTTGAGGGACAGTGAACATCTGCTTGGTGCGGAAATAGGTTTCAACCAGAGCGTCATAGACGTCCCAAGCCTTTTGGGTATTGAGAGATTTAGCGTGGAGTAGCGCACCCTTTTCTGTCCAGAGGTAAAGCGTCTTTGCGTTCCTAGAACCATCATCAATTTGATGACGGTTGACAAACTCGTGCTTTGCCTGCCCCTCCAAGCAGTAGAAGTGCTTACCCTCAGCGTAGTGCTCCCTGTTTCGATTGAAGTTATTGCTGATGATGGCGGAACTTGTTCCATATCCCTCCGCTAAGACTTGGGTAGTAATTATGCGCTGCCCTGCGACTTCAATGGGCTTTAACTGGGCATCCACTTTGGTCACTCCTTTCTTTTGTTGCATCCGCGATTGTCGCTGTCGACATCTATAGCTTTATGTGTCACTTCGCAACGAGCATGGTCAAAAAAAAGGGTCCACACACACCCCAGAACATCGGCTAGGCGCCGAGCAACGGTCACGCTCGGGTTTCTAGTGCCATTCTCAATCTGAGTATAGTACGCCCTTTGGATGCCCGTCCGCGCGGCAACATCCTCTTGGGTGAGGGATCTTTCATTCCTCAATTGAAGTAGCCAAGTGCGCATTCATTCCACCCCCCTAAGTAGCAAGTCGCCACTACACGTTCATTATAGTTGCTTTTCGCAACATGTGTCAAGGGGAGATAAGAAAAAAGTTGCTCTTTGTTACTCAGGGTTTACGGTAGCATTACGCTACTATAATATTTTGGTAGATAAGAGGTCTATAAGATGAGAGGAGGAGTCCCGTGCTGGCACAGAGATTGACCCAACTACGAAAGGACAGAGAAAAAACGCAAGAAGACATAGCGGGGTACTTGGGGATTTCTAGACCCACCTATACAGGGTACGAATCAGGGCGGCGACAGCCCGATTACGACACTCTTATCAAGTTGGCTATATTTTTCGGCGTGTCGGTAGACTACTTGTTAGGAATAAAAGAAAGTGGCCACGACACCGCTATGGCCCCAGTTAACGATGGGAAAACCGAATCCATCCCCATCCTCGGCCGCATCAAGGCTGGCATTCCTCTTCTCTCCGAGGCAAACCATGAAGGCGAGATAGAGGTGTCCAAAGACATTAAGGCCGACTTCGCTCTATGCGTCTCTGGGGATTCCATGTCTTGGGCGGGCATCGCGGACGGCGACATTGCCATCTTGAAGCAAGTATCCTCCCCTACTCACGGCACGGTGGTGGCCGCAGTCGAGGAGGACTCCTGGGATGCTACACTTAAGTTCTACGTCAAAGCTAACGGCCATGCGGTGCTTAAGGCCGCCAACCCGGAATACAAAGACATCCCCATTACCGAGAAGCACAAAATCATCGGCCAACTGGTCAGCCTCTCCAAGAACCCGCCCGTCTTAAACGATTACCTCGCCCACCTCATGTACAAGGGCTTAACGGACAAGAAGTGGGAGCTGGCAGTGGAGATAGCGCAGCACCATGGTTTAGACGGCGAGAAAGTGGCTAGCCTTATCTCGTTGTTTGGGCAGACGGTTAAGCACGTTAAGTAAGGACCAGTTCAGGGCACAAGGTCGCTGGGTGAAACGCAAAAGGAAACGGCATCTTGCTGCACCCCACTAATTCTGCACATGAGCACCTCGTCTTCACCGCCGCCAAAGTACGCGATACGTAGGTGGGCGAGGTTCTAAAGAAGGAATACTGATATGAGTCGCGAAAACCCATAGAAAAAGGAGGACATGCTTATGAATATCATGCACCACAAAGATTCCCCTTCCAACAGAGATGTAATATCGCTGTTCTCAGGCGCTATGGGGTTAGATATAGGTTTGGACAAAGCGGGTCTATCGATCAAGGTGGGCCAAGACAGTGATAGAAACTGTATTGCAACAATGCAAGCCAATGGACACAATGTTTTGAGGGGAGACATTAGAGACATCCAACCGCACGAATTGTTGGACGCAACAGGCCTGAAGCCCGGCGAACCGTTTTTGATATGCGGAGGGCCACCCTGTCAACCCTTTTCGACAGCAGGCAAGCGTCTAGGGATTAACGATCCACGAGGCAGTTTGTTCATGGATTTTATACGAATGATCGATGCAATTCGCCCCCGCTTTTTTATTATGGAAAATGTAAAGGGGTTAATGTCTGCCCCAGTGGAACATGTGCCTCATATTGAGAGAAATGGCATGGGCACGTCGGCCCAGGGAAGAGGAACCGGCTTGGATGTAGTTTTGTCCGAGTTCGATAAATTGGGATACAAGACGGTCTATGGGGTGTTGGATGCGGTGAACTATGGTGTCCCGCAATTTAGAGAACGCTTTGTGTTAATTGGAAGCAGAGCGCACGAAAACATCTTTCTTCCTTTTCCTACCCATTTTCAAATGCATCAAGATCCGGCCTATCGATGGGCAACCTTGCGGAGTGCAATATCCGACCTTGAATCTGATCCAGGCGAGTGCGCATTTTTTAGCCGTGATAGAATGGATTTGCTGAAGCTTGTACCAGAAGGAGGAAATTGGAGAAGTCTCCCCGATGATTTAGTTGAGAAAGCCATGGGTGGTGCCTATCTGTCAGGTGGTGGCAAAGTGGGTTTTTATCGAAGGTTGTCGTATGACCAGCCCTCTCCTACCATTGTGGCAACTCCGGTACAAAAGGCATCCATGCTCTGTCACCCAACACAGAATCGTCCTTTAAGTGTCAAGGAATACGCTCGAATTCAGCAGTTTCCGGATGATTGGCAGTTTGCAGGAACGATTGCGTCAAAATATCGACAGATTGGTAACGCCGTGCCAGTGAGATTGGCTACGGCTTTAGGTAAAGCAATTGTTTCCGTTGCCGAGAACTCTGCCTTGATTAGAACAAAAAGAATGAGGGGAACTGATGTGCATAATAAAATAAAGAATGCACTTCAGATCGGTGTCACCAATGCCTATTAACGACAGTTACAGCGAAGAAGCCGTTGCTAAGGTAATAGCAAAAGCATTAGGCGACTTCTATTGCGCCTTGATTGGGAAAGTAGATAACCTCAACATAAAGAGTGTTATAAAACGCAAGAATCCTTACCTGTTTAGAGCAAAAGCTATGAACGGAGCTGCGCAAATTGTAGAAGCAGTTCTTGGAGCATTTGTTTCTTCATCGGAAGAAACTATATTCGGAAATGTGTTTTTTGAACCTATCGCGACAGCCGTAGTACAAGGACAAAAGGCATTAGCTGAAGGTGTGGATATCGTGGTCGAGCGCGGAAATACTGTATATGCCATTGCTGTTAAATCCGGCCCCAGTGTATTCAACGCAAGTAGCAAAAAGAAACAAGAACAGAATTTCATGGCGGCTCAGAGGCTGGCGCAGCAAGCACGAAAGCGCTTCGTACCAATTATAGGATATAGCTATGGGAAGAAAAAAACCACAAACGTGGGACGCCCGAGATTCTATTCTGAATTGGCTGGGCAGGAGTTTTGGACAGAGCTTACTGGAGATGAGCAGTTTTACATAAAGATTATCCGGGTTATGGACGTTCTGCCAGAAAAGCACGTCGAAGAATTTGAAAAAGCCTACCAAAAGGCAGCGAATCGCCTTGTTAAAGAATTCGCAAATGAATTTTGTTTGGAAGATGGGGCTATCGATTGGGAACGGTTAGTTCAATTCAACTCCGGCAAATAGAAGGAAAAAAGAAAACGGCATCATGCTGCAGGCTACGAATCCTACCCATGAGCCGCTATTTTTGCCCCCGTTCAAGCGAGTGACACGCCGGTGGCGGGTGATGGAGTTAAGGGCGAAGTTCTAATACAACACTTTTGCCTCGCTGCCCGATGGCAGCGAGGCCTGTTTGGAAAGGGGTGTCCTGCTGTGGATCGCATAACTGCCATATATGTTCGAGTAAGTACAGAAGAACAGGCCCGCGAGGGCCAGTCTATTGAAACCCAGATAGACAAGCTCTCGGCTTATGCCAAGTTCCAGAGCTGGCAGAACGTTGAGATCTTCTTGGACGATGGTGAGTCAGCCAAAGACATGAACCGCCCCGCTATGAAGCGCTTACTCAAACTAATTAAAGCTGGCAAGGTTGCAGTGGTGGCAACAATGGCGGTAGACCGCCTGAGCCGCAACCTGCTAGATATGCTACAGTTTGTGGAGCTCTGTGAGCAGCATAAGACGGCCTATGTGTGCGCAGGCCTCAACTTTGATACCGGAACCCCCATTGGTCGCATGGTGCTGCAAATCTTGGCTGCCTTTGCGGAGTTTGAGCGTGCCATGATCTCATCTCGCGTTAAGACTAACATGCTTGAGATTAGCCAGAAGAAAAAACGCTACATGGCTAACCCACCGTTCGGCTACCGGCTGGACGAACACGGGAATCTTGTTGCCATACTCGACGAAGCCAAGTGGGTGCAACAAGCCGCTGATATGTTCATTACCGGCCATGGATATCGGGCCGTAGCTAAGTACCTTAACGAAGCGGGTGTAGAAACGCATAAGAAAGCTCAATGGACGTCGAGCACGGTACGGCAGATGCTGACTAATGAGCTTTATGTGGGTCGCTTGATTTGGAACCGCCGCTACTACAATAAGGACGGAAAACTTACTTGGCGTGACGCCGCTGACTGGATCGTACATGACAATGCCCATCCCCCCATCTTGACGGAAGAACAGTGGGCTGCGATTGAAAAGCGAATTAAACGAAAGGTGCCCAAGGGTGGACAAATGCAGATGAAGTACCGTTTATCAGGATTGCTGAAGTGTGGCCATTGCGGTGCAGCCATGGTGTCGAGGCGCTATGGAAGTAAGGGCCCGCATAAAGAACAGACGATCTTTGTCTGCTCTAACTACCAGAAGAACGGAGGATGTACCTTTAACCGTGTGTTTGTTGAGGATGCAGAATCTGTAGTCTACGAAGCCATAGAGCAACTGGCGGCTGGTATACTCCAGATGCCGTCGCATGAGCTCGAGAAAATGGCCCTTACCCAGGCAGACGAATGGTCGCTCAGAGAGGCCTCAATTGATGCTAGGTTCCAGCGACAGATCCAAGCGTTTGAGAACGGACTTATTGATGAAAGAGATCTACGCATAGCTCGCGACAGAATTACGAAGGAGCGAGAGCTCCTCTCCTTGGAGAAAGACAGAGCGCTCTTCCCTGCCCTGTCAGAGCTTCAGGAGTTAATGAAAAAAGAAGCCAGTCAATTGCTCTGGCTTTGGAATAATGGTGAACTCCCCGTGCTGCATAACACTATACGCAAGCTCATAAGCGAAGTCGTGGTAACTGACCGTGAAGTGTCAGATGTAAGGTTATCATCCGAACTAATCTAGCCGGTGGCTGTGGCATTTTCACAGACGATTGGCAGTTAACCGATACACTTAATGGTTTACCTTTCAGTGTATCGGTTAACTGCGTCCCCGGACACCAGCTTTGCGGGAGGCTACGTTTTTATTAGTGCGCCAACAGGATTTGAGCCTCTTGACTGCCAGTCAAGCGCGTGGTCTTAGTCCTCCTCGGGTGAGGTTAGCTAGGGTCAGCAATGACCGCGGTTTATGCCACCATTACGAGCATCTGTTCGGCTCAGCTGCGCCCCTCTTGGCTGGCTTCCGTTAGAACTTTTGTTAGAACTCTTGTTAGAGCATCATACTGGGGAGGCCACTAATTAAGAGCCTGTGTCCTCTCCCATCTAAATGCCGACAGGCAAGTTGAGTGGCGACAATCTGGACTGCTGCGCAGACCTAGTAAAACTGTCGTAGCCAGCTTTCACAGCAACGGAGGGGCAATTACCGACCTGTCGTTGTCGCAATTATCAGCCCGCCACGATCTGTCCCCACCAGCAGCCAGCCGTGGTTGGCGTGCTCCCAAGTGACCATACCCAGAGGGTTAAGGGGGTCAATTGCTGTCTTTATGCCCTCTCCAGCAATGATGACGGTAAAAGGGCGGTATTGAACAAGGGCAGTAGTTACCCAAATAGTTTTCCCTTGTGCTATTGTTCTATTGGAACGCAAAGGGAATTTGATGAGAGCCTCATCCTCTCTCTCTTTCAAGCGCAAAGTAACTCGACCATATTCTTGGTGAATTGTTATCTCCATCGTCCAGCTACCTGCATGGACGTAGCCATGCTCAGTCCTTCGGTGTAGATGGAAATCATATCTGAAGGAAAGTTCATCGTCATCAACTCGAGATAAAACGCCCCAACGAGGATTCTGCGGTCTTTCTACATTAGGGTGACGGGCCAGCTCTCTAATCTCCCGCATGAACAGCTCGCGCTGCACCGGAGGTAGTAGCAGAGCCTTCTCAATGTGAGAGAAATCTTGTCTAAATCGCACCGCATCGAGAACTAGTATCGCCCGCCAGTCAATCTCGACCGGCCCGTAGTAACCGTCAGAGGTGGACATCATTGCTGTTGTTGTCTCTGCCTCGTATGCTTCCATAACGGACTGCGGCGCAAGAGGTGTGCTTAGAACAAGAACAAACGGTGAGAAAATAAGGAGAAGGGGTAGTAATACCACCACTACCACCCCTAAAAAAACTTTGGCAGTCCCCTCAGGGTCTGCCACCGCCATCGTCAGTCCTTTTAAAAGCAATTTACCGACCATCGCTCTTGCCTACCTTCCTCCTCCTGTCAGATAAAGAGCCTCATACGGTGCGGCCTCAATCTTTACTCGGATCCTCTGGGCACCTGCCACAAGAAGGCCCTCACCCCTCCCCGCTGTCAGTAGGAATTCCTGCTCGGCCTCAGACAGCATCATCAAAGAAGAGAGTACCTGCAAATCCTTCTCTCCCTGCGCCAGCAAGAGTTTGTACGTGGGGTTATCTAAAATGGCCTGCCCGTGTCTGGCCACCTCAGGCGACAAGAAGTCGACAACATTTTGGCTTATCACCAGTAGTCTTTGCCAATCTCAGTCACGCATTACGCTTCAGAGTGAAGCGACACAGTGGGTATCCTGAGCATCCATAGAAGCTTCCTAGGTATGTGATGCGCTCAACGAGTGTTTTCCCACACTCCGGACATGATGAAAAAAGAGGGGATTCGTTGGTATTGGCGCCCGCTAGCAAAGTTGCACCATTTACTTTGTGCAATAACTCAATGAGCTCTCGGCGTCCCCATAGCGTTACTCCGTTAACTTTCGCAAGCTCTATGGCTGCAGGAGAGTAGTCAGAATTTGTCACAACCATGGTATCAAGCGCTTGGTAGTATGCTTTTGCGGCAACGATTTGTTGCACGGCCTCAATACCTACTCCTGTATTCCATCTCTTTGCCTGAACAACAGTAATGACACCGTCTTTCGACATAACGAGATCGGCCCCAAAATCCCCAAACTCCGGAGTCACCTTGACTCTGTATCCTTCGCGTTCAAAACACATAGCCAATACCTTCTCAAAGTCCTCGCCCGATAGGTGGTCTACTTCACTAATCCCGCTCCTAAGCAGCTTTTCCTCTTTCGCTCTTTTGTTTCTATAACAGAGATAGGCAACAGATAAAGCCGCAAACACCACAAACACCTGGTATGAAACTGGAAGAGACGCAAACCAGCCGATAACCAACAATAGTCCTACAATCCCCACTCTAATGATTTTACTGGAACGCCTCCGATATCGTCTAGCCACATGATCACCTTTCGTTCTCTTGAATGTTTAAGGAATTGACTTTTATGTGAGAAAGGCCGATCAGATGACATCTCTGATCTCTCCCTCCACTATATTGAAGCGCATAAACTCCGGGATAGCGTTTCGCATGCACTCATCTTTCCACTTGCTACTCTTCATGACAACATCGGCCATGACAATGCCTAGTGGAAACAATGGCTCCGCCAGTTTACAGGAACGTATGTCGTTGTACTCCCGACAGAGAGGCAAGCTGTTCTCACGGCTCAAATAGTCCACCATCGCCAACAAGTACAGACTTTCTGGGTACCATCGTTTATCAAAATAGTGCCTGACGAGCCCGGATTCTAGCGCGGAAACTATAAAATCGAGGTCCCCCATGTCCTTGACTTGATGGCAAACCTCGCTTTTGAACAAATCAAACGCACTCCTACGCTCCATACCAGAACCTCCTTTTAGAGACTACAGCCCTCCTGAAAGGGCTCGAAACAGACGGCAAAAAAGGAAAAGAAGGCCGGCAGCAGCCCATGAATATCAGCAGAGATACTCTGCGTATTGCTCGGCCAACCGACTAATGGCATATGATGTTATCGCTTCTTTAGTGCATCGGCATTTGATGGCGGCCTCCTTCAACCTCATGTTAAGTGCCTCGGAAACTTGCCCAGCTTGCCTACTGGAAAGTCCTGAGTCATAAAGGGGGATATTCTCTGAAGACAAGTCCTCCGATAAAATCGTTTCTATGGCCTCGGTGATGAGATCTGTTTTGGACCGCCTTAACCGTACCCCCAAGAGCTTAAGTTTTGTATACTGCTCCTCTGTGATTCGGCCAGCGTTGTGAGTTGGCTTCATGCATTGGCACCTCCGTATCAAGACGATTCTCTGTCTATAGCCGTGGCAATATCTTTAAGTGAACGGAAGAGGTTGGTATCATGCAGGTAGTGCAGTGAAATGTGCGGATAGGAACGAAGTGCACTAATAACTCTGTTATAGAACGCATGGGAAATATACCCTGAATGTACAAAGACGAAGTCGATGTTGTTGAACAGCGAGGACTCAAAATTCAGCACATCTGTATGAACAAACCTAAAGTGCGGCAACATGTCCTTCATCCGCTGTTGCCAGCGTTCATGGCCGCCGGCAATAAGCCCTCGTACGCCTCGCGCTTGTGCTAGATATGGTGCAGGGTCTGTCGAGGAGACAATAGGGACTATGGTGGCATCTGAGGAAAGGTGAAAAAACAGTGTGCGTAAGGCAGCTAATTCGCGCCGATCGGCATCGCCCTGCGCTTTTATCTCTTCTAACTCAGCGCAGAGTGTTTGGATCGTGTCCTTGCTCTCAGCCTTCGCCCTGCTGTGCTCCGAGTAGACCATTTTTTGAAGCTGACCAACCTGCTCCCGTAGTGAAAGATTCTCGTTACGTAGCTGGTTTCGCTCTTCGCTCATGATAGCTATCTGCCGATGCAGACTATCCAACTCGGGGAAAATGGTCTCGGCTGTGTTCTCCCAAAACTGTGTCTTCACCTGTCGGTAGGCAATTAACAACCGCTTAACGAAGATCGCGGCAACATGGAACTCGATTGCCTGGGATGTTCCTTTACCGGGGAAGCACATATTGTAGATGGCCGCGATCGATTCGAGGTGTTCCTCGCTCAAGGGGGCATCGTCAAGAATAGATTCCGCTAAACCCTCAGAATCAAAGACGAACTCAAAGGCTATTCTCCAGGCTGTAGCATCTGGATGAGTGGTGTCACTGAGGATGCCTAGTCCTTTTCGGGGAGAAATGTTTGAAGCTGCCTGAATCTCCTGAGCCAAACGCCTCGCTTCTTCCCTCTCCTGATACCTCTCCTCTACGATTTTCTTGCAGTCAAAGCGCATCTGCCCTGCCGCATGATCTAGTCGCCCCCACAGCATCTGACAGAGGGCCGTCGTGTCAGGGTCGGTTGAAATGGCCTTATCAAGAAGTCGTCCCAAGGCTAGACCTACCACAATGTACCCGCCGAACTCATCGTCCGTAAGTGAATCGCGTTGGCTTTTAGGGATTGCCCTCTGTATCAGATCAGCTTTTACAGATGAAGCTTTAGACACGAGTTTGTAGACCCACGGCCATCCTTTCTTGAGTAGCGAAGCCACCTGAGGCGCACCCAGCCCCGCCAGAAGACCCAGCGCACGGCGAGCATATACCTCCGTTTTAAGACTAGTTGAAGTGAGAAAGGAATGCTCGTACCAAGGACTATGTTTTGCTAGTTCATAGTAACGAGTCTTATCCTTTTGGTAGAGCCTATCAATCTCTGGTCGCAGAGCCTTGTTGGTGGCCAGTGCTTCCGCCAGGAATGGCGTTAAATCTACGGATGTGGTTTCTCCGGAAGATGTGCTCACTAATATTTCCTCCGTTCCGCTTGGCTCGAATTTTACTCTTTGGTCATTCTACTCTCTCTACGGCCTCCGGAAGAGAATCGAAAACCTCGCTAATCAGCACGTCTAGTTGAAGCCTCAGATTCGCTTTTAATCGCGTTTGCTTCTCCGCATAGCTAGGGTGCGGCGGGAAACCTTGTAGGTGGGCAGTAGGATCGATTGATCTCAGCGATGTGATGACTTCTTCGATGGTTTCACAGATTGCCGCCCTATAATGAGCCTCCTCCCCTTGCCACTGTGTGCGATAAGCTACCTCCACAACATACTTTCCACCCATGGTGCGATATACGGACATCTCATGCCACCGGTTTTGCTCCTGTCCTGCATGATATTTTCCGTCCGCTGCGGCGATGCACTCGCCACTAAACTGTAACGGCCGGTCGCCGGTCCTAGTCAACGTGTACTCCTTCATTCCGTTCCTCCCTGCCCAGAATCAGGTCCGGGCCACCTATTTGGTCTACCGCCTCAGTGCAGGGCGGCCTTTCTTGCAGACGCCGGGGCCTTCCCCAGCGTCTGCAACTATGTTTACTTGGATAGGACCTAGTCCCGCGTCGGTGCCGCGCTGCGTGCGGCTGCCCGACGGGCTATGATAATGCGCTCGCCAGACTGAGGTAGTCGCAGCGGAGCATGAGAGCGATGGACGATGTAGCTACCGTCGATAGTGTGTCCGTCGGGGAGCTCGCGGGGCATCCTTGGCCCGCGTCCGCGTACAAGGGATATGTCACCCTGCCTCTCGATGATATCATGTCCTCGTCCATCCCACAGCCACTCAAGGGCATCAATGACAGTAGCGCACGACACAGGCACAGGGTGCGTCCAGTAACTACCACTCTCGTTGCGTCCCACGAGATAGCGCGTCGCTACGTCTGACGGCCCCCAACCTGAGCTCTTGCTGTAGCAGGTGCGACGTGTGATTGCAATGAGACCCATGCCCGCGCCGCCCAAGTCATGGTACGGAGCAGCGGCAGAGAGATACGCAGGCACGTAATCAAGGCCGCGTGTCGCTAGATAGGTACCGCGATCCCACGTGTATAGGCAGTCATTGTGGTAGCTGCCGGCCTTCGTGGCCAGATCCTCAGCAGAGCGCTTGATCCATGCGGCGCGGCGTATGGCCTGAGGGAGAGCTGAGCGGCGGGGTGTGCGCGAGCTGCCGATTCTAGAGAGGGCGGCGGCTATGCGGGCCCTAGCCGCTGGAGCGCCACGGGTACCGGCTAGGCGGGCTTCGGCCTGCGTGAGTAGGCGGGTAAGCGCTAAGTAGTTGAGGTGGCGGAGCTGGTCGGCGTGGCGGCGGAGCTGGTCGGCGGTCATGCCTGCGGCGTTGGTGGCGGTTGTGGCGGTGGCTGTGGTCATTTTTGTCCTCCTTCCGCCTCATCCGGGAGGCGGCACCGTATTTGACTTACTACTATTATATACGCAAAACAGCAAAACAGCAATAGTAATATCCACTTTAGATTATTTTATTTTCGTAATATTCCGTCCTGTCAATGGACTAGGGAGGGATACCGCAGCTGGTGTCTCGGAACCAGCAAGGATATGCTCACCCATTGACAGGCCTCTCCCACTACACTAGAGGCGACTCCGGAGCTGCGACCCACGAAACAGACATCCTTAAATAGCAGAACCGGAGTCTGGCAAACGCCGAGTGACAGCACCCCTCCCCCGGACGCTTTGTTCGACTGTAGCGACAATAGCTGGCACTTCGGAACCAGCGGAGCGAAACGAGAACAGTGCGTCTCCTCCGTCCGAAGCACGATGTCCGTGGCCAGAGACAATAGGACAGGGTGCAGAGGAAAGACCATCGCTCCTCACCCCTCACACGGCAAAAGTATAACCCAGTGATTGCGCATTATTGACATTAGAGAGTAGGCGCATGGTGTCCCTCCGTGATAGCACACCTTATCCGTAGCCTGCGAAGGAGTGGGTGTGCTGGCTCTCTTAGCCGACGCCCCCTCAAAGACAAGCTACACCTCTTCCGGAATACCCAAGCCTCCTCCCCGGCTGATTTCCGGCATGTCATCCCACGTACTCCCCAGCAACACCCTGCCTGCACGTTTCTTGCTGACGCCACCCCATTGCTTGAAATAGAACAGTACGCCTTGGGCTTCGCACTGCCCCTTTAGCCAATAAACCCATTGTTCATCCATCGGACGAGCCCTAGGGCCGCTTTCGCCCCCCACGATTGCCCACTGGATTCCCGTTAAGTCCACTGACCCCAGATCGCCCAACAGAGGCTCAAAGGAAACGAATCGCACCTTAGCGTCTATGCCTCGCAGGACATCGATCCGGTTTGCGTGGTCAGCACTCTCTACAGTCACGCCTTGCCACATATGCGCTCCCCATTTCACCACTGAAGACAATTCTTTGAGCCTTCGCCCGCGTTTGGTTAGTATCTGGAACGTGTGCTGCGGATGAGCATGCATTACGTCAAATACTCGCACGATGAAATCCGTCGGGACATCGTCGTGGAATAGATCAGACATGGAGTTGACAAACACCAGCCTCGGTTTGCGCCATTTCGCAGGTTCTCCCAGAACGTCCTCGTGGATGCGGACATCAAAACCTGCAGCGTACTTTTGGCACCCCATATGCCTAAGCCGAACACTCATACGTTGCGCGTAGCAGTTTTGGCACCCTGCCGACACAGGCGTACATCCGGTTACCGGGTTCCACGTGCTCTCGGTCCACTCAATTCGACTCATCGTGGGCACGTAGATACCTCCCTCCGCGGTCTAGTGTCAAAAACCCTATTCCTCCCCGCCATGATGTCGAGGATATTCTTCGCGAGCTCAGCGGGGGGTTTGTCGAAGCGGACACGGTCTCCCGTCCACGTCCCGCGCGTATTGTTGATCCCATTAAGGAGCTTAATCCCGCGACCAGCGACCTCCCAGAGAAGTAGGTTTTGTGTGTAGTCGTCTAAAAGAAAATCCTCTTTAGCAACGCCGCCTCTAATGCGCTCCTTCTTATCACTCCCGCAAGGCAGAAATATCCTGTGCTCGCTCGTTATTTCCGGCAAATACCTGTCTAACCATACATTCTTCTCGTCAAGCGCGTAATCGCTATCCATAAGCACAGCCGATAGAATCCCCACTTGGATTCGCGGCTCTGTCTTTACGATGTGCTTGATGGCGTTAACGACATTTACATGCGGGGCTAGGTTAAGGAAATATCCTTGTTCGTAAAGGTCTTCTAACGTCTCCACCCTAGTAAACACCGCCAATGTGCCGTCCATGTCTACAAAAAGCCGTTGTGGCACTTGTCCTCACCCTCCTTATTCCCTGCAACTCAAAACAGCTTAAAAGACCGCTGGCGCTTTCGTTCCGGCAACAAAGTGCCGAGAATGCGCCTTAGCACCTCCTCCCCCGCCTCTGGCAGCACCGCAGGGTCAGGGCACCAAGCCAACGGTAGAGGAAGAATACCCATAGCCTCCTTGAACAGCCGCCGGTCCTGCTCAGTTCCGAAGGGGGAAACCACCGCGAAATTCGAGAAGTCCTCGCGTAGCGAGTTGTGTTGCCGCACTAAGTCCATGATCCTCCACGAAGACGCGCTCCCCACAACCACCGCACACTGTGCCCGGTAGAGCTCACGTAACCTCTCCGCATCAAGCACACCGAGGTCACGCACCACATAGTCGTACTCCGCGAGTTCCGCAACTACCTGGTCGTAGAGATACCCCTCAGATTCCCCTCGCTTCGGCAGAGGAAACACATCCGTAGGCCCAAGCCTAAAACCCCTTGCACTTCTGCACTTCCCAGTCGCCAGCCCGACAATTGATTCAAAGACCGGACGCTGTGAGTCCTCCACGATAGCCGCAGCCCCCGTCTTAGCGAGAAAGGCGCCCAGCATCAACGCAGTGTGAGTGCATCCTACACCCGCCGCCAGTCCGGCCACGGCCACAGTCACCCGCCCTACAGGGCGACGTTCTATGATGACAGTCTCGCGCGGCTTTTCTGCCACCTCCTCCCGAAAGCCCCGGTGCCAGCGTGAAGCCATCGCATACGTCCCGACATCCCTCCGTAGACATACCGCGAAGTCCTTCGCGAACAGCTCCTCGTTATCCGTTTCGCAGAGATCATAAACACCTAGGCTCACCACTGCGGATATAGTCTCGTCCCCCACTTGACGGCCACCCACCAATAAAATAACCCTCGCCTCAGGGCGAGAGATGCGAAAAGCGTGTAAGGCCTTAACAAGAGCATTCCCCGAAGAGATATCCACATCGAGCACTAAGGTCTCTCCAGGCAGCCGCGCCGCCGCCTGGAAGACTTTTTTTACGTCCTCCTCCTTGTAGCGGCCAACATTCTCATACAAGACTTCTCCGTGCGCTTCCACCATCTCTCGCACTCCGGCGGGTGAGGTAGGACTAAGTAACAAGAGAAAAGTCATCTCAATCCACCTCGGGCATTAAGCAGTTCTGCCGAAGTATACGCATCAGCAATCGCCCAAACCCACACAATGAAGCCCGTGAAAAGACCAATTACCACAAACGAGAGCACAAAGTTTACTACCTGCACAGCCATGAACAAAAATACCCTTTAGGATCTGCCCGTTATAGATTTGCCCAAGTCCCGAGAAGAAGAAGCTAAGTACCGCCGCAACACCGGGGTTTTTCGCGGGAGACGTCCTCTGCAATTCCATCAATAATTCCTCCTTTTCTTTTCTATCGAAGTGACTCCATCATCGTCGCCGCCCACTGCTGTTCCTCAGCCGTAAAACCGAGCAATTCGGCAACCTCTTCAAGACTTCGCAGCCTATAAACCGGGACCTTAACTTCCACATAGACAGGACGTTCTCCAATAACCTCTCCCTCTTCGTTGTAGACATTTTCATAACCTACGTGTCGCGTCACCTCCCGAAACTCAACGAGCTCCACAAATTTAAGTGCCAGTTCTCTAATCTCTCGCATGAACAGCTCGCGCAGCATCGGCGGCAGTAGCAGCGCATTCTCCACGTGCGAGAAGTCTTGCCTGAATCGTACCGCATCGAGAACTAGTACCGCCCGCCAGTCAATTTCCACCGCCCCGTCGTAACCGTCAGCTGTGGCCATAATGGCTATTTCCGTTTCTTCCTCATACGCTTCCATTACTGCCGATGGGGCCAGAGGGGTACTTAGAACGAGCACAAACGGTGAGACCACCAGTAGCAAAAAGGAGAGAATGACCATCAGTACGGCTAAAAGGGTTTTGGCGGCCATCTCAGGATCAGCCGCAGCCATCAAGATTCCTTTCACAAACGCCGCCTTAGCAGGCATCAGCTATCCCTCCTCCCCCACCGGATAGAGCACTCCTTCCGTCTTATCGCCAAAGTCGTCGCCGAGGGCACTACGAGTCTTGATCGCGTCAATTTCTCTTAGCGTCCTTTGCATAGCCTGCATGCCGTTCTCAAGCTGACCGCGAATGACGTCGAGCGAAACCGGATAGGTTTTGGCAAGGGCGCGGTCGAGAACAGTGGCTACATCACCAAAGCGACGCAAGCCGTGTTTTGTCATAACCTCCTGTATCTCTTTTAGAGTATGCGTCGCATCCTTGTGCTTGCTGAGTTCGGACTCTAACTGAGAGAGCTTTCCTGCGACCTTGCCCCTCACCGTCCACCCAAGCTCCCTGTTTGACAACTTGTTTGCCAGCCAATCTCTCCAGTACTCAGCCTGTGTCGAGTGGAAAGGATAGCGGTCACCCTCAAGTCGAGACATGATGATGTAGAGCAGCATGCGGGCGCTAATCTCTATTTTGCGGTATACTGCCTTTTTCTTTGTTCTCAAAGCACCAGTGTCGGGGTTGTACCACATCAGCCCTATATTTTCCTCGACTTCATGGCGCTGTACCAAGCCTGAGGGTGTTACAAAGTAGAACTCGTGGACATACGGTAGGTACATGGTATACTTCGCATCACGCAGAAAGTCTCCACGAGTAGTCTTAATCTCGTAGCCTACGATCCGCGGATGCGACCAGCTTTTATGGATAGCCACCGCATCAAACTGAACAAGCCCCTCGACATCCGGCACGTGCGTCGGTCCGTTCTTGCACTCCGCAAGAAAAAATTCCTTGCCCTCGTGCTTCTTGGCTAACGCACCTTTGATATGGACGCTAGACACGATCTTAGCGGACATCCCTACCTTCCTCCCCCCGTAAGATAGACCGCTTCATATGGCGCGGCCTCAATCTTTACTCTGATCCTCTGGGCACCTGCCACAAGAAGGCCCTCACCCCTCCCCGCTGTCAGCAAGAACTCCTGCTCAGCCTCAGACAGCATCATCAAAGAAGAGAGAACCTGCAAGTCCTTCTCTCCCTGCGCCAGCAGTAGCTTGTACGTGGGATTATCTAAAATGGCCTGTCCGTGCCTTGCCACCTCGGGCGACAAGAAGTCCACCACATTTTGGCTTATTACCACCAGTGCCCCCATGTACTTGCGGATTCTCTTACTAGCGTCGCGCAGAAACGCAAGAGCTTGCGGAGTTTGCGGGTCAGCCAGTATCCACGCCTCATCTACTACCAAGATGGTTCTCTCTTGTCTATCCCTCTCTATAAGTCCCCAGGCATAGGAAAGCACATTGAAATACTGCGCCTTTCTCACGGCATCCTCGGCGTTTTTAAGGTCGTGAATATCCAGCACCGTAATCCCGGCGTCAACAGTTGGATCGGAGATGTCGCTAGACCATAGCCCCGCATCGGTTCCCTCAGCTGCACGTTTGAGCAAAACGGCGAGCCTCGTTAAGTCGGCATTTTTCCCTGCTCGATCTGTGAGGTGTTCGTAGAGATGTTTGATGGTCGGCCACTGGTTTACCGTCGCTACATCGGTAGTAAGGAATATACCGTGCTCCTTGTAGACTTCCATAACCGCCTCTTCCAGCAATGCCTTTTCCAGATCCGAAAGGTCTTTTAGATAAAGGCTGAAAAACGTCCGCAATGTACGCACATGTAAGGACAAAGAACTCTGTTCGCCGCCAGCAGAATCGTCCGGTGGCACAGGTCTGGCCCGGAGTGGGTTAATCTGACCACGACTGCCGCAGTTAATCCAGTGGCCTCCCAGTAAGCGGCACATCTCTTGGTACTCCCTCTCAGGGTCGAGGATAATAACCCGACTACCTTGCAGGTATTCTCTAAGCACCAACATTTTGGCCGCGAAGCTCTTGCCCGCCCCGGGCTTAGCTAGTATGGTGAGATTACTATTGGTGCGATCCCCTTCACGCTTCCAGATATCCACCAAGACCGCACCGCCGTCCTTGTCCCTGCCCAGAAGAATGCCACTCCCATCGTTAATACCCGCGACAGCGAAAGGAAACATTGCCGCCGCTGTTTCAGCAGGCATGTTGCGCGAAAAGGATTCCTTTATCCCCTCGGGAAGCGAGAGCCATGGCCCCGCCGCCTGCAGCCCCTCGTCTTGGCGAAAAATTGCCCCTCTCGCTCTCATTCCCGTAGCCGCCAGCATCGACTCAATCTGCCGAGTGCGGCGATCTAGTTCCTTGGTGTCGTTTGCCGTAAGAAGTACAATAATCGTCACGTAAAGCACCTGCTGTTGCTCTTGATCAAGCTTCCTTAGAAGCTCCTGCGCGTCGCCCAAGAGTTGTTCGAGCCTCTGAATGGTAAGAGCATTTCCACCCGCCTCAATCCTCCCGGAGTACTCCCCAATAGCCTTATTAATGGCCTTGACGAGATCGGTAGGATCAGTTGGGTTTAGATGTATAGACAACGTAACCCCAGGCATGTTAGCGAGTCTCGCCAAGAACGCAGCGCTAACCTTCGGAGGGTAGGCCGTTATAGCCATAACACGCGCCGCTTGATCACCTAAAGTGATCGCTTTGGCAGCAAAATCTAAGGCTTGTGGCAGCGCGATATCTAACATATCCGGTAGTGTAACTACATTTTTACTCACAAGAACACCTTCCTTTTAAGAATGTCTATATGGGTGATAACGACATTTGACCCAGTTTTACCGTTCGTTTTAAGACTACGAAATCAGGGCAGAGGCATTTAGACACCCCCGTCTCGCCCGCGATAAATCGCTACAAGCGAGGGAAACGGTGCTGCGTCCTTTGCCATGCCGTTTTCATCAGTAAACTTCAGGCGGCCACGCAAAAAACGTATTTCAGCCTTGCCGAGGATGTACTTATGAAAATACGTTGTGTCCGTCCGGGCGGGAATGAGGAGGACTACAGTGGTATTTGCCTTCTGTCCCTCTCTATAGGCCTTCTCCACCCATTTTCCTAGTGTACGGCCATAGGGCGGGTTAATAAATACCGCATGTCCTCCCCAGTCTTGCTCGAGCGCATTGTCTTCCACGGTGAAATACTTCGAGCACTTTGCCGACTTCGGCGTGGCTGCCGCATCGAGTGTAAAATGAAACTCGGCGTCTAATTCCTTAAAGAACTCCATCGGTGTGCACCAGTCCATCTTGGTGCTACTGAGCAGTGTCGCGTTCACTGAAATATCGGCGGGAGAACCGTGCCCGCGCCTCCTATCCTCTCTGTCGCCGACTTGTCGGGGTTGAAAAAGCAAAACAGCATCTCCATAATTTCCACCCCATCGCAGATGGAAGATGCCAGGCTCGCCCCGTTAAGATGAGTCATCAGCTCCCCCGCGGCTTCAACAGCGTGTACCTCGGTTTCCGCAGAGAGCAAGACGTAGAAGCGTCTCTCTGCGGTCTCTCCACCAGCGGCGACGGACGCCACATAGCGAGAATAGTCTCGTAGTAACCTCTTACGAGTCTGGTTAGGCTCCTCGTTGGCCTTGTCGCTAAGCCGCCTAAGATACGAGTCTAGGTCAATAGGTCTGCCTATGGCGAAGATCTGCAGTGGCGTTTTGATGCCGTTTAGCACCTCGTGTAAGGAAGCAACCACTCTCTTTTTCTCATTCTCACTCTTAAGAGACATATTGATAGGATGCACCCTCAGGACGGCGATGGCACTACCCTCCCGCTGTTTAATGCTCTTAGCTTGGATATCCACGATCGGGAGCCAATCCCGCACACTGTTTTCAGGCTTACTTCTTTTCTTTTTCAGTGCGGCCAGCAGTTTTTTCACCTTGTTCCTCCTCTCGGCACGTTAAAGTGCCGCCTCTGACTTAATTTCCACCGCCTATAAAACACTACTAGCCCAAACAGACTTTCACCCTCGGACCCCACTCGCGTTACAAAGAACATAAAACCTGCGGGCACGACTAGAAATACCATACGAACCAGTGGCGACGCGCCAAACAGAGACGCTACAAAGCCAATTAGACCACCAACCACAAGTCCCACCCCACATAGCGCAAGTTCTGGCAGGCCAAGCCCAGGCACCAATTCAAAACGGGCGCGGACATTTTTCGGCACAAGGTACATTCTCATCCTCCTCCCTAAATACAAACCAGAGCCCGCCGCTAATGGCAGGCCCTAGTTAAGACTCAACTACCTCTCGGCTCGTTGCCTTTCTTTCGTCAAGAGCCTCCATTGCTCGTAAATTGGAGAATACTGTACTGCCGTCCCATCAACAAGGCGAAAGCGATCGCGTGAAGCAGTTAGGGGTGAAGCGATGATCCCACGAAACTCGTGCAAAACATCCTCTAATTCCCTATCCCCTAATTCCTCCACGCGCTCTAGGCCCCGAAACAGGCGTTCGATTGTCCCGGGCATCATACCTTCCCAATCAATCGTGGCTACAGGTTCCATCCATGCTTTGTGGCAGATATCTTTTTGCTCAGGAATATCCGGGAAGAAGAACTTGGTTACTTCCCCTGTCTCCAAAATTCTGCGCATTTCACGTGTAAAGGTGTAAATGTCGTCTTTGTAGTTATATCTTCGCCCAGAAGAATCCTCGAGCACAAACTCTGTCCAATGCCTTTTCAACATACCCAACCCCTCCATTTGCTATTTCTTTTTAATGATCACACTCGCAATGTTTTGTCCCATCCGTGTGGCGCCTGATGCCAACGAACCCGTGCCGGTATGGTAGGCAAATTGTTTGAGAACCGAAGGCGTCTTGAAGGCCACCCACAGCCACGCCACCCCGACAAGCATGGAGTACCCATTAACTACTTGGCCCGCGGTAAGTGAAGCGAAAAAACCCGTCAGCATCAGCATTTGCACCGCCTGTGAGAGTGACACCACGACCAGCTCGCGCCACCACACCGCCCAGGCCCCTTCGTCGCTCCCTGTTAGCCCCACCGCCATGATGGGGCCAGATACTGACAGAAAGGCCACCTCGACACCGCGAATTATGGACTGCACATACACGAGTGCCCAGAAGACAACCATGGCTATAAACATAAGCAGAAACCCAAAACCTGCGCCAACTGAGCCTCTAAGGATTGCCCCAAGAGGGTTTGCTCCTTCTGCTACTAGAGGCACTTGTGAGATAGAGACCGCCAAGTAGGCACCATACCCAAACACATTCCGTGCCAGCCACGGACCTCCAGCGATCATCATCGCCGCGTACATGCTTCGTTTGACCAATTTAACGGGATTGACCTCAGATGACCCACTGCTAAAAAGGATGTAATTACGCAGTATCTCCACCCCAATTTTTAGTGTCAAGAGTGAACCAGCTACCACCTGCGCAAGCTGAATTGCCCCTACCACAAAGGGCTGATCGAGAATACGCAGTGCCATTTCATGTTCTCGCGCTATGCCCCCGACAAAGAAGCCCATGACATCGTTTAGGACGTGTACGAGAAAGTCATTGATACTACGAATAAGGATGTTGCTAAAGAAGCTTCCCACTAGGCTCCCTCCTTCCAAAGAAGTCTCCCGCATCTCTTCGACACGGGAGACCATTTACCATGATCCATGACCTCGGCTGGGGACCTACTGAAAGTAAGCAAGCACAACGCGGACAATGGCGGTAGCGCTCATTCCTATAGCGCCTCCGAGTAGGATGTTCTTTATGGCCTTGTTATGGCTGGCCGCTGAATGTGCGTCTCCCTCTTCCATCTCTTTCATCAGTGCGTGGTAGCCGATCATAACTCCTCCGGCAGTGGGTATAAGGAACATGACCCACGTGGTTGCATCGGTGAGTAGGCGGCTAAAGTTCGTAATAAATTCAGGCATAGTCTAATCCCCTTTCAAATGTTATCTATTACGGATGTATCATCGTGTATTTTGTCGTTATGCTTCACTCTGGCACCCTGCATCGTCGCCGGGCGCCCTTGCAGCGTAGGTTTAGAGTCACGCGCTAAGTCTTTCCTTTGTGCTATCTCACTAAGTTCGAGCTCCTTCGCCACTGGCCACTGCGAAAGGTCAGGCAGCCTGAGTTTAGCCGCGTTCTGCCCGGTCTGAAGTACCAAGGACCAATTCTTAGGCCACCTGCTCACTTCGTCAGGCATAAGGAGGGCCCTACCTGTCATGCTCTCACTCACGTTCGACTCCGTGGAGCTGCGCGAGGATGTGGAGTGGCTTTCGGTTTTAATGGTGTGCTGACCAGTTTTAGCGCTTATCATCTTTGCTGTTTCAATGTCCGCAGTTGACAGATAGACCCATGTCGCACAATTACCTAGCACCGTGCCATAGGCATCACGATATCTGGCTTTAATCTGAGCTACGTCCTGCACCGCCAAAAGGAAGCGGATATTTCTCCCCGCCGCCACCGTGAGCTTTTTATCAAAGTCGGGTATGGAGGGGATATTACCGAACTCATCAAGCAAAAAGTTAACACGCCTCTTCAGTCTTCCATACGTCTTGTTGCTGATGTCGGCCAGTGCTTGGTAGCACTGCGCGATGTATAGCGACGCCAGCACATTTCTTGTGCCTCTCTCATCGGGGATTACCAAGAAGACGGCAGCCTTTTCTTCTCCAACCAACTGAACCTCGGTTTCGCTTTCCCCAGTTAGCCACGCGACCGCCGGGTCTGCCCATAGCCGTAGTTGTGCAGCTGTACCCGTAAAGATGGAGCTACGCAACCTATCCGACGATAACGCCGCGACGCCATATGCACTTTTGGCAGGATGACCGGCAGGGAAATTACGCAGAAGTAGATCTAATGCCTCCCCGTCTCCTGCGCCTTGCTCAAAAAGCATGTTGTAACACTCGGCCATCGTTTTATGTCCCTGTGGCGCATCACTCGCCACAGCGAGCATCAAGGCCGCCGTCAAACTTTCCTGTGCCTGCGGCCAAATAGGATCGCCGTGGTGCGGACGTTGGTAGGTTATGACGTGTGCCGCATCCCATGCCGCCTGACCCGCAGTACCCGCATCCCCCTCTGCCATAGCTTTTATAATTGGCTGCATTAGGTTCCACCGTAGCCCGCAATATGGGTCTCGCAAGTCGATTCGCGCCACTTTATATCCTTGTTTTTCGAGATAGGCTTTGCTCCTCGCATGCAGTTCACCTTTGGGGTCCGTTACTACCATACTTTCTCCCACACGTCCTAGCGTCCATATGGTGGGCAGTATGATGCGACGGCTCTTTCCACTTCTTGTCGCGCCAATTACCAGACAATGTGTGTCAGACTTGTCTACCCACGCATCAAACCCATGGAACAACCGCTTCTTCTTCGCCCCCACCACAAAGCCGCCATCTTTGCCCGAGAGGCCGCCTAACGTCTGCGAAAGAGCTTTCGTACTTCTCCACCGCGCCGTACCGTACTGGCCGCCACCCGCACTCTTGACGTTTTCCGGAGAGTCAAACCCTCCTCGCCTTCGGCGCTTGAATATAGCCCAAATTAACTTGAGCTTAATCAGCCCAAGAGGAATTTGAAGCCAAAGCCAGGGCTCAGTTACCCTCCCCATTGTCAATACAGTCACGCCTCTGAGAGGAGCATCTAAAAAGGCTCCTCTCGCGACGTCTAACGCCCGAGGGAAGCCCACATCCCCAGCCAAGTAGAACACTTCGAGTATCACCGGAAAGAACAGCAAGTTTATTCCGACCACGAGAAGCAGCAAAAATACCTTGAACTTCAATAGTACGTCTCCTCCCTCTCAAATTTCATGAATGTCATCCAGTGCGTCTTTGCCCTTCGATCGCCGAATAACGGCTTGCGTTTTATGGCTTGTATCACTTCTCTTTGCGGGACTTGCTCTTCGTTCCATTTGAATATCAATACTCCGTTTGGCTTCAGCACCCTCATGCACTCGGAGAAACCTCTCGCTATGTCCTCTCTCCAGTTCTCGCCGAGTCTGCCGTATTTCTTGATCAGCCATGCGTTGTCGCCACCCCTGATTAAGTGTGGGGGGTCGAACACGACAAGGTAGAAGCTATTGTCTGGGAACGGAAGGTTTCGGAAATCAGCTAGGATATCGGGTTTGATAGTTAGTTTGCGACGGTCGCATAATGTGTCTTCAAGCTCCCGGTTGTCTATGTACGTCGTGTGCGGCTCCGCCTTATCAAACCAGAACATCCGGGGGCCGCAACATGCATCAAGAATTAGTTTTTCGTTCATTGTCGCACCTCCTCAGAACTCCTCCTTCCACTCACCTCGTGAGCATGAGCAGTAAAAACATCTTTATTTTCAATCGCCGCACTCCTTAATCGCCCCGGTGCACAGTGGGCAAAGACCTCCCGTCTCCCCCAGCGACCGGATGGCGTCTTTTCGTAGCCATACCAAGCCATGCTCCGAGCACACCCATGTGCCAGACTGAAACTCCGGCCAGTTTTGTGTAATTATTATCGTTTTCATCTCCTGCCGCTTCCCTTCAACTAAAAAAAGCGCACTACTAGCGTTGCTAAGTAGTACACACCAAGGATTGTGACCATCATGCCTAGAGA
>Ga0207950_100112_pt1 | contig 33647 bp, 28 predicted proteins | sample Subbio11_8B_AprC_FD_184814 | JGI IMG/M metagenome (GOLD analysis project Ga0207950, IMG submission 184814) | Serpentinite rock and fluid subsurface biosphere microbial communities from McLaughlin Reserve, California, USA - CR11_8B_AprC (SPAdes) | ecosystem: Environmental > Terrestrial > Deep... | reverse complement strand
CGCGATTAAGCGCCTCCTCGGAGCGGAGCTTGGCGTAGTACTCCAGGTTCTCGGGTTTGCGGCGGAGCCCGGCAGTATCGATCAGCACGAACGGGCGTCCACCAAAATCAAAGCGCACGTCGATAGCGTCGCGGGTGGTGCCGGGTTGATCGGCCACGATCACCCGCTCATCGCCGATCAGGGCGTTAAGGAGGCTCGACTTGCCGACATTAGGCCGCCCGATAATGGCGACCTTAACCGGCTCGGCGTCCTCTTCCTCATCGTCGTGGGGCAGGCGCGTCAGGATAGCTTCGAACAGCTCGCCGGTGCCTCGAGCGTGCTCTGCCGAAGTATAAAGCGGCTCGCCAAAACCTAGCGCGTAGAGGTTGAGCGCTTGCGCCTCATGGCGCGGGTCGTCGAGCTTGGTGGCTACTAGCAGCACCTCTTTACCTTGCGTGCGGAGCCACTGGGCGATCTCAAAATCGGCGGCGGTTAGTTCATAGCGCCCCTCCACGCAAAATAGCACCAGCGCCACATCCCTCAGGGCATCCTCAATCCGAGCCTTGATGGCGGCCTCCCAGCGGTCGCCCGACCACAGTCCGCCGGTATCGAGCAGCGTAAAGCTACGCTCATCCTCGCTGACGCGGGCCTCTTTGACATCGCGGGTAACGCCCGGCTGATCGGCCACAATCGCCTCGCGCCGCCCCACCAAGCGGTTAAAGAGCGTCGATTTGCCGACATTGGGGCGCCCGACGATGGCCACCTTAGCCAAGGCGCACCCCCCTCTCAATCTTATAGCCGTGAGCCCAGGCGGAGGCAGACATGCGGGCCTTCCCTGCGGGCTGCACCTCGCTTAGCAATATCGCGCCCTGGCCCGCCGCTACCGTTACCCCGTCGGAGTCCACACTCAGTACCGTGCCCGCCTCACCCTCGGCCGCTACCGGCGCCAGCGCGTGGACTTTCAGGAGCTTCCCCTGCTGGCGCGTCCAGGAGCCCGGCCAGCCAAAGACGCCACGGAAGCGGTTGACGATGGCGTTAGCCGGTTCCTTCCAGCGGATCCGCCCGTCCTCTTTTTGCAGCAGCGGCGCCAGGGTCGCTAGCGAATCGTCCTGTGGGGTAGTAGGCAGCGACCCCGCCTCCAGCAGCGCCAGCGCTTCCAGCAGCGCCGCCGCCCCCAACTCGGCCAGCTTGGCGGCCAGCGCCGGCGCAGTATCGTCAGGAGCAATGCGTAGGCGCCGCGCTAGCCGCACCGGGCCGGTATCGAGCCCGGCGGCAGTCTGCATGATGCTGAGGCCGGTCTCGGTCTCACCGTTGATTAGCGCCCACTGGATAGGGGCGGCGCCGCGATACTTGGGCAGCAGGCTGGCATGGACGTTCAAGAAGCCGTGCTGCGGAATCTCCAGCAGGCTCTGGGGAAGGATTTTGCCATAAGCAGCAGTCACCGCCACCTCGAGCTTAAGCGACTTCAGCAGCGCTACCAGCTCCTCATTGCGCTTAAGAGTGGCTGGCTGCTGAAGCGGCAAGCCAAGCTCCTTAGCCCGCTGCGCCACCGCCGGAGACACCACCTTCAGGCCGCGCCCCGCCGCTTTGTCGGGCTGGGCTACCACCAGCACCAGTTGATGATGGCGAAACAGCGACTCCAGAACGGGCAGTGCAAAGGCCGGTGAGCCGAACAGGGCGACGCGCACTAGGTAACCCGAACGCCTTGGTGTTTTAAGAAGGCCTTGGCCTCACGCTGCAAGTCGGCTAGCACCTGGCGGTGTTGCTCTAAAAAGGTCTGCTTTTCGGCGGTTGGCAAGCGATCGAAAAAAAAGATGCCGTCAAGGTGGTCTAGCTCGTGCTGAATAACGTGGGCAAAGTGCCCCGAGGCAGTAAGCTGCTGTGACCTACCCGCGAGATCCTGATACTGCACCGTGACTTGCAAGTCGCGCCTAAGCGCCGCGACATAGAGCCCGGGCACACTCAGACAGCCGTCTTGGCCGTACTGCTCGCCGCTACGAGCGGTTACTAGCGGGTTTACCAGGACATGCTCGGCTACTACCCCCCAGCGGCGCTTCTTCTGGTCCAAACTCATTCTCGCTTCGCTCGGATCCAAACTCATTCTCGCTTCGCTCGGATCCAAACTCATTCTCGCTTCGCTCGGATCGGTAGTCAGGACCTCGGCCCCAGCCTCCTCCGGCTCCTCTGGCGGCCTCAGCTCGAGCGCAATAAAGAGCCGCCGTGACACCCCCACCTGCGGCGCCGCTAGGCCCACGCCGTTGGCGTCGTACATGGTCTCGATCATGTCCTGAGCCAACGCTCTTAAGGTTTCATCAAAGCGGCTCACGGGGCGCGCTATCTGGCGCAGCACCGGATCGCCGTAATAGCGGATCGGCAAAATCACCCCAACCTCCACAGGCTACTCCGGCGTGGTGGCGGAGACCTGCAACGACAAAAACACCTCATCGATAGTCTCTACCCCGTCGGGCAGCAGCGGCCTGACTCTTAAAGTATACAAGATGCCGGGCTGAAGCGCCGTAGGTGCGTCCACCACCCCTTCCAGCGCAGTCAGACCAAGCACCGCCTGGTGCGACCCGATCACCGTGATCTGCTCATGGCTGAGGCTGCTACTCTCCACGACGAACGGCGACACCTCGGGAAGCGCCACCGTTAATGGCACCACCCTGCTATGCAGCACCGGCTCCTCGACTATGGTGACAGTCACCTCGCTAGGTTCAAGCGCCACGCCGCCGACCGGTTGCCCGAGGGCGTCAGCGGGGTACAGCCGCACCACCCGGCTACCGGCCCGCCCTTCGTCCAGTCCGCTGGCCGCTATTACCTGCGCCACGCGCTGTGACGGGCCCTCCACCGTCACCGTGGCAGGCTCGACCTGCACGCCAAATAGCGCATCAGCAGGGGCGTCGGCAAACAGCGCAATGCGCACCGGCACGCTCTTGCTCACCATGGCCTCCACGAAGCCGATGACCTCGTTAGGCGTCACCCGCACCAGACTCACCCCCTGCGGCGGCAACACCCGCACCGGTCGATCAAAGGCGCCCACCACCCCGCGCAAGTCCAAAAAGGCGTAGAGGCCCTCAGCACGAAGCGCCTCAATCCGGACCGCTTGCCCGCTAACGGTGACCTCTACTAGCTCCGGCACACCGACAGCCACCTGGTTCGGCCCCAACCCCTCCACGCTGACCGGCACCAGCAGGGTGCGCTGGGTAATGGCGGCCTCGTCGGTGGCCACGAAAAACCAGACCATCACGGCCAGCGCCAGCGCGCCGAGTTTGCGGGGCCAGTGGTTAGTCAGGCGCCGGATCATTGATAAACCTCGCGCAGCGCTGCCAATACGTCTGACGGAGCGACGTCGCTGCGCAGCTCGCCGGCCTGCGCCAGGCTGACGGTGCCGCGCTCCTCGCTGACCACAATGACCAGCGCATCAGAGGCCTCGGACAGACCCAGCGCCGCGCGGTGGCGGGTACCGTGCTTGATCGACCAGCCGTCGTGTTTGTCCGAGAGCGGGAAGATCGCCCCGGCGTGGGTGACGAGATCGCCCTTGACGATCACTCCACCATCATGCAGCGGCCCCTTAGAGGCGAACAACGTCTGCAACAGGGCCGAACTGACCGGCGCGCCCAGGCTGGTGCCGACTCGGCCGTATTCGGTCAGCGGGGTGTTCCGCTCAATGGCGATGATGGCCCCCTGACGCTGGGTGGCCAACTCGCGGATGGCCGCCATGATCTCTTGCACCGGGTCGCTGCCGGAGCTGCGACTCGTCCTGCCTCGGCCGACGCGCTCGAGCACTGCCCGCAGCTCAGGCTGAAAAATCACCACCACAGCGATAAAAAAGACCGGAGCAGCCACGTCAAAGAGCCACTGGGTAGCCCTCAGCTGAAACTGCGTTGCCAAAAACCACAACCCCGCCAGTGCGATCAGGCCGCGCAACACATTCCAAGCCCGCGAGCCGATCAGCAGGTTATAGAGCTGGTAGACTATCACCGCGATGATGATGATATCGATTGAGTCGCGAATCGCGCTCGCTAACACCTAGCTAAAACCTCCCCGATCACATGCCCTCACCATAGCACAAGGCTTGAGATGGACTCTGATAGCAGGTATCACAGAGCCTCCGCCAGGATGTGGCTTTACGAAGTATGATAACCTCAGTGCCTGACGCCAGGTAGTCTCCTATTAGGGCGTTGGCCCTAGCGGGGATGCACCCCTCAGGCTGTCAGCCTCGGGTTGTCAGCTTGTCATATCTGGCACCATGACATATAATGCCGTGTGAACGTCATCGCCCCCCGCACGCTGCGCGCCTTCTGGGAAAAGCACCCTCACGCCGAAACACCCCTGCAGGACTGGCTCAAGCTGATGCGGGGCGGCAGCTTCACAAACTTCTCCGAGTTGCGCGAGGTGTTCCCGAGCGCTGACTACGTCGCGGGGCAATTCACTATCTTCAACCTCGGGGGAAACAAGTACCGCCTCGTGACCTTTAACCTTTATCCGCTACACCTCTATCCGCTACACCTCGCAAACCGTGTTCATCAAGCGCGTGATGACGCACGCCGCGTACGCCAAATGGAACGCCCAAAGGAGGCCATTATGATTGCAGCCCGTCAGAACATCGTAAGCGCCTGGGAGGCCTTTCACGCCGCCACCGGCGGTATCAAGCGCCCCGCCACCGAAGAGGAGTACACCGCGCTTCACGCGCTCGCCGAAGACCTGACCAGCCGCTACAACTGCAACGAGGAGCCCTACGCCTCACTTTTCGACCTCATCGCCACCTACATGCACGAATGGGAGCTCGAGTTCGAGCCCGAACTGAAGAACCCCGACGTACCACCCCACCGGGTGCTAGCCTTCCTTATGGAACAGCAAGGCGTTAGCCAGTACCAGCTCGCCAAGGAGGGGATCGTCGACCAGGGCAACCTGAGCAAGATACTCAAGGGCGAGCGGGAGATCAGCAAGGAGCTTGCCAAGAAGCTGGTAGCGCGCTTCAAGGTAAGCGCGGAGCTGTTCCTGTAAGGACGCGCTACCGGCTGGGACCGCGTGTAGCCCAGCAGGTCGAGAACGATGGGTGGACTGGCATCGAAGACCGCCTCAATCCTGGTGGGCGTGCCGGAGTTAAGCGTTTAGGTCGGCGGAGGGCGGTAGGCTTAAGCAGCATCATTAAGCCGGTGCCCGGAAAGGAAGTTATGACTGAACTCAAAACCCAACTCGCCACCCTCCGGGAGTATCTTTGACGTTGCGCGCAAGCAACACCGGCTAGCGGCCATAGAGCCCAAGCTTGCCGATCCGCAGCTCTGGCATAACCCCGAAGAAGCTCGTCAGCTCAGCCAGGAGGCGGCACGCCTGCGGCGGGTGGTGGATACCTTCCTGCGGCTGGAAAATGATGTCGAGGGTTTGGCTGAGCTGTACGCCATAAGCAGTCAAGACGAGCAAGCCGAGCTTGAGGGCGAACGAGCAGCCATTGCCGCCACCCTGCAACGGCTCTACCGCGAAACGCTCTTCGCTGGGCCGCACGACCACCGTGCCGCCATCTTGACCCTCAAGCCAGGCGCTGGTGGCACCGAGTCATCGGATTGGGCCGGCATGCTGCTGCGCATGTACCGGCGCTTCGCTGAGCGGCAGGGCTTTACCGTCGAACTGCTCGACGTAGTTCATAACGACGCCGCACCGGCCGGGATCGACTACGCCCAGCTCATTGTGCGCGGTGACCGAGCCTACGGCCTATTGCGGGTAGAGGGAGGAGTGCATCGCCTGGTGCGCGTCAGCCCGTTTGACGCCAATAACCGCCGCCACACCAGCTTCGCTTCACTCGAGGTGATGCCTGAAATCGACGACGAGATCGACATTGAAATCGATCCCAAAGACCTCCGCGTGGACGTCTTCCGCTCCTCGGGACCAGGCGGCCAGTCGGTCAACACTACTGACTCAGCGGTGCGGGTGGTCTACAAAGGGGGTACTCCCGACGAGATCGTGGTCTCCTGCCAAGATGGCAAGTCGCAGCTTAAAAACCGCGAAAAAGCCCTCCTGGTGCTGCGCAGCCGATTGTGGGAGCGCGAGGAGCGCCAGCGGCTCGAAGAGCAGCAGAGGGCGCGCGGCGAACAGAAGGCCATCGAGTGGGGCAGCCAGATCCGCAGCTATGTGCTCGATAAGCAGTACGTCAAAGACCACCGCACCGGGCTCATGCGACATGACCCCGATAACGTTCTGGACGGCGATATCGAGGACCTGATCTGGTCCGGCCTGGAGTGGCAGGCGCGGCAAGTAGTAGCCTGAAGCGGCTTGTTACACTTGCGCCAATGAAACTTCTGGCTATTGCCGATGCGGTGTCGCCGATTATCTATTCGGAGAACTTTCCGAAGAACTTAGCCCCCTTCGATCTGGTGCTGAGCGCCGGCGACATGCCGGCCTATGTGCTGGAGTTCCTGGCCACCAAGCTGCAAACGCCACCGGTCTATGTGCTCGGCAATCACTTCGGCTACCTGCGCGACCCCGTCGGTACGGAGTCCGATCGGCTGCCCGGCGGCTGCATCAACGCCCATGGCCGTATCGTTGAAGTCAACGGTGTGCTGATCGCCGGGCTCGAGGGAAGCGCTCGCTACCGGCCCGGTCCACACCAGTACAGCGAACGCCAAATGGCCTGGCTGGCCGAGAAACTCACGCCGCAGCTCTTGTGGAATCGGCACAGGTACGGGCGGGCAGTCGATATCCTGCTCACCCACGCGCCGCCCAAGGGGCCGCACGAAGGGGACGACTACCCGCATCGGGGCATCCCGGCCTTTAACCGCTTTCATGAGCGCTGGAAACCCAAGCTGCACATCCACGGCCACGTTCATCTGAGCGGTGCCAACGCTCCCCGCGAGTATCTAACCGAGTCGGGGGTGCGGGTAATTAACGCCTATAACTTCACCCTCATCGAGCTCGAGCGCTAGCCTAAGGCGCTCATGGTGCTAAGGCGCACCACCAGGTGAGGGTAAAGCACGCATTGGTTGGGCGAGGTAGTCGCTCTGCCAATGAGCCTCATCAGATACTCGATGCTCTGCTGACCGAGCGCACGAAAATCTTGCTTTACCGTGGTTAACGGCGGATCAAAATAGGCAGCCTCCGGCACGTCGTCAAAACCGACCATGGAGACATCGTGCGGAACCCTTAGCCCCGCTTCACGCAGGGCGCGGATAGCGCCGAGCGCCATCTGATCATTACCGACGAAGACCGCTGAAAACTCCCGCCCGTTATCGAGCAATTGCCGCATGGCGGCGTAACCCCCGGCCGCTGTCCAGTCTCCTTCACAGCTCAGGCCAGGGGCCAACCCTGACTCTTTCAGTGTGGCGAGCCACCCCTCGTGGCGCAATCGGGCGTCGTACCAGTTAAGCGGACCGCTAATTTCGCAGATACGCCGGTGGCCCAAATCGATGAGATGCTGTGCAGCGAGCTGGGCACCGTGGCGCTGGTCAATGGCAACTGAAGGAATGCGCTCACTGGGGTCGATGTCAACCATGACCACAGGGGTCGCCGCGCAGAGAGCGATGATTACCTTGAGGTCGATGCTGGCAATGGGCGTGATCATCACAATCCCATCAACATTTTGACTAACGAGGTCGTTGATAGCGCGGCTCAGCTCCGGGAGCGAAAGCTCCTCAATAGTCGTCAAGGCCAAACCGTACCCCCGGCGCCTGACGGCCGCTTCGATATTCATGACCATCTGGGCGGGGCCGAAGTATTCGATACCGTAGCTGATGATGCCGATGGTCTGCGAGCGGCGCGTCACTAAACTTCTGGCCGCGCGGTTAGGGTGATAGTCAAGCTCCTCGATAACCATTAACACGCGCCTGCGGGTCGCCTCGGCCACGCTGGGGTGGTTATTGATGACCCGCGATACCGTTTGGTAGGAGACGCCAGAGCGCAGCGCCACATCGTTGAGGGTAGCCTTTTTTGTTTCGATCATCGCAAAGGTTTCCTTAGGTTTTATGTCGCACCACCCTCGCAAATTATACATTTGTGAGCGCTGTTAGCTTAGCATTAAGCGCCCAACCTGACACGCACCCTGACCACCACAGCATCAGACAATCAGACCAGATGCCCGTTCATACCGACTGAGCCAACGGGTCGAGCCAGCGCAAGCCCGGATAGCGCTCGAACCCCTGGTCAGCGCTCACCAGCGTCGCTCCCCGCTCAAGGGCCAGCGCAGCCAGAAAGGCATCGTTAACCTCGTTACCCAGCAGGCTCAGCCCCCGGCACAGGTTTTCGAGAATGGCCAGGTGGCCTGACCCTGGTTCTACCAGCTCGTAGGCAGGCTGCATCCGCAGCGCACGCAAGAACGCGAAAACCTCCGGCGGTGCGGCACGACGGTCACCCAGAGAGGGCAGGGTGTTGATGCGAAGTACCGCCAGTTCGATCCAACTGGGAGTCCCGACCCGCTGGCCAGTGGTCAGGGCCTGGCCCAACCAGGCATAGCAGGCCGGATGCTGTGGGGCATCGCGCCGAAAAGCGTAAATGAGTACGTTGGCATCCAGGATGTACACCTGCTACCTGCCCTGAAGCTTGCGGAGGTCGTGCTCACTCTGGCTGGACTGGAGTAGCTCCTTGAGCTTGGCAGGTTTAAGGTCAAGAACCTGTCCGCTGTCAAAGGTGGGAAGCTGGACTGGCCTGGCTGGTCTGTAGTGGAGCCTTAGGCGCAGAGCCTCCTCAAGAAACTGTGTAAGGGTAATCCCCTGCCGGGCTGCCTCGGCCTTGGCCCTGCGGTAAAGCTCATCGTCTATGCGAAGCGTAGTTTGCATTTCATGTATAGCATATCTTTCATAGCTGTCCAATGCAACATAGCCAGCCGAGCAAGTCGCAATGAAGGGGGCCAGGTGAGGCGCTCCCCCCTACTCGATCGCCGGCACGACCGCCTGGGCCACGTCCACCGCAGTCAGGGCGATGGCGAGCGCCCGATCCGCCTCTTGCTGGCCATATACTTCGGTTGGGATGACATCGATATCCCCGTAGAAAGCGAATTCGCGCTCCCGGCGCAGCCACGCCGATCCTCGGGCCAGGTCGGGCAGGCGGGCTTGCACCTCGGGAGCGAAGCGGTCTCGCACCGAAAGCAACAGTGGCCCCACGTCGTGTTGTTTCGGCGGTTCCATGCCGACCTGCCGGAGCATGGCCTTCTGGGCAAGCTCAACAACCTCCTGGGCTTCCCGTACCACGTCCGAGTAGGCGGCCTCCGCGAGCAGAACCTCGAGCGCCCGCAGCCGCTTGCTGGCTTTGAGGACGTAGCTTTGCGCCAAAGTGGTGTTCGTCATAAGCACTCACGCTTCACTCGGGCCACAGCTCGAATACCTCCCCCGGCCGGTAGTCGGGTTTCAGGTCCCAGTACCAGCGGTCGCCGTCGAGCCAGACCCGCCGGGCGCCTAGCTCGTGCAACCGGTTCCGGAGGCGCGTAAGCCGCCCGGCCAAAAACCCACTCGGGTCGTGCAGGAGGATGGCGTCTTCGGTCAGGTCCAGCAGGATAAGGGACCCGGCGGTAATGGCCTCCGGCGAAGTGACAATTGGTGCCAAAGGGAGAGGAACGGCCCCATTGAGCCGCTTGGGGATTTCGGCCTCCACCTTGTCCCATTCGGCCCAGCGGTCCCACCTCTGGGCTGGAAGCTGGTTCACGACGGCCAGCAGGTCGATGTCCGAGCCAGGGCCATCCGTGCCCCGCGCATACGAGCCGAAGACGGCGAGGCTGACGAGCCGCGCCCCGTAGCCAGCCACGGCTGCGTCGCGAATGGCGTTGAGGAGGCGCATACGGCTTCGCCCTTCGGGGTGAACCCTCAGGGGAACCCTCGGCGCTTCGCTGATCCGCTCCGTGCCCCGGTTTTTGCTCGCCATACCCGCCTCCTTTGTCGGCTCATTTTGTGGGCTCATGTAGTCTCACGTTGGGACAGATTCTAGCATGCGGCACCCCCTAAGTTCTGGCTGTGGGTTGTAGGGTGCGCGGGCGCGTCCCGCGCTTGACAAACTCTTTGACTGCATTGTATCATGTGATCGCTCACAACAGCATCCTTGGCATCAAGGATCTGCCGTAGCTTGGCGTAAGGGGATTAGTCCCAGAGGAGCAGCGCATGGCATTGTATAGATAGCCTGTTAGTCCGATCAGCGCGAGAGGCGCAAGTCTTTGAATGGTTCCCTGTCAAAGGCGGGGTTTTAGACGAGCCGAAAGGAGGTTAGGCAAATGGGGTATTATCAAGCACACTGCTGGAAGCGTGACCGCGCCAACAGCCCTCTGGGGGTAGGTGTGCTGTTGGCGCTACTGATCGGCAGCCTCGCCTGGTCGCAAGAGGTGGCAATGACGGGAGTGCTCGAGCTTAAAGGCTCCATCCACGGGGTTCATGACCCGGTCATAGCGGAGGAAAACGGTAGCTTCTATCTCTTTTCGACTGGAAGGGGCATTCCCAGACACTGCTCGGATGACCTGATTCAGTGGCGAGGGTGCGGTCTGGTCTTCTTTGGGCTGCCGCGTTGGGCGCGGGAGTATGTGCCCGGCGTAACGGACATCTGGGCCCCGGACATCTCCTTTTTCAACGGCAGATGGCACCTCTATTACTCGCTGTCCACCTTCGGCAGCAACGTTTCGGCCATCGGTCTGGCCACTAACCGGACGCTTGACCCAAACAGCCCGGAGCACGAGTGGGTGGATGAAGGTGTGGTCATCGCTTCCCGCTCAACCGATAGCTGGAACGCTATCGACCCCAACATCGTGATCGATACCGAAGGGAGGGTGTGGCTCGCCTTCGGGAGTCACTGGGACGGCATCAAGATGCGGCGCATCGATGCGGAGACAGGCAAACTCTCCAGTGACGATCAGACTCTCTATGCGCTGGCCAGTCGCCCTGTTCATCCGCGCGCTGTCGAAGCCCCCTTCATTATCTATAGGCAGGGTTACTACTACCTCTTCGTATCGTTCGATGCCTGTTGCCGGGGGGTGAACAGCACCTATAACATCCGCGTAGGGCGCTCACCCGCAGTAACCGGGCCGTACCTTGACCGAGAAGGCGTGCCACTGCTTCAAGGCGGCGGCACACTCTTGCTTGAAGGGTTTGGGCGCTGGCGCGGCCCTGGGCACAACGCCATCTTGCAGGACTCCCAAGGAGAACTGCTGGTCTATCACGCCTATGACGCCGAGTTTGGCGGTACGCCGGCCTTGCGTATCGAGAGGCTCATCTGGCACGAGGGCTGGCCCATGGCCCCAAGCGCTACCTTCGCTGATCCTTGAGAGACGAGTTTTGGTCATCGCGCCAGCTCTGGTTAGAGGTTTATGATCCCTACCCAAGCTTTAGTTCTGGACACCCTGCTCCCCCTTAGGGCCAGCAATGGCGGCCTCTTCGTCTCGCGCGGCCAAGGCATTCATCCGAACCGGGTCATCGATTCCTATGAGCTTATCTTTGTCAAAGAAGGGATGCTTGGCTTGCAGGAGGAGGATAAGCGCTTTGAGGTGCAAGCTGGTGAAACCCTCCTGCTCTGGCCGGGACGGCGACACTGGGGGGTAGCGCCTTTTTCGGATAAGCTTTCCTTCTACTGGCTTCACTTCCGGCTGCAAGGGGACCCGCCGGCGCGCTACGGCACAGGAGAAGTCTTGTCAGTGCCGCAACATGTCAGGATTGGCCGGCCGGACCACCTGACAAACTTATTCCGACGTTTTCTGGACGACCAAGAGACGGTCGGCGTTCAACCCTTGCCGGCCGGGCTGCTCGTCATGCTCATGCTCTACGAGGTGGCATTCGCGGTTTCTTGTGACTTAGCGACCGAAACGACCCCGGTCCACTTGGCAGAACGTGCCAACAGCCTCATTCGCACCAGGTTTCACACGCCGCTCAGCACCTCTTCACTGGCCGACACACTGCGCTGCAATCCTGATTACCTCGGCAGAATCTTCCGGCAAGTTTACGGCTGTACCATCACCGAAATGATTCATCGCCGCCGCCTTAAACACGCCTGCCAGCTCCTGTTGGAGGACGAGCAGACCATCGAACGGATTGCCGAGTGCTGCGGCTTTAACGACGTGATCTACTTCAGGCGGCTCTTTAAGCGTATGGAGGGCATGCCCCCTTCGGCCTTCCGCAAACTATATGAGCGGCAACACGTCAATACCGCATAGACATCAAAAGCGACCAGACTGAGGTGAGGTCGAAACCATGAAGCAAAAGTCGGAATCGTCTTCCTTTTCTATCCAATCATCATCTTGCCCCAACTTAAAACCTTTGACATAATACCCTTAGCGCTAACCTAACGTCAAGTTGAAAGGAGAGGCTTTTGGGCAAGGTTGTGGGTAGGTGCATGTCGCTATGTGGCAAACCGGTTAGGTGGCGGCACGGTGGAATGGGAGGATTCCAAAATGTCGATAATGTCGATGAACAACAGAATCTCGCGCAGAAAGTTTATTAAGCTTCTGGGCACCTCGGCGGCCGCAGGTGCGTTCTTGTCCACCTCCGACCTCATGAAGGCATACGCGCAGAATGTTACGACCATTTCCTTCAGAGGCTGGGGCGGTGTCGAGGAGGACGCAGGTGTACGGGCAGCCATTGAGGTCTTCCAGGAAGAAAATCCTCACATCCGGGTGGAGTGGCAGCATATAGTTGCCGACTACGCGATGGTGCTTCTCGCGGACATTGCCGCCGGAACGGCGCCAGATACGGCGTTTGTCGGCAGTGAGCAATACGAGACGCTCCGCCAGGGTGGCATGCTCCTGGACATTACCGACAGGATCAGGAACGACCCGCTGCTCGGCCAGCCGGGCTACTTCTTCGAGCCACAAGAGGCCGCCCGCAGTGCGGACGCCGACGGGCGCTGGCATGGGATTGGTTCATGTTGGGTCGCCCCTCACATCTTTTACAACGCCGCCCTGTTTGATGAAGCCGGCATTACTCCCCCCGGCTTCAGGGACGACCAGATCTGGGATTGGGATACCTTCGTTGAGATTGCCAAGCAACTCACGGTGGATCACCATGGGCGGCACCCGGGCGATGCCGGTTTCGATCGAGAAAACATCCAGTGTTGGGGTGTCAACTGGCCACTGTGGTGGATACCCATTGCTGCTGCGGTAGTTGCCAATGGCGGCAAGTTCTTTACCGAAGATGGGCTATCCGGGTTAGACAGTCCGGAAGCGCTGGAAGCCCTGCAGCGCCTTTCTGATCTCATCTACGTACATCACGTTGCGCCCCGCGGTGCTGCACTTGAGGGCCTGGGCATGCCGATTGCAGCGATGCTCGATACGAACCGGTTGGCTATGGCCGTGGACGGATCGTGGGCGCTGGCGTGGATAAACCCAACCGCGCTCACTGTGCCCATGGGCACGGGCGCTTTGCCGAAGATGGCACAGACCGCCACTTACATGCAAGCTCATTTCCACTCGGCCCTGGCGCCAACACGACACCCCGAAGAAGCTTGGCAGTGGGTGCGCTTCCTGGCCACGCCGTTCTACCAGACACAGTTCCTCAAGATTGGCTTATGGCTGCCGAGCCAAACCGCGTTACTGACCGAGGAGGGTATGGCGGGCTGGCTTACTGAAGGCATTCACCCGGATAGCCACGCTTACTTTGTAGCGAACTACCTGCCGAAATATGGTGTTACCGGACGCATACCACCAGGCTGGCCCGAAGCGGCAACCGATCACATTGCACCGGCGTTCGAGGCGTTGGGACTTGGCACGCCTGCTGAAGAGGTGTTCCCAGACGCAGTGCGGCGAGCGAACGAGGTGCTCAGAGCGGCACAAATGTAAAGTCAGTCGGCGCTTGGCGGCGGGGAGACCGGCTCTCCCCGCCCAAGCAAGACTTAAGGGGCAAGCAAGTCTTAAGGGGTAGGTATTATGGCAATCTGGCGGACTGACCGTAAAGCACCAGGTCTGACACTGGTACAAAGACGCACCATTATCGGTTATATCTTCATCGCCCCCTTCATTCTAGGCGTCATTCTGTGGTGGCTGCTGCCGGCGGCGGTGGCAGCGCACCTCTCCTTGCATCGTTGGAATCTCATCAGCCCCCCTCGCTTTGTAGGGCTTGACAATTTCGAGCGCCTCTTTGCGGACCCGCTCCTTATGCAGTCGCTCCATGCGACATTTATCTTTACGATTTTTTCGGTGCCGATCGGGTTAGCTTTTGCGTTCTTTCTGGCCTCGCTGCTCACTACCCGGATTCGCGGTATCGCCATTTTTCGGACCATCTACTTTCTGCCGAGCATCGTGCCGGCAGTTGCCGGTGCGGTTTTATGGGCCTGGATCTTCAACACCGAGTTTGGGCTCCTCAACGTAATCGTGCGCGAGCTCGGAGGCCCGAGGATCGCTTGGCTCCAAGATCCCAACTGGACTATGGCTGCCTTCATCATTCTAAGTACCTGGGGCGTTGGCGGCACTATGATTATCTACCTGGCCGGGCTGCAGGGAATTCCCACGATGTATTATGAGGCGGCCGATATAGATGGCGCGGGTCGTTGGGCGAAAGTTCGGCACATTACGTTGCCGCTCATGTCTCCCATCATCTTCTTCACTCTAATTCTCGGACTTATTGGTTCAATGCAGGTCTTTACCAGCGCCTTCCTCATAACGAATGGAGGACCCCAGAACGCTACTCTCTTCCTGGTGCTGTACATCTACCGCATGGCCTTCCAGAGTCTACACATGGGTTATGCCGCCGTCCTCTCATGGCTGCTGTTCTTCATTCTGGTGGTGCTTTCGCTTATCGTCTTTCGCTATTTCGGCCGCCGGGTCTATTATGAAAACTAACTTGGGAGAGCGACTTATATGAAAGCATCCAAACCGGCTGAGATTGTGTCAAGAGCAGTAATGTCAGACGCAAAAACGTCAACCGCAAGAAGGCGCATCTCGATAACCGGCGAACACCTGTGGCGCTGGCTGACGGCCGCACTTCTCATCTTCTTTGCGGTGGTCATGATTACGCCCTTCTTGTGGCTGGTCAGCAGCTCGCTCAAAACGCAGCTGCAAATCTTCCAGTACCCTCCGGTGTGGATACCAGACCCGATTCGCTGGGATAACTATGTGCGGGCGCTAACCGCTAGGCCGTTTCATCTCTACTTCCTAAACACCATGACGATCGCTTCGCTAAACGTCATTGCGGTCGTACTCACCTCGTCCTTCTGCGCCTATGGGTTTGCCCGCATTCACTTTCCTGGGCGCGATTTCTGGTTTGCTGTCGTGATAGCGACACTCTTATTGCCTGGCGTCATCACGATCGTCCCAAATTTCGTAATCTTTACTCGTCTGGGCTGGGTCGATACCATCTTGCCGCTCACGGTACCGTTGTTCTTCGGCGGCGGGGCCTTCAACATCTTCCTGTTGCGTCAATTCTTCCGCACGATTCCAGAGGAGTTGGCCGATGCCGCCCGCATCGACGGATGCAGTGAGTTCGGCATCTACTGGCGAATATATATGCCCTTGGCCAAACCCGCTCTGATTACGGTCGCCATCTTTACGTTCTTGGCTGCATGGAATGACTTGCTGGGACCGGTCATCTACTTGCGCTCGCCAGGAAATTGGACCCTCGCCCAAGGACTGTCGTCTTTCGTCGGTGTGTTCGGCGGTAATTGGGAGTTACAAATGGCGGCTGCGACGGCCATGACACTTCCTATCATTATCCTGTTCTTCTTTGCCCAGCGTTACTTTATCCGCGGCATCGTGCTGACGGGACTGAAGTGACGGTCGGCCCGATTGCTTCCATACGCTTTGAAACTTTCCTAATAGGAGTGTTGCCATGACCAAGCCCAAAGTCCCAGATACCGCCCAATTCCAGAGGCCAAAAGCTCTGGCGGTAGACACTTCTAAGAGTCCCTATACTCGGCTCAGACCCGTCTCCCTGAGCGAAGTCGCCCTGAGCGACGCTTTTTGGGCGCCAAGACTGCGTATTAACCGCGAAGTCACTCTCCCCTCGCAGTTTCAGCAGCTCGAGGAAAGCAGCTGCCTTGACAACTTCCGGCGCGTCTCCGGCAAAAAGCGGGGGATTCCTTTTAGAGGCATGTACTTCAGCGATTCCGATGCCTACAAGTGGCTCGAGGCCGCCTCCTGGGCACTGGCCGGCGGGCCTGACTCGGAGCTTGAAAAGTTGGCGGACATCGTTATCCAAGAAGTTGCGGATGCCCAGCGGCCGGACGGCTACTTGAACACCTACTTCGCCTTGGAGAGGGCCGCTGAGCGCTGGACCAACTTCGACCTGCACGAGATGTACTGCGCCGGCCACCTCTTTCAGGCCGCGGTCGCGCACTACCGGGCAACTGAGAAGACCAGCCTGCTAGATGTCGCTACGCGCTTTGCGGATCATATCTGCGACACTTTCGGGCCTGAGGCGGAGGGCAAGCGCCGGGCCGTAGACGGCCATGAAGAGGTCGAAATGGCGCTGGTGGAGCTTTATCGCGCCACCGGCAACAGGCGCTATCTGGAGCAGGCCAAGTTTTTCATTGAGGCACGGGGGCGCGGCCTGCTCGGGCGGCCTTACGGGCACCTCAGCCCTGAGTATGCCCAGGATCATAAACCGGCACGTGAACTAGATTTGATGGTCGGACATGCCGTTCGGGCAGTTTATTACAACGCGGGCATCGCCGACGTTTGCGCCGAAGAGACTGATGAAGGCTATAAGACCGCGCTTACGCGCCTCTGGCGCAATATGACCACCAAGCGCATGTACGTTACCGGCGGCATCGGTTCGCGCTACGAGGGGGAGGCTTTTGGCAAGGACTACGAACTCCCCAACGACCGGGCTTATACCGAAACGTGTGCAGCCATTGGCAGCGTCATGTGGAACTGGCGCATGCTCGCGCTTGAAGGCGACGCGCGCTACAGCGACCTGCTGGAATGGACCCTCTACAACGCGGTGTTGCCGGGACTATCGCTAGACGGCCAGCACTACTTTTATCAGAACCCGTTAGCCGACGACGGCAGCCATCGTCGCCAGCCTTGGTTCGGCTGCGCCTGCTGCCCGCCGAATGTGGCGCGCCTGTTGGCGTCGCTGCCAGCCTACTGCTATAGCACCTCAAACGAAGGGCTGTGGGTCCACCTCTACGCCGAGAGCGGGGTGGATACCCGCCTCCCGAATGGGCAGCGCGTCAAGCTTACTCAGCACGGCAGCTATCCCTGGGATGGGGAGATTGCTCTTGAAGTGGAATGTGAAGGTGAGTTCAGCCTCATGCTCCGCATCCCCGCGTGGTGTGAGCATGGCGCGACACTCACGATCAACGGCGAGGCGTCGTCCGAGCCCATCAAGCCCGGCGCTTACGCCCGCATCGCGCGACGCTGGCAAGCCGGCGATACGGTGCGGCTCAGCCTGCCGATGCCGGTGCGCTATCTCGAAGCGCATCCTTACGTGTTCGAAGCTGCGGGGCGCGTCGCACTGGCGCGTGGGCCGATTCTCTACTGTGTCGAGGGGGTCGATCATCCAGGGCTTGACGTGCGCGATCTCGCCTTGCCGCCAGACCCCGCTCACATTGCAGCGACACCTTCAAACCTGCTCGGCGGGGTGACCATCCTGACGACCCAGGCCAAAGTCGTGCCCCCTGAGGGTGAATACCTCTACCGCACGCGCTCTGGTGGTAACAAGGCGAGTGTTGGCGCTGCCAAATTGACAGCGATCCCTTACTTCGCCTGGGCCAACCGCGAGCCCAGCGGCATGCAGGTCTGGCTGCGCTTGGCATAAAGCAGTTGGTAGGACCCGGCTGGGGTAGCATGCCGCATGGACACCACCGCCCTCTTCCGTAAAGCTATTTTGGGGGCCACTCAAAACCGGCTCGTGAAAAGCATGGTAAGTCGCTACGGGATGCGTCTGGGCGCTAGGCGCTTCGTGGCGGGCGAGACCCTGGCTGAGTGCATCGCAACCATCAAGCACCTAGAGGCCCAGGGGCTTTACACCAACACCACCCTCTTGGGCGAGCACGCCCAGGACGAAGGCGCCACTCGTGAGATTGTCGCGCAGTACCTGGAGATTTTAGACCACATCGCGCGCGAAGGGCTCAAAACCAGCATCGCGCTCAAACTGACCCACTTGGGGCTTGACTTCGGCGAGGCGCTGGCGCTCGACAACGCCAAGCGGATCGCTCTTCACGCCCGCTCGCTGGGGAACTTCGTGTGCATCGATATGGAAGAGTCGAACCGCGTTGACGCAACGCTGAGGATCTATCGCACCCTGCGCGAGCAGGGTCTCGCCAACGTCGGCACAGTGCTACAGGCCTACCTCTACCGCAGCGAGCGAGACTTGGCCGCGCTCTTGCCCATCAAGCCCTACCTCCGCCTCGTCAAAGGCGCATACCTCGAGCCCCCAGAGGTCGCCTTCCCCGCCAAGCGTGACGTGGATGCGGCGTTTGCCAAGCTCATCGAGCGCTCGCTGTCAGGCGAGGGCTACACCGCCGTCGCCACCCACGACGCCAAGGTCATCGACCACACCATCGCTTTCGCTGAGCAGCACAGCATCCCGCGCGAGCGCTTCGAGTTCCAGGTGCTCTATGGTGTGCACTCGCAGTATCAGCTTAAGCTGGTACGCCTCGGCTACAAGGTGCTTGTCGCTACCCCCTACGGCAAGGAGTGGTACCCGTTCCTGATGCGCCGCTTGGCCGAACGGCCAGCTAATGTGCTCTTTATAGCCAAGAGCCTCGTTGGCCGCAAGCGGGCTTGACACCCTAAAAACTGAACCAGCTCCCCTTACGCACGTTGTCATTGCGAACGGAGTGAAGCGTAGTGAAGCAATCTCTGGATGCACGTGCTGCACACAAACCGAGATTGCCACGTCGCTCCTTTGTCGCTCCTCGCAATGACAAAAAGGGCTTACAGCACGGTGCCTGCGTAAGGGGAGTGAACCAGGTAAGAGGGTATCCCCTGATGAAAGAGTCACGGTGCCGAACAGCTTGTCTTGACGCTACGAAAGATCGAAGGTGCCCAAGCGCAGGGGAACACAGCACCGTTACAGCTCCGCGCTGTCGATCCCGTAGACCTCGCGGGCTCGCTCGGGAGTGAGGAGGCCGTTCTTTAGGTCAGCCCTGATCGCAGCGAGCGGTCGTTCTTGCGCTGGGCCGTAGCCGGCGCCGTTCCCGGTAACGATGCGAATGACGTCATCCTTGTTCACCGGCAAGGCGGTAGCAATGGCGTGCCTCTCCCGCCTGCCGTCGGCCCGGATCACCTCAAGGTAGTTCGGGCTGCCCTCGAGCCCACCCTCCAGAGCCCACGGCGCGAACTTCGAGCGGGTGTAGGTCACCGTCATGAAGCACCCGTCAGACCGGATGCGGTAATCGGTCGTAATGCCCTTTCCGCCGCGGTACTTCCCTTCCCCGCCCGGCGCCTCATTGAGCGACATGCGGTCCACCCAGAGACCGTAACGGGCCTCGGCAACCTCAGCTGGGCAGTTGTACGTCTCACCGTGGAACCCCGAGAAGACCGCGTGATTGCCGTCCCAGCCTTCGTACGCCCCCCAGCCGCCAAGCTGGGGCTCGACGATGGTGTAGTGGCTGCCCGTGTCGGGGTGGGGACCGCCGATGACAGTGCCGCAGATGGAGGCGAAGTGCCCGCTGGGCAGGCGGCCCTGCATGTGGGGAGCAAGGCAGCGCCAGATGAGGTCATAAAGCCGCATCTCCACCTCGTAATAGATGCCAAACGCTGCGGGCTCCTTGGCGTCGAATACTGAGCCAGGTCGCGTATGCACAACCAGGGGCCGGAAGATGCCGCCGTTGGCGATGTCGCCAGATTCCATCAGGGAGGTGAAGATTATCTGCACCGCAATCAGCGAGCCATCCCGGCAGGCGTTGTTGGGCCCGGTGTCCTGGTCGGGGTTATCGCGCAGGTCCACAATGAACTCTTCATCGGTGATCTCAATGCTGACCCGGTAGACGACGCCGCTGTCTTGCTCCTCCTCAAAACTGAAGGTGCCTTTGGGTAGCTGCTTAAGCGCCCTGCGGGCGACGTTCTCGCCGTAATCGAGATAGTGCTCGAGCGCGGCGAGGAAGGTGTCGCGCCCGTATTTTGCGACGAGCTCCTGGATCCGCTTGGCGCCGATACGCACCGACGCGATGCCGGCCCAGAGGTCGCCTTCGAGGAAGTCGGGAAGGCGGCTATTGGTCTTCAGGATGGCTATCACCGCGTCGTTGGTTTTGCCGCGCTCGATGAGTTTGATCGCCGGGAGGCGGATCCCTTCTTGGTAAACTTCGGTGGCGTCGGTGGACATGCTGCCGGGTACCTTGCCGCCGACGTCGTTCCAGTGGGCGATGTTAGCGGTCCAGGCGATCAGTTCGCCCTGACTGAAGACTGGCATCAACAGCACCATGTCATTGAGGTGCGTTACACCGCCGTAGTAGGGGTCGTTGGTGGCAAAGAGGTCGCCCTCGTGAATCGAGTCGAGGCTGTACAGCTGGAGCATGTACTGCACGGCCTTGTCGAGCACCCCGACGAACCCCGGGATGCCCGCACCGGACGAAGCCAAGTTCCCTCTGGCGTCGGTGATGCCGGTGCCCATGTCGAGCACTTCATAGATGATGGCGCTCATAGCGGTTTTCTTCATGGCGACGAACATCTCTTCGCTGATAGCGCGCAGGGCGCTCTGGATGATCTCGAAACTGATGGGGTCGTGCGAAGCCATCTTCACTCTCGCCCTACGCGAATGATGACATTGCCGTAGAGGTCGATGGTGACGCGGTCGCTGGGGTGAATGACCACAGTGGTGCCGGCGGTCTCGATCACGGCGGGTCCGACGAACTCCATGCCGGGCTCGAGCAGGTCGCCGTGGTAGATGTCGGTGAGGTGAAGCCCGTCAAGGGCGAAGTCCACCTGCCGCTGTCCTTTGCGGGCATCGCTCACCATACGGCCGGTGCTTCGGAGCGCGACCGGTTGGAGTTTGCCGACTTCGGCGCAGGCGACAACATGCAGCCCGACGAACTCCACGGGCGCCTGGAGGCGGTAGGTGTACTCCCGCTCGTAGGCGGCGTGGAAGTCCTGCACGGTCGTGGCGATCGCGGCGGAGTCTATCTCGCCGTCGGGGAGTTGCACCTCGACGGCGTGCTCCTGATTGATATAGCGGAGCTTAGCGTACCGAACGAAGGCCACCCTCTCCGCCGGGACATTCTCCTGCCCGAACTGCGCCAGGGCGGCCTCCTCGATCTCGCCGACGGTGTCGCGCACCACCTTGAGAGCAGTTTCGTTAGTGGGGTCGAAGCCGGTGAGGCGGGTCATGAAGTAGTCGCGCCGCAGGTCGCTCATCATCATGCCCCAGGCGGAAAAAACCTCGGCGCCCCGCGGCACCACCACCTTACTGATGCCAAGCTCCTTAGCCAGCGCCACGGCGTGCATCGCGCCTCCACCGCCGAACGCCATCAGGGTAAAGTCACGCGGGTCGTGACCGCGATTGAGCGAGACCAGCTTGAGGGCGTTCACCATGTTGTTGTTGGCGATGCGGACGATCCCGCGCGCAGCTTCCTGCCGCTCGACGCCAAGCCTCTGTGCCACGCGGTTGAGCGCGGCGTTTACAGCCTCCATGTCGGCCTGGATAGAGCCGCCACAGAAGTAATCGGGATTGATGCGGCCAAGCGCCAGGTTCGCGTCAGTGGTGGTGGCGTCCCGCCCGCCGCGACCGTACGCCGCGGGGCCTGGTTGCGCGCCGGCGGATTGCGGCCCCACGTGGAGCTTGCCGAACGCGTCTACCCAGGCGATGCTGCCACCGCCGTTGCCGATCTCCACCAGGTCAACGACCGGCACCATGAGCGGGTACCCAGCGGACTTGTTGTTGCGCTCGATCCAGTGGTCGGTCTTGATCTTGACGAAGCCGTCCTTGATGAGGGAGCACTTGGCGGTAGTTCCACCGATGTCGAGCGCCAGGATGTTCGGTTCAGCGATGACTTTGCCGAGCTCTGCGGCGCCTAGAACGCCGGAGGCGGGTCCGGATTCGACCATGGTGATCGGGATCTGCCGGGTCTTATTCACGGAGTCGATGCCGCAGTTCGACTGCATGACGTAGAGCTGCCCACCGAAGTTGCCGTCAGCCAAGGCGTCCTGGAGGCGCGTCAGGTACTTTTCCGCGATCGGTTGCACGTACGCGGACAGGACAGTGGTGTTGCTCCGCTCGTACTCACGCCACTCCCGCGTGATCTGGTGGGAGGCGACGACCGCCACCTCGGGCCAGCGGCGCCGAACTTCCTCCAGCACCGTCTGCTCGTGGGTGGGATTGGCGTAGGCGTGAAGCAGGCAGATCGCGATCGCCTCGACCCCTTCGCGTTTCAGCTCCGCGATGATGCCGGGAAGGGCGCTGGTGTCGAGTGGCTGGACCTCCTCGCCCCGGTAGCTGATGCGCCCAGGCAGCTCGTAACGCAGGTAGCGCGGCACGAACGGCTCGGGTTTCCGGTACTTGAGGTTGAAGAAGTCAGGCCGATTGCCGCGGGCGATCTCGAGCGAGTCGCGGAATCCCTTCGTGGTCAGGAGCGCGGTTCTGACGCCCTTGCGCTCGGTGAGGGCGTTGATGACCACGGTGGTGCCGTGCGCAATGAAGTCGATCGCGTTCAGCGGCCACTCGACTTTGTTGAGAGCGTGCAGTACCCCCCGCTCGAAGTTTGGTGGGGTGGTATCCACTTTTGCGGTCATGAGGTGCTGTTTTTGCGTTGCGAGGTCGATCTTTAACAGCACCAGGTCGGTGAAGGTGCCGCCGACGTCGGTAGCTACTCGGACCACCTGCTCTGTCGTCATCGTTTGTCTCCGCACGCTAGGGGGGTAGCTGTAGCTTAACCTGCTAGCAACCAGGTGGTCCCTGACCTGCTTAGCCAGAGCGTTACCATAGCCATCCCCTCATTACGCCGGGACCTCCAGCAGGTCCCGCGGTAGCCTGCTGAAGACGCGAACGCCGGTCGCGGTCACGGCAACAATCTCCTCGAGCCTTATGCCGAACCTGCCCGGGAGGTAAATGCCGGGCTCGATAGAGAAGACCATGCCTTGGTCAAGAACGAGATCGCTCGTGGCGGTGAGGTAGGGAGGTTCGTGCCCAGACAAGCCAAGGCCGTGACCGGTGCGGTGCACAAAGTGCTCCCCGTATCCGGCCGCAGCGATGACCTGCCTGGCGGCGCGATCGACCTCGCTGGCGCGAACGCCGGGCCTGGCTGTTGTAAGGGCGGCCTTGACAGCTTCTTCAACGACCGTATGTACGCGCCGGTAGGTCTCGTTCGGAGTGCCAACGTAGGCCATGCGTGTGATGTCGCTGTGGTAGTTGTCCTTCCGAGCGCCAATATCAATAACAACTGCGTCGCCCTCGCGCAGCATCCTGTCGCCGGTGTGGTGGTGTGGGTACGCGCCGTTGGGGCCGGCGGCGATGATGGTGAACGCGGTGTCAGCGCTGCTTGCTTTAAACGCATCCTGGGCGGCCGCAGCGATGTCACGCTCGGTGGCTCCCAGTCGGACCGCCTCGTATGCCGCGCGCATGGCGTTATCGGCGATGTTGGCGTTCATTTGGATGAGGTCGAGCTCCTGCGCGTCCTTTCTCATGCGCGGCTCACCGAGGATCGCGCTCGCTAGGAGCGGTTTTGCGCTGGGAAACTGCTCGAGCAACAAGAGGCTGAAGTCGGTGCGCATGGTCTCGTCGAGGGCCACACTACGCACCGACGGTAGGCCGAGCCGCTCGAGGAGCCGTGTGAGCGCGCCGGTGGGGCCATCGGCGTCCGCGTAGGTCTCCAGGTACACAGCCGTGTGTTGGCGGGACTCCTCAGCGTTTAGTTGCGGCATGAGGAACCCCTCCCGTTCCGGCGTTATCAGGTACAGGCAGGGGCGTTCGTCCGGGTGGGGATGGAAGCCGTGCAGGTAGGTCATGTTGTCGCTTGGCCCGAGGGCTAGCAGCTCCACGCCGTGCTGTTTCAGGAGCTCCATGAGGTGCTTGCGTCGCGCTGGGTAGTCGATCACTGCTACCTACCTTTCTTGCGTGCGGCGTTTCCCTGTGGCGGGGTTCGTGCCAAAGGTTGATTCATCTCCATGCCATGGCTGAGTCTACCGCAACCCGACGTGAGACAGCCTTAGGTGGGTCTTACAACCTGCCGACCCCTTGACCCTGTACCATACTAAGGGTCTATCGTAGCTCTCAAGATAGGAGGGTTTGTTGCTAAGCGTGCTAAGCGCGAAGCGTGAGTGCTCTCGCGCTTGACAAGCGCTTTGAGTGCATCGTATCATGTGATCGCTCACAACAGCAGCCTTGGCGCCAAGGATCTGCCGCAGCTTGGTGTAAGGGGATTGGTCCTGGAGGAGCGTATGGCACCTGATAGCCTGGCAAGGAGGAAGGGGATGGATGCCTTTCGATCTCGATCGGTTTCTCGGCCATTTGCGGCCATGATTGCAATTAGCAGCGCAATTCTTCTTGTGTCGAGCGGGACGTTCAGCGCCCTAGCTCGTGCCGATCAGGACACTCTGCGGACTTACTGGCTCGATGAGCCAGGGCTCGTTGCCGCGTTCCTGTTCGACGGAGATTTATCGGAGGCCACAGGTAACTTCGGCGCCGGTCACGTCATCGGCAACCGTGTTTTTACCGAGCACGGCGGCTCGATTTCTTTCGCCGAAGGCGTCCAAGGCGATGCGGTTGTGTTAAACGGCGCATCGGGGGTGCGGCTTCCCGACGGGCTGATCGACGGTTACACGTATAGCGTCTCGTTGTGGGTGAAGCCGGAAGCTGCGTCAATGTTTACTACGACGTTTTTCGGAGGTTACTCAACGGACGGTTTTCAACGCTGGATCAGCTTCGTTCCGGTCGGTCCGATCGGCAGCGAGACGATGGTCTGGTCCGGGAACGATCCGTGGTACGACGCGAACACCGGGTTGACGATACCGTTGAACGAGTGGAGCCACCTGGCTTTGACCGTCGACCACGGAAAGATCGTCGTATATGTGAACGGGGTCGAGCGGTTTTCCGGAACCGGCTTCCCTGATGTGTTTGCGGAAATCGATCCGGTGTTTGCTCTGGCGGTGAATTATTGGGACGCGCCGTTCACCGGCATGATCGACCACCTCAGGATCTACGACGTCGCAATCGGGTCCGATCGGGTGGCCGAGCTTGCCGCTGGCGCTCCGGAAATAGCGGAACCCGAGAGTCCGTTTCGGGACGTGACAGTTCACGATCCTGAGGTCATCAGAGTGGGCGGTACGTTCTACATCTTCGGGAGTCACCTGGCCGTCGCGAAATCGCAGGATCTGATCGTCTGGGAGCAGCTCTCCAGAGACTGGGCCAGGGACAATCCGATCATTCCTAATCCGGGGGAAGAGCTTAGAGAGGCGATGTTGTGGCCGCAGCCCAACGCGGAGAGCACCTGGGCTAAGAGCGTCATCGAGCTGAACGGTCAATTCTACATGTTTTTCAGCGCGGCACACTGGTATTCTCCGGGGAGAAGCGCGATTGCGATCGCGATCGCCGAAGACATTGAAGGACCGTACCGATACGACGGTATGATCCTGAAGGGGTACGGCCAAGGTGCGGTGATTGAGAGCGTCGATGGGTTGGTCGGTGAAAGATACGATATCGCCCGCCACCCGGGCGTTATCGATCCACATGTGTTTTTTGACACGAACGGCGTCTTGTGGATGGTGTACGGTTCCTATGCCGGAGGAATACACATCATCGAGCTTGACCCGGCCGACGGTCGTCCCAAACCCGGCCAAGGGTACGGAGTCCGGATTGCCGGTGGCAACCACGCTCCGATGGAAGGGCCGTTCATTCAGCACCTGTCTCAAACTGGCTATTACTACTTGATGGTGTCATTCGGTACACTCGCACCCGGCGGCGGGTACGACATCCGCGTCGCGCGGTCCAAGAATCCCTACGGTCCGTTCCTCGATCCATCCGGCAAGGATTTGAACTCGTTTATCGACCACGACGACAGACTCCTGATCGACGGTCGCAATTGGCGGAATTCGGATCCGTTCGGTGCCAAGCTGCTCGGTAACTTCAGGCTCCGCGAATCTGGTATCGGGTATGTCTCTCCCGGACATAGCTCGATGTGTTACGACGAAGCTACGGGGCAAATCTTTGCGATTTTCCACTCGCGGTTCCCAGGATTCGGTCATATGCACAACGTCAGAGTACACCAGCTCTTCCTCAATCAGGAGGGATGGCTCGTGATGGCTCCGCATCGCTACGCGGGCGAGACAATCGGCACCTATAGCGAAGGTGACATCATCGGAACGTACCAGTACATCAACCACGGCACGCGCATACAAGAGAACTGGGACGACGCCAACCCGATGATCACCGAATCGAGGACGATCGAGCTTGAAGCCGACGGCGCGATTTCCGGTGACGTCACCGGTACGTGGGAGCTGACAGACAACCACTACGCAACGATCACGATCGACGGCGAAGTTTTCCACGGTGTCTTTCTGGAGCAGTGGGACAACGGACTCGGCAAGCACGTTATGGCGTTCACCGCACTGTCCGATGGTAACGTCTCGATCTGGGGCAGCCGGATTCCGTAATCGCACGGTAACTACTCAGCCCTGATCTGTGGCAGGCGAATCGGCCTCATAGCCTTCATTGACCAGTTGTTCTTATTGTGCTTATTGTTCTTAGCGCTAGCTGGTCGTAATGCTCCTCGAGTTTCGGATCGCAGATCCCGGATTGGGGTTGACAGGTGTGGGAAAATGCCGTATACTGTGAGCGTTCACAGGATGTGGCCCGAAAGGGGGTCGAGTGCATTAACATTAAGCGGCTTAGGTGATACTACCTTAAACAGGGGTCAACGCATCTCTCGGACTCTTCAAGTACGGAGGTGCCGCGGTCCAGCCGACAAGCTGGGCAAAGGAGGTGTAAGGGCACATCTAGCAACCAGAGTGTAGGCGATTCTTGAAACCAAGTATCAGCAGTATGACTGGAGGTAGTCAATGAATCTGCAATCGAAGTGGTTGCGTGTAGTCGCGATGCTGTGCCTGCTGGCTGCCATCTCCACAGCGGCATGGGCAAGAACCCAGATCACCTTCATGACGCCGCTAGGTGGCGAAGACGGTGGCTTCATGGATGAGATCATTGCCGAGTTCAACGCGGCGCACCCCGATATCGAAGTAGTCCACCTAGTAGTAGTCAGCTCGGTTGAGTACACAATGAGGCTCTCGACCGGCATTGCTGCGGCAACAGCACCTCAGGTGCTGTTTATCCGGAAGTTCGACATGCCTCCGTTCATGCCCCACTTTAAGACCTTTACGCCCGAAGAGCTGCTTGGGCACGGCATAGACGTGGCCGATATCTTTCCAGCTTTGCTGGACGGCCTGGTCGTAGAAAACCGCGTCCACGGCATCCCGCTTGACGCTTGGATCTTCTACTTGGCATACAACCGCGACAACTTTGCCAGGGCCGGGCTAAATCCAGACGACCCACCGGCCAACTTGGACGAGTGGATGAACGCCATGGAGGCGTTGAAGGCAGTCACACCAGAAGGACTAACTCCTTATTACGAGAACGTTCAATGGGCTTGGTTATTCGTGCATCTTCTGTGGCAGTTTGGCGGCGATCTGCTGACTCCCGACTTCCGTGAGCCTGCGTTTGAGGAAGCAGGAGCCAAGGCGCTTCACCTTCTGCTGGAAATGCAGGACAGAGGGTTCGTGCCTAAAGATCTTCCTATCTCCCCCGGCCCGCCGTTCCTGGCCGGAGATACTAGCGCCTTGATTACCGGGGTCTGGACGGTCCGGGCGTTTGCGGAGGTATTAGGAGAAAACTTCGGCGTAGCGCCAGCCCCGCAACTTGGCACACACGAGTCCGTATTTGGTGGGACACACGTGCTTGCCATGCCAGAAGTCATGGTCAGAGACCCGGTAGTTTTGAATGCGGCAATGACCTGGGTGAGGTATCTCTGGGATAACGCCTTAGACTGGTATGCCGCCGGCCAAACACCGGCACGGATCTCCATCACCGAAAGCGCCGAGTTCAGAGAGCGGCTGCCGCACATCTACACTATTGCCCAGCAGCTCCCTTATGTGCGGACGTTCCCGTTCTTCCCACATATCTCCTCCGTAGTTGACGAGATCGCGCCTTACGTTGAGCGGGCACTGATCGCACGCGACATAACTCCGGAAGAGGCTATGCGGCTGGCGGCAGAACACGTCGCTGTTTTCCTGGAAGACTACTGGCTTGGGGTAGAGTGACGGTTTTGTGACTTATTGAGTGAGGGAGGAACATGATGAGCAGTGTTGCGAGCCAGGTGCCATTCAAGCGTACGCTCCGGGCACCTCTCAAGCGTGCGCTACGGGAAGCAGGGGCCTTCATGTTCCTCCTGCCTCATTTTGCCCTGTTTGTGCTGTTTGTGGTCTACCCATTGGGATACGGGCTGTTCATTAGTTTCCACCGATGGACTTTGCTCGACCCGCCCCGCTATGTAGCCTGGGGCAACTTTGTGCGCATCTGGGGCGACGCGCGCTTCTGGGATGCCGTAATGAATACGGTCGTATTCGCTGCCATCAGCGTGCCAATCACGGTCGCGCTGGGGCTGCTTTTAGCGCTGCTGCTGAACCAGCAACTCCACGGCCGTTTGTGGCTAATGGTGGCGTTTGTATCACCGGTCTTCTTTAGCTCCATCGGCATCCTGCTGTCGTGGAACTGGGTGCTCGCCTCATTCCCCGCAGGTTTAGTGAACTTCTATTTGATGCAAGCTGGATTGCTAACTCTGCCTGTGTCGTGGTTTGGCACCCCGGCTAGTGCATGGTTCTGGATCATTGTAATCACTGTGTGGTGGATTGTGGGGTTCGGCACCCTGCTCTTTTTGGGTGCCCTGCAAAAAATCCCTCCCGAGCAGTACGAGTCGGCTATGATCGATGGGGCTGGGGCTTGGGCCAGATTCCAGCACATCACGCTGCCGTGGATACGCAACGTACTCATATTCGAGACGGTTCGGCAAGTGATATTAGCATTCGGTCTTTTCGATCAGGTCTTTATCCTCACTGGGGGCGGGCCTGGTGGGGCCACTCGAACGATGGTTCTTTACATGTATCAGATGGGCTTCGATAGGCAGCAGTTGGGGCTAGCAGCAGCGATATCGTGGTACATTTTCATCGTCATTATACTATTCGGCCTGATTCAACTAGCATTTATCGCCAGGTCGGTACGTTCAGCGGAGGACTAGCATGAACAAGAAAGAAGCTAGGAAATGGCTCTTCTCGATAATCGCCTGGGGAGCGGCCGTGGTGTGGTTTAGCCCCATCCTCTGGATGCTATCAACCTCGCTTAAACCTACTCTGGTGGCAACCACCGAGCGTGTTCCACGCTGGCTACCGGACCCGTTGACATTCGCCAACTACCAAGCCATCATCTCCCCAGCTGTTGGAGCCGGACTGCTCCAAGCCTTTATCAACAGCGTGTTGGTGGCGGTGGCTTCTGTGTTGTTACTGCTACTGGTGGCCACGCCTGCCGCCTATGCCCTGTCGCGTCTACACTTCTTTGGACGCAACTTCATCTTCTGGAGCTATGTCGTCGTGCTGGCCTTTCCGGGCGCCATCTTTTTGATTCCACATTTTTTGATCATTAAGGACATAGGGCTGATGAATAACCTCTGGGCCCTCGTTCTACCTGGCTTGGGAGCAACGTTTGGGGTATTCCTGCTGCGGCAGTACATGCTCGGCATCCCGCGCGAACTTGAAGATGCGGCTTGGGTCGATGGCTGTTCGCGGTTGCGGTTCTTGATATTCATTGTGGTTCCGCTAATTAGGCCCGCCCTTGGAGTGTTGGCATTGATGACGTTCTTAGGCTCCTGGACAAGCTTCCTGTGGCCCCTGTTGGTGCTAAGCACCCCAGACAACTTCACGATGCCTCTGGGACTAGTGCGCTTTACGGCCGGCTGGGGCGATCCATTTAGGGGCATCGGGCCGACCATGGCCGGAGCGTTCATTGCTGTCTTGCCGACCTTGATCATCTTCGTGCTGGGGCATAGATACCTGATGCGCGGCATCTCGCTCGGCGCGATAGGCAAATAACAGTTCTCTGCAAGGAGCAATTTTATGTCCAACCGCGTAACCATCGACCCCGAACGCCTCCTGGCCCCTATCGACCGCAACCTCTTCGGCGGGTTTGCCGAGCACTTAGGCCGCTGCATCTACGGTGGCATTTATGAGCCTGGTTCGCCTCATACTGATGAGGACGGTCTGCGCCGCGACGTGCTTAAGGCCCTCAAGCGCCTGGGTCTGCCGGTGATCCGCTACCCCGGCGGGAACTTCGTCTCCGGTTACCGCTGGCGTGACGGGGTGGGTCCACGCGAGGAGCGCCAAGCCCGTATGGACTTGGCCTGGCACGACCTCGAGCCCAACACTTTCGGCACCAACGAGTTTGTTGGCTTCTGCCGCAAGCTGGAGAGCGAACCGTATTTAGCTGTTAACTGCGGCGATGGTGACATGCGCGAAGCCCGTGACTGGCTCGAGTACTGCAACGGCACCAAAGATACCGCGCTGGTTAAGCTGCGCCAATCGCACGGTTACGAGGCGCCGCATGGTGTCAAATACTGGGGGATCGGCAACGAAGTGGACGGCCCCTGGCAGATCGGGATGAAAACACCCGAGGAGTATGCTCGAGCCTACACCGAGTACGCCAAGGTGATGAAGTGGACCGATCCCAGCATCAAACTGCTGGCTGCAGCCGTGTCATTATGGGATAAATCCTTCGTGGAGCGCGTTCAGCTTCTCATGGAGCACGCTGCTTACATAACCCCGTTCACCCGGCAAAACTTAATCGATTACATCGCCATTCACTGGTATGTCGGCAACAACCGCAATCGCGGCTTTGCTGACAACGACTTCGCCAGCTATATGGCCATCTCAGAGCGGTTCGAAGACTACCTGAGCGCTACTGAAGGCATCATTCGGGCCATGTCGTCAGCGCTTAAGCTCAAACACGACATCCCCATTGCTGTCGATGAGTGGAACGTCTGGTATCGCGTAGGCAACGAAGGCAAGTTAGAAGAGATCTACAACCTTGAAGATGCGCTGGTTGTCGCCATGCACTTTAACGCCTTTATCCGTCACGCCAAGACGGTCAAGATGGCTAACATCGCCCAGATCGTCAACGTCATTGCGCCGATCTATACCCGTCCTGACGGGCTAGTGCTGCAAACTACCTTCTATCCCTTCGAGGTCTATAGCCGGACCTGTGGTGACACTGCGCTCGACGTACACTGGTCAGGAGATACCTTCTCGACACCCGAGTTTGCCGGCTTAAGGACGCTGGATGTGTCCGCCACACTGGATACGCCGGGGAAGAAGCTGGCAGTCTATCTGGTCAACCGGACCGACAGCAAGGCCAGCGAAACCAGCGTTGAGCTAACCCGTGGACGCTTTGCCGGCCCGGCCAAAGCCTTTATCGTCAACGGCCCTGACATTAAGGCCCAGAACACCTTTGCTACCCCCGATCAGGTCGGGGTTCGCGAGCAGGCGCTGATTGCCGCTGGTCAGTCGTTTACCATTACACTGGAGCCGCACTCGTTCACTGCGCTGGTGTTTGACCTTGCCTGATAGCCTGTCGCGCTCTGATTAACCACGGACCCATGCCGTCGCTCGATCACTTAAACTGTGTGAGGGTGACGGCAACCCATTGAAGGGGTGAACATGTATACCATCGGCATCGACTTCGGCACGGAATCGGGCCGGGCACTCTTGGTGCGCGTCAGCGACGGGGCGGAGATCGCCACCGCGGTCCACCCTTACGCCGACGGCGTCATCGACGAGCGGCTGCCCGGCAGCGACCAGCCCCTACCCCCCGACTGGGCGCTACAAAACCCGGATGACTATATCGAGGTCTTAAAGCGCACCATTCCAGACGTTCTCAAGCAGGGCGGCGTTAGCCCTGACGAGGTGATCGGCATCGGCATCGACTTCACCTCCTGCACCATGCTGCCGGTACTAAAGGACGGTACACCGCTGTGCCGTTTGCCGCAGCACCGCCATAACCCGCACGCCTGGGTCAAGCTCTGGAAGCACCACGCGGCGCAGCCGCAGGCCGACCAGATCAACGAGACGGCCCGCAGGCTGGGCGAGCCCTGGTTGGCGCGCTACGGCGGCAAGATCTCCTCGGAGTGGTTTTTTAGCAAGGCGTTACAGATCCTGGCCGAGGCGCCGGAGATCTATCACCAGGCCGACCGGCTCATCGAGGCCACCGACTGGGTGGTCTGGCAGCTCACCGGCGTGGAGACCCGCAACGCCTGCACCGCCGGCTACAAGGCCATCTATCAGAATGGCGGCTTTCCGTCACGAGGTTTCTTTGCCGCCCTCCACCCTGACTTTGCCGAGGTGGTAGACCAGAAGATGTCGCTCGAGCTGCTGGCGCTAGGCGACAAGGCGGGCGGGCTGAGCGAAGAGGTGGCGCGCTGGACAGGGCTTAAACCAGGTACGCCGGTAGCGGTTGCCAACGTTGACGCACACGTAACCGTGCCGGCAACAGGGCACGTCGAACCCGGCACGCTGGTGATGATCATGGGCACCTCAACCTGCCATATGCTGGTTGGCGACGCCTTGCGCGAGGTAGAAGGGATGTGCGGGGTGGTGGCGGGTGGCATCGTCCCTGGGTACTATGGTTACGAAGCCGGCCAGAGCGGCGTTGGCGACATCTTCGCCTGGTTCGTGGAGAACGGGGTGCCCCCCGAATACCACCAGCGCGCCATGAGTCAGGGCCTGGACCTGCACAGCTATCTGGCTCAAGAGGCGGCCCAGCAGCGTCCGGGTGAACACGGCCTCTTAGCCCTCGACTGGTTCAACGGCAACCGCAGCGTGCTGGTCGATGCCGAGCTGAGCGGCCTGATCGTCGGCATGACCCTTGCCACTACCGCACCCGACATCTATCGCGCGCTTCTGGAGTCTACCGCCTACGGCACGCGGGTTATTGTCGAGGCTTTCGAACAAAGCGGCCTGCCGGTCAACAGATTGGTCGCGGCGGGCGGCCTGCCCGGCAAGAACCCGCTCATGATGCAGCTCTACGCCGATGTCTGCAACCGGGAGATCAACTTAATCAAGAGTGAGCAAGGCCCGGCCTTGGGCGCGGCGATGCACGCCGCTGTGGCGGCAGGCGCTTATCCCGATATCGCCGCAGCTGCCAAGCAGATGGGCGGGCTTAGTGACAAGGTTTACCGGCCCACCCCTGAGCATGCTCGTCTCTTTGAAGGGTTGTATCAGGACTACCGCTACCTTCACGACCTGTTTGGCCGCAGCCGCAAAGGCGAGCCGGGGGGTGTGATGAAGCGGCTACGTGAGCTGCGCACAAAAGCCCTCCAAGCGGGAGCAGGCGCATGAGCACAACACTTGAGGACCTGAAGCGGGCGGTATGCGACCTTCACGCCCTGCTGCCGGCTAATAAGCTCGTCGCCTGGACCAGCGGCAATATCAGTGGGCGCTTGCCGGGGAACGCTGCCATGATCATCAAGCCGAGCGGCGTGCTGTTTGAGGACCTCACGCCTGAGAGTATGTGCGAGGTCGATATCCACACGCTGGAGAACCGCAGCGCTTACAAGGTCTCATCGGACACGGCCACCCATGCTTACATCTACCGGGAGATGCCCGCAGTGGGCGGCATCGTCCATACGCATAGCCCCTACGCGACAGCCTGGGCAGCGGTCGGGCGTGAGATCCCCTGCATCCTAACGGCGATGGCGGACGAGTTCGGCGGCCCCATCCCGTGCGGCGGTTTTGCCCTGATCGGCGGCGAAGAGATCGGCCGCGAGGTGGTGCGCGTGCTGACGGGGCACCGCTCACCCGCAATTATCCTGCAAAA
>Ga0207950_100111_pt1 | contig 33784 bp, 26 predicted proteins | sample Subbio11_8B_AprC_FD_184814 | JGI IMG/M metagenome (GOLD analysis project Ga0207950, IMG submission 184814) | Serpentinite rock and fluid subsurface biosphere microbial communities from McLaughlin Reserve, California, USA - CR11_8B_AprC (SPAdes) | ecosystem: Environmental > Terrestrial > Deep... | reverse complement strand
AAATTGGAAGTGATGTGGATCGAGACAGGTGAGAATCCCAGGAACCTTTTCTGAAGCAACATAGAGGCCAGAGTTTTGCGATTGACCAGGGGTTAATTCTTCGGTATCACTTGAAAAAGTGTAATTCACAAAGGCACGAACCTTGTCCCCTTTGATATCGTAAGTCACCAGGTCTGATTTCGTCCGTGGTTTGTCATCGATGAAGAAATAATGCGGGTACCCATGGCGGGTGATTTCACTATCGAAACCAGCGCCTTCTGCTAACTCGCGGATGCGTAGTTTGGCGTCCTCGAGAACTTCAAAATTTATTTTGGCGCGGATCGCCTCACCTTTGCGCGATGAAATAGAATAAGGGCTGGTAGCGAATAATAAATCTGCCATTACATCCGCCAGTTTTCCCATCTCTAAGGCTCCTAAACCGCGTTGGGTGACCCAGGGTGTGCCGTACCGGATACCCGAAGCAGCAAGGGCGGTTTTGTCACCTGGGAGGGTGTTGCGGTTGAGAACGATACCGGCTACATCCAGGATTCGGGCGGCCAAATCACCTGAAAGAGGTGTGCCATCGGCTCCGATGATGGTTTTACAGTCGACATTCCCTAAGTGCGTATCACTACCGCCGTATGTAATTCTTAAGCCGCGGTTCGCCAATCTTTCGGTGAGCGTTTTACAATTGGCGATGATCTGGTGTTGCAAGTTTCGGAAGGTGTCGGTTTTTGCTATTTTTAGTGCAACCGCCAGGGCTGCAATTGCGTGAATATGTGGGCCACCTTGCTCCCCCGGGAAAACAGCCCGGTCAATTTTTCGGGCTAAGGCAGGATCGGTTGTCATGATGACAGCGCTGCGAGGTCCTAGCAGGGTTTTATGGGTTGTGAAGGAAATGACCTGGGCGATCCCGATCGGATTGGGGACAGCCCCCCCAGCGATCAATCCAGCGATGTGAGATACGTCTGCCAAGACAATTGCGCCTGATTTATCAGCGATTTCCCGAAAACGCACCCAATCCGGTACCCAAGGGTAGGAAGAATACCCTGCAATAATTATTTTGGGTTTATTTTCCAAAGCCAGGGCTTCGACTGTATCGTAGTCGATTTTTTCAGTTTGAGGGTTGACATTGTAATGGACGACGTTATAGAGCTTTCCTGAACGGTTAACTGAAGAACCGTGGGTCAGGTGACCGCCATGCAGCAAATTCATTCCCATGATGGTGTCACCAGGATTGATTAACGCGTGGTAAACCGCATTGTTTGCCGGCGCACCAGAAAGGGGCTGCACATTGACAAATATCTGATCTGCAGAAAAAAATTCGTTGGCATATACCTCGGCACACCGTCGACGGGCAAGCGATTCGACGATATCTGCATACTCGACCCCCTTATAATAACGCGGGTCAGAATAACGCCTGAAATGGGTCAGCCGGGCGGTATAATCTAGAATTTCTTCCTCATCCATCCAGCGGGTTTCTTCATCTGGGTAACCTTCGGCATAAAGGTTTTGGAAAATAGATCCAAGGGTTTCCCTTACCGCCAATGGAGCTGTGCTTTCACTAGGGATAAGGATCAATTTACGATACTGGCGTTCGGACTCGAGTTGAATCAGTTCATGGACCCTCGGATCCACATCCACCAGATTTCCGCGTGTCAGGAAATCAGCCATCAACACTCTCCTTCAGTCGATTAGTAAATGGGTTGTTAACCTGCGCCATTCGAACCCCCATTCATATTGCATAATTCCATTCATTATTGTATTCGCGCAATTTAAGCCGGTCAAGTCCGAATGTCCTGACCTTAGGTGCAAGTTGTAACCCATTTACTCGATTGGTATAAGAACTTTAATCGTGCCGATCCTTTTAAGAATGATCTTGGCGACCCTTTCATTTTTTGGAAGGTTATTCAATACGAGATGGCTCGATTCAGCCTCGATGAACCAAATATTTCCATAAGCAGTTACGTTCTTAACTGCCTGTGCTTCGACGAACTCGCTTTAAGTGGACTAAGGCTCATTTATCACAATTGACAGGATAGGCGGGTTTTCGTCCGTACAGAATATTTTTTAATTCTTTAAAGGAATGATTTATCCATGTTCATCTTAGCGCAGAGGTAAAGACTTGGAAGGCAGGTTGATGGTAAAATTCAACTCAGATTAACCAATATTTCAATCCTTGGAAAAGGAAAGGCGCAAAATAATGCAAGACTTACGCATTGAAAAGTTAGCTGACATGTTGGTAAATTATTCGGTAGGGGTATGTCCTGGTGAAAAAGTTTGGATACGCGGTGGCGTCGTGGCACAAGATTTATTGCTGGAAATTTATAAAAAAGTTCTTTTAGCTGGTGGGTATCCCCTCCTGCAGCCTAATTTGGCTCCTGCCCAGGAAATCCTCTACAAATTTGCCAACGAAGACCAATTGAAATTTATTAGTCCAACTCAAAAACTAATGATTGAAACCTGTGATTGTTCAATTAATATCCTTGCGGATGAAAATACGAAGGCGTTGAGCAATATCGATCCACAGAAAATGGTGATTGTTTCTCAGGCTCAAAAAGATTTATTTGCAACCTTTCTGGAGCGGGCTGCAAAGAAGGAATTCCGATGGACCCTGGCCCAATATCCGACCAACGCCCATGCGCAAGATGCCGAAATGAGTTTTACGGAATATGCTGATTTTGTTTTTAACGCGATGATGCCCAATTTGGAGGATCCGGTAGGTTATTGGAAGGAGATTTCGGGTCAACAAGAAAAGATCGTCGAATGGTTGGAAGGGAAAAATTCTATCCACATCTTAGGTCCGGAGACCGATTTACGTTTGAGCTTAAAAGGCCGCAGTTTTATCAATTGTGATTGCCACGTGAATGTTCCAGACGGCGAAGTGTTTACCGGACCGGTGGAAGACAGCCTGGAAGGGCATGTATATTATTCGTACCCTGCGATCCACAGCGGTCGCGAGGTGAGCGGGATCCGATTATGGTTTGAAAAAGGAAAAGTTGTCAAAGCGACAGCAGAAAAGAACGAGGAGTTTTTACTTAAAACCCTGGAAACCGATGAAGGCGCCCGATATGTGGGTGAATTTGCAATTGGCACCAATCATGGGATAACGAAGTTTACCAGGAACATTTTATTTGATGAAAAAATAGGCGGCAGTTTTCATATGGCCTTGGGTTCGAGTTACCCAGAAACGGGTGGACGAAACCAATCTGCGATCCATTGGGATATGATCTGCGATCTGCGAGATGGCGGTGAAATCTGGGTCGATGATGTCATATTGTATAAAAACGGCCAATTTGTCGTTTTCTAATTTAAAGCATCATCCAATCATGACTATTCAAACAAACCAAGCCACCGATGAGACACCATTGCCGCAACGGGCAGGGGTCGGTTGCGGTGTAATCGGGGTTTTTGTTTTATCGGTAATATCGATTATCGGAGTCAGCATCGTCTATCTGGCAGGCCAATGGATATTCGAACAATTTCTATTTGAAGGTTCATTGGGCCTTCCAGATTGGAGGGTATTCCTTGGGGCGGGGTATGGATTAGCGCTGGTTTTACCTTTGAGTTTGTTGACTATTCTTGTGCGCTCACCAGAATACCATATTATTTTTAAAACCTGGTTATTCGCCTCGTTTTTCACCTTTTTAACTTTGCCATTGCGCTTTTTCCCCCTGACTGCCTGGCAGCCGGTTGCGGCCGGCCAACTCCTGGCCTTAGCCCTCTACCTATTAATTGTCACGCGGTGGTTGATCGGGCGAAATCAAGGTCTCGTAATCACCAGAGGAACCTTCGGGGGCTGGCAAGTCGCCATGATGATTGCGGGTTTACTTTGGATTCCTTGGGTTTTTTGGGGAGCTTTAGGTTCCTGGTTGGATAGTATTTTGGGAATGATGGTCGGAGTTGGAATAGGAGGGGCGATTTCCTTTACTCTACGCCCAGGGTTATCCCAAAATACTGAAGAAAATCCCCGCAAAAGAAATTGGGTGAGGCTGATCAAACGATTTTTCCTCGTATTTATAACCCTATTGATATTTTCCAGTGGCAGCGCTCCTATTGGCCTTCAATATTTGCAGCCTGTTATTCTTGCATCCCTTAGTTTGGTTGTGACAATGCTTGCAGATTGGGGTCGTTTAACCTCCAAGGGTGCTTTGAATTGGGGAACCATAGCCTTAATGCTGGGCATTGCGGCCAGTTCGCCATTGGTTTGGGTTGACGGTGATGAGTTGATGCTGGTCATCGGGAGCGGATCCGGTGAGATCATGTGGATTTCACTCCTGGGCCTTAGCTCTAACTTTTTAGTCGCTCTGCTCGCAGGAGGTGTGGCTCTGGGGTTCTATCACCTCATTGCCAATGCAAAGGTTTCTATGGGCGGAGTAAGATGGAAAATTGTTGCCGGACTTACCTGGATGGTCGCACTCGGCTTCTATTTTTCTGCCGGACAACCCGGGTTTTACGGTGAACGGCTCTTTGTGATTCTGAAAGACCAGGGTGATCTTAGCCAAATTCAGGCGATCGAAGACCCAATAAAACGCCGAGAAGCTGTTTATGATGTATTGACTGAGCACTCCCTTAAAAGCCAGTCAGATCTTGCTCAAATCTTTTCTCGGTTTGGGATAGAGTTTCAATCTTATTATTTAGTTAATGGATTGGAAGTAAATGGTGGTCCGTTGCTTCGAATTTGGTTGAATACACGTCCAGAAGTTGACCGAGTGTTGGACAGTCCACGTCTTCGTCCTCTTAATCGCACCCCTCTTCCAGTAAAGGGCAGCCAAAATCAGCCCGATGGCACAATCTGGAATTTATCATTGATCCGTGCTGACCAGGTGTGGGAGGAATTGGGCATACGTGGAGCAGGTGTGGTTATTGGACAATCCGATTCTGGCGTGGATGGTAATCATCCAGAATTATCCTCAAGCTACCGGGGCAAAAACGGACGACATAACTACCACTGGTTTGATCCCTGGAATGGCAGTCTCGCCCCTACGGATATCGGCGGGCATGGGACTCATACCTTGGGATCAATCGTCGGAGACCGGGTCGGAGTAGCACCCGATGCGGAGTGGATAGGTTGTGTAAATTTGGCTCGTAACCTTGCAAATCCGGCTTTGTATCTTGATTGTATGCAATTTATGTTGGCACCCTTCCCGTTTGGAGGTAATCCGGCTCAGGATGGTGTCCCTTCCAGGGGTGCTCATATCCTCAATAATTCATGGGGGTGTCCGGAGGTGGAAGGGTGTGATGCAACCGTTTTATTACCTGCGGTCACTGCCTTGCGGATTGCCGGTGTGTTTGTGGTCGTTTCGGCGGGTAATTCTGGATTGGGTGGGTGTGAAACGGTTAATTCGCCCCTGGCAATTTATGGCGAGGTTATGACGGTTGGGGCGGTTAACCAGAGTGCGAATCTGGCCGGCTTCAGCAGTGTAGGGCCGGTGGTTGTGGATGAGAGCAACCGGATAAAACCTGAACTTTTAGCTCCAGGGGATTTGGTTGTGTCGTCCTATCCGGGCGGCACTTATGAAAGCGCCAGTGGCACGTCGATGGCGGGACCGCACGTTGCAGGGGTGGTGGCATTGATGTGGTCTGCCAACCCAAATTTAATCGGTGATGTGGAAACTACAACCCGAATCCTGACGGATACTGCTCAACCTTATCTTGGAGTGCTGCCAGAATGCGTACTGCCGGGTCCTCCCCCGAAAAACGGAGTTGGGTATGGAATTGTAGATGCTTATGAGGCTGTCAAGCTTTCGCTCAAACTAGCTCAATGACCAAAGGCCTTACTGCAGCGCAGAAAACATGGCTATTTTCTGTATTAGGAATTATTTTCATCGACCGATCAAAAAACCGATTTCAAGAGAGGGATGCCTTCGAGATATAATTGGTTTACCCATTAAGGGGTTTTTCCGAAGTCTGGGTGTAGTTGTTTTTAGGACCAGTGATTATAATCAAATCCTCTGCTTTTCAGGAGAAACTGACTTCGCACAAAGAAATCTCATTAATTTACGCAACGACAAGGTGATATCGGTGTTAGTCTTTTTAAATAATGAAACCACCAGGATGATACCTTGGACGAATTGACCGATGCAGAGGCCATCATCTTGGCTGGAAAGGGCGATAATGACGCCTTTAGTGTCCTTTACCAACGTTATGTAAAGCGAATTTACAACTATATTTACTACCGGACAAGCAGTCCTCACGATGCTGAAGATTTAACGGAACGGGTGTTTTTCCGTGCGCTTAATCACATTCACAATTATCGCAACAGAGGAGTCCCATTTTCGGCCTGGTTGTATCGGATTGCACACAATTTGGTTGCCAACTGGCATCGCGATAATAAACGGCGGAGGGAAGTCCCATTAGATGATTTTGTATATTCCATTCGCCTCGGGGACCATCCAGAATCATCCATTGTAAAGCGACAAGAAATCGAGGGTTTACTGCATGTCATTCAAAAATTACCCGTTGAACGACAAAACTTATTGATTCTAAAATTTGTCGAACGTATGTCGAATGAGGAAATTGCCAAAATCATGGGGCGCAGTGAAGGAGCGATAAAAAGTCTTTATCATCGAACTTTGTTGTCCTTGCGAGATGATTTGGGGCTGGATTTGGGTGGGGAATAAAGGATGATCAAAATTAATGAAGGAGTGGAATTACTATGATGATGGAGACTCATTTCTTAACCGGAATTGAAAAAGATCTGAGTGTCTATTTAAAACCGGTCGATCCTGATCCCGAATTTGTCCAAACACTTGGATCTCGCCTTTCACGCCCTCAAGCAGTTAGTTTAGAACGAAGACAAGATGGTATTGTAGCCGGCGTTCTGGTCGTTTTAGCTTTGGTCTGCGGAGCCTTTTTGCTTTGGACGTTACGTCGTGGGTAGGATGACCGGTTAGCTTACTCTGCAATACCAAGTTTTTCTTTTAATATTTTCATTGAGGGTTCCACCAGGATACTGCCATCCGCGAAGACAATGGTTGGTACACTGCGGAAACCTCGGTTGACCTGTTCTACATAACTGCGACCATCCAGGTCGCTATCGATATCGATGAATAAATACTCAATCCCATTTTCGTCTAATAATTTTTTTGCCCGGCGAGACTCGTAACACCATGTGGTTCCGTACATTGTGATAGCAGGATGATCAGACAAGATCCACTCCTCTGAGATGTTTTTCGAGCGCATCGATGAGTTGGTTGGTTTGATCGATCAGATCAATTTCTTGAGGCAATTGATAGTTCGTGTCTACTCGAGTGAGCAAATGATCGGCGCATTGGATGATCATCTCTGGCACATCCTCCAAAGAAGTAAGGACATTAAGTACCGAAATTGCACTTGGATCAGTAAAACCAATTTTGCGTTGGGAAAGGTATTCTCGCACTGCAATTCCGGCTGCTCGCCGGGCGCAAACCCTGGAACGTCCCTGATTGCCACTAGAGCGGGCTTGTTCAGCATGGAGCAGTTCGGTACGAATTCTTTGCTTTGATTCGTTATCCAACATACCCTAATTTTACCCAAGATTAGCCCTGGTAGAAGGCGATGCTTTTGGGTTCGGTCGACCATTTATCATTTTACACCCCTTTATAATTAACTTGACAGTTGCTGAAGCAAGACTAGAATCGGATACAGACGCTGAATTTCTTGCAGCGTTTTTTTAGGAGGAGACGGTGAAAAATACCTGGCGGACATTATGGTACGCACGCCATTATTGGCTGACGGCACTTGGCGCTTTTATCAGTCTTTTTATCGTTAATACTACCAACCTGGCTACTCCACAATTACTGCGGGTTTTGATCGACCAAGGAATTCAAGGCCAAGATTTACCGGTGGTTTTTACCATGGCAGGTTCCTTGGTTGGAATAGCCTTAATTCGCGGTTTGTTCAATTTTCTGCAAGGATATTGGACGGAGGTTACCTCTCAGGGGGTTGCTTTTGATTTGCGAAATTCCATTTTTGAAAAATTACAAAGGCTGAGTTTTTCATACCACGACAAAGCCCAAACGGGGAAATTAATGGTGCGAATGACTTCGGATGTAGAAATGGTGAGAATGTTCGCTGGAACCGGTTTTTTGCAACTTATTTCTGCAGTAATCTTATTGGTTGGTACATTAGTAATTTTATTTTCTACAAATGTTTTACTGACTTTTATCTTTTTAGGTATGCTGCCAGCTATTGGGGTTATCTTCGTTTTTTTTATACGAAGAGTCATACCCATATCGAAATCGGTTCAGATTAAACTCGGTAATCTAAATACTGTGTTGCAAGAAAACCTGGCTGGTGTGCGGGTTGTCAAAGCTTTCGCACGTGAAGAATTCGAAGAAAGCCGGTTTAATACCCGTAACCTCGAATTGCTGGGTGAGAATGTATCTTTAATTAAGACTTTCGCGAATATTTTCCCATTGATTTTCCTGATCGCAAATTTGGGAATGGCGGTGGTGTTATGGGCGGGTGGTTTGCAAGTCATTGGTTTACAACTTTCTCTTGGAGAACTGGTTGCATTTCAGAGTTATCAAATTTTTCTTTTAATGCCTATTTTTATGTTGGGATTCATTGGCTCATCCCTTTCACGTGCAGAAGTTTCGGCTCAACGTTTATTTGAAGTCATTGACGCGAAATCGGAGGTCGTTGAAAAACCCGGTGCAATCGAACTGAAGGAGATTGATGGACGGGTAGTTTTTGAGCACGTATCCTTTCGGTTTTTTGGTGATGAGCAGGATGTCATTTCGGATCTTTCGTTTGAGGCCAGTCCGAATCAATCCATAGCCATCTTAGGTAAGACCGGCTCAGGTAAATCAACCATCATCAATTTGATCCCTCGTTTCTATGACGTGACCAAAGGTCGTGTGTTGATCGATGGGCATGACATTCGGGATGTAAGCCTTTCTTCGCTAAGGAGGTTTATCGGAATTGTCTTGCAAGAGACGACCCTTTTTTCGGGGACCATACGGGAAAATATCGCTTACGGCAAGCTTGATGCGAGTGAGGACGAGATTATTGGGGTAGCAAAAGCCGCTCAGGCTCATGATTTTATAACCCAATTTCCAGATGGATATTTATCTATAATCGGAGAGCGTGGGGTAGGTTTATCAGGCGGTCAAAAACAGCGCATCGCGATTGCCAGGGCTTTGCTGCTTAATCCAAAAATCCTGATTATGGATGATAGCACATCCTCTGTTGATGCTGAAACAGAATATCACATTCAGATGGCGCTCGACCAACTGATTGGAGGGAGAACAACCTTTATTATCGCCCAACGAATCAGTACCATCCGCAATGCCAATTTGATCTTGCTTCTGGATGAAGGAAAACTGGTTGCCAAAGGTACTCACGAAGAACTGATAGATTGCTGTGAATTGTATACAGAAATCCTCCAATCACAATTTGGGGGATTTTCCGAACCTATTTCTGCAACCGAGGAGGCAATTCAATGATGCGGGGGCCGATACGCACCTTGGTTGACACGCCTGAGGAAAAAGCCAAGGATCAACGGCAAGTATTAACCCGACTATTGGGTCTTTTGAAACCTTATCGGGGTCAGGTGATGCTGGCTTTTGGAATGGTTATTCTTTCAGCGACGACCCAGGGATTGGGTCCGTATTTAATCGGTCTGGCGGTGGATGATTTTATTAGCCAGGGGGATCGATCCGGTTTAGCCACGATCGTTTTATTTTTGGCTGGGGTTTATTTGGTCAATATGGTTGCGACCCGGTTTCAAATATTCTGGATGGCAAAAGCCGGTCAAAATCTGTTAGCGGATTTACGGGAACATGTTTTTCGTAAACTTCAGCGATTAAGTCTGCAATATTTGGAAGGGAAACAGGCTGGCGAATTGATCAGCCGGTTGATCAACGATATCGATGCTTTATCCAGTTTCTTTAGCCAATCGCTTACTCAAATGATCGGAGCTATTTTCTCAATCATTGGGATCATGGTGGCGATGCTGGCAATTAATTGGCGGTTAGGTTTAGCTGTATTGGTGGTTGTCCCGGTATTATGGGTGGTTACCCGACTATTCTCAGCTTGGGCGCGGATGGCTTTTCGCAAAACACGCACCACCATTGGGGATGTATCTGCTAATTTAGAAGAAGAATTAGGTGGTGTAAAAATTGCCCAGGCTTTCAGCCGTACGGACGAAAATGTGCGCCGATTCGCAGAAAGAAACGCAGCCAACCGGGATGCTAATATTAGTGCCAATGCCGTCACCTCCGCATTTGCACCAGCGATGGATATCCTCAGCGCGCTTGACCTGGCTTTGGTAGCGGCTTTAGGCGGTTGGTTTGTGGTGCGCGGGGTTGCCAGCCTTGGAACCATGATCGCATTTATTCAGTATGTGCAGAACTTTTTTAGGCCAATACAAACAGTTGCCCAGTTGTGGACCTCAGCCCAATCAGCATTCGCGGCTGCTGAAAGAGTATTCGAATTATTGGATGTAGAAGAAATTGTGACCGACTTTCCTGATGCCGAACCTATCGAGGAAATTCTAGGCCGGGTAACCTTTGAGAATGTGAGTTTCTCTTATAGCCAGGAGGATGAAGTTTTACGGAATGTATCGTTTACTGTTGAGGCCGGTCAAAGAGTTGCTATTGTTGGTCCTACGGGGGCAGGCAAAACGACAATCATCGGGTTGATCGCGCGTTTTTACGACCCTCAATCTGGAACCGTGCGCATTGACGGAAAAAATGTTCGCTACCTCAAACAGCGTAGTTTACGGGCCCAGATGGGGATGGTTTCGCAAGAGCCTTTTTTATTTTCGGGAACTATTTTTGAAAATATTCGCTATGGCCGCCTGGATGCGAGTGAGGAAGAGGTAGTGATTGCTGCCCAAGCTGCAAATGCAAATGAATTTATCTCTCGTCAACCAGAGGGCTATCAAACGGATGTTGGTGAACGGGGTAAATTGCTCAGCCAGGGTCAACGCCAGTTGATTTCTATCGCCCGGGCTATATTGGCTAACCCACGCATCCTTATTATGGACGAGGCCACCGCCAGTATTGATACCCGAACTGAATTATTGATCACCAAGGCGATGGGAAATTTGTTATCGGGACGGACCAGTTTTATAATCGCTCATCGTTTATCTACCGTCCGAAATGCGGACCTGGTCTTGGTGATAGACAATGGTGAGATTGTCGAAAGCGGTACCCATGCCAATTTGATCGAGGCTGGGAAATTATATTCAGACCTCTATCGTCGCCAATTTTTCCCTCTTGAAAAATTGGCTGGTTAATTAAAAAACAGATCAGCCTGGCTGATCTGTTTTTTAAGATTCCCCAGAAATCTATGCCCAGCCTTGGTTTTTTACAAAATTAGTAATGACCGGAATTTCGATATACTCACCTTTGTTCGCTTTAATCGCGTAGTAGATGACAACACCTAACCAAGCAATTGGAACGATACAGTTAATAAAAGGGATAAAGGCCAGGATGGTCCCAAGGATGAATAAAACGACACCCAAGACCAATGCTTGCATGAAATGGGCCTTGATAAACGGGCGGCTTTTCTTGTCCTCCATCAGAAGGATGATGATTGGGATCAAGGGGGTTAATAAATAGGATAAAAGCGCCCAAAGGCGATCATCACTGGTCACGCCTATTGGGGATTGAGGAGTTGGATTTTCAGACACTGAAACCTCCTTAAAAATAATTGGTTACTTTTTGATTATGAGGGAATCGATTATTCATTTTACATAAATCCGATAAAAAATACCAGCCTTTTGACCAGCGCTTTTTTAATCACCGGAGATTAAAAAAAAACCGTCAGGTTGGAAGAGGTTTTCATTGTAGTCCTCACAGCGATGAATATTAAAAAACCTGGTCCAGTTTGTATGTTAAAATGGAGCTTATGTCTCCAAATCGAGTTGTTTTTATGGGTACTCCAGATTTTGCCACACCTGTGCTTGAGCGGCTGGCGCGGGAATACCTTGTTGCGGGTGTGGTCACCCAACCAGACCGGCCAGCCGGGAGAGGAAAAGCGCTTACATCTCCCCCCGTAAAGCGGAAGGCCCTGAAGTTAGGTATACCAATGATCCAACCAACCCGGTTGCGAGAACCCGAAGCATTCCAAAGGGTCGAATCCTGGGAACCAGATATCATTGTGGTCGTTGCTTTTGGTCAAATTTTGCGCCAAAACGTACTCGATTTGCCGAAATTTGGGTGCATCAATGTCCATGCTTCGCTCCTTCCACGCTGGCGAGGAGCGGCGCCGATCCATGCGGCGATTTTAAATGGAGATTTAATCACTGGGGTCACCATAATGAAAATGGACAAAGGGGTAGATACCGGGGATATCCTTGCCCAACGTTCCACAGCGATATTGGCTGAAGATCATGCAGAAGCACTTACGAACCGGCTATCCGAGCTGGGAGCTGAACTTCTCATCGAAACCTTGCCCGGTTATTTGGATCGGTCCATTTTGCCTGTTGCTCAGGACAACAGTCTGGCTACCTATGCAGCGATGTTGAAAAAAGAGGATGGCGAGTTGGATTTCCACCGACCTGCTGAACATCTCGTACGGCAGGTGCGGGCCTTTACACCTTGGCCGGGAGCTTTTTTCCGGTGGGAGGACACGGTAATTAAGGTTAAATCGGCTAGAATCGAGCCAGGTTTTAGGTTATCGGCTGGAGAACATGAAATCTCGAATGGCTTGCCTATCATCGGGACTTCGACAGGTGGTTTGGTTTTGGAAGTTATTCAACCAGCCGGAAAGAAACCGATGAGTGGTAGGGATTATTTGCGCGGCATTCGCCATTGGAAAAAAAAATAGGGGGACGATGCGATTTATCATATTTGGAGTTGGGGCGATTGGAACCTATATTGGGGCAAGTTTATTAGAAGCGGCTCAAGAGGTTACCTTTATCGAACGTCCCGAGATTGCCAGACAGGCATCGCTCAAACGGGTTTCACTCCATCTTCCGGGAGGAAAAACCATTAGCAGAGAAGCGGACGTAGTCACTTCTTTATCTGCGGCAATCGAGAAAACACCCGCTGACGCGGCGATTGTGGCGGTAAAGGCCTTCGATACCGACCGACTCGCGAAAACCCTTAAACCCCACGAACGAAAAATCCCGGCGTTGGTTTGTATGCAAAACGGGGTCGATAACGAAAAAATCTATGCCGATGTCCTAAGCCGAGAGCGGGTAATCCCGGCTACCTTGACCAGCGCAGTCGGGCGGCGAGGAGCCGGCGATGTTGTTTTGGAAAAGCTGCGAGGGATAGGACTGGCACGGGGTCATGTCCTTGTACCAGAAATTTCCCGGATATTCAATCTTGCTGGGCTAAATTCACACATTTATCCAAATGCCAGCAGCATGAAATGGTCAAAATTGTTGACCAATGTGCAGTCCAATGCATTACCCGCAATTTTACAGCTTTCACCCGCGCAGGTCTTTTCGAATCCCCTTTTGTTTAATTTAGAAATTCGCCAACTTCGTGAAGCGTTGGCAGTGATGCAAGCCCTGAAATTGTCAGTCGTCGATCTTCCCGGAACACCCGTACGGTTATTAGCTTTTTTAGCAAAAACCGTTCCTGAATGGTTAGGCCGTCCGCTCGCCCAGCGTTTTTTGGCAGGTGGAAGGGGAGGGAAAATGCCATCCTTGTATATTGATTTGGTTGAGGGAAGAAAACAAACTGAGGCCGATTATCTATATGGGGCGGTTGTCCGATACGGCGAGGGGTATGGAATCCCGACACCGGTAAATCGGATGGTTAACCAAACCCTGCAAAAAATTACCAGTGGTGAAATAAAGCAGGATAGGTTTAAACAGAGTCCGGAAAAACTTTTGGATGAATTGGATCACTATATCGTTTCACAACAATCGAATTGAGGTATCACTATGGGCATTCCCACCTGGGTAAGAGATGCAGTTTTTTACCAAATTTTTCCGGATAGATTTGCCAATGGTAATCCGGAGAATGACCCCCCAAACGTACAGCCCTGGGGAACAGTGCCGGACCGGGTTCATTTTCAAGGCGGTGATTTCGAAGGAATTGTCCAAAATATCGACTATCTGATTGACCTGGGGATAAACGCTATCTACTTGAACCCGATCTTCCTCTCACCTTCAACCCATCGTTACAATACCGTGGATTATTACCGGATTGATCCGAAGCTGGGATCTATCACGGATTTTCAGCGGTGCTTGGACAGGTTACACCACCACCATATTCGCCTGATTTTGGATGGTGTGTTCAATCATTGTGGGCGAGGATTTTTTGCCTTCAATGACTTAATGGAAAATGGGGCAGAATCTCCTTATCGTGACTGGTTCCATGTCAAGAAATTCCCTGTTCGTGCGTATACCCCTGGAAAAGCAAGGAATTATCTTGGCTGGTGGGGGTATAAAAGCCTGCCAAAATTCAATACCGGTCACCCGGCAGTCAGGCAGTACATTATGGATGTGGCTAAAAATTGGACAGAGGTGGGAATTGACGGGTGGCGTTTGGATGTGGCGAACGAGATAGATGATGATTCATTTTGGGCCGAATTTCGATCCATTGTGAAAACAGCCAATCCTGAGGCTTACCTGCTGGGTGAGATCTGGGATATCAACCCGCGCTGGGTCGGTGAGAATCATTTCGACGGCTTAATGAATTATCCCTTTCGGAGCGCTATTTTAAACCTGTTAAATGCTCCTGGCTCAGTGTTGGATTTCATTACTGCGATAAAAGCGATTGTCGAGGCATACCCGGCAGAGAATTTGGCGGGTATGTATCTTTTGTTAGGCTCTCATGACACCGAGCGGATCAAAACCTTGTTGAATGGTGATCAACTAAAGCTGCAATTAGCCTATTCGCTTTTATTCGCCTTCCCGGGTGTGGCTGCAATTTATTATGGCGACGAAATTGGGATGGAAGGCGGAAGAGACCCGCAATGCCGTCGTGCATTCGCTTGGGATGAAGAAACCTGGGATTTAGAGTTGAGGAACCATATCAAGAACTTGGTCGCGGTCCGAAAAACCTGTTCACCGCTGCGCCAGGGGAATATCGTCCTCATTCATCCAGACCATCCGATACCTGTGTTGGCGATATTACGCACCACCCCCGAAGAACAGATGTTATGCACTTTCAATCCAACTGGGCAGGCATTAACGACGCATTTACCCATAAACCTGCCTGGCTTAGACGACGGGAGGATTTTCTTGGATATCCTTACCCAGAAATTGAATGCAAGATATCAGGATGGCGGGCTGCACCTGGCGCTACCTGAGTGGGGTACGGCTTATTTTAACCTGAGCCCGGGGTAATTCTTTCACCCGAAGCCCATTGGATAGTATGATCCGTTGCTAACCGGAGGTATGGTGACGACTGGGCTTATCCTGCACTACCTTGCCGGTGACTCAGTTTTTTCCTCAAAAAGTTTGTCACAGCGAGCTGCGAGAATGAAGTCGTTGCGGTGTAAGCCTTTGATTACATGGGTCCACCAGGATACCGTAACCTTACCCCATTCGGTAAGGAGCGCCGGGTGATGACCTTCTTCCTCTGAAATTTTGGCAACTTGGTTCGTGAAGCTCATCGCATGGACAAAGTCCTTGAATGGATAGGTTCTTCTGAGTTTGTGAATGTGGTCTTCTGTGACTCTTTCCCAGCCGCGGACATGGACCATTAAGGACTGAATCTGATCTTCATCCAAAGACAACCCGCCATGATGGCAAGGGACACATTTTTCAAGGTTTATAGTTTCCATTGGATTCCCAGATTTACGATAAGAGCTTTTATCAGTGGTCTACTCATGTTTAACGATAAGAGTCCAGGAAGATTTCGCTCTGGTAACCCGACCAGAGGATATCACCTGGGCTGTAATTGACGAGGTTAGGTTCAAGCTTCCTGAGATATTTATACCCGTATGGATATCGCCGCTATTCAGGTTGGGCACCCGGTCTATCTTCGACTGGTTCTTCACTTAAAACCTCTAACCATTTGATAACCCGGTAACCCGATTTTTTTTCTGCTTCAAGAATTTTCAGGGCTATTTCATAACTACCCATTACGTCTTCCACAAAATCGGTGATTGTCCTGTTGGGTTGACCCGAAGACTGAAAGACCGTTATGGTAACCATCCACCATAGAAATTCTTCAACGGCTTCGTGATTGAACCAGAGTACATCTCGGTATCGATTGACGCCAATAAAACGTTGAACATCGGGATTGGACAACCATGCTTCCAAGATGCGAGAGACGGGTTGGGTGCTCATCCGTTCGTACCAGCGCTGCTGGGCGACAATCAATTGGATCAAATGTCCAGCCCGCCATGTGGAGGATGAATCGATCTCCAGTTGGTGGGCTGTTGCGACCAATTTTTTGGTAAGCTGCCATTCTTCAATCCAACTGATACTTTGTTCTTCAAATAATTGGCTGCCGGTCAGTTTTCCGAGATCGTGCAAAAATAGAACACCCAGGAGCAGCACCCAACGATCTTCATGGGCAGCCAGACCTTTTTGAATAAATCCCAATGCTGGCGGGAAAAGACCTCGCCCAGGAATGGGTATCCGCTCCTGAGGTTGTGGGAGACTGAGGAGCAGGCCGAGTTTGTGGCGTAGGCCTGATAGGATTTCTTCCCGATTCTGATTTGACCCCGTAAGGGTCTGAATACCATCCAATAATGCCCTCATTTTCATTTCCGCCTCATCCAGTAGATGGATTGGAAGGCTCGGATTTACTTTACTTAACTTGTTGTCTAGTAAAAATCGCAAATAACCAGGATTAATGATTTCTTGAAAGGGGCGCATTACGGGACCGAGCATAAGCTCTTGCAAAGCTTCCTGAATATTGGGTACCCCCCGACCATTTAGGTATGCACAGAGATTATGGTAGGATTGCTGTTGGTCGTCCTGTACTTCTCGAAAGTCGAGGAATACAAAAGATCGATAAGCGTCTAAGCTCAGATGGAGCCCTTTTTCGGCTAATTCCTGGCTTGGACGTATGGATTCCAGGTTAGTGAGTTGGTTGCGGAAAATAATGAAAGTATTGCTTGCCACACTCAATCCCAGCCCTTCAGCCAATGAGCGTTGAACCAGGCGATCACCATCGGCTGGATTTTTCGATCGAAAAGCAGTTGACCACCGAATCCATCCTTCGGTTTGGGCATATTTATTGTTGAAAACGACCAGTGCGGATTGATCTCCAACGCGATTGGAAAACGCATAGACATCTTCATTTACCCATCCACCGGGGGTGAAAAAATCGTACAGCAAAAAGTTGTCTACACCAGCGAATAACGCCCGGCGGTGAAGGAGTGGAAACACCTCTCGCTGGTGGCGTTCGACCAAATATGGGTCGGGTGTTTCATCCCAATAAGCACGCTGGAACTCCATACCGTATTTTTCTGAGTACCCCTCGATCTGGCCGTGTCCAAACATGGGTAAACCGGGCAAAGTGGACATGATGATACAAATGCCAAAGTATTTGTCTCCCTTTCCGAATTGATCGACGGCGGTGCGCTCATCCGGATTGTTCATGAAATTTACATAACGTTTGAGGATCTCCGGTTCAAATTCGATGGTGTCTTTGATTAATTTGCGGTATCCGCCATTGTCTTCATTGCGAAGCATGTTCATAAAGGCACTGTTATACACCCGGTGCATGCCGAGAGTTCGGACAAAATAGCCTTCCATTAACCAAAAAGCTTCTGCCAGTAATAGGGTGTCGGGGACCTCTTGGGCAACGCGGTTGACAACCTCACGCCAAAATTCTTCTGGTATGGCTCGGTCAAATTGGTCTTTGGTCATCCCGTAATCTATGCGGGAGGGAATTGCACCGCCTGTACCTGGTTCCGGAAACCAAAGACGATGAAAGTGGCGTTTTGCCAGGGTCATGGCTGCATCGAAACGGATAATTTGAAAACGGCGGGCAACGGAAAGTATCGTTTGAATGACCGCTTCTCGAACGGTTGGATCGAGATAATTAAGTTGAGCAGTATCATTCCAGGGCATAGAAGTCCCATCGTTGCCGTGGTAAATATACTGTTCTCGACCATTATGAAGGTCGACACGTTTAAAAACCACGGCTGCATCCATCCTGGAATAGTAATGATCCTCAAGGTAAATACCAACGCGATCGTCTGGAGACAGATTAGGCCCTGAAAACGAATAGGAAGGGAAAGGGCAGTAATCCAGAGAAATAAACCAATCCGGGTGTTCGATTACCCAGGAGGAGTCGATTCCCATATGGTTGGGAACCATATCACTGGCAAGGCGGATACCATGGTTTAAGGCGCGTCCACGTAGGTTTTGGTAGGCTTCCTCCCCGCCTAAATTAGCTGAAATTTGGTATCCGGACAAAGAATATGCAGATGCGATCGCTTCCGGGTTGCCGCACAACTGCTTAATCCTGGCGGAGGCTTTGCTGCGTTCCCATAAACCGATCAGCCATAATCCTGTGAAACCAGCATTGGCCAGGTCTTTCAATTCATCATCGGGGATCTGGTCGAGCCTGTGGATTGAGCGTTGATATTTTTTGGATAGCTGGTCGAGCCAAACATTGGTGTTTTTGGCAATTAAAACCAGTTGCGGCATCCACTCGCGGTCCGGGCTAAAATTTACAGATTCGCCTTCAATGGCAGGCCGATCGTATACCGGAATGGTTATCGGGCCGGGACCTAAAAAGGGAATTTTTTCTTCTTCTTTGATCAAATCCAGGCTGCCGAGAAGACGGTATAGATAATGACCCATTAGACCAGACCATCGCAAGCGAATAAATTCCAGTTGGTCGGTAAGCGAATATGGATGCGCCCGAATGGGTTCGAGCAACATGTCGACAAGGTTTTGTAAATCGGGGCCGAAGCGCGGTTGGGTATCGAAAAATTGGTAAAGGTCATCGAGCGCCTGCGGGTATACGGTTTCTCGGATAAGAGAATCATCATCGAACAGTTCACGGTATGGGGAAAGAGCCGGGTTCTTGTTAAAGATCCAAAGCATGAGCAGTTCTTCAAGGGCATTGATGTTGTTGGATACCTTCTCGGTTTCGCCGGCGAGGTAACTTACCGCACTTTGTTCGCGGTTGTATACTGCTACGGGTGGGAATTCCTGAATGAAAGCGAGTAAAGCCGCATTTACCGGTTTTGAGCTCAAATGCTCTTCCAGCCATTGGTACGCCTGCTGCCAGACGTGTGGGTTTTTTTGTTCTCGGTAGATAGCTACGACCAGATGGAGGATTTCGTCGATTAAGCCCATGGCGTTGATCTGCCCAGCTTTTACCGCTTGTTCGGGAAAGTTTACCAGGTCCCGCTGTTGGTTCATTTTTTGTGCAAACTGGCGGGCCGCATGGAAATTGGCAAATATTACGTTGCCATTGAATGAGAAGAGGGATTGATCAAACCTATAGCGGTCGCGTGATTTACGGGAAACATGAAATTCCATACCAAGCAGCTCCTCTTTGGAAAATAACAAGCGCTCTACTCATTATACATGCCAAAATGGCTCGACACCGTCTTTATAATAATGTGGCTAGAGCGATTGACGGTTGTTTAGATTTTTCGATTTCGACCCCTTCAACTAGAAACCCGGAATCAGCCAATTTTGTTACCGACCGAGCTATGTCTTCGAGGCGCCAGGCGAATATTTTTTTTATGTCCCGTTCAAAAGCGGCACCAACAGATTCAATGTAACTGACCAGGAGCTGACGCCTGGCCTCATGCTCCGATATGGCGTGAGCCGTATTTGAAAGGTCAGGAAAATAGCGGTGAGTAAGGTCGTAGATATAGGCATAACGCCATGCGCCTGCCTGGGCAATTCCTACCGGCAGAACTCTGAACTCGATTTGCAACGTTTCAAGGGCTTTATTGAAGCGTGAAGTGCTTTCTGGATTGGATAAATGGGCAGCCCTGCGTAATGAAAGGGTATCCAATCGACCTTCGTTTTTTAAGGCTTCGTAGACCAGCTTAGTTTCCTGGGTTATTAAGCCTTGTTCGTACTGTTCATCGATATCTTGATCAGGGTCGCCATAATTAGGAGAAAGGGCATAAAAATATGGCAGCATTTCTAAAGAGATCATTGTGTTTCGGTTGCGTAAAACCCGGGCGTAATACCACACTTTTTTCTCCAGGAGATCATCCTTCCAACCCCAGGTGATATGACCGGGATCATCATGGGCGCTGGCTACCGGGCGGCTGCCAGCCACCGCGGACCATAGGTTGGGAAGAACCACGTCGCGGATCGGCCAGAAAAAGATAAAACCACGTTCATTAACAAAATTTATCGCACCACCTTTGGTACGTACTCGGCGGTTGCTTTCCAAACGAAAGGTTACCTGACGGTAATCGTCGATTTTAGTTTGGGTAAGATAAGCCATTTGGAAACACCCCGGCCATTTCTTTTAATTATACTGAGGTTGTGGTGCGAGGTATAAGGAGAAAAAAGGTGCGTGATTGAAAAATCTCGCACCCAGTTTACCAACGATGGAGGATGTTTAGTTGAGAACTAATCCGTCCGACCGATGATATGGGTAATAATATTTGAGCCACTTCCGCCGATGTTTTGACTCATCCCTATCCTGGCATCCGGCACCTGGGTAGGTCCAGCCTCACCACGCAATTGTTGGACGATTTCGACAATTTGATACATACCGGTTGCGCCGACGGGATGTCCGCGGGCTTTGAGCCCGCCGCGAGTGGCAATTGGAATGCGCCCCTTGGGTAAGATTTCACCATCCGATGCCAGGCGGGGCGACTGGCCAGGTTCACAAAAACCGGATGCTTCCAGGGATAAGGCTGCCATAATGGTGAAGGCGTCATGTAATTCAAAAAAATCGATATCTTTAGGGGTGAGCCCCGCCTGCCGATATGCATCTTTCGCAGAACGCTCTGCAGCGCTCAACCACAAAGGTCTTTTACGAGAGTGGACAGCGATCGTGTCACTGGCAGCGCCTGAACCTAATACTTTGATCTCCGGGCGGGGAGGAAAACGATTAAGCATTTCGACGGGAATTAAAATAGCGGCTGCTGCTCCATCTCCCATGGGTGAGGCATCCATCAGGTTAATCGGCGGGGTGATCATCGGGGCTTTCAGATATTCTTTTTCTCCGATAAGGGAGCGTAGGCGGGCGTTTGGATTGTGGGAGGCGTTCGAATGCGCATTGATCGAAAACGGAGCGAAGTGTTCGTGTTTCCAGCCGTATTCGTGCATGTAACGGCGCATCACCAGCGCGTTTAATGCCACAAAAGAAATGCCCTGGGTGGATTCCCAATCTGCATCCGCAGCAGTTGCCAGCTCCGCGGTTATTTCATTGGCAGGCGAGTCGGTCATCTTCTCGACCCCAACTGCCAAAGCGATATCCATCATCCCAGAACCAACTGCCATCAAACCAGCCCGAAAAGCAGCCGCCCCAGAGCCGCAAGCCGACTCGATATGCATGGCGTTCGCGTAACGGACACCAATCCAATCGGCAACGAAAGCCCCCAACTGCTGTTGGCGGTTGGCCGAACCGGACATCATATTGCCGACGAACACACCATCCACGCTGTTAATTCCGGCATCTTGCATTGCTGCGAGGGAAGCCTCTCCTGCCAAAACGCGTAACGATTTTTCCCAATGTTCGTCAATCGGTGTTTGACCGATCCCTATAACTGCAATTTCACGCATAACAAACCTTTCGTTCGGGTGTTCTTTGTTAGTCCAGAAATAATTTAAACGACGGTGATGATTTGATCCACATTTATTATAGCCAGAAGGTCTGTCATTTACTCTCAAGTCTTCTTTTTATTTACCCCGATTTACCGGGAATAACGACTTAACTCTTTGGAGGTGATTTTTTCACGCCTTTCCTGTTCAAGGCGGGCGTTTTGCAGGGTGGTTATTACCTCCAGGTTGTATAATTGGCAGGGTGGGTAAAATTCAGGCGAGCAGAAAAAAATTTTTATACCCATTTGGGTTAGGGCCAGTAATGGAAGTTTATTTGCGAGGGTTAATATCGGTATTTATAATTTCTCTAACCATTATCGGATGTGTTGAGAATAATGATGGAGAAACCAAATCGCAAACCTCATTTATCCCTACGGTTTACGAAACCCAGTCGGTAGAACCGATCATTAATAAACCTGAACCTGCCAGTGCGGAGGATCCAGGGTTAGAAATTCCTCTTGAACCATCCAAAATTCGAATGGGGGTGCCCGAAAGCATTCAAGAATTACTAGGGGATTCGATCGAGTTGGGGGAGGGTTTTGACTTAGTAGACGATTTAGAAAATGCCAGCCTGGTTTTATCGGTGATGCCTGCAAAATCTACCGAACCAATCGCATTTCGGTGGATATTTGCGCTCGTGGCACCTTTTCCAACCGTGACCGATGAGATTAGCACCACCGATTTGGTTAGGATGTGGCGGGGAATGGCTCAGGAAGACTTTCTGCCTGAATATTTATTGGTTTCTAGGGCAACCTTCCATGTTTTTAATCAACTTTGGGGTTCTCCACACCAGGAGCGCGTCCGGATTGTGGAGCGATCGGAGATGCTTGACCTGGCATGGGAAGAACGCAAGGCATGGGGAATTCTTCCATTTGAGGAAATATCACCGCGCTGGAAAGTGGTGCGAATCGATCGGGTATCACCGTTTGATCAGGACTTTGACCCTTTGGTTTATGAATTAAGTGTGAACCTTGGGTGGAAGCCAACTGCGGTTGACAGCAGTGCTGCAACTTTTCAAGTACCGCTTGAGGCTGTGGTTACCAATCGGGATGAAGAGAAATTTACCTCTCTTATTTTAACCGGCACGACCGCTCTGGTGCGGCATACAGCCCTCCGAATGGAAGAAAAAGGCATTGTTTATCCAGCCAGCGATATACAGGAATGGTTGGTGAGTGCCGACCTGACTCACATCAGTAATGAAGCTCCATTTTATCCGGAATGCCCCCCGGCTATACCTTTACGGGGCGGACGACGATTTTGCAGCGATCCCCGATATATCGAGTTGCTGAAGGCTGTTGGGGCCGATGTGATTGAGTTAACCGGCAACCATCTGCTAGATTGGGGTATGGATCCTTTTCTTTACACTTTGGATTTGTATGCGGCAAATAATATGCACATTTATGGAGGGGGGAGAAATTTGGATGAAGCCATCCAGCCATTGATCATCGAACATCATCGGAATCGAATTGCGTTTTTAGGATGCAATCGAGCTGGACCGGAAAATATTTGGGCTGGGGAGAATTTACCAGGCACTGCGCCATGTGATTTAAATTGGATGGAGGAGGAAATTAGGCGGTTACGCGCCCAGGGATACCTTCCGGTTGTCACTTTCCAGCACTACGAAGTAGAAGATTTCACCCCTATGAACCTGACAAAACAGGAGTTCAGGCGAATGTCTGCAGCCGGCGCGGTGATTGTCAGCGGCAGCCAGGCACATTTTCCACACGGGTTTGAGTTTATCGACGATGGTTTTATGCACTTTGGCCTGGGTAATTTATTCTTTGATCAGATGTTTTATTACCACCGTCGCCAATTTATTGACCGGCATATTTTTTACAATGGGAAATACCTGGGGGTTGAAATCCTGACGACCATGTTGGAGGATAACGCCCGTCCACGACCGATGACGGTTGAAGAACGGCAGGACATGTTGGCGGATTATTTTTTAGCCAGCGGCTGGTAAAATAGATCTAACTCTCCATCGAGGTATCCATGGTTAACTTAAAAATAAGCCTACTCTTCGGAATCATGGTTCTTGGCTTAATGAGCGGATGTAAGCAGGGTTCCGCAACCCTGGCGATCGTGAATGAAACCCAACAACCCAGCCAAACACCTCGCCCAATCACTGCCACACCGTTTCGGGTGGCAACCAAAACAGCGGCACCCCCATCGGTTATGCCCGATTCAGAAATACGGATTTATTTCGACTCCGCAGTCCCAGCGACCCTTGAAAACCAAATTTCATTCCCTGCCGGGATCCGAATCGTCGCTCATCAGGAGGATGCCAATTTAATTTTCGGGCCGGTCGACCTGAGCGATTCCTCTACCCTATGGATTTATGCGCTGGTAACCCCTTTTTCATCGTTGATCGAGCAAATTTCACTTTCTGACCTTCGTGCAATCTGGACTGGACAGGTAGATTCGACTCAAATTCTGGTAAACAACAACACTCGGGCAGCCTTGGATCATATATTAGGGATTTCGGATTCTAAAAATGTAGGGGTAGTCCATTCTTACGACCTTCTTGCCCACGCCTGGGCTGAACGAGATGTCCTGGCAATTGTTCCATTTGAAACTCTTGAACCCCGCTGGAAAGTCGTATCGATCGATGGAAAATCACCCATCTCTAACAAGTTTGATCTCAACACCTACCCGTTAGGGTTAGCTTACGGTTGGGAGGGTGATCTGCGTGCTTTAGGCCGGATGAAGATAGCGATGAACAACGGCCTGGCGCCTCCACCAACAACCAATCGTGATCCAAATAAATTATCCGTAATGGTAATGACAGGTGTAACTGCGTTAGTCCGAGCAACTGCTACTCGAATGGAAGAAATGGGAATGACCTACCCAGGAGAAGCGATTCGAGATTGGCTGATCGAAGCTGACTTGACTCATATCAGTAATGAAGTGTCTTTCAGCCCGGATTGTCCCGATCCGCAAATGAGCCAACCTTCTTTGTTTTTTTGTAGTAAACCGGAATATATTGAATTGCTTGACAATATCGATACAGATATCATTGAGCTGACGGGTAATCACGGTGTAGACTGGGGGCGCGAATCTTTGCTGTTTTCTCTGGATCTCTACCGGCAGCGCGGCTGGGCTTATTATGCGGCAGGGGAGGACCTGAATCGGGCACGCGAAGCGATTACCGTTGAACATAACGGCAATAAATTTGCCTTTATGGGCTGCAACCCGGCCGGCCCAGAATTTATCTGGGCAACCGAAACCCAGGCTGGGGTCGCAAATTGCGACTACCCATGGATTTGGGAAAGAATTCGGGCTTTGAGCCAGGATGGCTACAATGTGATCTTTACCTTTCAATATTTCGAAACCTATCGCCACTGGGTTTTACCATTCGAGGAACAGGATTTCCGTTCGATGGCTGAGGCTGGAGCGGTAATAGTAAGTGGCAGCCAGGCACACCACCCGATGGTCATGGAATTTTACCGAGAAAGCTTCATTCATTATGGATTGGGTAATTTGTTTTTCGATCAGATGTGGGTGGATACCGTAACGATCCCCCAAGGGACACGGAAAGAATTTATTGACCGGCATGTATTTTATGACGGACAGCATATCTCAACCGAACTGCTGACCGCTTTTTTAGAGGATTACTCCCAGCCGCGGCCGATGTCTTCTGTTGAACGTGAAGAATTTTTAAAGGAGATATTTTCCACAGCCGGTTGGGGTCCCTATTAGAATAAGAGATAAGGATCATACCCAATGAAAATACACGACATCACCATAACCATATCAAATGACTTACCCACCTGGCCTGGCGACCCCAAAGTGGTACTTGAAAGGGTGAACAAAATTGAAGAGGGTGCGAATGCGAACGTTTCGCGCCTGAATATGGGTGTTCACACCGGAACCCATGTGGATGCGCCCTTTCATTTTCTCGAAGACGGGATATCGGTTGATTTGTTGCCCCTTTCGGTTTTAATCGGCAGCGCGCAAGTTGTGCAAATTAAGGAAGGGGTGGAGGTGATTACAGCGAAAGATTTAGAAGGAGCTGGAATTATTCCGGAGGTCTCGCGGCTGTTAATTAAAACCCGTAACTCAAGGTATTGGGCTGCCGGGGAAAAAACTTTCCAGACAACATTTGTCGCTATTGCTGAAGATGGCGCTCATTTCCTGGTTGAAAAGGGAATGAAACTGATCGGAATTGATTACCTCTCGATTGCGCCTTATAAACAATCACGCCCAACTCACCAGGCGCTCTTACGTTCAAAAGTCGTTATCCTGGAAGGCATCGATCTCTCCGAGGTTGACCCTGGGATGTATCAACTTTATTGTTTACCCTTGAAACTGGCTGGTTCAGATGGTGCGCCTTGCCGGGTGATTTTGGTCGAGGAATAACACCCTCACTTGGGAGTAATTAAAGTATAACCTCCATCCACAATGATGACCTGGCCGCGTATCATGGCCGCATCGGGAGTGCATAGGAATGCAACCACCTTCGCAACATCCTCGGGTTGGACCAACCGGCCGGCGGGGGTATTTTTTATCGCCCGGGGTATAACCTCGGGATCAGCCAGTGAAATGAAGTGTTTAAGGGCATCTGTCTCGACCAATGTGGGCGAAACGGCATTGACCACAATGTTGGAGGGGGCGAGTTCAACAGCGAGATACCGGGTGAGAGATTCGAGCGCCGATTTGCTGGCCCCTACCGCCACATAATCGGGCAAGACACGGTGAGACCCAGGGCTGGTGATCGCAATCATAATTCCTCCGCCCCGTTTTTCCATCAGTGGAACAGCGCGTTGGGCGGCAAACAAAAAAGCGCGCGCATTGACGTTTATGGTATGGTCCCACCCGGTTTCTTTCTGCTGCATCGCCGGGCGGTTGAAACCAGATGCCGCGTTGCTGATGAAAATATCCAACCCTCCAAACTTTTCTTCGATAAAGTCAAAGAGTTTGTGAATGTCTTCAGTTTTCCCTACATTGGCTCGAATGGTAGATGCCCGCCTTCCTAATGCTTGAATTTGTTGGGCGACCTCTTCTGCTGGCGACTGGTTACGCACATAATTAATGATCACATCCGCACCTCGGCTGGCTAACTCGAGAGAGATTGCGCGGCCGATGCCGCGCCCACCCCCAGTCACCAGGGCAATTTTTCCAGCGAAGGTAGGATTATGATTCATCTTTTGATCCTTTCTTGGATAAGGTGAAGCGAACAGGTTTTATCTGGCTCGGGTCAAATTCACGTAATCGGTCGGCCCCTAAGCGGAGAATTTCGGCTTCAACTCTACGCGCATCTCTACACAAGGTTCCTATATCGATGCCACGGCAAATTTGTGGGAAAGGGGCTAACCAGGGCCAGGCACGTTGGAACATTTTAACCGCGCCGTTGAAGTTGTTGTTCAGAATGTGGTAATACGCTACTCCGATTTGCAATACACCGCGATAAACCTCACGAACGGGATTGTGTTCCGCACGCCAGGCTAACTCCAATTCCTCGTGAGCCTCGAAGTATTCGCCGGCATTAAACAATTCCAAGCCTGCTATCACATTTTGGGGCAGTGCGCCTTTACAACTGCTTGTGATTTGTTGGTTTGAATATTTCTGATCGGGATAGACCGGATAATCAGGCATGAATAGCGGCAGCTAATAGAATTAGGTGGGAAAATTATAGCACAAGCGCTGAATCCTCCAGAAAAATTACTTGGCATGGGAGCGACCGGACAGGATACTGGATTTGTGATAGGATTCTCCAGGTAAGCGAGTTGTAAGACCCTATTACGGTGAGGGAAGAATGACTGAAATTGAGGACCACGAAATCCTGTCCTTATCACTCGAACACAACTTTTGGACCTGGTCTGCGCAGGCAAAAGTCAATCCAATTCCGGTTAAGCGAGCCGAAGGCGCATTTTTTTGGGATGTAGATGGAAAACGCTACCTGGATTTTAACTCGATGGTGATGTGTGTCAACATCGGGCATGGTGATCAACGGGTGATCGATGCCATCGTGAAACAGGCGCGGGAATTGTCTTTTGCCGGACCGCAAATGGCTACCCGTCCGAGGGCTGAATTGGGAAAATTGTTAGCCGAGATTACACCTCCAGGGTTGAGCAAGTTTTTATACACAATGGGTGGCGCGGACGCTAACGAAAATGCAGTAAAACTTGCCCGCGGTTATACGGGTCGACACAAAATACTGACAAGATACCGTTCGTACCACGGTGCGACTTATGGGGCTATTTCTCTTACCGGTGATCCACGCAGGACCGCCTGGGAGCCAAACACGATGCCGGGTGTAGTCCATTTTCTCGACCCTTACCGATACCGATCTACTTTTCACCGCAACAATCCAGCTATAAGCGAAGAAGAGTTCACCCAAGATTATCTCAATCATCTAGAAGAAATTATTCTGTATGAACAACCCAGTACGATTGCAGCCTTACTGCTCGAGCCAGTTACCGGCACAAATGGTGTCATTATCCCCCCCCAAGGTTATTTACAAGGTGTCCGGGAGATATGCAATCGTTATGGGATTGTGATGATTTGTGATGAGGTCATGAGTGGTTTTGGGCGCACCGGTGCTTGGTTCGCCGTAGATCATTGGGGGGTTACCCCAGACATCCTGACAATGGCAAAGGGGATCACCTCGGCGTACGCACCCTTAGGAGCGGTTGCGATGAAGCCGGAAATTGCGGCTGCATTTAATGAAAAAACGTATGAAGGCGGTTTGACATTTAATGGACATCCCTTGTCGCTGGCGGCAGCCATTGCGAACATCAAAGTGATCCAGGAAGACCATTTGATTGAGCGGGCGAAGCGTATGGGCTGGAGGATGGCAGAAATGCTGGCGAAATTGGGCGACCGGCACCCGTCGGTGGGTGATGTACGATCGATAGGTTTGTTTGGGGTCATTGAATTGGTGCGGAATCGAAAAACCAAAGAACCGATGGCGCCTTTCAACGGCAGCAGCCCAGAAATGGTTGCTTTTCGTAAGCATGTCCTTGAACACGGCGTCTTTTTATATACACACTGGCATACAGTGCTGTTACTGCCGCCCCTGATCATTCGTGAGGAACAACTGGCCGAAGGGTTTGCAGTGATCGAACAGGCATTAGAAATCACTGATGCGGTTGTTAAAAATTGAATGAGGTGTAACTTAATAAACCGGTTGTGCATCCATAGTATGGATGGATATATTCAAGGAGATTAATGGATATGGAATTTTCCCTCACCAACTTCTCATCGAAAAAGGCGGGTCATGGAAATACGGTTGAAAAAGTTATTATTTTGGGTTCTGGTCCGGCAGGATTAACTGCGGCTTTATACGCAGCACGGGCTGAATTATCTCCCTTGGTGTTTACGGGAATGGAAATGGGCGGGCAGGCTTCATTGACCCATGCCATAGAAAATTATCCAGGTTTTCCAGAAGGGGTAGGTGGTTCGGAGCTTGGAGAATTGTTCCGCAAACAAGCTGAACGATTTGGGGCACGCTACGAGTACGATTTGGCAACAGAAGTTGACCTTTCAAAAAAGCCGTTTCGGGTAAAGACCTATGGCAATGAGTATCTAGCAGAAACCCTGATCATCTCAACCGGGGCCAGTCCTAATCATCTACAAATCCCTAAAGAGCAAGAACTTACCGGACGGGGGGTTTCTTACTGTGCAACTTGTGATGGGTGGTTTTTCAAGGATAAACGAGTGGTTGTAGTCGGAGGTGGTGACAGCGCCCTAGAAGAAGGTTTATTCCTGACTCGGTTTGCGACGGAGGTCACGATTGTTCACAGGCGGGATGAATTACGAGCCGGGGTGATTCTACAACGCCGGGCTAGGGAGAATCCAAAATTAAAATTTATTTTAAATACGGTTGCAACGGAGTTGTTGGGTGAGGAGGCGGTGGTGGGGGTGCGATTAAAAAATGTTAACACCAACGAAATTCAAGATTATCCGACCGATGGATTCTTTGTCTTTGTTGGGCACACACCTAACACCCAATTATTTAAAGGACAACTCGATTTGGATGAACAGGGCTACATCATCGCTGATGCAATGACCCGAACTAGCGTAGAAGGGGTTTTTGCAGCCGGCGAGGTCATGGATCCTCATTTCCGGCAGGTGGTTACTTCAGCGGGGTTAGGCGCGGCTGCTGCTATTCAGGTTACCCGCTATTTGGAAGAAAAATCCTGAGGGATTCCGACTATAGGAGAGGGGTGGAACAGGTCCGAATACTCGAATCCAAAAATGACCACCCAGTTATTTTAACGGCCTGACTTGGTTAGGTGACAAAGAAAACCTACAACAGGAAAGATGGATAAATAAAAAGAGAAGCGGTTTAACCGCTTCTCTTTTGTTGGAATACTTTTTGTAGACAAGTACTTTATGACGGTTGTACGACTTGTGTATCTTGGTGACCGATGGGTAACGAAAAAAAACTATTTTATGGGGTGGGTGTAGGGGTGGCGGCGACGGAGCTCCACCATACGAAAGCACGTGTGTTGCTGCCCATACCGGCGCTATCATAAATCGGATTGCCATCCAGAGAGGTGCCAGTCTGGCGGACCGGGACCACAAACCAACGGAGAACATGAGGGGTCGTAGATGTTGGGCGGAATGTAACCGGGACGATCCACTTGGTGTCGGTTACATATTCGGTTATGCGCCGACCACGGCCTTCGGTTACGTCCTCAAGGGTCACAGCATAGGCTTCGTTTTGCCTTAATACTCCCACAGACGCCCATTGCAGGGTAATGACATCATTGGCGGCAGTGAAAATAGCCCCATCAGCCGGGAGTAATAAGTTTGGTGCCGGGTAAGGAGGTGGATTGGTCGGCGTAGGGGTTGGCCCTGGGGTCGGTAGCCGCTCACAGAGGGGAATGTTGAGGGTCATCCCTTCGTATACCACGTCGGAAGGCAGAGCGTTGTAGTTTTTGATCGATTCGGTCGAGACCCTGTAATTGCGCGCGATCCCACTTAATGTATCCCCGGCTTGAACAGTATAGGGGAACATTTGGCAGGCTGCTTCGGTTGCTTCGAGCGGGCTGAGAGTATTGGTTGGGGCAGGTGAAGCCGTTGGAGTAGGTTGGGGAATCAACAACTTTTGCCCTAACACCAGGTTGTCGCAAGCGACCGGCAAATTATTCAATGTGATGAGACTGTTGACCGAAATTCCAAAACTAAACGCGATTCCGAGGCAGGTGTCTGAAGATTGAATGGTGTATTCTAACGGTGGAAGCGGGGTGTAGGTGGGTTGGGGCGTTTCGGTTGGGATATTAGTTGGCGTCAGAGTAATGGTTGGAGTGAGGCTGGCGGTCGCGGTGGGGGTAACGGGCTCGGTTGGGACATTTCCGGTTTGGAAAACCGCAAACACCGTACCTGCGCCGATTGCCAGGACCAGTAATACCAATCCTAAGGCCACCGGCAAAGATAAGGTGACTTCCGGCATGCGCGGACCTTGAACCGCCGAGTTGGATTTTTTACCTTTTGTATCGGATTCTGCTTCGGTGGTAAAACGACGCCCACAGACCAAACAGCGCGTTGCATTTTCGCTCAGGCGTGTGCCGCAGGTCGGGCAAATTTTTGTTTTTTGGGATTCTTCTAGGTTCATATATTTTTACAAGAATTAACCGGGGTACTACCCCCGGCAGACGGAATTATATCATAATCACAATTTTGACAAGGGTTGCAAAACTGGATGTTTCTTGGTGGGCTAACCCAGTTTGTGATATGCTTTCAGTGTGGAAAACGGGCACAGTATATATATCCATATCCCATTCTGCAAGCACCGCTGCAGTTATTGTGATTTTAACACATACAGTGGACTGGAAGGGTTAATTTCGCCCTATGTTGAGGCATTATGTACCGAAATTCAACGGGCTGGTGCGGTTTTTTATCCAAAACCTGAAGCAAAAACCCTGTTTCTAGGAGGTGGAACACCCTCCTTATTACCGGTTGAACAATTGGAACGGATCTATCAAGTTTGTTCTGATTCATTTAAAATCCTTCCCGGGGCCGAAATTTCATTAGAGGCCAATCCTGGGACTTTGAACCATACCAAGTTGGTCCGATTGAGGCAGATTGGTTTTAATCGGATCAGCTTGGGGATGCAATCTGCCCATCCGGTTGATCTGGCCTTGTTGGAACGAATTCATGATACCGTAGATGTGATCCATTCGGTTGAATGGGCAACCAAGGCCGGATTTAAAAATATCAGTTTAGATTTGATATTTGGCATACCTGGCCAGTCTTTGGAGCGCTGGAAGGCAACCCTCGAAACAGCCCTGACGATAAAGCCGCAGCATTTATCTTTATATGCATTGATCGTAGAACAGGCCACACCTTTTTTTAACTGGGTTCAACGTGGTCTGGTCACCTCGCCCGATGAGGATGTGGGGGCAGATATGTATGAATGGGCTTGTATTCGGTTAGAGGAAGCTGGTTATGTTCACTACGAAATTTCCAATTGGGCGCTTGAGTCGACGGAAATCAATTCCTATTGTCAGCACAATCTTCAGTATTGGCGCAATTTGTCCTATTTTGGATTTGGAGCAGGAGCGCATGGATATGTGAATGGGGTGCGAACGCGCAATGTGCGGGGCGTAAAATCCTATATAGACCGGGTGAATCGGTACTCGCAAAACCCATTCCCGCCCGGGCCAGCGGGGGAAAACAGTCAGATTCTCGAGCGTTGGATTGAGATGCAGGAAACGATGATGGTCGGGTTACGTATGATCCAGGAAGGTGTGAGTGATGAACGGTTTAAAGATCGTTTTGGACTATCTATAATGGATTGCTTTCCCGCTCAGGTTGAAAAACTAACCAAGCTGGGGTTATTGGAGTGGGCAGGCACATCCGGGGGTACGCTTCGGCTTACACGGCGTGGCTGGTTGATAGGTAATATCGTTTTTCGAGAGTTTGTAGGCTTGCCCTCCCCGCCCGGGTTAAAGGAAGACTTTATAATACGATAACCTTAGTGCCGAAACCGCGTCGCTCTATGTCATTGGGTTCTGAAATAGGGGTCACCCAACGGAAGAGCCATTTGGCTTCCTCGGTTAGCATGTTTACGCATCCACGGGAACGCGGAATGCCGAAGTCTTGATGCCAATAGATGCCATGAAAAGCAACTCCCGTTTTCTCAAAAAATACCGTCCAGGGCACACCAAGGAGTTCATAATCCTCCGGATTACCGGTTAAACGACCTTCGCCCATGTGTTTAGAGGGCATTTTAGAAAAGACATTAAATTCACCCCGAGGTGTTTCCCAGGGAATTTCCCCCTCTGGAAACCGTGGTAACCCGGTGGAAACACGGGTATTCTTAACTACCTCGCCATATTCATAGCAAGTTAATTCCTGGGTGTGTCGATTGACGACAACATATTTTTGGGAATGGGGTACATCGGGGGTGATAGGAGTTAATTCTTGCGGTTGAATCATACGCAGATGCAAAGCTGGCACATGGTATTCGATCGAAAGAAGCTCGTCTTTGAGGCGATACCAGGGTTCACCATCGGGGCCTTCATCGATACCGGTTACCCAATGAACCGATTCATAATACATGCGGTAAATGGGCTTCCAACCTGTAAAAGAAGTGTATATAAATGATTGTGAGAATGGAACTGTAACTTCAGCTAACTGCCCACCTTCTGGGATGTATTCGGCCAGGGTATTGAATTTTGCCCGGACACGTTGCAAATTGGCACGGTGGATATATCCACCCCAAACGCGATACCAGTAGGGGTTGTATCCGGGGCCGTGCTCAGATTTGACCTCGTAATAGACGTTGATGAGTTCGTCGCGGAAGCGTTGAAAAAGGATCCGACTTTTTTCATCCGGTTGAACATGCACACTAACGGAGCGGATCGTGACCCGCGCGAGGTCGTTATCCTTATTATTATCGTCGAATCCAGAAAAAGGGCGAAAGCCTAATCCGCTTAACCCTAAAACTGCGCATAGCTTCAGAAAATTGCGTCGAGAAACCTTACTTCCCATAGGTAAAAATTATACCAATAAAAGAAATCTGATTTTGCCCGGAAATTGGGAGTATGGATTAGAAATCATTAATTAACCACGATTATAACGCTTGGCGAATTCGATGACAACCACTTCGGGAAGAGCGAAGGAGGGTCGGAGAATCAAGAGGATCAAAAATACTCACTCCTCGGTCGCCAGGATATAACCGCACCTGTGCCCAAGAATATCGTCCTGGCAGGCTGGGATGGGTCTAAAGCTGATCATGCATTT
>Ga0207950_100110_pt1 | contig 33920 bp, 30 predicted proteins | sample Subbio11_8B_AprC_FD_184814 | JGI IMG/M metagenome (GOLD analysis project Ga0207950, IMG submission 184814) | Serpentinite rock and fluid subsurface biosphere microbial communities from McLaughlin Reserve, California, USA - CR11_8B_AprC (SPAdes) | ecosystem: Environmental > Terrestrial > Deep... | reverse complement strand
TGCTGCTGCAACAACTGGTTGGCGCGCAGCAGTTCCTCGTGGCGCACCAGCAAGCGGTTGACGCGCTCGGAAATCTGGTCGATGGGGGTCTGTGCAGGCATACAGTGCGCATTGTAGGCTGCGCCGGGGCAAGGGTTGGCACACAAACCTTTGGCGGACACAGGCCGTTACAATCTGCAACGTTGGTGCTCGCCGCGCCGGTTCTGGTGCGGCGGTTAAACGGGAAGCAGGAGGGCCCTGGGCGCGTCTAGCGCACGGGCCTAACCTGAGCTGCCCCCGCAACGGTAAGTGGACGAGCCGCCCGCACAGGCGGCTTCGCTGCGCGTCTCCATAGCCACTGGACTGCCTTGTGCTCGCACAAAGGGCAGTCCGGGAAGGCGGCGCCGGTCGCATCCACCAGCCCGGATACCGGCCAACAGGGTGGCCCCCTTCGTGGGGGCCGTTGCGTCCAAGCAGCGTCGGGGAAGGCGCTGAGGACACGCTCTGTGGTGTTTTACTTTCATGAAAAATTCTTTTTTGCGCGCCCCTGTCGCGGCCCGGGCAGCGCTGCCCGCCGCCCTCTATGGTCTTTTCGGTCTTGCTGGCGTGGGGGTAGCAGCCCCCGCTGCGGCCAGCCCCGAAGCCGCCACCCCGGGGGCTTTGAGCCCGGTGGTGGTGACGGCTACCCGCACCCCGGTGCCCAGCGACCAATTGGCCGCCCAAGTGGTGGTGATCGAGCGCGAAACCATTGAACACGCCCAGGGGCAAACCTTGGCGGCGCTGCTGCAACAAGCCGCCGGGGTGCAGATCAGCAGCTCGGGCGGGCTGGGTAAGCAAAGCTCGGTGTTTTTGCGCGGCACCGAGTCGCGCCATGTGCTGCTGCTGATCGACGGCGTGCGCTACGGCTCGGCCACCTTAGGGACGCCCAACTGGGACAACCTGCCGTTGGCAGCGATCGAGCGCATCGAGGTGCTCAAAGGCCCGGCGGCGGCGCTTTATGGCAGCGACGCTGTGGGTGGGGTGGTGCAGATTTTTACTCGGCGCGGGCAGGACGGCTTTCACCCTCATGCCGGCGTCACGCTGGGGGCACACGGTCACCGGGCTGCCAACGCCGGGGTTGCCGGCGGCCAAGGGCGCTTGCAGTACCAATTTGGTGTGTCAACGCTGCGTGAAGATGGGTTTTCGGCCACCAACCCGGCCGAGCCGTGGGGCAATTTCCACCCCGATGCCGACGGCTTTGCGCAAGACGCGCTCAACGCCAGTTTGCGCTTCGAGCCCGCGACCGGCTGGCTGCTTTCAGCCCACGGCCTGGTGGCCAGCGCCGACAATCAATATGATGATGGCTTGACGCCGCCGGATGCCCGCGGTCAGACGACTACCCGCGTCTTGGGGCTGGGACTGGAGCGCAACTGGAACGGGGGTGCGCGCACCAGTCTGCGTCTGCAGCGTGCCGACGACTGGACGCGCCACCAGAACTCTTTGGGCCGGACGCATTTCGATACCGAGCGCCGCCAGTGGAACCTGCAGCACGATCAGTCTAGCCCGCTGGGCACGGTCACGCTGGGTTGGGAGCACAGCCGCGAACAGGTCAGCAGCAGCACGGTTTTTGCTGTGAGTGCGCGTGACATCGACGGCGTGTTCGTCGGCTTGCAGGGCAGTGCCGGCCGCCATGCCTGGCAGGCCAGTGCCCGTCGCGACCGCAACTCGCAGTTTGGCAGCGCCAGCACCGGTTTTGGCGCCTACGCCTTTGAGTTTGCCCCTGGCTGGCGTGTGCGCGCTGCGCATGGCACCAGCTTCAAGGCGCCCAGTTTCAACCAGTTGTATTGGCCGCAGTGGGGCAACCCCACCACCCAGCCCGAGCGCGGGCGCAGCAGCGAAGTCGGCCTGAGCTATGCATTTGGCACCCAGTCGCTGCAACTGACGCGCTTTGAGCAGCGCATCCGCGGCTTCATCACGGCAGCGCCCACGGTGACCAACGTACCTCGGGTGCAGATCGACGGCTGGAACCTGGCTTGGCAGGGCAGCGCCGGCGATTGGCGCTGGCGCACCGATCTGGAACTGCTGGATGCACGCAACCAAACGCCGGGTGCGCAGTTTGGGCGCAAACTGGCGCGCCGCGCCGACCAACAGCTGGCGATTAGCCTCGAGCGCGCCTGGGGCGATGCCTGGTGGCTGGGAGCGCACGCGCTGCTGCAGTCGGAGCGCTTTGACGACGCGGCCAACACCCGGCGCTTGGCCGGCTACGGCAAGCTAGACCTGAGTGTGGAGCACCAGCTGGCACCCGACTGGCGGCTGCAACTGCGCCTGAACAACGTCGGCGACAAGCGCTACGAAACCGCGCGCGGCTTCAACCAGAGCGGGCGCGCGTTGTTTGCCACCCTCAACTGGCAGCCGGCGCGCTGACCGCGCAGCGGCTGCGAGCAATTGCCGGTGGCAGCGCACGAACCGATCTTGGGCGGCATGAAAAACGCTAAACCGCCCTTGGCCGACAATCGTTCCCCTACAAATCTGGTTGAACCCATGACCCTGCCCGGCCCGCAGCGCATCGTCTGCCTGACCGAAGAAACCACCGAGTGGCTTTACCTGCTCGGGCAGGAAGCGCGCGTGGTGGGCATCAGCGGTTACACGGTGCGGCCGCGTCGGGCGCGGGCGGAAAAACCCAAGGTCAGTGCGTTCCTGAGCGCCAAGATCGACAAAATCTTGGCGCTGCAGCCCGATTGCGTGTTGGGTTTTTCAGACTTGCAGGCCGACATCGCCGCAGCCCTCATCCGCGCGGGGGTGCAGGTTACGGTCTACAACCAGCGCAGCGTGGAAGCGATTTTTTCCATGCTCTACCAAGTGGCCGCCATGGTGGGGTGCGCCCAAGATGGGGTGGCGCGCATGCAGGCCATGCGCCAGCGGTTGGCGGCGATCGATCAGGCCGCTGCGGCCCTGGATGCCCAAGGCAAGCGCCGGCCCCGGGTGTATTTTGAAGAATGGGACGAGCCGCACATCAGCGCCATTCGTTGGGTGTCGGAGCTGGTCGGTATCGCTGGGGGTCTCGACGTGTTTCCAGAACTGGCGGTGCAGGCCATGGGCAAAGACCGCATCATCGCCGACGGCGCGCAGATCGTGGAGCGCGCGCCCGACATGGTCATCGGCTCGTGGTGTGGCAAAAAATTTCGCCCCGAAAAGGTGGCGGCCCGGCCCGGCTGGGCCGAGGTGCCGGCGGTGCGCCATGGGCAGTTGTTTGAAATCAAGTCGGCAGACATTTTGCAGCCCGGCCCCGCGGCCCTGACCGATGGCGTGGAGCAATTGCACCACTTCATTCACCAATGGCGTTTGCACCATGGCTGAGCAGGCACGCATCGAACTGATCTTGGGCGGGCAAAAGAGCGGCAAGTCCCGCTTGGCTGAACAGCGGGCCAGCGCGTGGCTTGCCGCTGCCCCGGAGCGGCAAGCGGTGCTGCTGGCCACCGGCCTGCCCTGGGACGCTGAAATGCGGCAGCGCATCGCGCAACACCAGCGCGACCGTGCCGAGCGCTTGCCCGGTGTGCGCACGCTCGAAGAACCCTACGAGCTGGCGGCGGCTTTGCGCCGGGCCAGTGCTGCCGAGGCTTTGGTGGTGGTGGATTGCCTGACGCTGTGGCTGACGCAGGCGCTGCTGCCGCCACCGGGCGTGAGGCCCGTGGCCGATGTGGCGGCGATGCGCGTCGAGCTGTGCGCCACCCTGCAAAGCCTGCCCGGCCCGGTGGTGCTGGTGGGCAACGAAATTGGGCTGGGGGTGATCCCCATGGGGGCGCCAGTGCGCCATTTTGTCGATGAACTGGGCTTGCTCAACCAAGCCGTGGCGGCATTCGCCAAGCGCGTGACCCTGATGGTGGCTGGCTGTGCGCTGACTGTGAAAGGAGCGTGTTGATGGCTGGACGAATTTGGGTGCTGTGGCTTGTTTTGCTGGGCCTGGTCGGGGGCGTTCAGGCCCAGCCCATACAGGTGCTCGACGACCGCGGCCGCACCGTGCTGCTGCCGCAGCCGCCGCAGCGCGTGGTCTCGGTGCTGCCCTCGCTCACCGAAACCTTGTGCGCGCTCGGCCAGTGCCAGCGGCTGGTGGGGGTGGACCGCTATTCCGACTGGCCGACGGCGGTGCGCGCTTTGCCGCAGGTGGGCGGCGGCATCGACCCGAATATCGAGGCCATCGTGGCCTTACGGCCCGATCTGGTGCTGATGGCGCGCTCCAGCCGTGGCAGCGAGCGGCTGGAGGCGCTGGGCCTGACGGTGCTGGTGCTGGAGCAGCACAACCACGCCGATGTGCGCCGGGTCATGGGCCGGGTGGCGCAGGCGCTGGGGCTGCCGGCGCAGCAGGCCGAACAACTGTGGCAGCGCATCGACGCTGACTTGACGGCGCTGGCGCGCGCCTTGCCGCCCTCGGTGCGCCAGACGCGGGTGTATTTTGAGGTCAACCGCGCGCCGTTTGCCGCTGGGGCCTCGTCGTTCATCGGCGAGTCGCTGGCACGCTTGGGGGCGCAAAACATCGTGCCGCCCGAACTCGGGCCCTTCCCCCAGCTCAACCCCGAGTTCGTGGTGCGCGCCAACCCGGATCTGATCATGGTCGGCGCGCGCGACCGCGCCAGCCTGCACGAGCGCCCGGGCTGGGGCCGCATCCGCGCCGTGCGCGAGCAGCGCCTGTGCGTGTTTGCCGACGCCGAACTCGACGCCCTCGTGCGCCCCGGGCCGCGCCTGGCCGAAGGCGCGCGCCTGCTGGCCGACTGCCTGCGCCGCCATGCCCCATGACGCCGCCGCCTACCCCTGAGCACGGCAGCGCCGCCGCTGTGGCGCCACTGCCGAACGGCTCCGGCTCTGCTGTCACCGCCCCACGCCGCCCCTGGGCCTTGGGGCTGGGCTTGTGCCTGCTGGCAGCGCTGCTGGCCTTGCTCGGTCTGGGGGTGGGCAGCAGCGGCCTCGAGCCCATCTGGCGCCTCTGGGCCGACCCGGTGGCGGCGCAGATCGTCTGGGACATTCGGGCGCCGCGCACCCTAGGCGCTTGGGCTGCGGGGGCGCTGCTCGGGCTGGCCGGGGCGGTGGCACAGGGCTTGTTTCGCAACCCGCTGGCCGACCCCTTTTTGCTCGGCAGCGCCGCCGGGGCCGCGTTGGCGGTGGCTTTGACGCTGGCCGGTTTCGGGGTGTCGCTGTTTGCGCTCGAGTGGCTGGTGCGGCTGGGCCTGACGGCGGCCGCCTTTGTGGGCGCGGTGGCGGCGGTGCTGCTCACGCTGGCGCTGGCGCGAGGCGTGCAGCACACCTTGCGCCTGCTGCTGGCCGGGGTGGTGGTGGGCATGGTGCTGGGGGCGCTGAGCTCGGCGGTGACGCTGGCCGCGCCCGCAACGCTGGCGCCGATGCAGGCCTTCATGCTGGGCTCGACCGGCTTCATCGGCTGGCCGGCGCTGGGGCTGATGGCCGCCGTCGGCGCGCTGTGCGTGTGCGCCGGCGTGGCGCTGGCCAAGGTGCTCGACGGCCTGAGCCTGGGCGAGGACACGGCGCAGAGCCTGGGCCTGCCGCTGGCGCCGCTGCGCGTGGCGCTGGTGGTGCTGCTGGCGCTGGCCACGGGCACGGCGGTGGCCCAGACCGGGCTCATCGCCTTCGTTGGGCTGGTAGCGCCGCATCTGGTGCGCGCGCTCATCCAGACCACGCACGGCTGGCTGCTGCCGCTGGCCAGCCTGATGGGTGGCGTGCTGCTGTTGGCGGCCGATTTGCTGGCGCGTGCGCTGCTGGCGCCGCAAGAGATTCCGGTCGGGGTGCTGACGGCGGTGCTCGGCGGCGGCTATCTGCTCTGGCTGATGCGCCGGCGGGCGCCATGAATCGCACCATGAACACCAGCGCCAACGCCGCCGCGCCCCATGCCGATGGCGCCCCCGTGGCCCTGCAATGCCGGGCTTTGAGCGCCGTGCTCGGGCAGGGCGCGCAGGCGCACACCGCTCTGCACGGGGTGGACGTGTGCTTGGCTGCCGGGCGCTGGACCAGCATCGTCGGCCCCAACGGCGCCGGCAAATCGACCCTGTTGCGGGCGCTGGCCGGGCTGCAAGCGGTGCAGGGCACGGTCGAGCTTTTTGGGCGGCCGCTGCCGCATTGGGGCGCGCGCGAACGCGCCCGCACCTTGGCCTGGTTGGCGCAGGGCGGTGCTGCCAGCCAGAACGCCGCCGACGACCTCACCGCCTACGACGTGGCCATGCTCGGGCGGCTGCCGCATCAGGGTTGGCTGGCAGCGCCCAGCGCCGCCGACCGTGCTGCCGTCGAGCGCGCCTTGCGCCAGACCCAAGCCTGGGACTGGCGTCAGCGGCCTTTGGGCGGCCTGTCGGGCGGCGAGCGCCAGCGCGTCTTGCTGGCGCGCCTGCTGGCGGTCGAGGCCCAGGTGCTGCTCATGGACGAGCCGTTGCTCAACCTCGACCCACCGCACCAGGCCGACTGGATCGCGCTCGTGCGCGACTTGGTGGCTCAGGGGCGCACGGTGGTGAGCGTGTTGCACGAAATCGGCACCGCCTTGTTGGCCGACGAACTGGTGCTGCTGCAGCAGGGCCGCATCGTTCACCAAGGCCGTTGCTGTGCGCCCACCACGCAGCGCGCGCTCGAGGCGCTGTTCGAGCAGCGCATCGCCATCCACGCCCTGCACGGGCAGTGGGTGGCGCTGCCGAAGATATGAATATCGTTTGTTATCCGGGACCACGATCCGGGGTCCGCAATGACAGCCAAAAAAATCGTCTCTTAAACGAAGGTGACATCATGCAAATAGAAACACCTCCTTCGGCCAAACCCTATGCCAAACCTGAGGGCGAGCGGCGTGGCCTGATCATCGTCAATACCGGCGATGGCAAAGGCAAAAGCACTGCCGCCTTCGGCCTGGCACTGCGCGCCCACGGCCGCCGCCATGTGCATGGCAAAGCCGTGAGGATTTTCCAGTTCATGAAGGTGCCAAGCGCGCGCTTCGGCGAACACCGCATGTTCGAGCAACTCGGCATTCCAATCGAAGGGCTGGGCGACGGCTTCAGCTGGAAAAGTCCGGACCTGGAACATTCGGCCCAACTGGCGCGCAACGGCTGGGAAAAAGCCAAAGCCGCTATCCTGAGCGGCGATCATTTTCTGGTGGTGCTGGACGAGCTGACCTACCCGCTGATTTACAGCTGGATGCCGCTGGACGATGTGCTGCACACCTTGCAGAGCCGGCCCAAGGATGTGCATGTGGTCATCACCGGCCGGCGCTGCCCACCTGAAATCATCGCGCTGGCCGACACCGTGACCGAGATGACGAAAATCAAACATGCGTTCAACGCGGGCATTCCTGCGCAGCGCGGCATCGAGGATTAGGAACGCGCAGTGAGCGCACCCGCAGAACCCCACGCCTTCAGCGCCGCCGATCAGCAGGCGGTGTACCGCGCCATTTACGATCGGCGCGACATGCGCCACTTCAGCGGAGCTACGGTGGCTGACGGCGTGCTGCAGCGGCTGCTGTCTGCCGCGCATCACGCGCCCAGTGTTGGCTTCATGCAGCCCTGGCGTTTTATCCGCGTGTGCAAGTCTGTTTTGTGCCTGGGTCCGGTCGAAACGTTTTATAAAGAGCCCATGCTGCAAACTGAAAAATGGGCGCGCCGTTCCGCGCTCGCCGACCTGGTGTTTGAAAACTGCTGGGGCCAGCCTGCCGGGCATGGCAAACCAAGCGCCTGACATGCTGATGGTCTGGACCTGCTGCGACCAGCCGTTGAGCCTCGGCGGCATGGCGCTGGTATTGGTGCTGGTCTTGCTGCTGGCCCTGTGGATTGATCACCGTTTTGGCGAGCCACGTACAAGCCTTCATCCCGTGGTGTGGATCGGTCTTTACCTCAAAATTTTCGGCCGCATGACCGTGCGTCTCCCGCCTGTGCTCGCGTTTGTGCTGGGGGCACTGGCTTGGGTGCTGGGCGCTGTCTTGACGGGGGTGTTGGCCTGGGGGCTGCAGGCTCTGGTTTTCTGGCAGCTTGCCGACTTTTCCGCAATGCCGGGCCTGCAGAGCGGGGTGAGCGCTGTGGTGATTGCCTTGTTGATGGCCTGGCTGCTCAAGTCGATGTTGTCCTGGCGCATGCTGCACGAGGAAGTGAGCGCGGTCGAGGCCGCGTTGCGGCAGTCGCTGGATGCCGGGCGCGAACGCCTCTCAATGCTGGTGAGTCGCGACACATCGCAGCTCACCGCCAGCGAGGTGCGTGAAAGCGCGATTGAGTCGCTGGCCGAAAACCTCAATGATTCGGTGGTCGCGCCCATTTTCTGGTTTGTTCTGTTCGGCCTGCCGGGTGCCGCGATTTACCGCTTTGCCAACACCGCCGACGCCATGTGGGGCTACCGCGGTGTGTACCGTGGTGAGCACTGGGAGTGGGCGGGCAAGTGGGCGGCGCGGGCCGACGATGTGTTGTCGTGGCTGCCGGCGCGCCTGACGGCTTTGCTGCTGGCGCTGCTGGCAGGCGGTCTGCCGATTGCAACCCTGCGGGCCGAAGCCGGCAAAACGCCGTCGCCCAACAGCGGCTGGCCGATGGGGGCCATGGCTTTGGCGTTGGAAGTTAGCCTGCGCAAGAGCGGTGTTTACACACTCAATCCCACCGGTCGGCAGCCGCAGGCGTCAGATCTGGTGGCGGCGCAAAAATATGCATCAAATGTGGTCCTAGCCCTTATTCCAATTGCGCTAATAGCCATTGCATTGATAGCAAATTGGGGGCACGCATGAGTGCAGAAAAATCCGCAGCCGCGCGTGGCCACGGCGGACCCGACCACCTCGGGGTGCCGCTTCACGATTTTTCGAGCAACAGCAACGCCTGCGGGCCCTGTCCTTTCGCGCTGGCTGCCGTGCAGCAAGCCGATGCCAGCCGGTATCCCGACGCCAGCTACACCGCTTTGCGCCAGCAGCTGGCTGGGTTTCACGGTGTGGACGCGCAGCGCCTGGTGTTGGCCGCCAGCGCCAGCGAGTTCATTTTCCGCATCACCGCGCTCGCCGCCCAGCGCGGCGCCGGCGCCGTCTGGCTGCCGCCGCACAGCTACGGCGACTACGCGCAGTCAGCCCAGAGCTGGAAGTTGCCGGTGGTTGCGCAGCCGGCGCAGGCGCAATTGCGCTGGGCATGTGATCCGTCCAGCCCGCTGGGCGTCGCTCATCAGGGACTGGCTGAATTACTCGTCACAGCGGCGCTGTGCGTGCTGGACCGTGCTTACGAACCGCTGCGGCTCAGCGGCGCGCTCGCACTGCCCGACGAAGCGCTGCAAAAGTTCTGGCAACTCTGGACGCCAAACAAGGCGCTGGGTTTGACTGGTGTGCGCGCGGCTTATGTGATTGCGCCGCCGGGTGCGAACGACGCAGTGATGCAGTTGGAGAGCCTGGCCCCTTCGTGGCCGGTAGGTGCGCATGGTGCGGCGATGTTGCGAGCCTGGTGCGAACCGGCGGTCCAGCAATGGCTGGCTGATAGCCTTGTCACGCTGCGCGAGTGGAAAGAGCGGCAGAAGCAGGTTTGTGAATCAATCGGCTGGACCGTGCTGCCGAGCAACGCGAACTTCTTCGTCTGTCATGCCGGAATTGAGGAGCTTGTGCCGGACCCCGATCCGGGTACGTCCCTGTCTGTGCACCGAGATGGATTGCGGATCAAGCCCGCAATGACAGATCTGCGCGAACGCGGCATCAAGCTGCGCGATTGCACATCCTTCGGTTTGCCGGGCCATCTGCGCCTGAGCGTGCAAACGCCTGCGGCGCAGGACGCGTTGCACCATGCATGGCAAAACATTAGCAAGGCAAGTTCATGAGCGCAAAAAGCGTGATGGTTTTAGGCACCACCAGCGGTGCCGGAAAAAGTTGGCTGGCGACCGCGCTGTGCCGTTATTACGCACGTCAGGGTCTGAAGGTCGCGCCCTTCAAGGCGCAGAACATGAGCAACAACGCCCGGGTGGTGGCCGCCGCGTCGGGCTTAGCGGGCGAGATCGGCTCGGCCCAGTACTTTCAGGCCCTTGCCGCCTGCGCCCAGCCCGAAGTGCGCATGAACCCGCTGCTGCTCAAGCCCGAGGCCGACACGCACAGCCAGGTGGTGCTGCTGGGCGAAGTCAGCCGCGAGCTCAGCGACATGCCTTGGCGCGCGCGCAGCGTACGGGTCTGGCCGCAGATCAGGGCCGCGCTCGATGCGCTGTGCGCCGAAAACGACGTGGTGGTGATCGAAGGCGCCGGCTCGCCGGCCGAGATCAACCTGCACGCCAGCGACATCGTGAACATGCGCGTGGCCCGCCACGCCCATGCGCGCTGTTTGCTGGTGAGCGACATCGACCGCGGCGGCGCTTTTGCCCACCTCTACGGCACCTGGGCCCTGCTGCCCGAGGACGAGCGCGCGCTCATCTGCGGCTTTGTGCTCAACAAGTTCCGGGGCGATGCGGCCTTGCTTGCGCCGGCGCCACAGATGCTGCACGACTTGACCGGCGTGCCGGTGGTGGCGACCTTGCCCATGTGGTGGCAGCACGGCTTGCCCGAAGAGGATGGGGTTTTTGATGACCGCAGCCGTGTCGCTGGCGCGCTCAGCCAGACCATCGCCGTGATCGCCTACCCGCGCAGCAGCAACCTCGACGAGTTTCAGCCGCTCAAGCACGTGCCGGGTCTGCGCCTGATCTGGGCGCGCACACCGGCCGACTGCGCCGGGGCCGACTGGATCGTGCTGCCCGGCTCCAAAGCCACAGCGGCCGACTTGGCTTGGCTGCGTGCGCAGGGTCTGGACCAGGCGCTGGCCACGCACGCCGCGCAGGGCCGGGCCGTGCTGGGTATCTGCGGCGGGCTGCAGATGCTGGGCGAGGCGCTGATCGACCCCCACGGCATCGAACCGCTGGCGCTGGGCAACACCCCCGGCCTGGGCTTGCTGCCGCTGGTGACGGTGTTTGCGGAGCGCAAAACCGTCTGCCACACGAGCACGTCCTTTGCTGAACTGACCGGCTGCTGGGCGGCGTTGTCGGGCGTGCGCGTGACCGGCTACGAAATCCATCACGGTCAAACGGTGCAGCACCCCGACATGGCGGCCCAAGGCCTAATCGCGCGCGAGGTCATGCCCGGCCTGGCGTGGCAAAACGCGGCCGGCAACGTACTCGGCTGCTATGTGCACGGCCTGTTCGAACAGCCAGCCGTGCTGCGCGCCCTGTTTGGCAGCAGCGCGCCCACGCTGGAGAGCGTGTTCGATGGCCTAGCCGATTTTGTGCAAAGCCACTTTGCCCCCGGTGTGCTCGACGCCCTGATACGCAAGCCCTGACCCTGCAAGCCCCAACCACGCAAGCCCTGACCATGCAAAAACTGATGACCATGCCCTTCACCCCGCCCACCCTAGAAGACCTCTTCCAGCCGGCGCTCTCAGCGCGCCTGCAGCACCGGCTCGACCACAAGACCAAGCCGCTGGGCAGCTTGGGCGGGATCGAAGCCCTGGCGCTGCGCATCGGCCTGATTTTGGGCAGCGAAAAGCCCACGCTGCAGCAGCCGCAGCTGGTGGTGTTTGCCGCCGACCACGGCTTGGCGGCGCGGGGCGTATCGGCTTATCCGAGCGCCGTCACGGCGCAGATGGTGCAGAACTTTCTGGCCGGCGGCGCGGCGGTGAGCGTGCTGGCACGCATGCACGGCTTGGCGCTGACGGTGGTGGACTGCGGCGTGGCCAGCCCACTGTCGCCGCAGCCAGGTTTGCAGCTGCGCAAGGTCGCCAGCGGCAGCGCCGACGCCAGCGTCGAGCCGGCCATGACGCCCGCGCAGTGCGCCGCCGCGCTGGCGCACGGCGTGGCCGTGGTGCAGGGCCTGCCCGGCAACGCCTTGTTGCTGGGCGAGATGGGCATAGGCAACACCTCGGCGGCGGCGCTGCTGCTGGCGCGGCTCGGGGGTTTGCCGATCGAGGACTGCACCGGGGCCGGTACCGGGCTCGATGCCGCCGGGGTGGCGCACAAAACCGCCGTCTTGCGCGGCGCCTTGGCTTTGCATGCACAGGCCCGCGAACCGCTGGACGCGCTGGCGGCGCTGGGCGGCTTCGAGATCGCCGCCTTGGTCGGGGCGGTGCTGCAGGCGGCGGCCGAGCGGCGCGTGATCGTCGTCGATGGCTTCATCACCAGTGCCGCGGTGCTGGTGGCGGCGCGGCTGCAGCCGCGGGTGTTGCAGCGCTGTGTGTTTGCGCACCGCAGCGGCGAGCGCGGCCACGCCGCCATGCTGCGCTTGCTGGGGGCCGAGCCGCTGCTCGATCTGGGGCTGCGCTTGGGCGAGGGTTCGGGCGCGGCGCTGGCTTGGCCGCTGCTGGTTTCAGCCTGCGCTTTGCTCAACGAGATGGCCAGCTTCGAATCGGCGGCGGTGAGCGGGCCGGTGGTGGCCACAGCCTCGGGCGAGGCGGCATGCACCCTCGACGGCGGCGCTGCGCCAAGGCGGACCGATGATGGCGCATGAGCTGCGTTGCCTGCTGCTGGCGCTGCAGTTCTTGACACGCATCCCGGTCACGGGGCGGCTGGCGCACTGGGTGGGCTACAGCCCGCAGCTGCTGCGCGCATCGGCGCGCTATTTTCCGCTGGTGGGCGCAGGGGTGGGGGTGCTCACGGCGGCCGTGCTGGGGCTGGCTTGGTGGCTGCTACCCCCGGTTCCAGCGGCGGCTTGGGTAGCGGCCGTGGCGGCGCTGGCGGCCGGTTTGCTGCTCACCGGGGCCTTGCACGAAGACGGGCTGGCCGACACCTTCGACGGCCTCGGTGGCGGCACGACGCCCGAGCGCGCGCTCGAGATCATGAAAGACTCGCGCATCGGCAGCTACGGCGCGCTGGCGCTGGGCGTGGCCCTGCTGGCCAAATGCGCCTTATTGGCAAGCCTGCTGCAGATCGAGCCGCTGCTGGCGCTGCTGGGGCTGCTGTGGGGGCACACCGTGTCGCGCTGCGCGCCCTTGTGGCTGCTGTACCGGCATCGCCACGTGGGCGATCGGGCCGGAGTCAAAGCCAAGCCGCTGGCCGACGGCATCGGTTTGGGCGGCCTGCTCTGGGCGGCGTTGTGGGCGCTGCTGGTGCTGCTGGGCAGTGGGGCGGCGGCCGTGGCCTTGGGCGCAACGCTGGGTGCAACGCAGTTGGTGCAGGGCGGCGGGTCTGCGCTGGCCTTGGTTGTAGCGCTGTCGGCGGCATTGGGCGGCGCGCTGCTGGCGGCGGCCCCCATGGCGCGCTGGTTGCTGCGCCGCCTCGGGGGCTACACGGGCGACGGCTTGGGGGCCACGCAGCAGGCGGCCGAACTGGGTTTGCTGCTCGGGCTGGTGCTGGCTGGGCCTCTGTTGGGTGCGGGTGGTTGAGCGTGGCTGCTGGGGCCGGGGCATGAATCGCGGCGCAACAGGCGCGGGCGCAGGGCGGACTGGCCAGTTGTGGCTGGTGCGCCATGCGCGGCCCATGCGCCCCGACGGCAGCCCGGTGAGCGGTTGCTGTTATGGCCGGCTCGACTGGCCGGCCGACCCGCTCGCCAACCAGCGCCTGGCGCAGCACCTGGCCGACTGGTTGCCGCGCGCGGCCACGGTGCGCAGCAGCAGCCGCCAGCGCACCCGTGCCTTGGCGCAGGCGCTGCTGGCCCTGCGACCCGATCTGCAGTGCGCCGGCAGCGATGCGTGCCTCGATGAACTCGATTTCGGCTGCTGGGAAGGGCAGCGCTGGGACGCCATCGGCGAGCCGGCGGTATCGGCTTGGGTGCGCGATTTTGCCGACCACGCGCCCGGCGGCGGCGAATCGGTGCGGCAGTTGCTGGCGCGGGTGGGGGCCGCTTGGCGCGCATGGCAGGCCGCGGCGGAGTACAACACGGTCTGGATTGGCCATGCGGGCACGTTGCAGGCCGTGCAGTGGCTGATGCAGCACGCGCCGTGGCCAGCGGGGGCAAACTGCCCAACCACGCCCAGCCCGAGCAGCGCCATCTCGCAGGTCTGCCCTGTGCCGCAAGTCCAATCATGGCCGCGTTCTACCGTTTCCTTTGGTGGCTGGCAGGTTTTTCCTAGGACATACCCTAGGTCTGAGGAACTTTGGGCATCGACATAAGCTGGCTGTAAGCATCGGGTTCGACAGTGCCTGCCTGAGCGTTGCTAGGCCTTGGTTCGGCAGCGTTCTGGCGCGGCTGCGCAAGCTGCCGTTTCAGAGTTGATTCGACCCATCCCGGGCTGATTCAGAAAGGAACCCATTCATGACAAACCCCAGTACCAAAAGCGCGGCGCCGCCCGGCCCCGTGTACGACGAGGCCTTGATCAAGCGCAAGCTTGGCGCGGCCATCGGCCTGTTGGCCATCTTTTGCGTCACCTACTTCACGGCGGCCGTGATCGCCACGCGCGATTTCCGCGCCATTGGTCAGATCGACATCCTTGGCATGCCGCTGGCGCTCCATGCCGCCACGCTGGTGTTCATCGTCGGCCTGGTGGTGACGCGCATGTGCCTCAACCAAGACAAAGGGGACTGAGATGGGCTTTGAAAATCCGATTGCCTTTTCCATCCTGGTCGTCAGCCTGATCTTGGTGGTTTACATCAGCTGGTGGGGCAAGAAGCAGACCAGCACCACGACCGACTTTTACGTCGCTGGCGGCAAAATCTCGCCGCGCCTCAATGGCTGGGCGATGTTCGGCGACTACTGCAGCGCGGCCAGCTTCTTGGGTGTGGCCGGCGCCATCGCGCTGGTCGGCATTGACAGCTGGTGGATCGCCATTGGCTTCTTTGGTGCTTGGATCTTTGTGCTCGTCGCGCTGGCTGGCCCGCTGAAAAGCTCGGGCAAGTTCACCGTGGCCGACGTGCTGGTCGGGCGCTTTGGCGGCCGCAGCCTCAAGTTCTTGGCCATGTTCACCACCGTCGTCATCGGCACGCTGTACCTGGTGCCGCAGATCGTCGGCGCCGGTCACCTGTTCCAGCTGCTGCTGGGCTGGGACTACATGGTCACGGTGTTCGTCTCGGCGATCATCATGGGCCTGATGGTGATTCTGGGCGGCATGATGGGCACCACCTACAACCAGGCCATCCAAGGCGTGATTCTGCTGGTGGCGATGCTGCTGTTGTTCGTGTTGGCCACTTTCGTGTACTTTGGCGGCAACCCGTTTGCCATCATCAGCCAAGCCATGGAAACCGTGCCACCCACCGCAGCCGCTGGTGTGATGGCGCAAGTCGTGGTGCCGCCTACGCCCGAAGGCGCCTATGGCCCGTTCGTGCTGGCCGAAGCCGTGCGTGCGGGTTTTGCCAACCTGCCTGACGCCCTGACTCCGGGTGTGGCGACGCCCGACGTCTGGAACCAAGTCAGCTTGGTGCTGGGTCTGCTGCTGGGTGTGGCCGGTCTGCCGCACATCCTGATCCGCTTTTACACCGTCAAAGACGCCAAAGACGCCAAGAAAGGCGCCGAAATCACCATCATCGGCTTGGCGGTGTTCTACATCGCGGTGCTGTTCGTCGGCTTTGCCACCATGATGATTCTCTACCCAGAGCTGATCAAAATGCTGCAAGCGGGCCAACGCGGGCAAGCCACCAACTTGGCGATCCCGATGCTGGGCCAAGCCATGGGCGGTGAAGTGGTGCTCGGTCTGATCGCTGCCGGTGCCATGGCCGCGATGCTGAGCACGGCGGTGGGTCTGCTGATCTCGATGACCACCAGCCTGTCGCACGACGTCTATGCCGGCGTGCTGCGCCCCAACAGCACCGACCGCGAGCGCTTGGTGTTTGCCAAACTCGGCGCCGTGGTGCTGACGGTGATCGCGCTGCTGGCCTCGATCTGGCTCAAAGACCAGAACGTGGCGATCTTGGTGGCCATGTGCTTCGGCATCGCTGCCAGCACCTTCGCCCCGGTGCTGATCCTGTCGGTGTGGTGGAAGGGCCTGACCAAAGAAGGCGTGATTGCTGGTTTGGTGGTCGGTCTGATCGTGTCGCTGGTGTTCACCTTCGCACGCTTCTCGGCCGTGCCCGACATCATGGGCATCCGCGTGCTGGGCAACCCGGCGCTCTACGGTGTGCCGTCGGCGCTGCTGACCATCATCATCGTCAGCCTGCTGACCAAAAACACGGGCAACGCGCGCGAGTTCCTCGCCGCTGCGCACCGCAACTAAAGCGCTCTTTCCGAACGCTTGAAAACCCGCCGCAAGGCGGGTTTTTTTATGGATGCACGGCCCGCCGCAAGGCGGGTTTTAGAGCTGATTGACCGGGTACAGCCGCGCCAGCGAACCCTGCACGCTCTTGACCACGGCAAAGGCGTTTTTGAGGTGTCCGCGTTCGAGGTTGGAAAGCTCGTCGGGGCGCAGGTAGTTGTCGGCGGCGTGGCCTTCGGACATGCGCTGCGCCTGGTGCTGCAGCCGCAGCGTGCCCAGGAACTCGTGCGCGTCGATCAGGTCGCGCACCCGTTCGGCGGTGATGGCGCCGCTGTCGGCGGCGATCTGCAGCCGGTCGCGGGTGTTGACCGCATCCGAGCCCGCGGCGAGCGCATAAAAGCGCGCCATGTCGGTGATCGGCACGATGCCCTGCATCTTCAGGTCCACGCAGCCCTCGTGCGCGCCGCCTTTGATGAGGCTGATGTTGCCGAGCCAGTTCAGCGGCGGCTGGCGCTGCAGCGCGTTGCCGGCCAAGGGCACCAAAAAGCTCTTGTTGCCTCGGGTGCGCTGCACCACTTCGGCGCGCAACTCATCGATCAGGGCCGCCTTGCCATAGACGAAACGCTGGTCGAAAAACACGCCGGTGAGCATCAGCGCCTCGGGCTCGGGGAAGGCGATCCAGTGGTGAAAATACCCGCGCCACTTTTCCAGCGGCTGGCGCCACTGGTCGGTCATGGCCATCATCTCGCCCGGGCAATGGACGTAGCCGCAGGCATCGAGCCCGTCGCAGACGAAGCGCGACAGTTGTTTGAAATACTCACCATGCTGCGCTTGGTCGTAGTCGTCGGCCAGCACCATGCAGTTGTCTTGGTCCGACTTGGCGGTCTGCTCGTTGCGCCCTTGCGAGCCGGCCGCCACCCAAGCGTATTCGACCGGCGCCGGGCCGAATTGCAATTCGCCCAGTTGCAGCAGGCGCGCGCTCAGGGCGTCGGTGATGGCGCTCACGATGTGGCCGGTGCTGTAGGCGCTGGCTTCGGCAGCGGCCAGGCTCTGCTGCAGCAGCTTGATGCGCGCACTGGTCTGCACCAGCGCTTGCAGCGAGTCCTGGTTGTAGATGGCGCCGGCCAGATAGACCGCCGAATTGCTCTGGCGCTCGTTCAAATCGCTGCCGGTGATCATGCCCGCCACGGCCTGCCCGTCGAGCACCGGCACGTGGTGGATGTTGTGGCGTGCCATGAGCAGCAGCGCATCGAAGGCCGGGCGTTCGATGTCGATGGTCAGTGGCGCCAGGGTGGCGATCTCCAAGATCGGGCGCGAGGTATCGAGACCGGTCGCCACCACGCGGTTGCGCAGATCGCGGTCGGTGATGAGGCCAAACAGGGCCCCGTCTTGCACGATCAGCACCGAGGAGATGCGGTGCTCGCGCATCAGGCGCGCGGCTTCGATGATCGGGGTTTGCGGCGGCAGCGTCACCGGCGCGCGCTTGAGCAGGCTGCGCACCGGGGTGGTGATCAGGGTGGTGGTGGCGTCGCTGCCGGGCGTGGGGGTGGGGTCGGTCTGGATGTTCATGCGTGTGCGCGGGGAATACCCAAAACCGCATCTTAAACCCAGGCCGTATCCGTGGCTGCTGGCTGGAATTTTTATCAGAGTGGCGCAGGCCGGCCGGGATTGGGTGACAATGTCACAACCAGCTACAGACAGGGAAAACCCCATGCCCAGCGTTCCCCAATCTCTTTGGGCCCGCTTGCTTCATCGGCAAACGAGGTCCGCACCATGACGCAGCCACCCCCACTCGCGGCGCGTGCGCTGCGGGCATGGGCTGGGGTTTGGCTCTTGCTTGGGCTGCTGGGTGCTGCGGCCGGTGCGGGGGCTGCCACGCCCGCTCCTGTCCTGCAGCCATCGCTGTCTGCTGCAGCGTTGCCCACCCCCGCGGCAGGCGCGGCGCATTTGCCCCCCCTGGGGCCGCCGCCCTGGACCGACGAAGCACCGCAGCTTTCGCGTTGGATCGAGCAGGGTTTCGCGGCGCAGCAGCGCGGCGAGCTGTTGCTGGCGGCCGAGCGCTACTGCGCGGCCGCGCGTTTTGGCAGCACCGAGGCCCAGTACCGGCTGGGGCGGCTGTTTTTGGAGCGCATCGACGACCAAGGCCGGCTCGAGGGCCGCGCGTTGCTGGCCATGGCGGCGCAGGGTGGGCACGAGCAGGCCGTGCTGGCCGTGATGCACACCGGCTTTGCCGAGGCGGTGCCCGATTGCCTGCTCACCGGTGCCGCGCCGCAGTTTGCGGTTCCGGCCGCGCCAGCGGCCCCCGCATCGCCGGTGGCCGAGGCGGTGGTGCCTTTTGAGGTGGTGCATCGTTTCATCGACGCGCTGCCGCCCGAGCGCCAGCGCTACGCCGAGCTGATCCAGCGCCTAGCGCCGCGTTTTCAGGTCGATTACCGCTTCGCATTGGCGGTGGCGCGGGCCGAATCGAACTTCAACCCCAGCGCCGTGTCGCCCAAAAACGCCATGGGCCTGATGCAGCTCATCCCCGAAACCGCCGCGCGCTTTGGCGTGCGCTACCCCTTCAACCCGGAGCAAAACGTGCGCGGGGGCCTGAGCTACCTGCGCTGGTTGCTGGAGCGCTTCAACGGCGACGTGGCGCTGGCGGCAGCGGCCTACAACGCCGGCGAAGGCGCGGTGGACCGTTTTGGCGGCATCCCGCCGTTTCGGGAAACGCAGGACTACGTGCGCCGCATCCTGAACTTTTACCGCGCCCCGCTGCACGTCTGGCCGCCGCAACGGTGAGCGCCGAGCACGGCACCTGTGCCGCTGCGGGCGCGCATGCAAAGCCCGCCCACACAGCTCCAGATCTCACAGCTCCAGCTCTTGCCGGATCAGGGTGGCGATCTCTTCGATCGATTTGCTGGTGGTCGATAGGGTGCGGATGCCGGTGCGGCGCATCATGGCTTCGGCTTCGGCCACCTCGTAGCGGCAGTTCTCGAGGCTGGCGTAGCGCGAATTCGGGCGCCGCTCGTGCCGGATTTCGCTCAGGCGCTGGGGATCGATGGTCAGGCCAAAGAGCTTTTTCTTGTGCGGCAGCAGCGGCGGTGGCAGCTGGCGGCGCTCGAAGTCTTCGGGGATGAGCGGGTAGTTGCTGGCCTTGAAGCCAAACTGCAGCGCCAGATAGAGCGAGGTCGGCGTCTTGCCGCTGCGGCTCACGCCCACCAAAATCACGTCGGACTGTGCCAGGTCTTTGTGCGTTTGACCGTCGTCGTGGTCGAGCGTGAAGTTGATGGCCTCCATGCGGTCGTGGTATTCGCGGCTTTTGGCGACATCAGAAAAGCGCCCGACGCGGTGGTTGGATTTGATGCCGAGCTCGTGTTCGAGCGGCGCGATGAAGGTGCCGAACATATCGATCAGCATGCCCTTGCAGTGGCCGTGCAGCACCTGCAGCACATCGGGGTTGACCACGGTGGTAAAGACCAGCGGCCGGCGGCCATCGACATCGGCCGCGTGGTTGATCTGGCGCAGCGCCTGGTGCGCTTTGTCGGCGTCGTCGATGAAGGGCAGGCGCACGCGGCGCGGCTCGATCTCGAACTGCGCCAAGATGGCTTTGGCAAAGGTTTCGGCGGTGATGCCGGTGCCGTCGGAAACAAAAAAGGCGGTGCGGTGCGACATGCGGTGCGACACAGGGTGCGGGTTTTACAATCCACGCATTATCCCGCCCCGGCGCCGGGCCCCGCCGTTGCTCGTTTAGCTGTCCTTGCCGCCCCCACGAACGATGGGGCGCTGGTCGGGCTGTGCACGCCAGCGCCCGGCCAGCCGCGCGCCGCACGCTGCGCGCTGCGGCCAGCCGTGGGCGGGTGACCGATTTTTAACTTTGGAGCCCTGCATCATGTCGCAACTGTTTGACCCGACCGCTTTGGTCGTGCCGTTCGAGCAACTCAGAATGACCGACGTCGAGGCCGTAGGCGGCAAAAACGCCAGCCTCGGCGAGATGATCTCGCAACTGCCGCAAGGCGTTCGCGTGCCCACCGGTTTTGCCACCACGGCGCACGCGTTCCGGCAATTTTTGGCCGCCGACGGGCTGCACCAGCGCATCCAGGCCAAGCTCGACGCGCTCGACACCGACGACGTGCGCGCGCTGGCGCAGTGCGGGGCCGAAATCCGCGCCATGGTCGAGGCGCAACCCTTGCCGGCGGCGCTCGAGCAGGCCATCCGCGCCGCCTTTGCGCAGCTCGACGGCGCCAGCAGCCACGCCAGTTATGCGGTGCGCTCCTCGGCCACGGCCGAAGACCTGCCCGACGCCTCGTTTGCCGGGCAGCAGGAAACCTTTTTGAACGTGCACGGCATCGACGCGGTGCTGCACAAGATCAAAGAGGTGTTTGCCAGCCTCTACAACGACCGCGCCATCAGCTACCGCGTGCACAAGGGTTTTGCGCACGCCGAGGTGGCGCTCTCGGCCGGGGTGCAGCGCATGGTGCGCTCCGACTTGGGCGCGGCCGGCGTGGTGTTCACCATCGACACCGAGTCGGGCTTCGAAGACGTGGTGTTCATCACCAGCAGCTACGGGCTGGGCGAAACCGTGGTGCAAGGGGCGGTGAACCCAGACGAGTTCTACGTCCACAAACCGATGCTGCAAGCCGGCAAGCAGGCCGTGATCCGGCGCAACCTGGGCTCCAAGCTGCTGCAGATGGTGTTTGCCACGCCCGAGCAAAAAGCGCGCAGCGGCAAGCTGGTGCAGACCATCGAGGTGCCGGTGGAGCAGCGCAACCGCTACAGCCTGAGCGAGGCCGAGGTGCTGCAGCTGGCCCAGTACGCGCTGGTGATCGAGCGCCACTACGGCCGCCCGATGGACATCGAGTGGGGCAAAGACGGGATCGACGGCCAGATCTACATCCTGCAAGCGCGCCCGGAAACCGTCAAGAGCCAAGCCGCCGGCCAGGTGGAGCTGCGCTACCAGCTCAAGGGCCAGGGCGCGGTGCTGGCCACAGGGCGCGCCATCGGGCAAAAAATCGGCACCGGGCCGGTGCGCCTGGTGCAGCACATCAGCGAGATGGACCAGGTGCAGCCCGGCGACGTGCTGGTGACCGACATGACCGACCCGAACTGGGAGCCGGTGATGAAGCGCGCCAGCGCCATCGTCACCAACCGCGGCGGGCGCACCTGCCACGCCGCCATCATCGCGCGCGAGCTCGGCATCCCGGCCGTGGTCGGCTGCGGCGACGCCACCGAGGCGCTCAAGGACGGCACCCTGGTGACCGTGAGCTGCGCCGAGGGCGACACCGGCCGCATCTACGACGGCCTGCTGGAGACCGAAATCTCCGAAGTGCAGCGCGGCACCATGCCCGAGCTCGACGTGAAGATCATGATGAACGTGGGCAACCCGCAGCTGGCCTTCGACTTTGCCCAGATTCCCAACGCCGGCGTCGGGCTGGCGCGGCTCGAGTTCATCATCAACAACAACATCGGCGTGCACCCGAAGGCGATCCTCGACTACCCGCAGATCGACCCCGACCTGAAGAAAGCGGTCGAATCCGTGGCTCGCGGCCACGCCAGCCCGCGCGCCTTTTATGTGGACAAAGTGACCGAGGGCGTGGCGACCATCGCCGCCGCCTTCTGGCCCAAGCCGGTGATCGTGCGCCTGAGCGACTTCAAGAGCAACGAGTACCGCAAGCTGGTGGGCGGCAGCCGCTACGAGCCCGACGAAGAAAACCCGATGCTGGGCTTCAGGGGCGCGGTGCGCTACCTGAGCGCCGACTTTGGCGAGGCCTTTGCCATGGAGTGCGAGGCCATCCGGCGCGTGCGTGAGCCCATGGGGCTGGACAACGTGCAGGTGATGGTGCCCTTCGTGCGCACCCTCAAGCAGGCCGAGCAGGTGGTGGAGCTGCTGGCCAGCTTTGGTTTGAAGCGCGGCGTCAATGGCCTCAAGCTGATCATGATGTGCGAAATACCTAGCAACGCCATTTTGGCCGAGCAGTTTTTGCAGCATTTCGACGGCTTTTCGATCGGCTCTAACGACCTGACCCAGCTCACCTTGGGGCTAGACCGCGATTCTGGGCTCGAGCTGCTGGCGCAGGACTTCGACGAGCGCGACCCGGCGGTGACGGCGCTGATCGCGCAAGCCATTCAGGCCTGCCGCGCGCAGGGCAAGTACATCGGCATCTGCGGCCAAGGCCCGAGCGACCACCCCGACTTTGCGCGCTGGCTGCTGCAGCAGGGCATCGGCTCGATCTCGCTCAACCCCGACACGGTGATCGAGACCTGGAAGCAGCTGGCGCAGTGAGGGGGGCTCTAGCCGCTGCGCTGAGGTGGGGGCGAGAGCCGCCCCTACCCGCCTCGCCTAGTGGTTGGGCCCTGGTGCCCGCAGCAGCGCGGCGATCGGTTGCAGATCGTCGGCGCTGAGCACGCCGCTGGCTTGGCGCAGGCGCAGGCTGCCCAGCAGCACCTCGTAGCGGGCCCGCGCCAGCTGGGTTTTGGTGTCAAAGAGCTGGCTTTGGGCGTTGAGCACGTCGAGGTTGATGCGCACCCCAACCTCGAGGCCGAGCCGATTGGCCTCCAGCGCGCTCTGGCTGGAGGCTTGCGCGGCTTGCAGCGCCTGCACCTGCCCGATGCCGGAGGCCACACCGAGGTAGGCGCTGCGCGTGGCTTGGGTGACGCTGCGCTGGGCTGCGTCGAGCTCGGCGCGGGCGCGGGTGTGCAGGGCCACGGCTTCGACGATGCGGTTTTGCAGCGCGCCACCGCTGTAGAGCGGCAGGTTGAACTGGATGCCAACGCTGGCGTCGCGCTGGCGCACGTGGCCGCTGCCGGGCAGGCCTTGGGCCGGGGCGCGGGCGAGTTGCAGCTGGGCCGTGGCATCGACGGTGGGGCCGCGCGCGGCCTGCGCCCGCTGCACCTCGAGCGCGGCGATCTGCAAGCCGGCTTCGGCCTGGCGCAGCAAGGGGTGCGCGGTTTGCGCGCGCTCGACCCAGACGGGCAGGGCGGTGGGGGCCGTGGGCGGTGCGGCAGGGGCGGCAGCAGCGGGTGTGGCGCCTAGGCCGGCGGCTGGGGCTGGGGCGGCAGCAGGGGCACCCGGCAGGCCCGGCAGCGCGGGCAGGGCCACGCCTTCGGGCAGCTGCCACGGGCGCACCGGGGTGCGGCCGACCAGTTGCTCGAGCGCGAGCTGGTTCACCTGCAGCTCGTTGGCAGCGGCGATCTGCTGCGCGCGCACGAGGTCGAAGCGCGCTTGCGCCTCGCGCGCGTCGGTGATGGTGGTGGCGCCGACCTCGAACATGCGCCGGGCGGCGGCGAGCTGCTCGGCCACGGCTTGCTGTTGCGCTTCGATGAAGCGCAGCCGGTCTTGCGCCGCCAGCACGTCGAAGGTGGCTTGGGCGGTGCGCACGATCAGGTCTTGCTCGGCGCTTTGCAAGCGCGCCTGCGCCGCCTGCAAGGCCCATTGCGCCTGTTGCAGCGCCAGCTGGTTGGCCGGGCGAAACAGCGGCTGGCTGGCGCCTAGGGTAAGTTGCTGCTGGTTGAAGGCAAGTGTGGGGCCGGGCAGGCTGCTGTCGCGGTGCGTCCACTGCGCGCCGCCGCTCAGGGCCACGCTGGGGCGCACGCCGGCCTGGGCTTGGGCGGCGCGGGCGCGGTCGGCCTCGAACTGGGCAAGTGCAGCCACAAAGCTGGCGTCGTGGGCGCGTGCGGCGGCAAAGAGCTCAGGCAGGTTCTGGGCTTGGGCGCTGCCTACCGCCAGCAAGCCGGCCAACAAGCCAGTCAAGGCGCAAGCCACCGGCGCTAGGCGCAAAGTGCCGGCGCGGGCGCGCCACGATGTGTACATGGCCACAGGCGAGTCAAAACTGGAAGCGCGAGGCTTCGAGGAAACCGCGCAGGCGCGGGGCCACGGTGTCCCACGGCTGCTCGGTGTAGTAGCTGGCTGGGCCGGTGCGGCGCACCAGGGTGGCGCGCATGATCGGCTCCTGGCCGACGATGGCGAACAGGCGCCCGCCGGTCTTGAGCAGGGCCAGCAGATCAGCAGGCACCTCGGCCACCGAGCCGCTGAGCACGATGGCATCGTAGGGGGCGTTGCTGCCGCAGGCGGTGCAGCGCTGGGCGGCGGCGTCGGCGCAGCGCACCTCGACGTTGTCGATGCCGGCGGCGCGCAGGTTGTGGCGTGCCTGCTCGGCCAGCACCGGGTCGATCTCCAAGCTCAGCACGCGCGCGCTCAGGCGGCCCATGAGCGCGGCCATGTAGCCGGAGCCGGTGCCGATTTCGAGCACGGTGTCGGTGTCTTGCAGGGCCAGGTCTTGCAGCGCACGGGCCTCGATCTTGGGCGCCAGCATGCACGCGCCTTCGACCGCCGGCTGGCACAGCGGGATTTCGACATCGGCCAGCGCCAGCGAGCGGTAGGGGGCGGGGGCGAAATCTTCGCGCTTGAGCTGGCCCAGCAGCTGCAACACCCGCGCATCGAGCACTTCCCAAGGCCGAATCTGCTGCTCGATCATGTTGAAGCGGGCTTGTTCAAAGTCAAAAGCGGCAGCGGCAGGGCTCATCGATAACTCCTAGGGTGCGGGCACAGTACTGTAGAGCTGATTTTAGCTTGCGCTGCGCCTACCAGATACATTGCAGGCCCGGTAAGCGCTGCAGCTGGGTGTCGGCGCTCACCAACGGCAGTTCGTGCACGAGGGCGGTAGCAGCGATCAGGCGGTCAGCTGGGTCGCCGTGGTTAAAGCGCGGGTCTTGGGCCAGTGCGGCAATTTTGGGCGTAATCGGCAACACATGAAGCTCAAGCGCCAAAACAAGATCGCTCAGATAGTCATCGAGCGTTAGCCCGGCGTGCGGGTTGATGCGCCCTCGAGCATAGAGCATGCCGATTTCCCATAAACTGATGTCGGCACAGGCTAAGCCAGCGCTGTTTTGGGCGTGTTCTAGGGCAGCGCGTGCGCGTTGCGACAAGCGCTGCGGCTGGTCAACCAAAAACAGCAGGACGTGGGTATCACAGATGATCGCCATCGGCGCTCCAGTGGGCGCCGCTTGGGCCGAGCACGTCACCGATGATCATGCGCCCACGCACTGCCTCGAGGCGCTTGCGGGCCGCCTCGCGCGCCAGCGCCGCGCCTTCGGGCACCAGTCGGGCAATGGTCTTGCCATGCAGCGTGATGCTGAGTTCATGCCCCTGTTGCACCTGCTTGAGGTAGGCGGGCAGGTGCTGACGCAGTGTGGTGACGTTGACGGCAGTCATGGGGCGTGGCTCCTAGCCTGGGTGCTGGATTGGCGTACATCTTAGCGCAGCTCGCTGGCTCAGCGTCCACACTGGGTTGGCATATCCAAGTGCAGCCCCCTCAACCCAAAAGCTGGCGCAGCCTGTAGAGCGCGGCGTGCGCCTCGCGCGGGCTCAGGGCGTCGGGGTCGAGGTGACGCAGTGCGTCGATGACGGCGCTGTGCGCGGGTTCGGGTTCGGGGGTGGGCTCCGGCTCCGGCTCCGGCAGGGGTTCGGGCGCGCTGGCAAACAGGTCGAGCTGCGCCTGCGCTGCTGCGCTGTGCGCCTCGAGTGCGTGCAAGAGCTGGCGCGCGTGCAGCAGCACGGCGGCGGGCACACCGGCCAGCCGCGCCACCTGCACGCCGTAGCTGCGGCTGGCTGGGCCGGGCTCGATCTGGTGCAAAAACACGATCTCGCGCCCGTTTTCGACCGCGCTCACGTGCACGTTGAGCGCGGCGGCGTGCTCGGCCGGGAAGCGGGTGAGCTCGAAGTAGTGGGTGGCAAACAGGGTGCAGGCGCGCACCTTGTCGTGCAGGTGGCTGGCGATGGCGCTGGCCAGCGCCAAGCCGTCGAAGGTCGAGGTGCCGCGGCCGATCTCGTCCATCAGCACCAGGCTGTGCGCGCTGGCGCGGTGCAGGATCTGCGCCGCCTCGCTCATCTCGACCATGAAGGTGGACTGGGCGTTGGCCAGATCGTCGGCGGCGCCGATGCGGGTGTGGATGGCGTCCAGCGGCCCCAAGCGGCAGCGCTGCGCCGGCACGTAGCTGCCCATGCTGGCCAGCAGCGCGATCAGCGCCACTTGGCGCATGTAGGTGGATTTGCCGCCCATGTTCGGGCCGGTGACGATCTGCAAGCGCGCCTTGGGGCCGAGCACGGTGTCGTTGGGGGTGAAGGCGGTGTGGCTCTCGGCCAGTCGCGCCTGCACCACCGGGTGGCGGCCGGCGCGGATTTCGATGCCGGGTTCGAGGCTGAACTCGGGCGCGCACCAGTCGAGCGTGAGCGAGCGCTCGGCCAGCGCACACAGGGCGTCGAGCGTGGCCAGCGCGCGCGCCAGCTCGGTGAGCGCGCTCAAGTGCGGTTGCAGCTGCTCCAGCAGCGCCTCGTAGAGCCATTTCTCGCGTGCTAGGGCGCGCTCTTGGGCGCTCAGCACCTGGTCTTCAAAGGCCTTGAGCTCTGGAGTGATGAAGCGCTCGGCGTTTTTCAGGGTCTGGCGGCGCCGGTAGTCGGCGGGCACCCGGTCGAGCTGGCCTTGGGTGATTTCGATGTAAAAGCCGTGCACCTTGTTGTACTGCACGCGCAGGTTGGCGATGCCGCTGCGCGCGCGCTCGCGCGCCTCGAGCTCGAGCAAAAAGGCGTCGCAGTTGGACTGCAGGGCGCGCAAGCCATCGAGCTCGGCGTCGTGGCCGTGGTTGATCACGCCGCCTTCGCGCAGCTGCGCCGCCGGTTCGGGCAGCAGGGCGCGCTGCAGCAGGTCGGCGCAGCCCGGTGGCGCAATCAGGTGCTGCGCTACCCGGGTCAGTAGGGCTGAGAGGCTTTCATGCCCGCCTTGACGCGCCAAGCTCAATTGCCTCTCAGCCTCTGATTCGGCCTCCGGGGCGGTGCGGTCCGGCTGCGGCACCGCGCTGCCTTGCAGCAGCTGCGCCAGCACGGCGGCGCGCTGCAGCGTCTGCGTCAGGCCAGCCAGTTCGCGCGGGCGCACCTGGCGCAGCGCCAGCCGCGCCGCGATGCGCTCCACGTCGGCCGACCCGGCCAGCGCCTGGCGCAGCGGCTGCTGCAGGTGCTCGCGCAGGACGCCGATGGCTTGCAGGCGCTCGAGGGCCGGCGTGCGGTTGCGCGGCGGCTCCAGCAGCCAGCGCCGCAGCAGCCGGCTGCCCATGCCGGTCTGGCAGGTGTCGAGCAGCGCAAACAGCGTTGGGCTGGGTTCGCCGCGCAGGGTCTGTGTCAGCTCCAAGTTGCGCCGGGTGCTGGGGGGCAGCTCGATCAGTTCGTCGGGCCGCGCCACGCGCAGGGTGGCCAGGTGCGCCAGCGCCCGCCCTTGGGTGTGCTCGGCATAGTCCAGCAGCGCCGAGGCGGCCGCATGGGCCAGCGGCAAATCCTGCGCGCCCCAGCCGGCCAGACTGGCGGCCTGCAGCTGCGCGCACAGCTTGCGCAGCCCCAAGGCGCTGTCGAAGGCCCAGGCCGGGCGCGCCGCTAGGCTCAGGCGTGCTGGCCCGGCCGCGCCCGTGCCTCCTGCCAGAGCCGGCCACTGGCGCTGCAGCTCCTGCAGCTCGCGGGTGCTGGCGTCGGCCAAATCGGCGCTGTAGAGCAGCTCGCTGGGCCCGATGCGTGCCGCCCAAGTGGGCAGCTCGTCGCTGCGGCACTGCGCCAGCTGCAGCTCGCCCAGCGTGAGGTTGAGCCACGCCAGGCCCAGCGTCTGGCGCGGCCCCCAGTGCAGCGCCAGCAGCACCGGCTCGGCCTTGTCGGGCAGCAGCTCGGCCTCGGTCAGGGTGCCGGGCGTGAGCACGCGCAGCACCTGGCGCTCGACCGGCCCCTTGGCCGTGGCTGGGTCGCCCACTTGCTCGCAAATGGCCACCGACTCGCCCTGCTTGAGCAGCCGCGCCAGGTAGTTTTGCGCCGAGTGAAAGGGAACGCCGGCCATGGGGATCGGCTCGCCGGCCGACTGGCCGCGCCGCGTCAGGGTGATGTCGAGCAGGCGCGCGGCCTTGTGCGCGTCTTCGTAGAACAGCTCGTAAAAATCGCCCATGCGGTAAAACAGCAAGGCGTCGGGGTGCTGGGCCTTGAGCGCGAGGTACTGGCGCATCATGGGCGTGTGCGCGCTGAGCTCGGCGGCGCTGGCGGCTGTGGCGGCTGTGCTGGCCGATGCGCTGGATGCGCCGGGCTTAGTCGAGGCGTCGGCGGCGCTGGCGGCCAAAGGGTGGGGGGTGCTCATGGGGGCCGATTTTGCCTGCAAGCGTGCGCAGCCAAGGCGGTGTGGCGCTGGGCGGTCAGAATCGAAGGTGTGGGGCCCGCCCCCCGAGCGCAGCGGCTGGGTGGGCTGTCGCATCTGCTTTGACGCTGCCCTGCAGGATGTGTAAGATATTCACCATGCAAGATTTGACTCCAAAGCCACCTGACTGCCGCCTGTGCCAAGACCGTACGCCGCTGGACTTTGATTTCAGCATGGCTTTTCAGCCCATCGTCGATGCGCGCACGCAGCAGGTCTATGCCTACGAAGCCTTGGTGCGGGCGCAAGCCGGCGGCTCGGCGGCCGAGGTGCTGGATCGTGTCAACGACGACAACCGCTACCTCTTTGACCAAACCTGCCGCGTCAAGGCGGTCGAGCTGGCGGCGCGCTTGGGGCTAACGGCGCGACTGAGCATCAATTTCATGCCCAACGCGGTCTATGAGGCCGCCACCTGCATCCGCGCCACGCTGCTGGCGGCGCAACAATACGGCTTCCCGACCGAGCAACTGATTTTTGAAGTCACCGAAAACGAGCGCTTGGTCGATAAAGAGCACCTCAAGCGCATCATCAAAGAGTACAAGCGCCAAGGCTTCAAGACCGCCATCGACGACTTTGGTGCCGGCTACTCGGGCCTGAACCTGCTGGCCGAGTTTCAGCCCGACCTGATCAAGCTCGACATGGACCTGACGCGCCACATCGACAGCGACCAAGTTCGCCAAGCGATCGTGCGCGGCATTTTGGGGGTCTGCCAAGCGCTGCAGATCGAGGTCGTGGCCGAAGGCATCGAGACCGTCGCCGAATTTGAGACCCTGCGCGGCATGGGCGTGCCCTACATGCAAGGCTATCTGTTTGCGCGCCCGGGCTACGAGCAACTGCCAGCGGTAGATTGGCCGCCCCGCTAAATGTCGCAGCCGGTTCCGCTCGTGCTGCCAGCCACGGGTGGCTGGAAACCGAGATTCGTCCGGTCAGCCAGGGCTGGCTGGGCTGGCCTTGGGCGCAGGTGGCGCAATCCGGCTATAGCCATGCAGCAGGTTGACCATTTGGCCGTAGATGCGCGGATTGGCGGCCAGACATTCGCCCCGTTCCAGAAAATCGGATTCGCCGCTGAAGTTGCCCACCAGCCCGCCGGCTTCGGTCACCAGCAGCGCGCCGGCGGCCACGTCCCAAGGGCTCAGGCCGGTCTCGAAAAACCCGTCGGTAAAGCCCGCGGCCACGTAGGCTAGGTCGAGGGCGGCCGAGCCTGGGCGGCGCACCCCGCGCACCTTGGGCATGACCTCGCCCAGCATCTGCATGAAGTGCGACAGCGAGTCGCCGGGCCGAAACGGAAAGCCGGTGCTCACCAGGCAGTCGCTCAACTGGGTGCGCTTGGCGACGCGGATGCGGCGCTCGTTGAGGTAGGCGCCGCGGCCGCGGGTGGCGGTGAAGAGGTCGTTGCGCGTCGGGTCGTAGATCACGGCCTGCTCGAGCTTGCCGTGCACCTGCAGCGCAATGCTGACGCAATAGACCGGGAAGCCGTGGATGAAGTTGGTGGTGCCGTCGAGCGGGTCGATGATCCAGACGAAGGCGCGGTCGCGCCCCTTGCCCTCGCGCCGGCCCGATTCTTCAGCCCACAGGCCGTGGTCGGGGTAGGCCTCGTGCAGGGTGGCGATGATGGCTTGCTCGGCCGCCTGATCGACTTCGGTGACGTAGTCGTTGGTTTGCTTGGCCGATACGCGCACCGCTTCGATGTCGAGCGCGGCGCGGTTGATCAGGTTGCCGGCAGCGCGCGCGGCCTTGATGGCCACGTTGAGCATGGGGTGCAGGTGCGGGGAGGTCATGGTTGTGTAGGAGCGCAGGGTGGGGGCGCGATGGCCGCAGGAAGGGGGCCATTTTAGCTGGCTGGTGGCGAGGCGGTGGGGGGAGGCCTGTGCTGCGTGAGGCGGGGGCGGTGCGTCGGTGGGGTAGGGGCTGGGGCGCTGGGGGCAGCCGGCCTCATGCCGTCCGCTGCGCGGCCAAAAATCGGCCAACTGCCCCCAGCGCCCCAGCACCATGAGGTCAACCAGCGGACCCAGCGATGAGCAACAGATGACGCTTGGAGTTTATGCAATCATCGGGGATGCGACACGTATCCTCAAACCGGCGGGTAACTTTTATACCGACTGGTCTGCCGCCGCCAGCCCAGAGCGAGAAAATGGTGGATTGAACCCGATTTTTTCTTCACAATGGACGCCCCAACTGTTTTTCTACTTGCTTTCGCTCCCACTTGGCACCGAAAAATGGGATTAACTCAAATGTGGCTGCAGCATGCGCCAAGATGGCGACACCCCAACCAAATGCAGGCCAGAAAAACCACAAGTTGGATGGATGCATAATGAGGTTGATAACAGCCAGCACGCTGATGACGACCACGTACTGCACCAAGTGAAAATAGAAGCCTTTGATCTTACGTACCTTGGCAAGTGCCAGTTGTTCATCCTGCTGTGAATTGCTGTGCGTGCTCATGTTTTGCTCACTGGTGAGAGTGGAGAAGTCGATCTCGAAGACCGACGCCAGTGATTTCAAGGACTCCGTACTGGCTGGCTGCCCGTTCTCGAGTCGCTGAATAGTACGGGCGCTAAGCCCGCTCAGTTCAGCGAGTTGTTGTTGAGACCAACCACGTTGCAGGCGCAATTTTTGAATGTTCATAAGAAGTCCTTGTCGTCACGCAGCACAGGTTACAGCAGTTGATCAAAGCACGCCACGACACGAGCACGACATCAAGGCGACACCGACACGACACATCGCGAAACGCCCAGCTTGAGCCGTCTAATACCCGAGCGTGCTACGTAGTAGATTTATCGCGCAGCGACCCGAGGAACGAAGTGTCAGCCCTTTGTTGCGACATACTTGGCGCTCCCCTTGCAGCCAGTGACACTGTATTGAGTGCAACCCCAGAAAGTTTTCCACGTATCCGTCGGGCGAGGTCTTACGAGTTTCATGGGTGAACCGCATTTGGGGCATGACAGGGCCGACGCTCTCGCTTCAACTTTATCCTTGTGCTCCTTTCTCTTTGCCGAAACTGCCTGTCCACTCCATGCGCCCCACGTAGCACCTTTCCGTTCTGCGAGCATATCCCAGCGCGCTTTCCATCTGCCTTTGTTACGTGAAACGGCGAGTATCTCTGCCAGCATAGGCCCCGTTTCCTCCGTAAGTTGCTGGGCGCCTTCAGTTGATTTATTGCAGTTTGGACACTCAACCCTGATGATGTTTTTATCGGCGAATAGAGAGAATTTGATCTTGGGTTCGCTGCAAGTTGGACAATGGAATCCGTATGTATTTGTCAATTCTCGCAATTCGTCCATCGTGACCAACTGAAGCCGCCTCAAGTGGGTTCGAACAGCATGGGTTCCAGGAAGTGCACGGTTGCTTCTTTCGTGGCTGCAAACAAGCGTGAAATATCTTGTCTTTATGTCTCTCCAAATTCTTTCATGCCCCTTTTCAGGCTCTAGTGCGTGATGAAAGTCGCATAGCGAAACTAGATTGTCCGGTGTATGTGATCCGCCCATGGAGACCGGGCGTATGTGGTGCACGTGAAGCCCTAATCGTGACGGGCACCCTGTTACTTGGCACCTATTGGAATCTCGGTTGATAACGACTGCTCTGAGGTACGTCCAAAACGGCGGATAGCCGGGCCAGTTGTTGAATATTTTTAAGACCAGTCGGTCTTTCTCGGTTAAGTGAGCACTTGGATCGTGGAAGTGTTTTAGCTCTGGCTCTAGCGGTTCTGGATTGGCCTGTTCCCATGCCGATTTGCGAGCAAGCCACCTATCGGTCTTGCGTTGGTCTGCAACATTTTTTGCGTACCCGATAACGAGTAGAATGGTGGTCAATACCAGAAATGTTAGATTGAGCGGCGCCAGGAGAAGAGAAGTCAAACCCCAAAATACCAGACTACTTTTTTCAGATTTGTGCTCGAACTTTTCTGCAAAACACTCCCATGCAAGACACCTTGCTTCTCGTGAAATAACGAACTGCCGTCGAAGCGCTTCATATTTTTCTGGGTAAGCAATCAAAGCCACCTCGGAATAACACTGCTGGCATAGGAAAGTTTTATCGTTTAGATAAATACCGCATGAGGATTCCTTTCCGCAGAAAATGCAGGGTGATTTTGCATCAGTGACCGAACTCTCGTTGTACGCCTCATTCCGCTCGATGAGTTGTGCCAATCTCACGCGGCTAAGGAACTTTTGAGGGTTGAAGTCGGTGTGCCAAGTCTCTGCGTTCATTCGAAACGGCTAACGCCTGAGTTAAGCGGCCACATCAATCACCAGGCGAATGATCAGTACGCTTCAGTTGGTATTTAGATTGCTGTGCTCGAGTAGTGTTTGCCAGCTCGTCTGCCCTCGCCAAAATTTCTAGCACTTGAATCCTAACCGCCTGCAACTCAAATACTCAGGCGAGCTTTCAGGCTCGGCATCTTGTGTGGAGACGAAGCCCGCTGGACGCAAGTCGCGAAAGGGTGTGGCGGGATCGATCTGCGCATGGGTGCAGCCATCCTTTCAGTTCCTTCGAAGATTGTATAGTGTTCCAGCTGGGCTGGGGCACTGTGAGTGTCAGCCCAAAGTAGCAAAGTGGCCGCTTCGGGGAAATCGTGGTTGGCCCCCGATTTCCTCCCTGGATGGGGGTAGGGGCTGGGGCGCTGGGGGCAGCCGGCCTCACGCCGTCCGCTGCGCGGACAGAAATCGGCCAACTGCCCCAAGCGCCCCAACCCCATGAGATCAACCAGCTGCTCAAGCCGGTGGCTTGGTTCGTGCACCCCGGCTGGCTTGGTGGTTGGCTTCGTCCTGCAGGCCGCGGCACTGCTGGATGATGTCGGCAAAGCTCGGCTGGTTTAGCGCCAGCAGACCATCATTCAGCATTGCAGCGTAGTCGTTTTCCAGCGCCTTCAACGGTTCGCCTTTAGGGATGAGCTGCAACTGTCCGCAGGTGGCGGCGAAGTAGTCGATCTTGGCTCCAGCGGCATCTTTCTCGACGAAGAACACCGATTTGTGTTTTGCAACGGCCTGAGCCAGCGCTTGGTCAGTGCAGGCTGCAGCGAAGTGCGGCGTTGTTGCGATGGCGGCCAAGTCGTACCAGTGCCGTGAATAGCGCTCGCCACGCAACCGCCCCTGCAAACAATACACGTGGGCAGCGGTGGCCTTTTCCCAGAAGGTGCGCTCGGCCGCCAGCACCAGGGGATGGGCAACCGGGAAAGTGACCCCTTCAATGGCGGGCGCAATGTCGCAAGCCACTGGCTGCACGTGGTGCGGCTCGCCCGTGGCGCGGGCACCAAACTCCAGTTGGATCGTGGGCGCTGAATATCCGGTTCCCGTTTTGACTGGCCGATAAACCAAGATCAGCTTGTCCTTGTTTGGGCCTGCCAGCGTCAGGTTCGCTTGCAGCCCCGCTTGACCCAATGCGGCGGCGATGACCGGCTTGACCGCCGCTTCGATCCAGATGGGCAGGCGGCGGCGTACCGCGTTGCTGATCTTTTTTTCTAGGCTGGCTGAGTCTGGAATGGGGTTGCCTTGCTTCAGGAGGTCGGCGGCCAGTTCCCGGATGTCGTAGGTGAGATCGACGTCCTCAGAAAACCGATCGATGATGCGATAAACCTTGGACAGCGAGGTGCCGCCCTTGTGCGTATTCCGGCGATCGTGACCGGTGATTCCGGTGAACGTGACCGGGTCGGTGTTGCGCGCATTGATTGTAGGTTGGGGTTGGTTTTCTGGGTTTTGACTCCTTTGTTTCAAACGCAGTAGGTGGC
>Ga0207950_100109_pt1 | contig 34018 bp, 34 predicted proteins | sample Subbio11_8B_AprC_FD_184814 | JGI IMG/M metagenome (GOLD analysis project Ga0207950, IMG submission 184814) | Serpentinite rock and fluid subsurface biosphere microbial communities from McLaughlin Reserve, California, USA - CR11_8B_AprC (SPAdes) | ecosystem: Environmental > Terrestrial > Deep... | reverse complement strand
GTCTGAGTTGGGCATCGCGGTCAAGCGTGCCTTTGGCGGTGTACATCAGGAAATGCGCCGGTCTGGTGGGCTGAAAGCGCGAAAAACTCGTGTGAAATGGAATGAACATGGGGTTGTCTCACGCTATCTTGCAGCACCAACGCCGTTTCCAGTACCCGTTGCATACAGGACTCGCCCGCCGCGTGGTGCAAGACACCCCGCTGACGATCATACCCGAGCGGCCAGACCGCAGTCCTCAGGCCCAAGTGGCGCCCAACCTGCTGGCGCAGCGTCTGCACCGGCCCAGGCTCCTGGCCTTGATCCCAAGTGGCTGACCGACTCGAGGTCGGCTCGGCGTCGGGCAGCCACAGCACCAGCGCCTGCAAGGCCGCCACCTGCCACAAGACCTTGACGGCGTTGTAGGCGCTCACCAAGCTCGCCGGAGCCGCATTGAGCAGCACCAGCGGGCGCGCATGGCTGTCGGCCAACCGCACCGCCCAGGCCTCCAGCGGGGCCTGCCAGAGCAACACCCCAGCGTCGGGCAGGGCCTGCTGCCACTGGTCGAGCCAAGCGCTGGACTTGGATGGCGCGCCACCGGTCTCGGACATGCCGTCGAGCGGCAGCACGCTCAGACCCAGATTCATCAAGCCGTCTTCGAGCCGCCGCAGCGCCGCCTGCGCCAGCGCCGGGTCGGGGTTTTGCACCACCGGCAGCAAGCGCTTTGGGGGCTGCAAGCGCAGGGCCGCGAGGCCCGTGGCTTGGTCGAAGCGGGACTCAAACATGGCGGCCGTCCAAGGGCACCCGCACCTGGCCCGATTCGGCAAAGTACACCGGCAACTCAGCCTCTAGCGGGTCGAACGACGATTTGCCGCTCGCGGCCATCGACAGCCGCACCAGCGTCGGGGCATCGGGGCGCTGCCAGTCTTCGGGCACGCGCTGGCCCGTGCTCAGGCCGCGCAGCACCAGTTGGTGCCGGATCAGGGTGTCGAGCGCCGGCCCGAGCTTGGCCGCCTCGTCGAGCTTGGACAGGACCACGCCGTGCAGGCCGCTGCCCACGTAGGCGTGCACGACCTCGTCGAGCGTGTCACCGTGGGCACCGGCGTTGAGCACCAGCAGTTTTTTGATGCTGGGTGCGTCCAGCAACTCCATCATCTCGGCGATGCGCGGGTCTTTCTGGCCCAGCCCGGCGGTGTCGATGATCACCATGCGCTTGTTGGCCAACAACTCGAGCAAGTCTTGCAGCGCCGCGCGATCGTGCGCCAGATGCGCCACCACGCCCAGCATGCGCGCGTAGGAGCGCAGTTGTTCGTAACCGGCCACGCGGTAGCTGTCGAGCGTGATCAGGCCAATGCTGCTGGGCCCGTAGGCCTGCACGCATTGCGCCGCCAGCTTGGCCGCTGTGGTGGTTTTGCCGACTCCAGTGGCCCCCACGAGCGCAAACACCCCGCCCTCGTCGCACAACTGACCGGCCTCGCGGTGGGTGCGCAGGTTGCGCGCCAGCACCTCTTGCGTCCAGCGAAAGGCCTCGGCTGGTTCGTAGCCTTCGGGCAGGCGCTCGATCACGGCGCGCGCCACCGTGGGCGAGTAGCCGCAGCGGATGAGTTTGAGCAGCAGGCCGGCCTCGATCGGGTTTTGCTTGGCCTGCCCGAGCCAGGCCAAGGTGCTCAGGCGCTCCTCCATCAGCGTCTGCAGCTTGTCGATCTGCTCGGTCAGGCGCGCCGCCACCGAGGGCGAGGCGTCGGCTTTGGGCGCTTCGGGGGCAGGGTTGGCCAGCGCCGGGCGCGCTTTGGGCTTGGGCGCAGCAGTTGCGGGCTGGGCGAATTGCAAGCGCATGTCGTGCTCATCGGTTTGAACCCGAAAGCCATCGCGCTCGGGCGCGCCGCGGCGTGCGGGCGCCGCGCCTTGAGGGTGCGCCGGCTCGCTGGGCACCGGCTCGGTGCGCGCTGGGCTTTGCATGGCTTCGCGGCGCTTGCGCAGCATGCGCTCGCGCACGTAGTCTTGGAACGACAAGGTGCTCATGGCCATGGTTTCGGTGTCTTGGGCCACGCTGCCGCCCACCGGTTGGCGCGGCAACTGGCTCTCGGCGCGCTGCTGCAGGTTGGCGCGCTGCGTGCGTTCCTCGGGGCGCTGCGTCGGCTTGGGGGCAGCCGCAACTTGCGTGCGCAACTGCCCCAGGTCTTCCTCGCTGGTGGCCACCACTTCGAAACCCTGGTCCATGGAGCGGCTCGACAAAATCACGGCGCTGTCGCCAAAAGTGGCCTTGGCCAGCGCCATGGCTTCGCGCGAGTTGGGGGCTATAAAGCGTTGGGCGTTCATGCGGGCTCTCCAAGTATTGGGCCGATGCGGATCAAATGGGTGTCAGGGATTTCACTGTGGGCCAGCACCTGCAGGCGGGGCGCGGCGCGCTTGAGCAGACGCGCCATGGCGCTGCGGATGGCGTCGGGCACCAGCAGGCAGGCCGGGATGCCTTTTTCTTCCTGCCGGTTCGAGACCTGGGCCGCCGACTGGGTGAGCAGTTCGGCCACGCCGGGGTCGAGCGCGCCCGCGCCCTGCCCGCTCAGGGCCTGGGTGAGCAGGCGCTCGAGCCCGGGCTCGATGGCGATCACCTCCAGTTCGCTCACCGGGCCGTAGATTTGCTGCACGATCGCCGGCGCCAGCGCCTGCCGGATGCGCCGCGCCAGTTCGGCCGGGTCTTGCGTCTGGCCGGCGTGTTCGGCCAAGGCCTCGACGATGGTGCGCACGTCGCGGATGTGCACCGACTCTTCGAGCAGCAGCTGCAACACCTTGTGAAACACGACTATGGGCACCATGGCCGGAACCACTTCCTCGATCAGTTTGGGGGCCAGTTTGGCCACGTGCGCCACCAACTCCTGCACCTCGGTGCGGCTCAGCAATCTGGCGGCATGGACTTGCATCAAGTGTGACAAATGCGTGGCCAGCACGGTCTCGGAATCAACCACGGTGTAACCGGCCATTTGCGCGTTTTCTTTTTGCCGCTCCTCGATCCAGTGCGCCGGCAGGCCAAAGGCCGGGTCGGTGGTGGCGGTGCCGATGAGCGGGGTGCGGATGTGCCCCGGGTTGATGGCCATGAACTGGCCCGGGAACACCTCGCCTTCGCCCACCACCACGCCGCGCAGCGCGATGCGGTAGCTGCTGGGGCGCAGCTCGAGGTTGTCGCGCACGTGCACCGGCGGCGGCAAGAAGCCCACGTCTTGGGCGAATTTTTTGCGCACGCCCTTGATGCGCGTGAGCAAATCGCCCTGGCGCGCTTTGTCCACCAGCGGAATCAGGCGGTAGCCCAGTTCCAAGCCCAGCAGATCGACCGGCTGCATGTCGTTCCACGAGGCCTCGCCGTCGCTGGGGGGGGGTGCGTTGGCCAGCAGCTGCGCCTGCGCACTGGCGGCCTGCGCCTGGCGCTGCTGCCACCCGATCCAGAACGCCGCCCCGCCGAGGGCAATGGCAAAGCTGAGGAACACCACGTTGGGCATGCCCGGGATGATGCCCAGCAAAAACAGCACCAGCGCGCTGATCCCCAGCACCTTGGGCGAATCGAACACCTGGCCGACGATCTGCTGCCCCAGGTCTTCTTCTTTGCCCACGCGCGAGACCACCATCGCCGCCGCCACCGAGATCAGCAGCGCCGGCACCTGCGCCGCCAGCGCGTCGCCGATGGCCAGCGTGATGTAGGTGGCCGAGGCATCGCTGGCGCTCATGCTGTGCTGCAGCATGCCGATCGCAAAGCCCCCTACCATGGTGATGATCAGGATCAGGATGCCGGCAATGGCGTCGCCGCGCACAAACTTGGCGGCACCGTCCATGTTGCCAAAAAAGTCGGCTTCTTCGGCCACTTCGGCGCGGCGCTGCTTGGCCTCTTTGTCGGTGATGATGCCGGCGTTGAGGTCGGCGTCGATCGCCATCTGCTTACCCGGCATGGCGTCGAGCGTGAAGCGCGCGCCGACTTCGGCGATGCGCTCGGCGCCTTTGGTGACCACGACAAAGTTGATCACCACCAAGATCAGAAACACGATCACGCCCACGGCGAAGTTGCCACCGACCAAAAAGGTGCCAAAGGCCTCGATCACGTTGCCGGCGGCGCCGGTGCCCTGGTGCCCTTCCATCAGCACCACGCGGGTCGAAGCGACGTTGAGCGCCAGCCGCATCAGCGTGGTCAGCAGCAGCACGGTCGGGAAAACGATGAAGTCCATCGCCCGCCGCATGTAGGCCGCCACCATCATCACCATCAGGGCGATAGCGATGTTGAGGGTAAAGAGCAGGTCCAGCAGCCACGGCGGCAGCGGCAGCACCAGCATGGCCAGCACCAGCATCACCAAGATGGGCACCGCGATCACGGCGGCATAGCCGCTGCTGGGGCCAAACCAGCGTTGTAGGGTTTGCAACAGGGCGTTCATGGGCGCGGCAGGGCTCGGTGCTGGGGTTTAGGCTGGCGCCGCTGCCGCCTCGCGGCCCTGGAGGGGATCGAGTTCTGGGGGCACATGGGGCTGCGGCGGCTGGCCCGGCATGGGGCCTTGGCCGCGCAGCGCAGCGCGCAGGCGGTACACGTAGGCCAACACCTGCGCCACGGCGGTGAACAGCGCCGCCGGCACCTGCTGGTTGATTTCGGTGTGGGCGTACAGCGCACGCGCCAGCATGGGGGACTGCAACACCGGCACCTGGTGCAGCTTGGCCATGTCGCGGATGCGCAGCGCGTTCAGGTCGGCCCCCTTGGCAATCACGTGCGGCGCGACCATGGTTTTCTCGTCGTACTTGAGCGCCACGGCGTAGTGGGTCGGGTTCATCAGCACCAAGTCGGCCGCCGGTACCTGGGCCACGCTGCTGCCTTGCGACAGCTCACGCTGGCGTTGCATGCGTTTGGCGCGCAACCACGGGTTGCCCTCGGTTTCCTTGTGCTCCTCGACCACCTCTTGGTGCGACATCTTGAGGTTGCGCCGGTGCAGGTACTGCTGCAGCGGCACATCGATCAGGGCCACCAGCAGCAACACCAGCAGCAAGCCACCGACACCCAGCATGAACCACTGCCCCAACTGCACGATCGAGCTCTCGAGCGGGCGCATCAGCAAGGAACCAAAGGCCGGCAAGTGGCTGCTGACGAACCACCAACCCACCAGCGCCAGCAACACCGACACCGCGAGCAGCTTGAGCAACTCGAACAGCTGCTGCATCGAAAACAGCCGCCCGAAGCCGCTGATCAGGCCGATGTCCGACAGCTTGGGCGTGATGGGCTTGAAACTCCAGGCAAAGGAGCCCGCCGCCACCATCGATAGAGCCGCCAACACCGCCACAGCCAGTGCCAGCGGCAGGTAGTACAGCAAGGCGGCGTACATGGCCAGCGCCAGCACTTCGAGCATGTGCTCGGGGTGGCGCAGCGACTCGGCATTGAAGCGGTAGCTGACGCGCATGACTTGGCTCATGCGCTCGTAGGCCCAAGCGGTGCTGAGCCACAGCAGCACCATGCCGCCGGCTACCACCACCAGGTTGCTCAAGTCCTTGGCGCGCGGCACCTGACCGTCCTCGCGCGCCTTCTGCAGGCGCCGCGGGGTCGCGGGTAGGTTTTTGTCTTGGGAGGATTCCATGGGCGGTCAACGAGGGGTTGACCGCATTTTCTGGCTCGCGCCAGATTTCTAAAGCCCGATTAGGGCCCCCTAAACCGAGCTGTTTGCACTTAACACGCGCCTCTGGCAGGCGCGATTTTTAGAACCCAAGGCTGGCGAGCAGGTCGTCCACTTGCGACTGGTCGGTGACCACGTCGCTGCGGCCTTCGGGGTTGACCACCGGGCCGGCCAGCGGTTCGCGCCGCGCGGCTGGGGCCGGCGCAGCAAGCGCGGCGGGCTGCGGCGCCGCCTCGGACTGGGCGTGCGCGGCCGATTCGAGCAGCAGTTGCAGCAGTTGCTCCTCGATCGTGGCGGCCAGCGTCACCACTTTCTTGATCACCTGCCCGGTGAGATCGTGAAAGTCTTGCGCCAACATGATTTCGGTCAGGTGCGCGTCGGTGCGCTCGGTGCTGTGCTGGATTTTTTGCGTCCACTCGAGCAGTTCGGGCATGGCCCATTTGAGGCCCGGCACGGCGCCAATGGTGTCGAGCAGTTGCTGGCTGTGCTGGCGCACGGCGTCTTGCTCGGCCTTGGCCTCATCGACGCGGTTGAGCACCTTTTCGGCCGCATCGCCGGTCAGGCGCGCGATGTATTGCAGGCGGCTGCGGGCATCGGGCAGTTCATCGACGGCACCCTTGAGCACCGGGGTGTAGCCCAGTTCGTTGAGCGCGTCGTGCAACTGGCGCGTGATGCGCCCGAGTCGCTGAAAAATTTCGGCTTGGTGTTCGTGCGTTTGCTGATCCATATCCCTGCCCTGTGCCTGCCAAAGCGCGCTCACCAGCCCATTTTTTTGAAGATATTGGCCAGTTTTTCTTCCAGCGTGGCTTTGGTGAAGGGCTTGACGATGTAACCCGCCGCGCCCCCTTGAGCGGCGGCGATGATGTCTTCTTTGCGCGCCTCGGCGGTGACCATGAGCACCGGGATGTGTTTGAGCTTGTCGTCGGCCTTGATCTGCGTCAGCAACTCGAAGCCGTTCATGTTCGGCATGTTGATGTCGGAAACCACGAAGTCGAAACGGCCGTTGCGCAGCTTGTGCAAGGCCACCACCCCATCTTCGGCCTCGTCGGCGTCGGTGTGGCCGATTTCCTTGAGCAGGTTGCGCACGATGCGGCGCATGGTGGAGAAGTCATCGACGATCAGAAAACGCAAGTCGGGCATGGCTAAGTCCGGTACGGGGTACGTGGGTGTCGAGTGTAACTATACCTGCCATAGGCTCGAGTTCAACGAGCACCCACCGGCGGCGCCAAGTTGGGCAAAGGCGGCAAGGTGACGGTGCCCGGAGTGGCACCCTGTCTGGCTGGGGCGGGTGGTGCAGGGGGTGGCGCGGCGGCGGGAGCGGGAGCAGCCGTGGGTGTTGCAACGCCTGCAGGGGCAGCAGGAGGGGTGCCTTCGATGGCGCGCGTCATGCGTTCTTCGGCGTCTTGCGTCAGCACCAGAATGCCGATGCGGCGGTTGCGCGGGTCCAGCGGCGCCTCGGGCAGCAAGGGCTGGCTCGGGCCCATGCCCACCACGCGAGCGATTTTGGTTTCGGGCAAACCAGCCGCCATCAGCTCGCGCCGCGTGGCATTGGCGCGATCGGCTGACAGCTCCCAGTTGCTGTAGCCCAGTGCGCCGCGGCCAAAGGGGGCGGCATCGGTATGGCCGGAAATCGAAATGCGGCTCTCGACCGCCCCCAGCGACACCGCGATCTGACGCAAAATGTTGCGCAAATGGGGCTCGACCACCGGACTGCCGGTACCAAACATAGGGCGATTGAGCTCATCGACGATCTGGATGTAGAGCCCGTCTTGCACCATCTCGAGCCGGATCTGCTCGCCGTACTCGGCCAACTGCGGATTGGCCGCAATCGCCTGCTCGATCTGGCCGCGCAGGTTTTCGATGCGCTGGCGATCCAGCGCCAGTTGGGCTTGGCGCAGTTGCTGTTCGTGGATGACTATCTGCGGCGGCGGCTGAGCCGGATCGTCGCGGCGCACCAACGGCGCTTCGGGGCGCAGCAAGTCCTCGCCACCACCGGGCAGCACCGTGACAGCGCCCACAGCCGGCTCGCCAAACAACGCCACCATGATCGGGGCATTGAAGTGATCGGCAATGCCGCCACGCTGCTCCTCGGTGGTAGAGCCCAACAGCCAGAGCAGCAAAAAGAGCGCCATCATCGCCGTCACGAAGTCGGCATAGGCGATTTTCCAAGCGCCGCCGTGCGCACCATGCGCCGCTTTCTTGATGCGCTTGATGATGATGGGCTGCAGCGGCTTGCCGGTGGCGCTCATGGTTGCGGCTCAACAGGGCTGGAGGCTGAGGCTGGAGTCTGGGGCTGAATTAGGGCGCAGGGGCTTCATTTCTTTTGCTTGACGTGTCCTTCGAGCTCAACGAAGCTGGGGCGTTCCGCCGAATAGAGCACCTTGCGCCCAAACTCGATCGCCGTCATGGGGGGGTAGCCCTGCATGCTGGCCAGCAGCGCGGTCTTGATGCACTGCAGTTCTTTGGTGTCCTCGTCGAGCTTTTGCTCGAGGGTGCCTGCCAGCGGCTCGAAAATCGCATAACCCAGAAAAATCCCCAAAAACGCACCCAGCAAGGCCGCGCCGATCTTGGCCCCCAACACCTCGGGCGGCTCGGTGACCGAACCCATGGTTTGGATCACCCCCAACACCGCCGCCACGATGCCAAAGGCCGGCAGCGCACCCGCCAAGCGCGCATACGCCGCCACCACCACATGGCCCTCGTTGTGGTGGGCTTCGATCTCGCTGTCCATGATGGACTCGATCTCGTGCGCGTTCAGGTTGCCCGAAACCATCATGCGCAAATAGTCGGTGATGAACTCGACCGTGTGGTGGTCGGCGGCGATCGCTGGGTATTTCTGGAACAAGGCCGAGTCTTGCGGGTTTTCGACGTCGGACTCGATCGCCATCAGGCCTTCTTTGCGCGCCTTTTGCAAGATGTCGTAGAGCAAGGCCAGCAGCTCCATGTAGCGCGCCTTGGTGTACTTGGAGGATTTCATGGCGCGGCCAATGCCGGCCAGCGCGCCCTTGAGCACCTTGGGCTCGTTGTTGATGACGAAGGCACCCAAGGCACCGCCCATGATGATCATCATCTTGACCGGCAGCGCGATCAAAATCGGGCCCATCTTGCCGCCGGCAATCACATAACCGCCGAAGATGCAGCCTATGCCAAATAACAAACCGAAGATCAGCTTCATGCGTCTTGCCGCCTTGTGCAGATGTTGCTGCCTGAGCTATAGACCCGCTCGAGCCGAGTCATTTTGAGCCTGCAGAGCCGCCCAGCCAATGCTGCGCCCAGCGCCAAGCGCGCCACGAGCGCCAACCCCAGCGCAGCGCCGTGCGCGGCTTGCGCGCCAGCACTAGCAGGCCCAAAGCCAGCACCCAAGGGCGCTGGCGCACCCAAGCCACGCCGCGCTGGGTGCCGTCGAGCACCTGCCAAGCCGGCGCCAGCGCCTGCACCTGCTGCTCGAGGTTGTGACGCAACTGGGCCGACTGCTGCTGCAGCAAGGCGCGGCGTTGCCAGTAGGCGGCGCGGCTGGCATTCATGGCCGCAGCTTTTGGGCATCAGCCGCGAGTTCGGCGCGTGTGGCCTCGAACCAGTTGCGCTCGCGCTGCCAGTTGCGCCACGCCCAAACCGCAGCCACCGCCCCCAAGGTGAGGAAGATGAAGGCAAAAGCGGCCAAGGCCAGCACGCGCATGGGCGTGTCCCACCAGAGCACGGTCAGCAACACCGCCAGAAAGGCCAGCCCGAGGATGAGCAAGCACAGCGCCGCCCAGCCCAGCAGCAGCAGCGCCACCACGGCTTGGGCGTGGCTGCGGCCTTCGAGCGCCACCAGCTCCAGCCGCACCCGCGCCAGCGCGACCGTGTCGCGCACCACGCCACGCAGGGCCGAAGTCCAAGTGGGGCGGGCGACTTGTGGCCCGCCCTCGGGGGTCAGCGAGGGCATGAAGGCTTCAGGCCAGCGCTGCGCTCAGCGGCGGCTGATCAGCAGGCCCAGCAGCAGCCCGACACCGGCGGCGACGCCGATCGAGGTCCATGGGTGCTCGTGCACATAGTGGTCGGTGGCGCGGCAGGCGTCGCGCGCTTTGAGGCGCAGGTCGTCTTCGAGGCTGCCGAGTTTGTGGCGCGCGTTGCGCAGGTTGTCTTGCATGCGCTCGCGCAGTTCGGCCACGCGCTCGCCGGTCTGGTGCGCGGTGGCGGCCAGCAGCTCTTCGGCGTCGGCGACCACGACTTTGAGGTCGGCGACCAGTTTGTCTTTGGAGGGTTGAATGGCGTCGGACATGGGTGTACTCCCGCAGGGTTGAGGAACGAAGAAAGCAATTAGACCACTATATCAGGCCCGCACGGCATCCGGGTTGCGCAGTCGGATATGCAGCTCGCGCAGTTGCTTTTCGTCCACCACGCTCGGGGCCTGCGTGAGCAGGCATTGGGCGCGCTGGGTTTTGGGGAAGGCGATCACGTCGCGGATCGATTCGGCCCCGGTCATGAGCGTGATCAGGCGATCGAGCCCAAACGCCAGCCCACCGTGCGGCGGTGCGCCGTACTGCAGCGCGTCGAGCAAAAAGCCGAACTTGGACTGCGCTTCTTCCGGGCCGATGCCCAACGCGGCGAAGACCTGGCTTTGCACCTCGGCGCGGTGGATGCGCACGCTGCCGCCGCCCAGCTCCCAGCCGTTGAGCACCATGTCGTAGGCCTGCGCGACGCAGCGCCCGGGCTCGCTGGCCATGTAGGCCTCGTGGCCGGCTTTGGGGGCGGTGAAGGGGTGGTGCACGGCGTTCCAACGCGCCGCGTCGTCGTCGTATTCAAACATCGGGAAATCGACCACCCACAGCGGCGCCCAGCGTGGCTCAAAGAGGCCGCTGGCCTTGGCAAAGTCGCTGTGGCCGATCTTGAGCCGCAAGGCGCCGATGGCATCGTTGACGACCTTGGCCTTGTCGGCACCAAAGAACAACAAGTCGCCGCTCTGCGCGCCGCTGCGCGCCAGCACCGCCGCCAGCGCGGCGTCATCGAGGTTTTTCACGATCGGGCTTTGCAGACCGTCGCGGCCCGCGGCCAGGTCGTTGACCTTGATCCAGGCCAGCCCTTTGGCGCCGTAGATTTTCACGAATTCGGTGTAGGCGTCGATCTCGGAGCGGCTCAGGGCGGCGCCGCCGGGCACGCGCAGCGCCACCACGCGCCCGCCCTTCATCTGCGCCGCGCTGCTAAAGACCTTGAACTCGACGCCGGCCATGACATCGGTGAGCTCGGTGAACTCGAGCCGCACGCGCAAGTCGGGTTTGTCGGAGCCAAAGCGGTGCATGGCTTCGGCGTAGGCCATGACCGGGAACGCGCCCAGCTCCACGCCCAGCGTGCTGCGGAAAACGTCGGTGATCATGCGCTGGAACAGGTCGCGAATCTCTTGCTCGCTCAGGAACGAGGTTTCGATGTCGATCTGGGTGAACTCGGGCTGGCGGTCGGCGCGCAGGTCTTCGTCGCGAAAGCACTTGGTGATCTGGTAGTAGCGGTCGTAGCCGGCCACCATGAGCAACTGCTTGAACAACTGCGGCGACTGCGGCAGCGCAAAAAAGTGGCCGTCGTGCACGCGGCTGGGCACGAGGTAGTCGCGCGCGCCCTCGGGCGTGCTCTTGGTGAGCATCGGGGTTTCGATGTCGATGAAGCCGTGCGCATCCAGAAACTGACGCACCGCCATCGCCACCCGGTAGCGCAGCATCAGGTTGCGCTGCATGGCAGGGCGGCGCAGATCGAGCACGCGGTGCGTCAGGCGCGTGGTCTCGCTCAGGTTGTCGTCGTCGAGCGTAAAGGGCGGCGTGACCGAGGGGTTGAGCACCGTGATGGCGTGACACAGCAGCTCCACCTGACCGCTCTTGATGGCTTCGTTGGCGGTGCCGGCCGGGCGCGCGCGCACCACGCCCTGGATCTGGACGCAAAACTCGTTGCGCAAGCCCTCGGCGATGGCAAACATCTCGGGCCGGTCGGGGTCGCAGACCACTTGCAGCGTGCCTTCGCGGTCGCGCAGGTCGATGAAGATCACGCCGCCGTGGTCGCGCCGGCGGTTGACCCAGCCGCACAGGCTGACGGCTTGGCCCAGCAGGGCTTCGGTGACCAAACCGCAATAGTGGCTGCGCATCGACATGTAAAGGCTTTCAAAAACAGGTGATCAAACAGGTGAAGCAAGGGCTCAAAGGCGCAGCGGTGGCGCGCCCGGCCCAGAGGGTGCGCGCAGGACTTGGGCCACGGCAAGGCGTAGCGCCAAGGTGGGCATCAGGCTTGGCCTTGGCACGCGGCCGCACAGGCGGGCTGGCCACAGGGCGGTGGTGCCGCCGCAGCCGCCGCGGGCTGGCCGGCAGGCTCGGCAGCAGCGCCCGGCTTGGCCGCGGCACCGGAGCCGTTGCGAAAATCGGTGCAGTACCAGCCTGAGCCCTTGAGCTGGAAACCGGCGGCGGTGAGCTGCTTCTTGAAGCTCTCGGCCCCGCAAACCGGGCAGGTGGTGAGGGGGTCGGCCGAGATTTTTTGCAGCACGTCTTTGGCGTGGCCGCAGGACTCACACTGATAGGCGTAGATGGGCATGGGGTGTACCTGTGCAAATCGGGGAATGGGGGGTGTTTGAAACGGGTTCGAACCCAGCATTTTAGCTGGGGCCGGCTCACACCATTTCAAGCCCCTAGGCGCAGCTTGGGCCTAGCTGCTCGGGGCTTTGGCGCTTGCCCTCACCACAGGCTGACGCGCACATAAAGCTGCATCGCCAGCAGCCCCAGCACGAAGCCCACGCCGCCATAAATGATGCCCTGCAGCAGCCGGTTGGTGCGGCGCTGCTCTTGCACCAACTCCTGCACCTCGCGCCGCAGGTCGGTCGGGCGCTGCCGCAGGTAGTCGTGCAGCAGCCGCGGCAGGGTGGGCAGCAGCTTGGCGTACAGCGGCGCTTCGGCCTTGAGTTGCTGCCACAGGCGCTGTGGCCCCACCTGCTCGAGCATCCACTTTTCCAGAAAAGGCTTGGCCGTGCTCCAGAGGTCGAGATCGGGGTCGAGTTCGCGCCCCAAGCCTTCGATGTTGAGCAGGGTTTTTTGCAGCAGCACCAGCTGCGGTTGGATTTCGACCTGAAAGCGGCGCGAGGTCTGGAACAGCCGCATGAGCACCATGCCGAGCGAGATTTCCTTCAAAGGTCGGTCGAAATAGGGCTCGCACACGGCGCGGATGGCGGCCTCGAGCTCGTCGATGCGGGTGTGCGGCGGGGCCCAGCCGCTTTCCACGTGCAGTTCGGCCACGCGCTTGTAGTCGCGCCTGAAAAAAGCGGTGAAGTTCTGCGCCAGATACTCTTTGTCGGTCGGCGTGAGGGTGCCGACGATGCCAAAGTCGAGCGAAATCAGGCGCCCAAAGGTCGCGGGCTCGAGGCTGACCTGGATGTTGCCGGGGTGCATGTCGGCATGGAAAAAACCGTCGCGAAACACCTGGGTAAAAAAGATCGTCACCCCTTCGCGCGCCACGCGCGGGATGTCCACCCCGGCCGCGCGCAGCCGCTCGACCTGGCTGATGGGCACGCCGCGCATGCGCTCCATCACCAGCACGTCGTTGCGGCACCAGTCCCAATGCATTTCGGGGATCAAGACCAGATCGAGGTCTTGCATGTTGCGGCGCAACTGGGCCGCGTTGGAGGCTTCGCGCACCAAGTCGAGCTCGTCGTGCAGGTATTTGTCAAACTCGGCCACCACCTGGCGCGGCTTCAGGCGCTTGCCATCGACCGAGAGCCGCTCCACCCAGCCGGCCATCAGGCGCATCAGGCCAAGGTCTTTTTCGATCACTGGCAACATCTCGGGGCGCAGCACCTTGACCGCCACCTCGCGCCCGTCGTGCAGCGTAGCAAAATGCACCTGCGCGATCGAGGCGCTGGCCACCGGTGTTTGCTCGAACTGGGCAAATATCTGCTGCAGCGGTTTGCCAAAGGCTTTTTCGATCGTGGCCACCGCCACCGCGCTGGGAAAAGGCGGCACCCGCTCTTGCAGGTGCGCCAACTCCTCGGCGATGTCGGGCGGCATGAGGTCGCGCCGGGTCGAGAGCACCTGGCCGAATTTGACAAAGATCGGCCCGAGCCGCTCGAGCGCTTCGCGCAGGCGCTGACCGCGCGGGGCGCGCAAGTCGCGCCCCACCGACACAATGCGGCGCAGCAAGGCCAACAGCGGGTTGTCAAAGCCCGACAGCACCAGCTCGTCAAGGCCGTAGCGCAGCACCACCCAGACGATGAAGGCGCCGCGAAAGAAACGCCGGATCACTCTGGCGCTCCGCGCTCGCTGCGGCTGACACCAAAGCGCTTGAGCTCGCTCAAGCCGACCTGCACCGCGCTCACCAACCGGTGCGCCAGCGCGTCGCCCAGCAGGCGGGACAGATCTTCTTCGGCGTCCCAGCGCACGTTGTCGAACAACCACGCCACTTCGGCGGCGAGCTGCACATCACCTTGTATTTCGAGCGCGGGCTTGGTGCCGCTCAGGGCCGCCTGGGCCAGCGCCAGCGGCGAGGGGTCGGTGAGCTCGATGCGCAGATCGGGGGTGCGCTCGGGCGCCGCCAGCGCCAGCAAGCCCGCCGGCGTGGCCTGCAGCTTGAGCGCGAACGGCCCCCATTGCACCTGCACCGCCTTGCCTTGCTGGCGGCGCAGCCGCTCCATGGCTTGTGGCTCTTGCTGCAGCACGTGGTTGAGCAGCAGCAGCAAGCGGTTGTGCAGCTCGAGGCGCAACCACTCGGGGGGCTCGGGCAAGGCCGCCAAACTGGGCAGCGCGCCGGGTAGCGCATCTAGGGCGGGCAGCTTGGGCAGCGCTTCTAGGAAGCGCTGCAGCGCTTCGGGCGGCGGCGGAAAAGTAAAGGGGGGCTGTTTCATGGCCCCCCGATTTTGGCGCATAAAGCCTAGCCTATCGCATCCAGACTCGCAGCTTAGTGCATGGCCTGCACGCCCGCCACCACCCAGCCACCGGGGCCTTGTTTGGGGCGGGTGATGTTCCAGACTTCGCGCATCGGCGTGGGGCCGGCGGAGCCTTCTTCGCGCATCATGCCCGAGAACTCGACGCTGGCCATGTAGTCGTGCCCGCGGTCTTCGATGCCCAGCAGCTGCGCTTCGAGCATCAGCACTTCGTTTTTCTGTGCCAGCGGGGCGCCTGCGCGCTCGCGCTCGGCTGCGCGCTCAGCCAGCTGGGCTTGGATGTGGCCCACCATCTCGTCGCTCATCAGGGTGCGCAGGGCAGCGATGTCGGCGCGGTCCCAAGCCTCTTGGATGCGCACGAAATTGGCTTTGGAGGCGCGCAGAAAGCCCTCGGTGTCGAAGTCTGCAGGCACGCCCCAGCTTTGGCTGCCGCCCAGCGCCGAGCCGCCCAAGGCCGAGCCGATCAGGCTGCCGCCTTGGCTACCGCCTTGATTGCCACCACCATGGGTCGGGGCCGGGCTGCCACCAAAGCCGCTCTGGCTGCGCTCCCAAGGCCGGGCCGAGGCGTCGTTGCCCACGTTGCCGGGCTGGTAGGTGCGCGCCGTGTACTGGCCACCGGCGCCTTGCAGGGCGAAGGGCGAACGGCCGGCAGAGGCGGCGCGGGCACGCAGAATCAGGCCCACCACCACCATGATCGCCAAACCAGCGAGCAGGAACAGCAGCAGGGTGGCAAACTCCTCACCCAAACCGAGCGAGGAAGCCAGCCAAGCCAAGCCCAGACCCGCCGCCAAGCCGCCCAGCATGGCCCCCCAAGGGCGCGAAGCCGGGGCCTGATTGGGTGTGGCCTGCCCAGCGCGCTGGCCCGGGGCTTGCGCCGGTTGCGCTGGGGTGGCGTTGCGCTGCACGTTGCCCGACTGCTGCCCGAAGGAGCCGCCGCCGCCAAAGCGTTTTTGCGCAAAGGCATCAAAGGAGGTGAGCGCCAGCATCAGCGCCAGAAAAATCGACCAAAACTTCATGTCTCGCTCACTTTCATTGAAAAATCAACACTTGATGCCCACGTGCAAGGCCGTGACGCCGGCCGTGAGGTTGTGCACGTCCACATGCCCGAAGCCGCTTTGACGCATCATGCCACGCAAAGTTTCCTGATCCGGGTGCATGCGGATCGATTCGGCCAAATAGCGGTAGCTGCCAGCATCGCCGGCCACCCACTGGCCCAGCCGCGGCAGGATGTTGAAGCTGTACCAGTCGTAAGCGGCTTGCAGCGGCGGCGCCACTTTGGAAAACTCCAGCACCAGCAGCTTGCCGCCCGGGCGCAGCACCCGGTGCATCTCTTGCAGCGCGTGCTGCTGGTGCGTCATGTTGCGCAGCCCAAAGGCCACCGTGACAAGGTCGAACGCGCCTTCGTCGAAGGGCAGGCGCTCGGCGTCGCAGACCAGCGTGGGCAGCAGCACACCGGCGTCGAGCAGGCGCTCGCGGCCCTCGCGCAGCATGGCCTCGTTGATGTCGGTGTGCACCACCACGCCACCGGGCTGCACCAGCGGCGCGAAGGCGCGTGCCAAGTCGCCGGTGCCGCCAGCGAGGTCGAGCACGCGCTGCCCCGGCTGCACATTGGCCACCGCCACCGCGTAGCGCTTCCACAAGCGGTGCAGGCCGCCCGACATCAGGTCGTTCATGAGGTCGTAGCGCGGCGCCACCGAATCGAACACGGCGCGCACGTGGCGCGCCTTGTCTTGTTCCTCGACGGCGGCGAATCCGAAATGGGTCTGGCTCATGTCGCTATGGTAGCCGCTTCAAGGGCCGACTCAATGGGAACGAGCACAGGCCGATCCCATTTTTTCAACCATCGGGGCGTCGCGGCCCAACCCCGCCGCTGCCAGACGGCGTTCGTAGTCGGCCCACAGTTCGGCCTGCCGGGTCCCCAGAAAGTAGAGGTAATCCCAGCTGAAGATACCGCTGTTGTGCCCGTCCGTAAAGGTCGGTTGCACGGCATATTTGCCGACCGGCTCTAGGGCCACGATGCCCACCTCGCGCTTGCCGGTCTGCAACACCTCCTGACCCGGGCCATGGCCTTGCACTTCAGCGGAAGGGGAGTACACGCGCATCAACTCGAACGGCAGTTTGAAGTGCGCACCGTCGGAAAACACGATCTCCAGCAATCGCGACTGGGCGTGCACGGTGATGTCTTGCGGGAAGGGGGTGGTTGTGGTGAGTCCGGCCATGGCTGCTGCTCCTGAAAATGGTTGGGCGATTGTGAGGCTCAGGCAAATACCCCACGGGCAAGGGCATCATCGCAAGCCGCGAGGGCGGATTGCAAGGCCGTGAGGCCCAGAGGCAATTGGGCCGATGGCGCGACCCGTTGGGCAGGAGCCCAGATCGGGGCGGGAAAGCGACTGTCCCAGTCGAAGCGCGCGATCACGTGCCAGTGCAGGTGCGGCACCACATTGCCCAAGGAGGCCAAATTGACCTTGGTGGGCCGCAGGTGCTCGCGCACGGCCCGCTCGGTGGCGTTGAGCGCCCTCAGACACCGCCCTTGTTCGGCATCCGACAGGTCGGTCCACTCGGCCACGTGGGCATTCCAGATGACGCGATAGAAGCCGGGAAAGTCCTCGGCCTCCTGCCCGGCGACGCGGACGATGCGCAAGGCATGGTCGCGCCAGACCACCTGCCCGCCATCGCTGTGGCACAGCGGGCACGGTGACCGACTCACACCAACACCCGTTCGATGCCCCCGGCGTTGGCGCGCGCCACGTACTCGGGCAGCCAGTTGGGGCCCAAGATCTGCAGCGCCATCTCGACCACGATGTAGTCGGCCTCGAGCAGGCCGTTGCCGCCTAGGTCGTCGCCGTAGCGGCTCAGGCCTTGCAGGCAGCTGGGGCAACTGGTCAGTACCTTGGTCTTGCTGGGGCGCGTGCCGGCGCCGGGGCCCGCCAGCGCCGCCAGATCAACGGCGTTTTGCTTGAGCTCTTGCTCTTTGCGAAAGCGCACCTGGGTCGAAATGTCGGGGCGGGTCACGCCCAGCGTGCCCGACTCGCCGCAGCAGCGCTCGGTTTTGAGCACCTTAGGCCCGAGCAGCGCCTTCACGGTTTGCAGCGGCTCTTGCAGCTTCATCGGGCTGTGGCAGGGGTCGTGAAACAGGTAGCTGCCGTCGGTCTTGGGCAGGGTGATGCCTTTTTCGAGCAGGTATTCGTGGATGTCGATGATGCGACAGCCGGGGAAGATTTGCTCGAACTGGTAGCCCTGCAACTGGTCGTAGCAGGTGCCGCAGCTCACCACCACGGTTTTGAGGTCGAGGTAGTTGAGCGTGTTGGCGACGCGGTGGAACAGCACCCGGTTGTCGGTGATGATCTGCTCGGCTTTGTCGAACTGGCCCGAGCCGCGCTGCGGGTAGCCGCAGCACAGGTAGCCCGGCGGCAGCACGGTCTGCACGCCGGCGTGCCAGAGCATGGCTTGGGTCGCCAGCCCGACTTGGCTGAACAGGCGCTCGGAGCCGCAGCCGGGGAAGTAAAACACGGCCTCGGTGTCGCTGCTGGTGGCGCGCGGGTCGCGGATGATGGGCACGTAGGCCCGGTCTTCGATGTCGAGCAGGGCGCGCGCGGTTTTTTTGGGCAGGCCGCCGGGCAGCTTTTTGTTGACGAAGTGGATCACCTGCTCTTTGATCGGGGCCGTCCCTAGGGTGGCGGGTGGGGCGTTGGTCTGCTGTCGCGCCAGCCCCTTGAGCAGCCCGTGCGCCCAGCGCTGCAGCTTGAAGCCCATGCCCACCATCAGGCTGCGCGCGAGTTTGATGGTCTCGGGCCGGGTGGCGTTGAGCATGAACATGGCGGCGGCGTTGCCCGGCCTGAAGCTTTTTTTGCCCATTTTGCGCAGCAGGTTGCGCATGTTCATGGTGACGTCGCCAAAGTCGATCTTCACCGGACAGGGCGACAGGCACTTGTGGCACACGGTGCAGTGGTCGGCCACGTCTTCAAACTCTTCCCAGTGCCGCAGGCTGATGCCGCGCCGGGTCTGCTCCTCGTACAAAAAGGCTTCGATCAGCAGGCTGGTGGCCAAAATTTTGTTGCGCGGGCTGTAGAGCAGGTTGGCGCGCGGCACGTGGGTCGAGCACACCGGCTTGCATTTGCCGCAGCGAAGGCAGTTTTTGACCGAATCGGCAATCGCGCCGATGTCGCTTTGCTGCATGATCAGCGACTCGTAGCCCATCAGGCCAAAGCTCGGGGTGTAGGCTTGGCTGAGGTCGGCGCGGCGCTGCTCGGCCTGCTCGAACAAGGGGCTGTGGCGCAGCAGCTTGCCGCGGTTGAAGCGGCCTTCGGGGTCGATGCGCTGCTTGTAGTCGGCAAACGGGGCCAGTTCGGCCTCGCTCAGGTATTCGAGCTTGGTGATGCCGATGCCGTGCTCGCCGCTGATCACCCCGCCCAGGCTGCGCGCCAGCGCCATGATGCGCGCCACCGCTTCGTGCGCGGTGTGCAGCATGGCGTAGTCGTCGCTGTTGACGGGGATGTTGGTGTGCACGTTGCCGTCGCCGGCGTGCATGTGCAGCGCCGCCCAGACCCGGCCCTTGAGCACGCGCTGGTGGATGGCCTCGCATTCGGCCAGCACCGGCGCCCAGACGCTGCCGGTGAACAGGGCGCGCAGCGGGGCGCGAATTTGCGTCTTCCAGCTGGCGCGCCAGCGCTGCTCTTGCAAGGGCTCGAAGCTGTTGCGCTCGGCGGGCGCGCCGTTCGAGCCATCCACGCCGTCCAAGGCATTGAGGGCATCGAGGGTATCCAAGGCATTCGGGCTGGGGGCGGCGGCGAAGCCGTCGAGGCTGTCGAGCCACCCTTGCCACTGCGCGCGCACGCGCTCGATCAGGGCCCGCGCCTGTTGCGAGCGCTCGAGCTGCGCTTGCGGCCCGGGGCGGTCGGCGGCGTCTTCCACCGGCCCCAGCGGCAGCGCGGCGCGCTCAAAGAAAGCCAGCAGCGCATCGGCCAGCTCAATCTTGTTGCGCAGGCTCAGTTCGATGTTGATGCGCTCGATGCCGAGCGTGTATTCGCCCATGCGCGCCAGCGGGATGACCACGTCTTCGTTGACCTTGAAGGCGTTGGTGTGGCGGCTGATGGCGGCGGTTTTCTTGCGGTCGGCCCAAAACTTTTTGCGGGCCTCGGGGCTCACGGCGATGAAGCCTTCGCCCGCGCGGCCATTGGCCAGCCGCACCACCTCGCTGGTGGCGTGCGCCACGGCGTCTGGGTCGTCGCCCACCACGTCACCGATCAGCACCATCTTGGGCAGGCCGCCGCGCTTGCTCTTGGTGCTGTAGCCCACCGCCTTCAGGTAGCGATCGTCTAGGTGCTCGAGCCCGGCCAGCAGCACCGGCTGCGCGCTGCCGTTGCGTTGCAGGCGATCGAGGTAGTCTTTGATTTCGACGATGCTGGGCACCGCGTCTTTGGGGTTGCCAAAAAACTCGAGGCACACGGTGCGGGTGTGCGCCGGCATGCGGTGCAGCACCCAGCGCGCGCTGGTGATGAGGCCGTCGCAGCCCTCTTTTTGCACCCCGGGCAGGCCGGCAAGGAACTTGTCGGTCACGTCTTTGCCCAGCCCGGCCTTGCGGAAGGTGCCGCCGGGGATGTCGAGGCGCTCGGTGCGCAGCAGCGTTTTGCCGTCGGGGCCAAAGTATTGCAGCTCGAAGCTGGCGATTTCGGCGTCGTGGATCTTGCCTAGGTTGTGGTTCAGGCGCGTGACTTGCAGCCATTCGGCATCGGGCGTGACCATGCGCCAGCTGGCCAGGTTGTCGAGCGCGGTGCCCCAGAGCACGGCTTTTTTGCCGCCGGCGTTCATGGCGATGTTGCCGCCCACGCACGAGGCCTCGGCGCTGGTGGGATCGACGGCGAACACGAAACCGGCGCGCTCGGCGGCGTCGGCCACGCGCTGCGTCACCACCCCGGCCTCACTCCAGATCGTGGGCACGGGCTGCGCCACGCCGGGCAGTGCAGTCATTTCGACGGCGCTCAGGGTTTCGAGTTTTTCGGTGTTGATGACGGCGCTGTTCCAGCACAGCGGCACCGCGCCGCCGGTGTAGCCGGTGCCGCCGCCACGCGGAATCAATGTCAACCCGAGCTGGAAGCAGGCGCGCACCAAGGCGGCGGTTTCGGCCTCGCTGTCGGGCGTGAGCACCACCAAGGGGTATTCGACGCGCCAGTCGGTGGCGTCGGTGACGTGGCTGACGCGGCTCAGGGCGTCGAACTTGACGTTGTCGCGCGCGGTGTGGCGGCGCAGCGCCTTGGCCACGCGCTGGCGCAGGGTGGCCACTTCCACGAAGCGCCGCTCAAACTCGCGCACCGCCTGCTGCGCGGCCGCCAGCAGCTCGCCCACCAGCGCGTCGCGCGCGCCGTCTTCGAGCGGGCGGCGGCGTTTTTCGATCTCGCACAAACGGTGCTCGAGCGCCTGCACCAGCGCGCTGCGGCGTTTGGGGTTGTCGAGCAGGTCGTCTTGCAGGTAGGGGTTGCGCTGCACCACCCAGATGTCGCCAAGCACCTCGTAGAGCATGCGCGCCGAGCGGCCGGTGTGGCGCTCCTGGCGCAGCTGGTTGAGCACCTCCCAAGCGCGCGCGCCGAGCAGCCGGATGACGATCTCGCGGTCGGAAAACGAGGTGTAGTTGTAGGGGATTTCGCGCAGCCGCGGCTGCACGTCGGCGGCGGCGAGCAACTGCTGCATCGGGATCGGGGCGTTCATAAGGGCCAAAGCGTCAGGCTGGGTTGCCGATGTTAACGCAGCGCCTCCCTGCACCGGCCAGCGCAGCGGCGCTGTGCCTGCGCCGCGCAAGGGTATGCGCTGATCCCCATGCCGCCGTTGCCGCCTTTGAAATTAGCGCGAACGCCAGTAGGCCACCGCCGAGCCCAGTGCCACCACCAGCGCCGCGTAGGTGGCCATGCGGCCGTCGCGCCCGTGCCACCACAGCCCGGCCAGCAGCACCAGCGCGCCCAGCGCCGACAAAGCAAGCCAGCCCAGCAGCAGGCTTTTGAAGCGCGACCCGCGCCGGCTGCCCGCGCCTTGGCCCCAGACCAGCGCCGGCGCCAGCAGCGCCGCCATCCCGAAGGCCGGCAGGAAGAAATGGAACAGGTGCAGCAGGCCGTCGAAGAAGCTCATGGGGGTGGTGCGGCCACGCAGGCCTGCTGTAGGGGCAAAACGGTAGAGGCAAAACGCACATCGATTTTATAATCCAGCCCTTATGGCAGTTTGGGCGCTAGGAATCAACCATCAAACCGCGCCGCTCGACGTGCGCGGTCGGTTCGCGTTCGCGCTCGACCAGCTTCCCCCCACCCTGCAGCGCTTTCGCGCCGGCTTGGCGCAGCGGCCCGAGGCGGCGCTGCTCTCGACCTGCAACCGCACCGAAATCTACTGCGCCGCCGAGCAGGCCGCGCTCGAACCCACCCTGCACTGGCTGGCCGACACCGGCGGTGTGAGCCCACAGCAGCTGCTGCACCACGCCTACGTGCTGCACGACGACGCCGCAGCACGGCACGCCTTTCGCGTCGCCAGCGGGCTCGACTCGATGGTGCTGGGCGAGCCGCAAATCTTGGGCCAGATGAAAGACGCGGTGCGCGCCGCCGAACAAGCCGGCGCCCTCGGCCGCACGCTGCACCAGTTGTTTCAGCGCTCCTTTGCGGTGGCCAAGCAGGTGCGCAGCAGCACCGCCATCGGCGCGCAGTCCATCAGCATGACCGCCGCCGCCGTGCGCCTGGCGGGCCAGTTGTTTGAAGATTTGCACCAGATCCGGGTGCTGTTCATCGGCGCCGGCGAGATGATCGAACTCGCCGCCACCCACTTTGCCGCCAAGCAGCCGCTCTCGATGGCCATCGCCAACCGCACGCTGGAGCGCGGCGAAAAGCTCGCCAGCCGCTTCGGGGCCGAAACGCTGCGGCTGTCCGATTTGCCCAACCGGCTGCACGAGTTCGACGCCGTGATCAGCTGCACCGCCTCCACCCTGCCGCTGATTGGGCTCGGGGCGGTCGAGCGCGCGCTCAAGCAGCGCCGCCACCGGCCCATGTTCATGGTCGATCTGGCCGTGCCGCGCGACATCGAGGCCGAAGTCAAGGGGCTCGACGACGTGTACCTCTACACCGTCGATGACCTCGCGCACGTGGTGCAAAACGGCAAAAGCCAGCGCCAGGCGGCGGTGGCGCAGGCCGAAGCGATCATCGACTCTGGCGTGCAGGGTTTCATGCACTGGCTGCAGCAGCGCGACCCGGCCCAGGGCGTGGTCGGGCTGATCGGCCAGCTGCACGCGCAGGCCGAAGACTGGCGCGCGCTCGAACTGGAGCGGGCGCGCAAGCGGCTGGCGCGCGGCGAGGACACCGAGGCCGTGCTGCAAGCGCTGGCGCGCGGCCTGACGCAAAAAATGCTGCACGGCCCGCTGGCCGAGCTGCATGCCGGCGACGAACACACCCGCGCCGCCACCGCCGAAGCGGTCTCGCGTCTGTTCCTGCGCGGGCCCGGGCGCTTGTGAACCGCCTGTGAAGCCCTTCATCCGCCACACGCTGGAGCGCCAGCGGCTGCGCCTGCACGAACTCGACGCCCTGCTGGGCGCGCCCGACGCCGTGGCCGACCGCGAGCGCTTTCGCCAGCTCAGCCGCGAGCACGCCGAGGCCGACGCCGTGGTGCAACCCTACCTGCGCTACCTCGAGCGCGAAGCCGCGCTGCAGCATGCGCACAGCCTGAGCCTAGACCCCGACCCCGAACTGGCCGAACTGGCAGAGCTCGAAGCGGCGCAGCTGCAAGCCGAACTGGCGCAGCTCGAAGCCGAGCTGCAAACCCTGCTGCTGCCACGCGACCCCGACGACGTGCGCAACGCCTTCCTCGAAATCCGCGCCGGCACCGGTGGCGACGAGGCCGCGCTCTTTGCCGGCGACCTGGCGCGCCTGTACACCCGCTTTGCCGAGCGCCAGGGCTGGCGCGTCGAAACCCTGAGCGAAACCCCGGCCGAGCTGGGGGGCTACAAAGAGCTGGTGTTGCGCCTCGAGGGGCGCGGCGCCTACGGCATGCTGCGCTTTGAATCTGGCGGGCACCGGGTGCAGCGCGTGCCGGCCACCGAAGCGCAAGGGCGCATCCACACCAGCGCCTGCACCGTGGCCGTGCTGCCCGAGCCCGACCCGACGCAGGCCATCACCCTCAACCCGGCCGAGCTGCGCATCGACACCTTCCGCGCCAGCGGCGCCGGCGGCCAGCACATCAACAAAACCGACTCCGCCGTGCGCGTGGTGCACCTGCCCACCGGCTTGGTGGCCGAATGCCAAGACGGGCGCAGCCAGCACAGCAACAAGGCCAAGGCGCTGCAGGTGCTGCAAGCGCGCCTGCAGGAAAAAGAGCGCAGCGAACGCGCCAGCCGCGAAGCCGCCGAGCGCAAGGGCCTGATCGGCAGCGGCGACCGCAGCGACCGCATCCGCACCTACAACTACCCGCAGGGGCGCCTGAGCGACCACCGCATCAACCTCACGCTCTACAAACTGGGGCAAATCCTAGAGGGCGACCTAGACGAAGTGCTGCAGGCGCTGCGGCTGGCGCGCGGCGCCGAGCTGCTGGGCGAACTGGAGCAGCGCGCCGCCCAGAGCGAGCGCGGGGCGCTGGCGTGACCGGCCTGCCCGGGGCCAGCGCCGAAATGGCCCGCACCGAAATGGCCCGCACCGAATCGACCAGCACCGAGGCCGCTTGCCACAGCGCGCAGCAAGCCGGGCTGCCGCGGCTCGAAGCCCAGCTGCTGCTGCTGCACGCGCTCGGGCGCCAACCGCACGAGCGCGCCTGGCTGCTGGCGCATGGCGATGCGCCCTTGCCCGCCGCCTCTGCCCAGCTTTACCACGCCCTGTGCGCGCGCCGCCTGAGCGGCGAGCCGCTGGCCTACCTGAGCGGCCAACGCGAGTTTTACGGCCTGGCGCTGCAGATCGACGCGCGGGTGCTCGACCCGCGCCCCGACACCGAAACCCTGGTTGACTGGGCGCTCGAGCTGCTGCCCCTGGGGCAGGCCGTGCCGGTGCTCGATCTGGGCACCGGCAGCGGCGCCATCGCGCTGGCGCTGCAACAGCAGCGGCCGCTGGCCCAAGTGTGGGCGCTCGACGCCAGCCTCGATGCCCTAGAGGTGGCCCGCGCCAACGCCGCGCGGCTGCGCCTGCCGCTGCGCTTGCGCCACGGCCACTGGCTGCGCGGCTGGCCGAAAGCGGCTGGCTCCCCGCCAGCCCAAGCAGACCCAGGTAGCGCCCTGCCCCCCCTAGGCGAGCCGCACACGCCCCCAGCCGCGCTGGGGCTGATCGTGTCCAACCCGCCCTACATCCGCGCCGCCGACCCGCACCTGCCCGCCTTGCGCCACGAGCCGCAGCAGGCGCTGGTGGCCGGGCCCGATGGCCTAGACGACCTGCGTGAAATCATCGCCAGCGCCCGCGCCCACCTGCAGCCCGGTGGCTGGCTGTTGCTCGAACACGGCTGGGATCAGGCCGACGCCGTGGCCGCCCTGCTGCGCACGCACGGCTACCAGAGCGTGACGCACCGGCTCGACCTCGCCGGCCACCGGCGCTGCAGCGGCGGGCAGCAAGCGCCGGCTTGAGTGGCTGTGAGCGCAGACCAGTCCTGCGCGTAGACCATCACGCCACCCGCCCCAGCGCCGCCTCCATCCGCCGGCACAGGTGGCGCAAGACCTCGATGCGGCTCCAGTGTTTGTTGTCGCTGGCCACGATGTGCCACGGCGCGACTTGGGTCGAGGTACGGTCGATCATCTCCTCGACCGCGCGCTCGTACTGCGGCCATTTTTCGCGGTTGCGCCAGTCGTCTGGCGTGATCTTGAAGTTTTTGTACAGCGTTTGCTCGCGCTCGCGAAAACGGCGCAGCTGTTCCTCGGGCGTGATGGCGAGCCAGAACTTGACGATCACCACCCCGGCATCGCTCAGCTCCTCTTCGTACTCGTTGATCTCGCCGTAGGCGCGCAGCCAGTCAGCCGGAGCGCACAAGCCTTCGACGCGCTCGACCAGCACGCGGCCATACCACGAGCGGTCAAAGATCACCGCGCGCCCGAGCGCCGGGATGTAGCGCCAAAAGCGCCACAGGTAGGGCTGGGCGCGTTCGTTTTCGTTCGGGGCCGCCACCGGCACCACGCGGTAAAAGCGCGCATCCAGCGCCTGCGTGACGCGCCGGATGGTGCTGCCCTTGCCGGCCGCGTCCATGCCCTCGAACACCAGCGCCAGCGCGCGTTTTTGCATGCGCGCGTCGCGGCTGAGCAAGGCCAGCTTGCCTTGCCAGTGTTCGAGTTCGTCTTCATAAACGCTGCGCTTGAGGCTGCGCGTGTAATCTTGTGCCTTGAGCAGGCTGCGGTCGTCGAGCGCCAGAAAGGGGGGCTGGTGCAACACCCGGTCGGCAGCGGCTGCGATGGCCGGCGCAGCCTCGCCGGCGGCCACTGGGCGGGCGAGCGCCGTCTGCATCGCCTGCAGCAGGTGCTGCGCGGCGCTCAGGGTGCGGTAGGCTGGGTCGCTGCCGTCGATCACCAGCCACGAGGCCTCACCGATGCTGGTCTTGCGCAGCGCCTCGTCGCTCACCTCGATGAAGCGGTCGTAGTGCCTGAGGTTGTTTTTTTCTTGGGGCGTGACGCGCCAAGCGGTTTTGGGGTCGGATTGCAGGGCTTTGAAGCGCTCCCTGGCCGTTTTTTTGGACAAGTGAAACCACAGCTTGACCAGCACCACCCCTTCGGCAACCAGCATGCGCTCAAACTGGCGGATGCGCTCCAGCCGCTGCACAAAGCGGTCGTGGGGCTCGCCGCCGCGGGCATAAGAGTACACCGGGTCGGTGTACCAGGAGCCGAAAAAAATCCCGATGCGGCCCTTGGGCGGCAACACCTGCCAAAAGCGCCACATCTCGGGGTGCTTGCGGTCTTCGGGCGTGAGCGGGCCAAAGGCTTCGGTGCGGATGTGGCGCGGATCCATCCACTCGTTGAGCGTGTTCACGGTCTCGCCGCGGCCACCGCCATCGACGCCGTTGACCAAAATCAGCACCGCCGTGTGCGCCTCATGCAGCAGCCGGTACTGGGCTTGCAACAGCGCCTGGCGCAGGCGCGCCGACTCCTGCTTCCAGCGCTCTTTATCGACCCGGTGCCCGATTTCTGCCGATTCAAACATCCAAACTGCCTCCTGCAAACGCACTGTAGCGCCGAAAACACACCAAGCCCTTCCCAAGCCTGGCGCAGATGCATATAATTCCAAGCTTTGCTGGCAACCCCCCGTCGGCCTTGATCCACCACCAGACGGGGAAAAATTTTTGCAGCGCGGCCTAGGGGCTCGATCTTGCCCTAGAACCGACGCGGCGCAATCCTGGAAACTTTTGGCTAATGACCACCATCCGCGTTAAAGACAACGAACCTTTTGATGTCGCTTTGCGCCGCTTCAAGCGCACCATCGAAAAACTGGGCCTGCTCAACGACTTGCGCGCACGCGAGTTCTACGAAAAACCCACCGCCGAGCGCAAGCGCAAGAAGGCAGCCGCCGTCAAGCGCCACTATAAGCGCGTGCGCTCGATGCAACTGCCCAAACGCATGTACTGATCAGGCCGCCCCACTTGGGGCACCGGACAACAGCCCGACAACAGCCCGCTAGAGCTTGCTTTGGCGGGCTGCTTTGCTTGGCAGACCCGCAGGACGTGGCTCCTGGCCCACCAGCCCCACTCGCCCGGCCGCCGCACCCGCGCCACTCGCCTCGAATTCGCGCCCTATTTCCCCAACATTGGCCCAAAATTTCCCCAACATTCGCCCAGCATTCACCCCCCATGCCAACCTTGCCGCCGCACCCTCCAGCCGCCCCAGCGCTGCCACACGGCGACGCCGGTGCCGCCGTGGGCGTGTTCGACTCCGGCGTCGGCGGCTTGTCGGTGCTGCGCGAAATCCGCGCGCTGCTGCCGGCGCAGGCGCTGCGCTACGTGGCCGATTCGGGCCATGCCCCCTACGGCGACAAAGCGGCGCAGCAGGTGCAGGCGCGCGCTGAGCGCATCATCGAATTTTTGGCGGCGCAGCCGGTGCAAGCGGTGGTGGTGGCGTGCAACACCGTCACCGGCCTGTCGATCCAAGCGCTGCGCCAGCGCTTCCCGCAGCTGCCGCTGGTGGCGATCGAGCCGGCTGTCAAGCCCGCCGTGGCCGCCACGCGCAGCGGCACCGTGGGCGTGCTCGCCACCCACAACACCGTGCACAGCCCGGGCTTGGCACGCCTGATCGCGGCCCACGCCGGGCCGGTGCGGGTGCTGGCCCAAGCCTGCCCGGGCTGGGTCGAGTTGGTGGAGCGCGGCGAGCTCGATGGCCCCGCCTCTAGGGCGGCGGTGGCTGCCTGCCTCGATCCGCTGCTGGCACAAGGGGCCGATGTGCTGGTGCTGGGCTGCACCCACTACCCCTTTTTGCGCCCGCTGATCGAGCAACACGCCGGCCCCGGCGTGCAGGTGCTGGACCCGGCAGCCGCCGTGGCGCGCGAGCTGCTGCGCCGCTTGCCGGCTGCTGCGTCGAACGCTGCGCTAGGTACCACGCCGGGTACCACGCCGATTGCTGCGGCCCAGACCCTACTAGGCGCAGGCTGCACGCATTTTTGGAGCAGCGGCGACTGCGCCCATGCCTCGAGGCTGATCTCGCGCCTGTGGGGCGCGCCGGTGGTGGCCGCCGCGCTGCCGGTTTGACCGACCCAGCTCAACGCCGGTGCCGCGCCGCCGGCGGCGGACCTCAGGTGCCCGCGACCTTCATGCGCTCGATCAACACCGAACCCACGTTTTTGGAGCCGAAGGCAAACTCGTCGGCCCCGATCGCTTGCAGTGCCAGAAACATGTCCTTGAGGTTGCCGGCGATGGTGATCTCTTGCACCGGGTAGGCGATGGCGCCACCTTCCACCCAAAAGCCGCTGGCGCCGCGCGAGTAGTCGCCGGTGACGTAGTTCACGCCCTGCCCCATCAGTTCGGTGACGAACAAGCCGGTGCCGAGCCGGCGCAGCATGGCCGGCAGATCGTCTTCGGGCTGCGTCAGGCGGCTGCGCAGGTACAGGTTGTGCGAGCCGCCCGCGTTGCCGCTGGTGCGCATGCCGAGCTTGCGCGCCGAGTAGCTGCTCAGAAAATAACCCTTGACGCAGCCGCCGCTCAGCACCTCGCGGGCCTGCGTTTGCACGCCTTCGCTGTCGAACGGGGCGCTGCCTTTGCCGCGCACCACCCACGGGTCTTCGTGCAAATCGATGTGCTCGGGGAACACCTGGCGGCCCAGGCTGTCGAGCAAAAAACTGGTTTTGCGGTACAGCGCGCCGCCGCTGATGGCCTGCACAAAGGCCCCCAGCAGCCCTGCCGCCAGCGGCGACTCAAACAGCACCGGGCATTCGGTGGTGGCGATTTTGCGCGGCGCCAGCCGCGCCAGCGCGCGCTCGGCGGCGTAGCGCCCCACCGCTTCGGGGCTGGCCAAATCGTGCGGGCTGCGCATCGAGCTGTACCAGTAATCGCGCTGCATCTGCGCGCCCTTGCCGGCGATCGGGCTCACCGACAGGCTGTGGCGCGAACTGGCGTAGCCGCCGCGAAAAATGCCCTCGCGCCCGCGCTCGCCGCCGCGCATGTGCTCGGCGTAAAAGTGCGACTGCTGCGCCGACACCGCCGCGCCTTCGCTGTTGCGGATGTGTTTGCTGGTTTGCAGCGCCGCCGCCTCGCAGCGCAGCGCCAGTTGCTGCGCCTGCTGCGCGTCGATGGCCCAAGGGTGAAACAGCTCCAGCTCGGGGGCGTCGCGGGCCACGTCCTGCTCGTCGGGCAGGGCCGCCGCCGGGTCTTCGGCGGTGTAGCGGGCGATGTCGTAAGCGGCCTGCACGGCTTGGCGGATGGCCTGCGGGCTGAAGTCGGAACTGGAGGCGTTGCCGCGGCGCTGCCCCAAATAGACCGTGACGCCGAGCGACTTGTCGCGGTTGCGCTCCACGTTTTCTAGCTCGCCCATGCGCACCGAGACGTTGAGGCCCGCGCCTTCCGAGACCTCGACCGCCGCATCGGCGGCCCCGAGCTGCTTGGCGTGCTGCAAAGCCAGATCGGCCAAGGCCTCAAACTGCTGCCGGTGGTACTGAAAACCCGCTTCGGGAGCGGGGGGGGTGTGCGGGCCAGCCGGGCTATTCGTGCCTGTTGGGCTATTTGGGCCGGAGGCGGGTCCAGTAGATCGGGATTTTTTCATGCTGGGCGCTATGATAGCCGGATGGCACGCAAACCCACCAAAGGCTACTTCGTCAAAGGCCACTTCGTCGCTGCAGGCAGCGAACTGGACCTTGAACTCAAGCGCGAACTCAAAGGCGACACCGAGGCCAGCAGGACCGACCTCAAAAAACACAGCGAACACCTGCAGCAGCTGGGCGAGCAGCTGCTGGGCTTGCGCAGCGGCTTGCTCGACCGGTTGGCTTTGCCCGGCATTCTGCTCGACGCCCTCGCCGAGGCGCGGCGCATCAGCGACTTCGAAGGCCGCCGGCGCCAGATTCAGTACGTCGGTAAGCTCATGCGCCGGCTCGACGCCGCCACCGTGGAAGCGGTCGAGCAGGCGCTGGCCGAGCAGCACCAAGGCAGCGCCGCCGACACCCTGCGCCTGCACCAGGCCGAGCAGTGGCGCGAGCGCCTGCTGACCGACGACGAGGCGCTGAGCGCCTGGCTGCAGATCGCCCCAGACACCGACTTGCAACACCTGCGCACCCTCATCCGGCAGGCGCGCAAAGACGCGCAGTCGCAGCGCGCCGCCGAGCCGGGCGCTGCACCCGCCGGCAAAGCCGCACGCCAGGGCAAAAGCTACCGCGAAATCTACCAGCTGGTGCGCGCCGGCCTAGAGCCACCGCCCGACCCTGCCGCTGCGGCCCCCGCGCAACCGCTGGAGGCCGCATGAGCGCGCTGGAGCCGGTGCGCATCGGGCTGGTGTCGGTGAGCGACCGCGCCAGCGCCGGGGTCTATGCCGACCAGGGCCTGCCCGCGCTGCAAGACTGGCTGCGCCGGGCGCTGCGCAACCCGCTGCACTTCGAGCCGCGCCTGATCCCCGACGAACGCGAGCGCATCGGCCAGACCCTGATCGAGCTGGCCGACGCGGCCGGCTGCGCGTTGGTGCTCACCACCGGCGGCACCGGACCGGCCCCGCGCGATGTCACGCCCGAGGCCACGCGCGACGTGGCCGAGCGTGAGCTGCCCGGCTTTGGCGAGCAGATGCGCCAGATCGGGTTGCGCTTCGTGCCCACGGCCATTTTGTCGCGCCAAGTAGCCGTGCTGCGCGGCCGCTGCCTGATCATCAACCTGCCGGGGCAGCCCAAGAGCATCGCCGAGACGCTCGAGGGCCTGCGCGACCCCAACGGCCAGGTGCTGCTGCCCGGCATCTTCGCCGCCGTGCCCTACTGCATCGACCTGATCGGCGGCCCCTACCTCGAGACCGACCCCGCCGTCTGCGCCGCCTTCAGACCCAAGAGCGCGCAGCGGCCGGCGAGCCCGACCTAGCAAATCCGGCTCCGTAGGCTGCCTGCCCCGTAAGCCCAGCCCTTTGCCCTGTCCCGCTGGAACCGGCCCCGTAAGCACCCTACTCGCGGGCCAGCCCCCTACTTACCCACCAGATCGTTGAGCTTTTGGGCCTCGAACTGCTCGAGCCGGGCGGCGTCGGGCGGCAGCGGCTGGTTCAGTCCTTGCTGGGCCGACAACTGCTCCAGCGCCTGCCAGAGCAGCGCGATCTGGTGCTCTTGGCTGGCGGCGCTGTCGACCAGGCCACGCAGCGCTTGGCTGAGCGGGTCGTCGTTTTGCGTGATGCCGTAGGCCGAAAAACCCAGCTTCGCGGCCTGCTCCTCGCGCCGGGCGTCGGCTTGGGCCAAGATGATGCGCGCCGGGTTGCCCACCGCCGTGGCCCCGGGCGGCACGGCCTTGGTCAGCACCGCGTTGCTGCCCACGCGCGCGCCGTCGCCCACCACAAAGCCGCCCAGCACCTTGGCGCCGGCCCCGATGACCACGTCGCGCCCCAGCGTCGGGTGCCGCTTGGCCCCCTTGTGCAGCGCCACCCCGCCCAGCGTGACGCCATGGTAGATGGTGCAACCGTCGCCGATTTCGGCCGTCTCGCCGATCACCACCCCCATGCCGTGGTCGATGAACACGCGCGCACCGATCTGCGCGCCGGGGTGGATTTCGATGCCGGTGAGCCAGCGGCTCCAGTGCGCCAGCCAGCGCGCCAGCCATTTCCAGCCCCGGCCCCACAGCCGGTGCGCGATGCGGTGCAGCAGCAGCGCATGCAAGCCGGGGTAGCAGGTCAGCACCTCCCAGCGCGAACGCGCCGCCGGGTCGCGCTCCAAAATGCAATCGAGGTCGGACTTGAGTCGGGCAAACATAGCCGCGCAGTCTACCCTTTGGCTTGCGCCAAACGCAACACCGCGCGCGCCACCCCGCGCAAAATATGGATTTCGGCCAGCGTGGGCTGGGCCCGGTTGAGCAACTGCTGCAGGCGCGGCAGCAGTTTTTTCGGGGCCGCCGGGTCCAGGTATTGCAGCGCCACCAGCGCCTCTTGCCAATGCGCCAGCGCCGCGGCCACGGTGGCGGCGTCGGCGGGGGTGTCGGCTGCGTTGCGCGGTGTCGGCGCGGGAGCGCCGGGGGGCTGAACGGCGCGGTCGTCGGTGCGATCTTCGGCATGGTGGCCGGCGCGATCGTGGGTACGGTCGTTGGCGCGGTCGTTGGTGTGAAGCTCAAAGCCACCCAAAGCCAGCCGCCACTCGTAGGCGATCAGTTGCACTGCGGCGGCCAAGTTGAGCGAACCGTAGCCGGGCGCGGTCGGGATACGCAGGCTGGCGTGGCAACGATAGACGTCGGCGTTGCTCAGGCCGTAGCGCTCGGGGCCAAAGACAAACGCCACCCCGTGCGCCGCGGCGGGCGCAGCCCGCTGCGCCTGCACCCAAGCGCCCAAATGCTCGCGCGGGGCCAGAGTGGGCGGGCCAAAGTCGCGCGCCGTCATGGCGGTGGCGCACAGGTGCGTGATGCCAGCCAAGGCCTCGTCGAGCGTGGCGCACACCCGCGCCGCCGCCAGCACGTCGGCGGCACCGCTGGCTCGCTCCAGCGCCTCGGGGCGCTGCAACACATCGGCCCAGCGCGGCCGCACCAGCACCAGATCGTCAAAGCCCATCACCTTGAGCGCGCGCGCCACCGCCCCCACATTGCCAGCGTGGCTGGGCTCGATCAAAATAAAGCGGCTGACGATCGGCTGGTTGTGCATGGGCTCAATGGGGGGGTGGGGGCGGTGGGCGAGTTGAACCCGGATTGTCCATGAGCCGCCGCTGCGGTGCGGATGCCGCAGCACAACCTTCGCGCCCACGCGGCGCCGGGCTAAAGCAGCAAATCGTGGAAAGCATGGGCGGCAAGCTGGAGCTGTTGGCGCAGTTTCCAAACCGACCGCCCGTGGTGATCGAGCGCCTAGGCGTGAACGCCAAAGCTGGGCGCAAGACGCGGGCAGCTGCCTAATCGCTGCCTCTGGTCACCTCAGATTCGCCTTGTAGTTTGTCAGATTAACATTTATACTTCTGACGAAGGAGCCGTGACCTTGAGCCATCTTGCCCAATACATCGTGTCTGCTGCCGAGGCCAAGCCCGAAGGGGGGCTGTTGTCGCCCAAGGAGTTTCTGCATCTGGGGTCGCGGGCGGCCATCGACAAAGCCTTGTCCCGGCTGGCTCAGGAAGGAAAGTTGCTGCGCATCAGGCGTGGCGCCTATGTCGCGCCCCATCGGGGTCGCTTTGGTGCCCGCCCACCGTCCACCGAGTCCGTGGTGCAGGCCATCGAGGCCAGTTGTGGTGAAACGGTCGTGGCCAACGGCGCAGCCGAAGCCAATGCGCTCGGCCTGACCACGCAGGTGCCGACGCGCGAGGTTTTTCTCACCTCAGGCGCATCCCGCACCCTGCATCTGGGCAGCCGGTGCGTGGAGCTCAAGCACGCCAGCCGCTGGCAACTGTTGCTGGGCAAACGCCCTGCAGGTCAGGTGATCCGTGCGTTGTCATGGTTGGGGCCACAGGAGGCACCGGCAGCGCTCAAGCAGCTGTACGGCAAACTGCCCGAGTCCGAGTGGGAGGCCGTGCGCGGCGCGCGGGCCGCCTTGCCGAGTTGGATGGCCAAAGTGGTCAGCGAGGCCTTGGCGCATGGCTGAGTCTTGGTTTGCGCTCGGTCCGCAAGATCAGGCTGAAGCTCTGGAGTTTGCTGCGGCTCGCACCGGACGGCCTGCGCACCTGCTCGAAAAAGACATCTGGCTGGTCTGGGTGCTGTCTGCCATCTACGAATCCGACTTGGCCAGCAAGCTCACTTTCAAGGGTGCGTATTCCGGACGAATGTGACCGCCGATTCCGGGATCGTGACCGGGCATTCCGGCAACGTGACCGCCGATTCCGGCGAACGTGACCGGCGAGCGGGTGACGTGGCCGGAACGCCGGTATACGACATCGGCACGGTGTTGCGCATGAACCAACTGCGGGCAGGTAGCCTCGCTGCATTTTTGCAGGAGACACATGCCCGCCCCAAGGATCAACATGCGCAAACTCAAAGACGCACTGCGTTTGAAACTCGA
>Ga0207950_100108_pt1 | contig 34055 bp, 30 predicted proteins | sample Subbio11_8B_AprC_FD_184814 | JGI IMG/M metagenome (GOLD analysis project Ga0207950, IMG submission 184814) | Serpentinite rock and fluid subsurface biosphere microbial communities from McLaughlin Reserve, California, USA - CR11_8B_AprC (SPAdes) | ecosystem: Environmental > Terrestrial > Deep... | reverse complement strand
CGGTTTCAACCTCTAGAGCTGCTTCGGCTAAATTTAAAAAACCGATATTAACATCCACAAGTAAGGAGCGTGGAAACCAGGCACCTGCAATTTGGACGAGATCGGGAACCGTGGTAAATTTTTTAGTCAGGCGTGCGGCTATCGAATCACGATATTTTCTAGAAACGGTACCAGGTTCAAGAGATGGATCATCATTGGGCAGCTCAATGGCATTATTGAGGATATGATCTTCAATACCCGCCGCGAAGTTTCGTACAACACCTGACCCAAAATCTACTTCAAGGACATCAAATAGCGAATACTCAGGATTTCGACCTTTTCGAACGCCGATAACTTGCCCTTCCATCAGCTCCAGTTTTGGAAAGCGAAGGATATCGCCTATTTTGTGCTTATCTTTCGGGAAATACGTGGTTCCTGCTTTTAGTTGGTGATTTTTTAAGAGAATTATTTCTTGTCGAATACGTTCGTTTATCAGAATTTCAGCAAGTTCGGTTGATGTTTGGGGTGTCTCGATTTCTAGAAGTTGGTTGTATAAGAATTCCAGGTCTTCTTCAGTGATTTCTAATGTTTCCCAGTAGTTTTCTTGCAATGCAGTTTGTAACTTCGTCATATTTCTCATGCTCTCGAGTGTCAGGATTGACAGGGAACCACATTACACAAGGTGTAATGAAATTCACCGATATTATACCTCAGAATAATCGCAATCGATTGTGGAGTCATGGGTGGGGATTCGTGATCCAATCCAGCGGTTCGACCTGAACGCCATTTGCCCAGATTTCCCAATGGAGGTGAGGCCCGGTTGATCGCCCTGTTCCCCCTATTTCTCCGATGATTTGACCGGTTTGAACAAAATCACCAACTTGAACCATTGTGTTTGCCTGGTGCCAGAAACCGCTAAATATACCCCATCCATGATCAATGATGGTTGATAAACCTCGGACTGTTAAATCCCCGATATAAACTACTCTACCTGGAGCGGGTGCGTAAATATTCAAATTTGCACACACACCGTAATCAATACCGGAATGGAAATAATTAAATGGCCCATCGTTATACGAACGACGACTTCCAAACCATGAACGTACACATATTGGTTCATCCACCGGGTGACGAAAGAGGCTCGACCAGAATTTCTCTGGTGTCGGAGAAGAAGTAATCGTTCGAATCAAATCTTCCTCTGGTTGTGTAAATTCTGGCAAAAGGGTTGTTGGATCAACATATAGAACAGGATCTCGGGGGTAGTAGCCAGGTTCTAACAATATTGCCTGTTCGAAGGAAAAATAGTCTTCACCAGAGACTCGACCCTGGATAGCCAGGGTAGCTAATCCAGGTTGAGCCATTGCGTGGACCCCTTGAATCGCGACATATTCCCCTTCACCAGTTGCAAAGAAAGACAACGGGTAGCCGTTCAATGAGCCAGATAATTCGACTTGTCCGTTTGTATTTACCGTAATGATTTCGGTCTTCCCTTGTTTAAGGGGTAATGGAAGGATGGATATGGATTTTATATAAGCTGATCCGAACTGGCTGATGTTTTGATCATCTACGGGGGAAAAAATATTCTCCCCTGGTATCATCTTGGAAGGGGCCGATTTTTGATTGATGATGGCCGCCACCCAGGGGTTTGTGTTGGTTACAAATGCGTATTCTAGGGGAGATTGTCCACTGGCAATTGGCGTTGAAGGATAGAGTTGAGGGTTATCCTCATTAAAGGGCAGGATGATTGTTGAACCGACGAAGATCTGCGAAGGACTCGTCAATCGATTAAGTTTGATCAGCATTTCAGGATCCAGCTGGTATTTTCGACTTATTCCGCTTAGCGAAGCGCCTAGATTTGCTGTCTCTGTAATCAGTGTTCCTCGGACTCCATCCAAACCTGGAATTTTCAGGGGAGTACCGATGGTAAGTAAGTCGGGATTTTCGATTTGATTGGTGTCGATGATATCTTGGGGGGAAACATCAAAACGAATGGCAATGATATTGATCGTATCGCCAGACCGTACGATATAAACCGGTAAATCTGTATCCGATTGAGATAGAACACGGCTGCCTGGGATAAGGAAAATAATTATTAGGATACAAATAATAAATTTACTTGCCATTCTTAATCTCGACTGAATCACCTATATAAAAGTCCATCATTCGATTGACGTGTGTCTCAAGAACGAATTGGGCGGGTTTTTTTGGAAAATACATCGGGCGCCATCGCCGAGCAATTTTTGCATCAACAACTTTGTATTGCGAGTTAATCCAAATTACTGCGATATCAAAGCCCATACCAAACATATGAATAGAAGAAGCGATCCTGCTATCCGTTCTTTCAGCCAGCAGAATACCGGAATATTCGTCAAGGTTTTTTCTAAACATCAACCCACGAAATTTTAGCCAAAAGGAATCGCAAACGGCTGCATGAATTGGGTGTGATGAGAGAGTAGATCGGTTAAAAACTTTCACGAACCTCATCATTTTAGTGTATCACCTGGCAAATTACCCAACTTTGCTTTCAGCACCAAGGACATTTTCGATGCTCTCTAAAAGTTCCTGCGGTCGAAAAGGTTTACAAATATAATCATCGACTTTTGCGATGTGCAAACCTAAAACTCGATCGATCGGTTGAGCTTTAGCTGTTATGATAATTACAGGGATATGACGGGTATTTTCGTGTGATTTAATTTGTTGGTATACATCCCAACCATCGATGTCCGGCATCATCAAGTCCAGTAATATCAGATCGGGCGGTTCCGCAATAACCAGCTCAAGCCCGTTCTTTCCACCTTGAGCACCCTTTACGGTAAAGCCGCGGCGACTTAAAATCATCGACACCAGGTCGATCATTTCCTGGTCGTCTTCGATGTATATGACGTTTCGAGTTTGCTTAGTATCCATAGGGATTTCCTTAGAAGGTACTACCACCAGGAAAGAATAAGCGAAGATAGAATCTATTGAACAAGTTTACCACAGGCATTCATTTAAGCAATTGGAATTGGATGATAAAAAATTGCGCAATGGAATATATAGGATACCGGGCGATTCTAAAATATTGGCAATAGATTTGGATGGAAAATTAGAGCGTTGAAATCACATATCTTAAAAGGTGCTACAACTCGTCCGATCCGGTAGAAGAACAAGTACGGTTAAAAGGCGGCGCATAGGGATTTTTAACTTAGGATTTTGCGTATGTTATCGGGGGATTGCGGATTTACTGGATGCGAACTGTTCATGTTTGGGTTTAAATTTACGTATTAGGAAGTTAGCAGCAGGAACAAATTTCGCGTAGATGATCAATGGAATATTGCACTTGCAACTGTGATGGGAATTGGCTATACTTTCGGCGGAGGCCATTATGGGAAAACAGCGTATTTTGTTGGTGGATGATCATGAAGTGGTTCGACTAGGGCTAAAAGCCCTATTAGAGCATAACCCTCAATTTGATGTGGTGGGTGAAGCCGGTACTGCTCGTGAGGCTTTGGAGCAGGTTTCCCACACTCATCCTGATGTGGTTCTGATGGATATTCGGTTGCCTGGCGCATCTGGAATTGAAGCTTGTGAAGAGATTATCCAAAATTATCCGAATACCAAAGTAATCATGTTAACCTCTTATGCTGAAGATGAAATGTTGTTTTCTGCAATTCGGGCTGGCGCATCAGGTTATGTCCTCAAACAAATCGGCGGAGAAGATTTAATTCGAGCCATAGATTCGGTTGGAAGAGGAGAAGCCTTGCTGGACCCGGCAGTGACCCAGCGTGTGTTTCAAGAAGTTCGTAGGGCAGTTAAGGAAGAGGAGGCGTCGGCATTTGCAAACCTCAGCCAGCAAGAAAAACACGTATTGTTGTTGGTGTCGGAAGGGAAGACAAACCGTGAAATTGCCAAAGCGCTCTTTTTAGGGGAAGGTACGGTGCGGAATTATGTGAGCAGCATCCTCTCGAAACTGGTAGTGAGTAACCGCGCTGAAGCTGCCGCTTACGCAGTGGAACACAATTTAAGGGGATATCTGTAAACTAGATCATTAAATCTGACCAAAGCTGTTTCATAAGGAGTGCATCCTCTTCCAAAACAGGGCTTTCACATAATATACGTCCTTGCGAACCAGTTTCTTGTAAGGCGAGAAAAAGATCACGCAGATTGAAATCGGATGCGGATATTGGAAGGTGGTTTTTCTCGCCTTTGGGGCCATATTGAATTCCTGACAAATGGATATGTAACCTCTTAAGCGAATCTACGCCCAGTGCGGTGCTATATTTATCCAACACCATCAACCACTCCTTTCTGGAATTCATTGACCCATCTCCCTGGCGGGCATGCAAGTGTGCAAAGTCGAGACATGGTTCAATTCCTGGGATTTCTGCACTCATTATGAGGGTATCTTCGAGGGATCCCAACATGGCCGCTTTTCCCATCGTTTCAGGACGTAAAACAACCAAGTTTTCCATTGATCGCAATTCTCTTACACACTCGTTGAGTCTAGGAAGGGCTACTTTAAGGACTTCCGCTGAAGGTTTACCAAAATAGGATCCGGGGTGAAATATAATGTCGGTTGCACCTGCCAAATTCCCATAATAAGCGGCGTCCATTAACCTTTTTCGAGATTTAGGCCACTCTACCTCGTCAGCATTGAGATTAATAAAATAGGGAGCATGAATTGACAGAGCGACCTGGTATTTAAGGCCTGCGTTTTGGATCGCCTGGCAGGTTTCTTCAGAGACCCGAACGGATTGTACCCAGGCTAATTCAAACGCATTGAGTTCGAGCGCTGAAATTTGTTGTATAGCCCCGATACTGCCACCTGGTTTTTTGGGGGTAGAGATGGGTGAGCCAACGGTTCCAAATTGAAATTTAGCCATTGAATCCCTTTTTTTCGGAGACCTACTTCAGTCCCTGGATGAGTGGTGGAATAAAGAGAAGCAAACCGATGATGATCGAGATTAATGCGGCAATAAGAACTGCAGCAGCAGAAACATCCTTGATGATTCTTGCCAGCGGATTGAACTGGGGACTGACCAGATTTACCAAGACTTCGATCGCCGTATTGATAATTTCGGTAGTCCAAACCAGTCCGATTGCCAAGAGAAGGAATGCCCAGTCACGTGGTGGGAGTTGAAAAATGAGACCAAGTACCAAAACAGCCACCGTTGCTGCGGCATGAATCCAGGCATTTCTTTGAGAAGCGATGACATAACCTAATCCGGCCAAGGCGTTTTTGAAAGCCGGGTTCTGGTTCTTTAGAAAAAGGAGAAATTTCACTAATCGGGGAGTTGATTTAGGTTGCATTCTAAGCGATTTAAAATCGATTCTTGGACTGTCCACATTCTTTTCTTATCCAATATTTCTTGGTGATCGTAACCAAGAAGATGAAGAACACCATGGACGACCAGGAGCTGGATTTCGGCGTTGACGGTGTGTCCGGCTTTTGCTGCTTGTTGTTGTGCGCGCGGATAGGAAATGATCACATCGCCGATATATTGGATTTGTCCATCAGGGTCAAACTCATCGGCGGGAAATGAGAGGACATCTGTGGGTACATTAACCCCAAGAAATTGGTGATTCAATTGTTGTAAAGTATCGTCGGTGTCGATGGCAATTGTCAACTCTACATTTAAAGTGATGTTGGCTTCATTCAAGGTGGCTAAAGCCGCTTCGTCCAGGAGGGATGCTTCAACAAGTTTTTCGTATTGAGGAGCGATCTGAATATTAATCATCCTTTGTAAGCTCTGTATAAGCTGCTACTTTTTCTGTTCTGGGTTGAGTAATTTGATCGAAGGTCTTGCCAGGCTCATGAGGAGGGTGGAGTTCGGGATATTTAATCCGTGGATGATATATATTTCTTAATGTATTGATAAAAGAATCGGTGATTACAGAGAGATCCCGAAGTGTAAGGGTAGTATTATCCAACTGACCTTCTTTTTGGCAAAAGTCAATCACCTTTCGGATGAGTTTGCGTAGTTCTTCCTCGTTGGGGGGTAGCTCTGCTCGGGCACGAGCTTCGACGCCATCGGCCAACATGAGCAAAGCGGTTTCTTTAGATTGAGGAATTACTCCAGGGTAACGAAAGAATTCGATATCAACTTTTGATGGATCTTCGCCCGCTACTTTTAAAGCTTGGGTATATTGATAGCGGGTGATCAGTGTACCGTGGTGTTCGAGGATAAAATCCTGAATACGGGCAGGGAGACGGTATTTTTTGGCGAGGGTTATCCCATCGGAAACATGGCGAATAATTGTATAGGCAGATTCCTCAGGTGAGATATCATCATGCGGATTTAATTTTCCCTGTACCTGGTTTTCAATGAAAAAAGATGGATTCAATGATTTTCCGGCATCATGATAGATCGCCCCTGCGCGGGTCAGCAAAGGATCTGCACCGACAACCTCAGCAGCTTGTTCGGCCAAATTAGCCACTTGAAGTGAATGTTGGTACGACCCGGGCATATTCCTTAACATAAATTGGAGTAAAGGATGATCGGGTCGTAAAAGATCCATTAATTGTAAGGCAGTGGTTATTCCAAGTAATTGTGCGAACAGGAATTGGATTAATAAGGTCAGGCTTGCGGATGCCAGCCCACCAAGAAATGAGACCCCAACCAGGGTGGCGATCCCTACCCAATCGGTAATTGCATCGGGAAGGCGATATGCCAGGACTACCGCGGTACCGCTGACACCTATTGCAATTCCCGCCCAAAAATAATTCGCAATTCGGCGGCCTTTTCCCAATACGAGGACACCCACCATACTTGTCATGATGTAATAAAGGGTTAAATCGAGGCTATTTGGTAAGCCATAAGCCGCCAGGATTGATAAAACCAATGGAATAATCAACCCAACTTCCAGCGAATAAATACTCACCAGGGTTAGTGCAAAGGCCGGAATTGGGTATATGTACGGTAGAATCGTCCGGTTAGGGACGATTATTTTCGCACCATAGAGAAAAATAAGAAAAGTTATCACCAAAAGGAGCAGCGCTTTAAAACCTTCGAGCATCGTGACTTTACGCCGAGTAAAATACAGCCCGATGAATACGCCCATCAATCCAACCAGTGCGACCCCAGCCCAGACATCTTCTAATTGGTTATTCGGCTGGATCAGGTTGTAGGAAACCAACGCTTCCATAATGAGGGGGGTAATAATTTGACCGCGAAGGACAATGGTTTCACCCGTGATGTAATACCTCGAAACGATACTGACTGCAGAAGCTGCTTCGTTTTTGGCACTTTCGGTCAATTCCATATTAAACAAACTGTTAGGAACGACGAAGGGGCTCACGATCGACGAGACGATCGCAGCCTGGTCTTCGGGCAAAGAGAAACTGATTAAGGTGGGGATGCTACGGTGAGTTTCCGTGAGCTGCTCTTCGCGAATGGTATTGCGCATAACCTGTTCCAGCACGTAGAGCGATTCTTGTTGGATGGTTTGCCACCGGCTGTCGCTTAGGATTAAGATCGATTCAGCAATCCTGTGGTCGAGGGTTACATCTTGCAAGTGGTCAAGATCGGCCAATTTTTCGTTCGGGGTTGCGAAAGTGTCAAACCTGACTGCGGTGATGTAATTAAGGGTGATCCTTAATTTCTCAATTTGTCTACGGGTAATCGCAGGGTCCGCGGGAAGGTAAATTGGGGTTACATTTTCCCGAGCCTCCTGCTGGGCTTGCTGGGTAAGGACTTCGCTGATGTAGGAATAGTTATGGGGTGCTTGAATATCCCGGGTTGCCACATCGCCCACCTTTAACGGGGCTAGCGAAGGCCGGATTGCGATAGGCAAAACTAATGCCACCCAAGACAGCAGACTGGCAATAACCAGTAATAAAATGCGTAATATGAACCGGTTTTTCTGATTTAGACGCGGTTTTCTAAATAGATTTTTCATTATCCGGATGGTTTTAGGAGACCGTGGACGACCTGGCTAATACGGTCTCCTGTAGCACGCCCTTTTAGTTTAGGCATGATCATTTTCATTACTTTGCCAGTATCCGATGGATTCGCAGCATTCGCTTCAATTATCGCGGCGCGGACAATTTCTTCCAATTCATTATCGTTGATCTGTTCTGGTAGAAATTCATTGAGAATGGTTGTTTCGGCATTGATTTGCTCGAGTAGATCGATACGGCCGGCTAGTTGAGCGCCTTCTAACGATTCTTTTCTGATCTTGACTTCTTTTTGAATAACCGCAAGAATCGCGTCGTTTTCAAGCGGGCGGCCTTTTTCAACCTCGGAGAGTTTGATCCCAGCAAGGATTAAGCGGATGGTTCGTTTACGGGTCTCGTTGCCTGCTTTTAATGATTCTTTTAAAGCCTGATCGATCTTAGTTCGGAGGTCCATCGTGTAATCCTTGCATTCTAAAGGGTTAGTTGGTTATCGTAATCCATGGTTTGATTTTTTCAAACATTACCGGTCCGATCCCAGGAACATTTTGGATATCTTCAATTTTATCAAATAGACCGTTGTTTTGTCGAAAAGCAACGATATCGGCTGCTCTCACCGTCCCAATACCGGGTAATTTTGTAAGCTCGTTTACATCCGCCATGTTGATGTTGATGGGTTGGGATAGACCTCCTGGATCTGTTTGTGAACTTAAGGATTGTTGAAAAGACAGGTCGAATTCGGTGGGGATATGGACTTTTTGACCATCTTGGAGCCGGGCGGCAAGGTTTATGGTCGTCAAAATGGCATCTGGCATCAGCCCGCCAGCCAAATGGATGGCATCGTTCAGACGGCTACCCGGCGGAAGGGATAGGACTCCAGGGTTTGCCACAGCTCCAGAAACATGAATGGTAAGCGCAGGCAGCGTAGATGTTGGGAGTAGTTCGATAGGTTTACCTCCCATTGGAGCGCTTATAAGGAGTATAACCGCCGATGCGAGTAGACCGATGATTACCCCAACAGCCAGTAACGTACTGTTTTTCATGTTGTTTAACCCTCGAACTACCCAATCCCTACGAGCCAAGACCATACCAAGTACTTACCAGTATAATCTTTCCCTTACCGGCGTCAAGTTTTAACAGGCGGCACTCAATCAGCATGCAGCCCATCTGGAACCAACAGAAAGGAATATGCATGTGAAAATACAGACGTTGCGGAGATATTCGCAAATAGTTACCCAAATATCAACGCCCAACCGGTGATTTTCAAAAAAAAGTAAGACACGGGGCAATTGCTTACCCGTATTTTTTTACTTTAGGGGCCTTTAGGGCTAACCCCGGTCGAAATTTAACCGGTTTGAGGCGGCGATTTAAAACACTTAAAAAAATCGGTCTTCCCAACCGATCTTGTGGTTGTAATTACCGGGTGGGGTAATGCAGCGGAAACAGCAACAGGATAGCGGTCCTGCAAGCCGGACCACAAACTTCTCCTGTTGGTAAGCAACCCATCCATACCTAAAAAAAGCAGCAGATTATCCTGGCTGATTGTGTAACTCGCCCTTTTCAGGGCGAGATGGAGATTCTAGTTCTTGCCGATCGACCTTTTTATCTGGGGTTAACTGTTTTTCTTGCTCCAACATGGCTTGGAAAGATGCGATACTGATCTCAAGCATTTCCAAGCTGGGTTCGCGGGTCGTAAGGGATTGAAGAGCTAAATTAGGGCGAACCATCCAGCGGATTAAGCCCGAATCCATATGTTTTGCGGTAAAACGGATATATTCATAAGCTAACATAGCCAAGACAGGGATAAGGGCTATTCGAGAGAGGATCAACCAACCAAACGGTAATGAGCCGATCAATGAAAAAACCAAAATTGAGATAATTACCAGAGAAAGCAGAAACGATGTGCCGCACCGTGGATGCGCTAAAGGGAATTTTTGAACATTTTGTGGGGTTAGTTCTGCTTTGGCTTCGAACGCATTGATTGTTTTATGTTCAGCGCCATGGTAAGCAAAAACCCTTTTTATTTCATCCATTCGTCCGATCACCCAGATATAGAGAATGATCATTCCCAGCCGGACTGCACCTTCGATGAAATGAGTAAAAAATTGTGAAATATCGGTTAAACCCTGAATCCACCTACCGAAGGCGGCCGGCCCGACAAAAAACAATAGGATTGCGATGCCCATGGATGCCGCCATAGTAAGGTACAACATTGGGCCTTCAATTTTTTCATCCTCACCGGTTTGTAAGTTGGCCGACTTAGTCAAAAAACGCATACCTAGCCCGAGTGCATCCCATAATAAGACTAATCCGCGTAAAAAAGGGATTTTGGTTATGCCGCTTCGATAGATTCCACTTAATAAATCGGTTTCAATAACAATTTGTCCGTTTGGGGCGCGCATAGCTGCTGCCACCCCATATTTTCCTCGCATCAATACGCCTTCAATCAAAGCCTGACCGCCATAGGATGGTAACCTTAAAGTTTCGTTGCTCATTCAATGTACCTCATTATCAATAACTGAACATCATTATTTTTACGAACAAGAGCGAAAAAGATACTAATGATTCTCGCCGTAATTGTAAAAGAAATGGATGATAGAATCGATCCCTCTATTCCAGGTTGGGAGATGTAATTTTTCGTTGGGAGCATGGATGTCATCGTCAGGAAGGCCGAATCCCGATAAAATTGACTCCACGCCGAGAATTCGTTGCATATTTGCCACAACCGGGACGCTGCCACCTTCGCGTTTGAAAACCGGCTTTTTACCCCAAACAGATTCAAGCGCTTTAGCGAGTGCGTTGGTCCCTGGATGGTTAATATTTGAAATGGATGCAGGACCATTGTGCATTTTTAAGATTTCCCAACGGACCGTGGCAGGTGTTTTTGCGGCGAGATAAGCTTGCAACTGTTCGGTAACTTCGTTTGGATCTTGATCTGGAACTAATCGCATCGAGACTTTGGCCATAGCCCAGGCAGGTATAATGGTTTTACTGCCTTCTCCAATGAATCCGGAATAAAATCCGTTGACATCCAGGGTTGGCCTGGCTCCAATTTGTTCAATGGGTGTAAAGCCGGCTTCACCAAACAGGGCGGGTACGCCAGTTTGGTTGATGTAATATTGCTCGGTCATAGGCAGTTTGGCAAGGGAATTACGTTCTTCTTCAGAAAGCGGGCGAACCCGGTCATAAAAACCGGGGAGTAAGATGTGACCCTGACTATCATGCATTCCAGCAATCAATTCGCAAAGTACTTGGGCCGGGTTGTGAATAATCCCCCCGAACAATCCAGAGTGCAGATCGTGGGGAGGCCCGTAAATTCGAATTTCGAAGTAGGACATTCCGCGTAAAGCATAAGTAATGGTGGGGATATCGGCTGCGATCATACCGGTATCCGGGTTCAAAACGATATCGCAGGCTAATAGCTGTTGATGCGTTTCAATAAAAGAATTCAAATTAGGGGAGCCGATCTCTTCTTCGCCTTCGATCATAAATTTAATGTTTACCGGTGAGAGTCCATTACTTAAGATAGCTTCAACAGCGAACAAACTTGCGGCCACTTGACCTTTCATGTCCGAAGCGCCGCGACCGAACAGGTAATCATCGTGGATCGTTGGCTCAAAAGGTGGGTGGTTCCACAGCTCCAAGGGATCGGCCGGTTGTACATCGTAATGGCCATAAACCAGAACAGTAGGCGCGGCCGAATTGGTTTTTTTGCACTCGGCGAAAACGACTGGGTGACCATTGGTAGGGAAAATTTGAGCATTCATCCCGATGGCTTCGAGCTTATCGCGCACCCAACTGGAGGCTGACATCATATCCCCCTTATTTTGTGGATTGGTAGATACCGAGGGGATTCGAATAAATTCTTCAAGAGCTTTTAAAAACTGTAATTTTCTATCCGATGCATACTTGAGTGCCTGAGCGCGGCCAGCCATAAACAAAATTCTCCTCTGGGTTGAATTTCTTGATTATATGATATTTCAGGTAAAATAAATAGGTTGGTAGGATGGGGTTTACCTATGGTTTAGTACAAAATATCTATATTTAGCCTTGTGGATCCTACCGATGATCCAATTTCTTTTAAACAAAATCGGAAAAGGGCATATAACTTTTGATTGGATTATGCTAAAATAAATACACGGGTTCGGTGGTCAGTTCAAGCTAAAGCTTGACTGGCGTCGGGCCAGGAGAAGCGCCCGTCGAAAAGTACCGCCTTGCTCCTCCACCGATCCTATGAAAGATACGATTGCTTCTATTTTTCCCTGGTTGAATCCTTCAATCTTCCCCGAAAATCTAACGGGGATCTTATTGTTAACCGAAAGTGTCTACTTTCGGTTATTTTTTTGATTGGCAAATCAAAGGTTTGGAGAGGTTTTGATGATCATTACAAATGGAAAAATAATAACCTGGGAAAAAACTAATCGAATCCTTGAAAATTCCGCTATCCTTATTCGGAATGGAAAAATTGAAAAAATTGAAGAACAGGTTCAACTGATCCAACAATTCCCTAACGAAGAAAAGCTGGATGCTCACGGACAATTTGTGATGCCAGGTAATATCTGTGCCCACACCCATTTTTATGGCGCTTTTGCGCGCGGGATGGGAATCCCTGGGCGCGCACCCCATGATTTTCCAGAAATTCTCGAAAAATTATGGTGGACTTTGGACAAAGCCTTATCGTTGGAAGATGTTCATTATTCTGCCTTAGTGTGCTTGATTGATGCGATCCGGCATGGCACCACGACCCTTATCGACCATCACGCCTCCCCCAACGCAATCCATGGGTCGTTAGAGGAAATTGCGAAAGCGGTAGAAATGGCAGGAGTCAGGGCGTCACTTTGTTACGAGGTTACCGATCGGGATGGACCCGAACGTGCTCAGGCTGGGATCGAGGAAAATCAGCGTTTCATTGAGCATGTAAAAAACTCAAACCGTATGGGGGGGATGTTGGGAGCAACTTTTGGGTTGCATGCCAGCTTGACGCTTTCGGATCAGACCCTTGAAAAATGCAGAAATTCAATCCCTGACGATTTCGGGTTTCATATACATGTTGCTGAACACCCGGTGGATGAATATGACAGCCTCGAAAAAAGTGGAGAACGGGTTGTCGATCGTCTACAAAAACATGGAATCCTGGGACCGAATTCTATTGCAGTCCATGCGGTGCACATCGATACGCGCGAGGTTCAATTGCTGAGCGAAACTGGTACATGGGTAACCCACCAGCCCCGATCTAACATGAATAATGCCGTAGGCCTGTCGCAGCCTGAGGCGATGATGCGGGCAGGCGTAAAACTATGTCTTGGAAATGATGGATTTTCGAATGCCATGTGGGAAGAATGGAAAACCGCATACCTGGCGCATAAATTATGGAATCAGGATCCGAGACGAATGTCTGGCACGGATGTGGTTAAAATGGCGGTTTATCACAATGGTGCATTGGCATCCGAACATTTTGGGGCAGGACCGATCGGGATACTCGCACCTGGGGCGGCAGCAGATTTGATATTCGTTGACTACCATCCGTTTACCCCGATCAATGGTGGAAATTTACCCTGGCACATTATTTTTGGGTTCCATGAAAGTATGGTAACTACGACGATCGTAGCGGGTAGAATACTGATGCGTGATCGCGACCTATTAACGTTGGACATCGAAAAAATTTCTCACCACGCACAACGGATCGCGGGTGATACCTGGAAACGATTCCAGAATTATTTCTAAGTACAACCAATCTTTCCTAGGAGAACATCGAATGGCGTCGAAAACATTGCCGGTTATCGGCATCATAGGCGGAACAGGAAAAGAAGGAAAAGGCCTTGCTTACCGATGGGCGAAATTTGGTTATCCGGTTCTGATAGGTTCCCGTCTACAAGAGAAAGCCGATGCTGCCGCAGAGGAAGTCAATTGGATGTTAGGCGCGGCAGGTGGAGTAAAAAGTGGCCTAAATGTGGATGTAGCTGTCAACGCCCGGGTTGTGGTATTGACGGTTCCGTTTGCTGCTCATGTGGATATGTGCACACTTATAAAACCCTTGGTGCAGGGAAAGATCGTCATCGATGTGACTGTCCCGATTGTTCCACCGAAGGTGTCAACGGTTCAAATGCCACCCGAAGGAAGTGCTACCCAGCAGGCACAATTAATTTTTGGAGAAAATGTGCAGGTTGTGGCAGCTTTTCAAAATATTTCTTACGAGCATCTCATGGGGGACGAAGATGTCGAATGTGACGTTCTCGTTTGTGGTGGGTCGAAAGAGGCACGCGAAGAAGTGATTGGAATGGTCCAGGCCGCAGGTTTGATCGGATGGAATGCCGGACCAGTAGAAAACGCGGTTGTAGTAGAGGGTCTTACTTCTGTATTGATTGGATTGAATAAGCGGTATGGGGTTAATTCTAGCGGGATACGGATCACTGGCATAGCAAGGTAAAATATTCGAGAACCGGTGTGATTGAACCAAAATGAAACAACTCGTCGTGTCTCCAATCCCAAATATTCCACTGATTCAAGCTGGGGATGATTTAGGGCTTATCATCTTGGAGGGGATCCGAAAAGCCAATATCGATTTAATCGATGGTGATATCCTGGTTGTAGCCCAGAAAATTGTTTCGAAAGCTGAAAACCGAATGGTCAATCTGGGGGATGTTACCCCAACACCTGAGGCGCTGGAGATCTCAAAAATAGTGGAGAAGGATGCCCGTTTTGTGGAATTGGTGTTGCGCGAGAGTTCCTCCGTACTTCGTGCTCGTCCAGAGACGCTCATCGTAGAACACCGGAAGGGATTTGTATGCGCAAACGCTGGAATCGATCATTCCAATGTAAATAACCCAACAAGTGGCGACCCGGAACAATGGGTATTATTGCTGCCTGAAAATCCAGACGAATCGGCCGAGAAAATACGTGAGTTTGTGGTCAAACAAACTGACAAGGAAATTGGCATTTTGATCATCGATTCACATGGGCGCGCATGGCGTTTGGGCACGGTTGGGGCAGCCATTGGTTTGGCAGGAATGCCGGGATTGGTGGATTTACGCGGGCACCCCGATTTATTTGGTTACAAACTCAGGGTTACCCAGGTGGCTGCAGCCGACGAGTTGGCTGCAGCGGCTTCCTTAGTGATGGGTCAGGCCGATGAAAGGACGCCGGTTGTACATGTACGAGGATTTCCTTATGCTTTAAGGGCAGGAAAATTTGATGAACTTCGCCGTTCAAAAGAATTCGATTTATTTCGTTAGGGACGAATAAACATGTATGCGGTGATTACCCTTTTGGATAACCACTCGTTAGAGAAAACAGAAGAAATCCAAAGTTTAATTTATGATTTTTGCCCAGCTCCTAAAAAAGGGATGACACTGGCCCCACATATTTCTTGGCAAGGAGCCGAGGAATATGTGCTCGAGGAAGCGCATTCTGAATTAGCCAGGTTGGCGAGTAGGTACGAACCTTTTTTTGTGAGAAGTGGAGGGTTGGGTTTGTTTACAGGCAAAGAGCCCATTCTTTATTTAAACTTATCCAGGTCACCCAGGTTAGCTGAACTGCATCAAGATTTATGGGTAAGTTTGAAGCCATCCGCAAAAATACCCAATCATAAATTCTCGCCGGAAACATGGATCCCACACATCTCTTTGTATTACGCTGATGAAATTACATCCAAAAAATTGGCTTATGGTCTGGAAAAAATGATGGGCAAGAACTTTGAGTTTGAAATTTCAATAAACACAATTTCAATGGCATCCAACACGGATGGATTTAACGACATTGAATCCACATACCCACTTGGAAATTAAGATTGGTTGTTTAGTAAGGATTGATAGGAGATTCGCAAGGATATGAAAGTGGTAGCATTAGCAGGAGGTGTTGGTGGAGCAAAGTTAGTAGCTGGCCTGGCAGGTATATTGCCCTCCGCGGATTTAACCGTGATTGTAAATACCGGTGATGACTTCAGCCATTACGGATTGAAAATTTGCCCTGATTTGGATACCGTGTGCTACACCTTGGCAGGCCTGGCAAATCCAATCCATGGTTGGGGGAGGAACAACGAAACCTTTACCGTCTTGGAGGAATTAGGATCTCTGGGTGGTGAAACCTGGTTTAAAATAGGCGATCGTGATCTTGCAATCCATCTGGAAAGAACACGGCTAACCCTCGAAGGCCAGCCTTTAAGTAAAATTTGCGAGCATTTATGTGAGAAAATAAAAGTCGCTCAACGAATTCTACCCATGACTGATGATCCGGTGCGGACATTGGTCCATACCCGGACCGAAGGTGTCATCAGTTTCCAAAACTATTTTGTAAAATATGCCTGTCAACCGGTTGTGAAAGGTTTTTCATTTGCCGGAATCGAATCCGCGCGCCCGGCGCCTGGTGTCCTTCACTCACTCCATCAGGCAGATATGATCGTAATTTGTCCCTCTAACCCCTGGGTGAGCATAGAACCGATATTATCCGTACAAGGAATTAAGGAGGTGATTTGCAAAAAAAAGGCAGTCGGAGTTTCACCCATTATTGGTGGTAAAGCGCTTAAAGGGCCGGCTGCCAAAATGTTTTCTGAATTGGGGATCGTACCTTCGGCGGTCGCGGTTGCCAAACATTATCAGGATCTTTTATGGGGGTTTATGATTCATGAGAGTGATTTAAGGTTGGAGGGTGAAATATCTGGTTGCGGTATAATACCATTGACCACGAATATCATCATGAATAACGATCCCGAACGCCAGCGTTTGGCTAAAGAACTTTTAGCTTTTTGGGAAGCCCGCAATTCTATCGAGGAGCACATTTAATGGGTCTTTGGGCCATTGTCCCGGTGAAACCCCTCCGTAGGGGAAAATCCCGATTATCGAGTGTTTTATCCGAAGATGAACGCGCCGCATTAAACTTCACGATGCTCGGAAATACCTTAAGAACTTTAGCTGAAGTGCCAGAAGTCGACCAGATCCTGGTCGTCAGCCGCGACCCGGCCGCCCTAGCTCTGGCTCGCGATTATGGTGCACGAACCGTTCAAGAAGATGGGCAACCAGACTTAAATACCGCTTTACAGCGCGCAACTGTAGTTGCGCAAATCTATTCGGTGAATGAAACGCTCATTTTACCGGCTGATTTACCGTTATTGTCACGGAAGGACATTCAAGAATTGATCGGAATGGCCGGCAAACCGCCGGAAATGGTTATTGCGCCGGATCGTAGAAACGATGGAACCAATGCGTTGTACCTCAATCCGGCTGGGATCATTGAATATCGCTATGGGCAAGGATCCTTTCAACTGCATATAGATCAGGCGGAAGTTAAAAAATTGCGTGTAGTGATATGCCGTCTGCCTGCCCTGGGACTTGACCTGGATTTACCTGAAGACCTGGATCTACTTAAGCAAATTGAAGCAATGCAAATTTAAACCTTGACCCAAGCCAAGAATGAACAAGATTCTTAATCCACTTATTTCTACCAGGAGATTACCATGTCCGAAAGAGTAGCCTTATACTTGCAAGATGCCCATGATTTAAGGGATGGGTTGGAGTACGTTCGTTATGCCGAAGAAAAAGGTTTTGAAGCCGTCTGGCAAGCGGAAAGTCGATTGGTTCGTGACGCAATTGTCCCTATGGCGGCATACGCTGCGGTTACTAACCGGATCAAAGTGGGGTCAGGGGTTATTAATAACTGGACAAGAAATATTGGCTTGCTGGCATCCACTTTCTTAACGTTGGACGATTTGTCCCCCGACCGGATTATCTGCGGAATTGGGGCATGGTGGGATCCATTAGCCAAAAATGTTGGCATCGACCGCCGAAAACCCCTGCTGGCAATGCGAGAGACCGTAACGGTGTTGCGCCGGCTACTCAACATGGAAAGGGTGACTTTTCATGGTGAATTTGTTCATGTTGATGGAATTGAGCTGGATGTTGTTCATGGACGAAGAGAACCTCGGAATGTACCCATCATGATTGGAGCTACCGGGGATTTAATGATGGAATTAACGGGTGAAATTTCTGACGGAGCTGTTCTAAATTATTGTGTTCCACCAGAATATAATCATAAAGCCTTGGAACTATTGGAAAAAGGTGCTCGGAAAGCAGGTCGAAAATTTGAGGATATCGACCGGCCGCAATTGGTTGTATGCTCCGTAGACTATGACCGCGAAAAAGCGATTGATACAACCAGGGAATTATTAACTCAATACCTGGCACAGCAACCGCATATTGCCAAAGCTTCGGGGGTTGCTCAAGAGGTTGTGGATAGAATTCAGACCATTTTGGGCTGGCCCGCCACCCACGAGCAGATTCAAAAAGCGAAACACCTGGTCCCCGAGGAACTTATCCACCATATTACAGCATCGGGTACCCCTGATGAAGCCCGCAAGAAAGTTATGGAATACCGCAAAAACGGTTGTACTTGCCCGATTCTTTATCCTGTCGGCGGGGATGTCAAATTACTTGTCGATACCTTCGCCGTAGCTTAACTCTCAGCTTATCCTGGGTAAAATAGGCGCGATAAGTATTTAAAAAGGGTAGAAAAGGACGGAGAGGAAAAAATGATCCAATCCTATAAACGACCGAAAACATTAGAGGAAGCAATCGAATTACTATCTAGGACGGATGTACGATATGTTCCAATGGGCGGCGGGAGTAAAGTAAGCCGGGTGCGTGACGAAAATATCGGGGTGGTCGATTTGCAAAGTTTAGGGTTGGATCGGATAGTATCCCATGGTAACCACCTAAGCATCGGGGCTACAGTCACCCTTGAAACCTTATCGAGCACGGAAGAAATTCCGATGGGCTTAAAAAAAGCAATATATTTAGAAGGAGCCGCAAATCTGCGCAATCAAGCGACCATCGCGGGAGCTTTAATGAGCGCGGAAGGTCGCTCGCCTTTTGCTGCAGGGATGGTTGCCCTGGATACTGAAATGATCTGGCAACCTGGAGATGTAGTTTCGAACCTTGGGGATTGGATGGCAGCTCGAATATCAGCCGGCAAGTTAATTACATCGATGCGGATACCCATTCATGCCTCTTTAGCGCTCGAGAGTGTTGCGCGAACACCTTTAGACCGGCCACTTGTCCTGGTTGCGTTGTCACGATGGCCATCTGGGCGAACGCGGATTGTCTTAGGCGGATGGGGTAACGAACCAAAACTGGCATTTGATGGACCGGATGCAGGCGGAGCGGTGGAGGCTGTCAAGGATGCCTTAAGTCGAGCGGGGGATGCTTGGGCGAGCGTTGAGTATCGCCAGGATACAGCTGCTAAGCTTGTTGCGAGAATTTTAGATCCGGGCAATAGAGCAGGCGGTTGAAGTGGGTAAAAAGGTAAAAGGTGTAAGCTATGAAAATTAATGTAACCCTAAACGGAAGCTTGTTGGAGTTGACGATCCACCCAAAAGATACCTTGTTGGTTGTTTTGAGACGGGAAGGGTATTATGGGGTAAAATATGGCGGCTGCGAGAAAGGTGAATGTGGCGCATGTACCGTCTTGGTGGATGGCAAAACTATAAATTCGTGTACCATCTTGGCGGCACAAGTGGATGGGCATTCGATTGAAACGATTGAAGCAATGGGGGAACATCCAGAGCAAGGGTGGAAAAAAACAGGCGGGCTGCATCCAATTCAGCAAGCGTTGGTAGAAAGTGGTGCGATTCAATGCGGTTACTGCACCCCTGCGTTTGCTCTGGCAGCGAAGGCACTCTTGGCTAAAAAACCCCATCCGAGTGAAAAGGACGTTCGCGAGGCGATTTCAGGAATTCTTTGTCGTTGTACCGGGTATCATAAACCTGTTCAGGCGATTTTACGGGCGGCTGCTGTATTACGAGGGGAGATTTTCACAACCGAGAGCAGTTCAGGTGTAATTCCCTTGCCGACGGATTGGCCTTCCGGTACAGCTTTGGAGGATTCCAGCCTGTTTGGTACTCCCTCAACAGACGTTAAAACCGGAACTACAAAGGTATATATGCCCAAGATAACTTATTTGTCCGGTGCGCAACGAAAAACGACTACTCAAATTGGAAAACCCGAACCAAAAGTGGATGCGGTCAAACTTGTTCAGGGAAAACCAGCCTTTGCAGCCGATATCGAAAAACGGGGAATGTTGGTTGCCAAGGTCCTTTTCAGCCCGTTCGCCCACGCGCGGATCAAAAGCATTGACCTGGAAAAGGCTCGTGCTCTACCCGGTGTTGCTGCTGTATTATGTTATAAAGACATCCCCCGAGTAGTGTACTCTACCGCTGGCCAATCCGACCCGATTCCAGGCCCATTGGATGCTTTTTCTTTGGACCAGAAGGTGCGTTTTGTTGGAGATAGGGTTGCCTTCGTGGCCGCCGAGGATGAAGAAACAGCCAGACAGGCGTTGAAGTTGATCGAAGTGGAGTATGAACCTTTACCGGCGATCATCGACTCACGAGAATCGATGAAAGTAGGTGCTCCTATTATCCATGACGAACCAGAATATGTTAATTTTGGCGAATCAAACGCTGGTAAGAACCTGGTCGCCGAGCTTCGCATCGATATTGGCGATGTAGAAAAAGGATTTAAGGAGGCTGACCGGATCTACGAGGCTGAATACGTGGTCCCAAAAGTACAGCACACCCATATCGAGCCGCATGTAGTGGTGACTTACTGGGATGAAGATGACCGTTTGGTGATTCGGACCAGTACCCAGGTTCCTTTTCACGTTCGGCGGATACTTGCACCGGTTTTAGGGCTGCCCGTCAAGCGAATTCGGGTGATTAAACCCCGCATTGGGGGAGGTTTCGGGGGAAAGCAAGAAATTCTGATCGAAGATGTGGCTGCTCACCTGACCATTGCCACAGGACGTCCGGTGATATTCGAATATACCCGTGAGGAAGAGTTCATTGCCGCCCGATCTCGTCATCCGATGCGGATTCGAATGAAAACCGGGGTCAAGTCAGATGGAACCATCACGGCGAATGAAATGTATGCCTTGTCGGATACCGGCGCTTATGGTTGTCATGGACTTACCGTAACGGGTAATACCGGACATAAAGGCATGGCATTATACGTAGGAGATGGCCCTTACCGCCTATCTCCAAATATCCGTTTCTACGCGGACGTGGTATACACCAATACGCCACCCTCTGGTGCATTCAGAGGTTATGGCGTGCCACAAGGTTTTTGGGCAGTGGAGCGGCATATCGAGCGTATTTGTCGTGATTTAGGTTTGGATCCGATTGATTTTCGGATGAAAAATACCCTGCGGCAAGGCGAACTGCATCCTTTTAGTACAGCCTGGAGCGAAGGGCGCGAGCCTAAACCGGAGATTGTTCAGACAGTCGGTCTGGAAGAATGTGTTCGCCAGGGCATGGCAGCGATAGGCTGGGATGAAAAGTACGCTAATCCTGAATGGCGAAAAGGGACAGGTAAACCCTATTTGCGAAAAGGAATAGGAATAGCGATTATGATGCAAGGAACTGCCATCCCCTACCTGGATATGGGTGGAGCTAGCATCAAGATGAACGATGATGGTTCCTTTAATTTGTTAATAGGAGCCACCGACCTGGGCACCGGCTCGGATACTGTTCTTGCCCAAATGGCTGCGGAAGTGCTGGGTGTGCCAGTTGAAGATATTTTGGTATATTCGTCCGACACCGACTTTACTCCTTTTGATAAAGGGGCTTATGCATCCAGTACGACCTATATTTCTGGTGCAGCGGTAGTTAAAGCATGTGAACAAGCTGCAGAACAAATCAAGCGTCGGGTTGCAAAATTGATCAACCGGAAGGGCACTGGGCCGGTGGTCCAGGCTGATGAAGTCTTCTTGGAGGATCGAAAGGGGTTGGTTGCCGATGGACGTTTCGTCAGTTTGACCCAGGTTGCATTGGATGCATTGCACCACGATGATCAGGAACAAATCATGGGAATCGGGTCTTACTATTCACCGGTTTCACCGCCCCCCTTTGCTGCCCAATTCGCAGAAGTAATGGTTGATGTGCAAACAGGTCAGGTTTTTGTAGAGAGGCTAATTATGGCCGTCGATTCTGGAATTATCGTCAATCCGATAACTGCATCCGGTCAGGTCGAAGGTGGGATGACCCAGGCTCTTGGTTATGCGGTGTGTGAGGAAATGGTGTATGATGACCGGGGCCATGCGCGCGAAAAAGATTTGGTGGATTATCATATATTCCGGGCAGACGAAATGCCCGCACTGGAAACCATTTTTATAGAGACGTTCGAGCCTTCCCATCCGTTTGGAGTAAAAGCTGTTGCCGAAATTCCGATGGATGGAGTTGCCCCGGCTGTAGGTAATGCCGTTTTGGATGCCTGCGGTGTAGATGTGTTCGACAACCCGATAACACCCGAAAAAGTATGGCGTGCTTTGATTAAAAATGGTTGAGATGCATACGAGGATCCTATGGATATTTTTCAAGCTGTCGTAAATTTACAGAAAAAAGGCCAAGCGGGTGCCTTATGTACAATCATCGACACCCAAGGTTCCACCCCACGCCATGAGGGGAGTAAACTTTTGGTATCCGAAGATGGAAGTTTTACCGGAACGGTCGGTGGAGGTGAAATTGAAAATCGGGTCATACAAGAAGCGATTGGATCCATTCAGGACGGAAAAAACCGCCGGTTGAAATATAGTATGGTTGATCCATCCCAAGGTGATCCTGGGGTTTGTGGAGGTACTTTGGAAGTATTTATTGAACCTATCTTGCCAAAACCGATTCTGGTGGTTGTAGGTGGTGGTCATTGTGGAAAAGCAATCGCGCATCTGGCGAAATTTGTTGGGTTTCACGTAGTTGTCAGTGATGACCGGGTTGAATTTTGCACACCCGAAGCTAATCCAGACGCGGATGAGTTTTATCCGGTTAATATGGCTGATCTTCCTGAAAAATTAAACATAACCCCACGTACCTACCTGGTTTTAACTACCCGAGGCAGCCACGTTGATATCGAGGGAATTGAACCGTTACTCAACTCGGAGGCGGCATATATTGGGGTAATTGGATCGAAACGCCGATGGCTTGTGACCCGAAAGGCTTTGTTAGAGCGAGGTGTCGATCAAAAAACGCTTGACAAAGTGTATTCACCGATGGGTCTTGAACTAAACGCAGAAACGCCGGAAGAAATTGCTGTCAGTATCATGGCGGAAATTATTATGCTGCGGAATGGGGGCAGCGGTCAAAAGATGAAAAATTAAATGCGGAGGATTTATGTGGCACAATGTCATTAGCGTTGTAAACCTCGAAGAAGTTTTAGCTATCCTTAATCTAAAACGAGAAAAAGCTAGGATCGTGGCCGGGGCGACTGATTTGATTCTTGAACTTGACCGTGGTGTGCGTAAAGATATCGAAACTCTGGTGGATGTGTCACGGATACCTCGCCTGGACCAAATCCAGCTAGACGAAGATGGCTGGGTACACTTAGGGCCGCTGGTTACCCATAATCATTGTGTGGCATCAAAACTGCTCCAAGAAGCAGCTTTCCCTTTGGTTCAAGCAGCCTGGGAGGTAGGCTCACCTCAAATTCGGAATCGGGGAACCATTGCGGGAAATCTGGTAACCGCGTCTCCAGCCAATGATACGATCACACCCCTGATGGCTTTAGGTGCTAAAGTGGTGCTTAAATCTATACGCGGAGAGCGAACCGTGCCCTTAGAAAAGTTTTATTTGGGCGTACGGCGGGTGGATTTGGAAGCGGATGAAATGATGGTTGATATTGCCTTTCCGGCGATGAAGCCCAGCCAAAAAGGGACATATATTAAATTTGCTCTACGGCGAGCGCAAGCGATTTCGCTGGTCAATGTGGCCGTAGTGCTAACCTTTTTAGAGGGTCGAATTGAACGCGCAGCGATTACTTTAGGGGCAGTTGCACCGACCATCATCCATGCTGGCGAAGCAGAAAATTTCTTGGCAGGAAAACAGCTTAATGACGATACAATCCAACAAGCTTCCAAGCTGAGTGTAAAGGCTGCCCGGCCAATCTCAGATATACGCGGATCGGCCAGTTACCGCCGGCATATGACAGGAGTAGTTACTAAGCGCGCTTTGCGAACAATTCTATCAGGAGAAGTAAGGAAAGGATTTCCACAAAAGCCGGTACTCCTTTGGGGCAGCGAAAAATATCCACCCCATTCGTTGAAAACGTTGGTAGACCATTCGACCCAGACACCCATCGAGACAAAGATCAACGGGGTACATTTTTCCTTTGTCAGCGGTCAGGATAAAACGTTATTACGTTTATTGCGCGAAGAGGCCAATTTGATTGGAACCAAGGAGGGGTGCGCGGAGGGTGAATGCGGCGCTTGTACTGTATTTTTAGATGGTGTGGCCGTGATGAGTTGCATGGTACCTGCTACCCGTGCTCACGGTGCAGAAATCATAACCATTGAGGGGTTGGGGAATGATGAAAGGCTTCATCCGGTTCAAGAGACCTTTATAAAAGATGGGGCGGTGCAATGTGGATATTGCACCCCTGGTTTTCTCATGTCAGCCGCAAAATTATTAGAGGAACGCCCAATGCCTTCACAGGAAGAAATTAAGCATGCGATTACGGGTAACCTGTGTCGGTGTACCGGGTACTATAAGATCATCGAGGCAATTGAACATGCTGCCTTAATTCAACAGGGGAGGTGATTACTATGGGTAAGTATGGTGGTGGAAATTCATTCCAGGCGCAACAACAAAAAGAAATGCGAGAAGCTCAGCAACGTATTCATCCCATTTGGCGTGGGGTGGGCTTGTTGTTGATTGTGATTACCCCAGTTTTAGGTTTTTTTAGTGGACTGGTTTTGTTGGAAGAAAACGCAAAACAGGGGTGGTTCATTATCCCATCTGGGTGGCTTGTACAAGGGGCAGATCCGCTCTTGTTACTCAAAATTGGACTGACGATCGTATTAGGGTTGTTGATCTATTTCTTTCTACAATTTATAAGTATTGTCATCCTCCGGGTATTTGGACCGCCACGCTACGGGCCATACGATGTTCCCCCCGTTGTTTACAAAGGGAAAAAACCCAGACGATAGTTTTATTTTCAGATCCTTGAGGGTTCGAAAGGAGGTCTTCTTTTATGTCCTATATTGGGCAATCTATCCAGCGAATCGATGCTGTCGGAAAAGTAAAAGGGGAAACACTTTATCCAGGGGATATCCATATGCCAGGTCAGGCATATATGAAGATCCTGTTCGCGGAGCGCCCGCATGCAATTATTAAAAAGATAGACATTACTTCTTGCCTGGCGACCCCGGGAGTCTTAGATGTATTTACCGCGGAGGATGTTCCGGTTAATGAATATGGATTGATTATGCCAGACCAGCCTGTCTTGTGTGGCCCAGGGTCGAATAAACCATATGCTGACCGGGTCCGGTTCATAGGTGATCAAGTCGCAGTGGTGGTGGCGGAAACAGAACAAATTGCAGCCAGGGCCTGTAAGGCAATAAAAGTTGAATTCGAAGATTTGCCAGTGTTGGACAACCCTTTATTGGCAATGCAACCAGATAGTTACCTCCTGTTCCCTGAAAAAGATTCTAATGTTTTTTGCCGCTACCGGATCCGTAAGGGGGATGTGGATGCGGCTTTTGAAAAGGCTGATGTTATCGTTGAAGGGCTGTATAAAACCCCCGTTCAAGAACACGCCTACTTACAACCAGAAGCAGGGTTGGGTTACATTGACGAAGAAGGCCGGGTTACCGTGGTGGTAGCGGGACAATGGACGCATGAAGACCGCAAACAAATAGCACATGCTCTGAATTTACCAGAGGAGCAGGTACGGGTTATTTATCCGGCGATCGGCGGCGCTTTTGGCGGACGAGAAGATATGTCGGTCCAGATTGTGTTAGGGCTTGCAGCTTACCGATTAAAACAAAGGGGAATTAACCGCCCAGTAAAGATCATTTGGAGTCGCGAAGAATCGATTATCGGGCATCATAAACGCCATCCTTACATCATCCGGGCGAAATGGGGGGCAACCCAACAAGGCGAAATAACCGCGGCTGAGGTCGAATTGATCGCAGATGGTGGTGCTTATGCCTATACCTCAACCAAGGTCTTAGGCAACGCTACATTGACTTGTACCGGCCCTTATAAAATTCCAAATGTTAAGGTCGACTCGGTAGCGGTTTATACCAACAATTTGCCGAATGGAGCGATGCGCGGATTTGGCGGCCCGCAGGGTGCTTTTGCTGCCGAAATGCAGATCAATAAAATTGCTCAAGCCCTTGGAATGGATCCAATAGAAATTCGTTTTCGAAATTTGCTGGACGAAGGGGATCTATTATCTGTTGGCACACCTCTCCCACCCGGTGTGAGCATTAAAAAAGTTGTCCGCGAATGCGCCATTGCGGCTGGATGGGTTTTTGACGATAAAGAGTGGAAGCGACCCGCAGGTCTCACGATCGAATATCCTGACCTTCCGCAGGTGAGGGGAGGGATCGGTTTTGCATGCTCGTATAAAAACGTTGGCTTTTCGTTTGGTGCACCAGAAAATTGCTGGGCGATCGTCGAATTGCATGGGGACACAGAGATTGAAAAAGCGGTTTTATACCATGGAGGTGCCGAGGTAGGCCAGGGTGCTCACACTGTTTTCGCCCAAATGGCGGCTAATGCTTTGCAACTAAACCTTGACCAGGTTCTAGTGGTTGGTTCCGATACTGCTTCGTCGAACAATTCCGGAAGTGCGTCTGCATCGCGAATGACTTTTATGGCGGGAAATTCTATCCGAGGGGCTGCAGAAATGGCACTCGAAAAATGGAGAAACGAAGAGCGGCCTGCCCGAGCAGTGTACCAATACCGCCCACCTCGGACAACCCCGTTAGACCCGGATACTGGAAAATCGGAGCCAAATTTTGCTTATGGTTATGTCGCTGAAGCGGTCGAAGTCCAGGTAGATCTCGAAACGGGTCAAGTTCATGTGCGGAATGTGGTGTGCGCCAACGATGTGGGCAAAGCAGTTAATCCACAACAAGTTGTCGGCCAGGTTGAAGGGGCGGTTGTTCAGGCTGCTGGTTACGCTATCTTAGAGAACTTCGTTCAAACAGGCGGTCAGGTTTTGACCAAAACGCTATCCACTTATTTAATTCCCACAGTTTTGGATATCCCAGATAAGGTTAATTCATTGGTGCTGGAATATCCAGATCCCATTGGCCCGTGGGGGGCGCGTGGAATGGCAGAAATGCCTTATTTGCCCTTCGCTCCTGCGGTTGGAGCAGGCATCCATGCTGCGACAGGGATCTGGTTTGATGAATTTCCCTATACACCGGAACGAATTCTGTTCGGCATATTTCCGGACGAACCTGGCGCTGGCGAATAGATTGCTACCTGCAAACTTTCAAGCTGGTCTAAGAGTCCTTGTACGCGGTGGGGGGGACCTCGGTAGTGGGGTGGCGATCAGACTGCATCGAGTCGGCGTAAAAATCTTAATCAGCGAACTGGCCCAACCCCTTTTTGTCCGTCGCCTGGTTTCATTCGGTGAAGCTGTTTATAGCGGAAGCATTACGGTCGAAGAAGTTACGGCATATCTGGCAGAAAAACCCGAGAACGCAATAAATATTTTAAACAACGGCGGGGTGGCTGTTTTGGTAGACCCAGAAGCAGAGGTGATAAAATGGTTTCATCCGCAAGTGGTTGTAGATGCCCGTTTGCTTAAACAAAAACCAGAATACAAAATGGATATTGCCCCTTTGGTGATCGGCTTGGGTCCAGGTTTTTTAGCAGGCGAGGACTGCCATGCGGTAATTGAAACAAAACGGGGACCAACCCTGGGACGTGTATATTGGCAAGGGGCGTCAGATCCAGACACGAGAATACCGGAAACGGTTGGGGGGTTCATCCAAGAACGAGTTTTGCGGGCTCCTTGTGATGGACCCATAACAAACCTGGCAAAAATTGGCGATCTGGTCAAGAAAAACCAGACCGTCGCCCGGGTTGGTGATGAAAAAATTATCACCCAATTTGATGGAATATTGCGTGGATTAATCGCAGACAACATCGTGGTTAAATTCAATATGAAAGTGGGTGATTTAGACCCTCGCCTGGATCCACGCCTGTGTACTTGGGTTTCAGACAAATCTTTGGCAATCGGTGGTGCGGTAGTGGAGGCGATATTATCGCGCCCTGAATTGCGAAGGGCTTTGAGTGGTTGCAATTGATGAGGATATTGGAGGCGATCCGTGCTAACCGCGCCTTACGTTTGGCGATCGTAGGAGCCGGCGGCAAGACAAGTACCATGTTTGCATTGGCGCGCCAAATTGAGGCGCCAGTGATTGTGACGGCCAGTGCGCACTTAGCCCTTGAGCAGGCTCAAATGGCTGACCAGCATGTAATCATCAACTCACCGGATGAAATCGATCGTGCGCTTAATGATGGATTACAGGCTGATGTAGTATTGTTTACCGGCCCAACCGATCAGCGTGGACGAACACGGGGCTTGGATGGCTTATCTCTTGAGAAACTGCGCCAATATGCGGATGATATGAATTCTCCACTCCTATTGGAGGCGGATGGCGCACGGTGTTTAGCATTGAAAGCTCCCGCTGCCCATGAACCGCCGATCCCTGGGTGGGTAAACCATGTAATCGTAGTTTCAGGTTTATCCGCACTCGGTAAGCCATTGGACGAAACAACGGTGTTTCGATCAGAAATATTCTCCTCCATCAGTGGGAACCCAATCGGGACAGACATAACGATCAATGGAATCGTCGATTATCTGCTTGCGCCGAATGGGGGTTTAAAAAATATCCCGATACAAGCCCAACGAACCATCTTGCTCAATCAAACCGATCTGACCGATATCGACAAAATTGACTGGGAAGCCCCTATCCAACGGTTGTTGTCCGCTTATAACCGGATATTATTGGGTGTTATGAGTTCTCCCTCTGGTATTTCAGGGTTAGTAATTAGACGGTTTGAGAAAATTGCAGGTATTGTCCTGGCCGCCGGAGAATCGACACGGTTTGGGGCGCCAAAACAACTCCTAATGTGGCGGGGTAAATCCTTCATCCGGCATGTTACCGAAAGGGCGATCGAGGCCGGGCTGAACCCTGTTTTGGTGATCGTGGGAGCGGTGGTCGAGCCGATCCGTCAGGCCCTGGATGGATTGGGTGTCCAAATGATCGAAAATCCTGATTGGGAAAAAGGGCTCAGCGGTTCTGTTCGATCCGGACTTATCAATCATTCTGCGGAGTGGGGTGGTGCGATCTTTTTAATGAGCGATATGCCCCAAGTTACACAAGCTTTAATCAAAGATTTAATTGAAATTCACCAGCGTGAGTTCGTCCAAATTGTGGTTCCAAGAGTAGCCGGCCGAAGGACGAACCCGGTTTTTTTTGACCAAGGTTGTTTTTCCGAACTTATGAAGATCACCGGTGATACGGGCGGGCGAGTGTTGTTTGATCGTTATCCAATTCATTGGTTGGATTGGGATGATCCTAATCTATTATTGGATATTGATACGATTGAAGATTACCAGGAATTAAATCAGCTTCCTCTCAATACAAACCATGAAAGATAAAATTTGCGCAATCGTACTGGCGGCTGGGATGTCCCGGCGGATGGGGACACCCAAAATGGCATTGCCTTGGAAGGGTTCTACTGTATTGGGTACCGTTTTGGACTCTTTGATTTCTGCTGGTATCGAAAAGATCATTGTCGTGGTTGGCAGCGCGCGGGATTTGGTGGAGGAGATTGTCTCGCAGGATCCAGCAAAAATACAAATCGCTTTCAACCCAAACTACGAAAATGGAGAAATGATCGATTCGATAAAAGTTGGGTTAGCGGCAGTCGATAGCGACGTAGAGGCTGTGTTAATCGTCTTAGGTGACCAACCACAAATGGAATCTACGACGGTAACAGGACTGATCGAAGTATTTCAACATCGATGGTCAGAATGTATTGTCCCTAGCTACCAAATGCGCCGAGGGCATCCTTGGTTAATAAAGCGCAGTTTGTGGAAAGAATTACAGGAATGTGGGCCAGGTTATATCATGAGGGATTTTTTAAGAAAATACAACCATATCATCCACTACCTGGTCGTAGATACCCCGACTATCCTACAAGACCTGGATACCCCCGAGGATTATGCAGCAAATGAAGGCCAGGTAGCGCCATAAAAACCGGGGAGGTTTACAACAGGCTACCCAATCGTTCAATTTCACGCGTCATCAGCACCTGGAAAATCCTCCTCGGTGATGGATTTTCCAGGATATTCCAATTCTCCAGCTTCAATTGAAGCAAGCAACCGGCTGGCTTCCAGGAGATTATCGCTGGGTACTAATACTTCGACAATTCCCAAAGGGCCGACCGTTAACCCATAAACAGCGCCTGCGCTCTCCTGGCGGGTAAGGACGGGGATTCCGGCGGCTTCTAGTGATAAACGGTACATATCGGCCTCAAGTTGACCATGGGCAATAAACACCACTCGATAGTCATTAGCCATTTTTGCTCTCCTTTTTCAATTTTGTTTGCAGACGTTTCAATCTACCCTCGAGTTCAATATTTTTCTGTCTACGGATGTATGGCGGCAGCATGGCTTGTTGAAAACAAATAATGGCTTTATTGGTCCAGGCTAAAGCCTCTTCGATGTTTTTACTTTTATGTTCATGAAATTTGGCAATTTCGATACACGCACCGAATTCGCCATATTGAGATGCCTGCGTCCATAATTGGATTGCGGCATTCCAAGCTTGAGATTTTTTTCTAATATTTGCGTAACGATACAAAGTTTGAATAAAAAAATGGCGGGGAAGACCAAGACCAAGGCTAAATTCGTAGAGATGAACAGCATCTTCTAACCGGTTAAGGTTCTCGAATATTTGGGCGATCGCGATCAGATCCAAACCTTCTTTAGGATTATATTCAAGAGGATTTTCCAGTAAATCGGCAAGATGGCGTAACAAAACTGCCATTGAAAGGACATCTTTATTGTTGTGATAAAAAACACCTTTAAGCGGGTAGGCATTTCGGGTTTTCAGATAATCGAAGTAAAGATCGGGTATGAGCCAACCCGGAATTTCTTCCTCGCTTCGGGCGAAGGAAAGGATTTCGGTTTCTAGTGATCCCAATGCCCGGCTGGCCAGACGGTTGCGCCAGATTCGGCGTGAAAGCATCAGTAAATCGATATGGAAAATTTCCTTGAATGGTGAAGATAATCCATTCATTACGTAACGGGTATTGAGCAAAGGAATGTCGAAAGATTTTCCATTAAAAGTCACGACCACTGCAAAGCTGCTCGCGATTTCGATCAGGCTTGCCAGCAGGGCAGGTTCTTCAGAGAGGTCGCGTAAAAACAGTTGGATTATTTTGAAGCCGGATGGGTCCCAATAACCTAACCCTACCATAAACGCGAAAGTACCTGTTCCACCCGATAGCCCCGAGGTTTCCGTATCCAAAAAAAGGAGATTTTCCAAAGAAGTTTGGGTCAACCCCGAATTACCAGCCCATACAAAAAACGTGTTGAGGTTTAGGCTTTTATTGGATAATGAGGTGTTGCCATGTTGGTGATTTATTGGGTAGAGCTGTTCTGAAATAAAAATAGATCCGTATTGCGTGGTTAATTCACGCCCATCCATAACATGATCAATGGGAAGGCTGGTTCCATGTTTAACGGGGGGTGCGACCGACTTTGTTCCTACTTCAACTCCTAATGCGCGTAATTTTTGCAGGAAGGGTTCATCCATTGGTCATCCTAATCTAACCCTATCAATAAGTCTTTAAGGGGGTGCCTCGACAACCCCTTCTCTTGGCCAACAATTTTGGGGCAAGCCCAATGGTTTCAACTGGTTCGATTATACCAGAACAGGTTTTCCATTCAAGAAGGACAGTAATGCCTTGGTTTCCTGTTTGCTTCCGGCCCCCTTTTCACCCGCAACACCAACACAGGATGGGCAACCATCTCGGCAGGGACAATTTTTAACCAAGTCGTATGCTCCTATCAATATCTGATCCAATATAGTATAAATATTTTCGCATAATCCAATACCAGCCGGCACTTTATCGTAGAGCACAATGGCTGGCTCGCCGTTTGCTAGCGGAGATTGGTAATCAGAATGTGATCCGAGGTCGTTTGGATCGCACATGATAAAAAGAGGGGCAAGATGGCCGAATGTGTAACTTAATCCTGAAAGGCCACTGCGCATCCGGACTGCGGCTTCAGCAAGGTTATGGCAACTCGGACATAAGGTAATCAAGTTATCTAAGCGATTCGCCAATTCCGAGGCTTGAAATTGTCGAAAGGGAATTTTATGGTGGATATGGTGCTCTTTGTCGATCTCGGGTTTGCCACAATTCTGACAGGTATAGTTGTCTCGGTGGCGGGCGGCGAGACGTTGTTTCTCCCAATTCCGGCCGTAATTAATCGGAGAACCGCTCCACAGGTTTAGATCCGTCAACGCCTCTACCGTGGATTCTTCAATTGCCAACCAAAAGGCTATGGTGCGCAAGTTGGTCGGCGACATTTGTAATTCCTCGCTACCCAGGTTTTCGTTTGAATACCAGCGGATTTTGCGGAAACCGACTACCCGCGAAGAAACTTGAATTTCTCCAAGGAATTTTTTACCAGAAACCACCGGATCGTTGATAAGGTCTTTGATCTTGGTTATCTCAATTTCTGAAAGCGCATCTGTATAGTAATCCGTATCGATCGGTTTTAATAAGGCAAGTTTTTGCTCCAAATCCAAATGGTCGACAAAATAAGATTGCGCCTGGTGCAAATAAATCGCATGCGAATGAACCATCCAAGGTGCGCTGGCTTCATCCACTTCGCCAACGGTTTTGCGGATGCCATTTTCTTCGGTTTGTAACAGAATTACCGAAGGGGAACTGGTCCGTAGCGATACGGCTTGAGCCGGATATTGCGTATTTACCCAATAATAGCGATTGGCAGTGGTGTGTACTTCTTGGGAAAGTTGCATAACTTGAAGATATTCTACGATCGTATCCCAAGAAAGATTGCCGAATGAATCGCCTGAACGAAGGGGAAGCTCGTAAATTGTGCAACGTAAATGTTGTAAGAGTAGGAGCGGGTTATTGGGGTTTATGAGGGCTTGTTCGGTTGACTGGTCGATCAGGAATTCTGGATGGCGAACCAGGTATTGGTCGAGAGGGTTTGATGAAGCGATCATTACACTTAAAGAAGGCTTTTGTTTTCTACCTGCCCGCCCGGATTGTTGGCGGGTTGAAGCAATTGTTCCGGGGTATCCAATGATAACAACCGCATCCATCGACCCGATATCGATCCCTAACTCGAGGGCATTGGTTGCCACAACTGCCTGGCTGGATCCGTTTTTTAATTCTCGCTCAATGAATCGGCGTTCTTTAGGCAGGTAACCTGAGCGATAGGCGTAGATATGATTTGTCCTTGATGGGTGGCGTTCGTGCAAATACCGGATTCCGAATTCTACTGCCCGGCGAGTTTGGGCGAAAATAAGGGTTTGAATTTGATAATCCAATAGATCCCCAGTTAATTTTATCCCTTCGGAAAGCGCACTACGACGAATCCCTAATTCCTCATTAACCAAAGGAGGATTGTAGAGCAAGAAATGGCGATCGCCGTTCGGGGCACCATTATTATTAACCAGTTCGAAATCTTCTTCTATAAGGGAAATTGCATGATCAAGCGGGTTGGATATGGTTGCCGAGGTCAAGATGAAGTTTGGTTTGGAACCATAGAATGCACAAATCCTTTTAAGACGTCGAAATAAATTCGCAACATGAGATCCAAAGACTCCGCGGTAGAGATGAATTTCATCGACAACCACAAATTGCAAGTTACGAAAAAACGATTCCCAATTCGTATGGTGGGGGAGGATTGCATTATGGAGCATATCGGGATTCGTTAATACCATACGTGCATTTTTTCGGATTGCCGGGCGGGCATGCCCAGGGGTGTCTCCATCATAAACACCAACAAAAGTGCGCTCTGCGTTTTCTGTAAAATTGACTAGCTGGTTGTACTGGTCGTAAGCGAGCGCTTTCGTTGGGAATAATAAAATAGCCGATACCTTTTCGTCTTTTTGAATACGATCCAATATAGGTAATTGATAACACAGTGATTTTCCCGAGGCAGTCCCTGTAGAGATAACCACATTTTTTCTTTCGAGCACAGCCTGGTATGCCTGCGCCTGATGGAGATATAAACTATGAATCCCATTTATTTGGAGGCGTTTTACCAAGGAGGGGGATAAATCAGCGGGGATTGGGATGGTTTGGGCTTGTGTGGCTGGGGTTTTATGCCAGGCGGCGATGTTTGGAGAAATGGTCTCATCCCGCTTCCAAATA
>Ga0207950_100107_pt1 | contig 34385 bp, 35 predicted proteins | sample Subbio11_8B_AprC_FD_184814 | JGI IMG/M metagenome (GOLD analysis project Ga0207950, IMG submission 184814) | Serpentinite rock and fluid subsurface biosphere microbial communities from McLaughlin Reserve, California, USA - CR11_8B_AprC (SPAdes) | ecosystem: Environmental > Terrestrial > Deep... | reverse complement strand
GCCTTGGAGGCGGCATAGGCGCATTGGCCCACCTGCCCGTCCTCGGCGGCGATGGAGGCGGTGTTGATGATGACGCCGCGCTCCTTGTCCGCGCCGACGGGGTCCTGCGCCTGCATGCGCTGGGCGGCGAGGCGCAGCACGTTGAAGGTGCCGAGCAGGTTCACGCGCAGCGTGCGCTCGAACAAGGCGAGGTCGTGCGCGCCGGAGCGCCCGACCACGCGCGCGGCGGGCGCGATGCCCGCGCAGTTCATCGCGATCCGCAGCGGGCCGAGGCCGGCGGCGGTGGCGATGGCGCCGGCGACGTCGGCTTCCTCGGCGACGTCGCCGATCACGGGCACGGCGCCGCAGCGCGCGGCGAGAGCGGCGAGCCCCCCGGCGTTGACGTCCAGCGCGACGACCCGCGCGCCGGCGGCGGCGAGCGCCTCGGCGCTGGCAGCGCCCAGGCCGGAGCCCGCGCCGGTGACGAGGGCGGCGACGCCGGTCAGGTCCATCGCGCGATGCTCCCGCCGCGAGGCGTCGTGACAAACCGGGCAAGGCGCCGCCAGCGCGCAGGGGGCTTCGCATCGCCGCCAGCGGCCAGGGCGCGGTGGGGGGTCAGTCGCATGGCGCGTCGTTCCGCACGAAGGTCCAGTAATGGGGGATGCGGGCTTCGCGCAGGGCCTTGGCCTCGTAGCGGGTGGGGTGCCAGCCGGCGGGGCGCCCGCCCGCCGCATGGGCGGCGCGGGTGAAGAAGGGCTGGGCGGCGAAGCTGTCCTCGACCCATTGCTGGTAGGTCGGGTCGTCGCTGGCGATGCGCCACTCCGCGCCGGGGCGCAGCACGCGCGCCACCAGGGGCAGCATCGCGGGGTGGACGAAGCGGCGCTTGGCGTGGCGCGCCTTGGGCCAGGGGTCGGGGAACATGAGGTAGAGGCGCGCGAGGCTGCCCGCGGGGAGCAGGGCGACGAGGTGGCGCGCATCCTCGGGCCACAGGCGCAGGCGCGCGGGCGGGTCGGTGGTCGCCTCCGCGCCCTCCGGCACCAGGCGGGTGAGGAGGGAGCAGAGGCCGTTCTCGAAGACCTCGGAGGCGATCAGCGCAACGCCGGGATTGGCGGCATGCAGGGCGAGGGCGTGCTCGCCGCCGCCGAAGCCCACTTCGAGCCAGAGATCGGCGGCGCCGAGCGCCGCGCGGGGATGGGCGGCCTCGGCCGCGGTCAGGCGGAAGCGGGGCAGCGCCAGGGTGAGCAGCCTTTCCTGACGCGGGCGCAGCGGGTGTCCGCGCCGGCGGCCATAGAGGCGGTCGGGCACGCCCTCGGGCGTGAGGGCGGTCCCGCGATGCGGGGCGCGATCGGGGAGCGCGCCGCCGCCGCCCGGTGACGAGGCCCGAGGGGCCCCGGGCGCTGCCGGTTGCGCCGGACGGGCGGGCGGTCCCTCGCGGGGGCCCGGCGCGCCCGCGGTCGCGCCGCCGTGTCCGGCGCCGTCCATCACCTGCCGAAGGCCCGCTTCAGTTCCTCCACCAGATCGGTCTTCTCCCAGGTGAAGGTGCCCTTCTCCGCATCCGGCGTGCGGCCGAAATGGCCGTAGGCGCTGGTGGGAACGTAGATGGGGCGGTTGAGGTGGAGGTGCTCGCGGATGCCGCGCGGGGAGAGGTTGACCAGCCCGTCCACCGCCTTGGCGAGCTTCGCCTCGTCCACGTCCTTGCCGGTGCCGTGCAGATCGAAATAGACGGACAGGGGCTTGGAGACGCCGATGGCGTAGGAGACCTGGATGGTGCACTTGTCCGCCAGGCCCGCGGCGACGACGTTCTTCGCGACGTAGCGGGCGGCATAGGCGGCGGAGCGGTCCACCTTGGTGGGATCCTTGCCGGAGAACGCGCCGCCGCCATGCGGGGCCGCTCCGCCGTAGGTGTCCACGATGATCTTGCGCCCGGTCAGGCCGGCATCGCCGTCGGGGCCGCCGATGACGAACTTGCCGGTCGGGTTCACGTAGAACTCGTTGTCGGGGCACATCCACCCCTTGGGCAGGGTGGATTCCACGATGGGGCGGAGCATGCGCTTGATCTCGGCCTGCTCCATGCCATCCACGTGCTGCGTCGAGACGACGACGGAGGTGGCCTGGACCGGCTTGCCATCCACGTAGCGCAGCGTGACCTGGGACTTGGCGTCGGGCAGCAGGCCCTGCACGGCGACGTCGCCGTTGCGGCGCATCTCGCTGATGCGGCGCAGGATGAGGTGCGCGTAGTAGAGCGGCGCGGGCATGAGCTCGGGCGTCTCGCGGCAGGCGTAGCCGAACATGATGCCCTGGTCGCCGGCGCCTTCGTCCTTGTTGCCGGCCGCATCCACGCCCTGCGCGATGTGCGCGGACTGGGCGTGCAGGTGGCAGGCGATGTCGGCGTGCTGCCAGTGGAAGCCGTCCTGCTCGTAGCCGATGTCGTGGATGGCCATGCGCGCGAGGTGCATGAGGTAGTCGGAGGTGACAGCGGCGGGGCCGCGCACCTCTCCGGCCAGCACCACGCGGTTGGTGGTGACGAGAGTCTCGCAGGCCACGCGGGAATAGGGATCGGCCGTGAGGAAGGCGTCGAGCACGGTGTCGGAGATGCGGTCCGCCACCTTGTCGGGATGGCCCTCGGAGACCGATTCGGAGGTGAAGAGATACTCGCCGGTATCGCGCATGGCTTGGTTCGGCCTCTTGTCGCGTGGGTGATGCCGGCGGGACGCCCCGGCAGGCTGGGCCCGGGGAATCCGGGACGGCGGCGTATCGCAAGGGGGGGTGGCGGGGTCAAGGCGGGGCGCCGCATCATTTCAGCAGCCGCTGGCGCGGCCTGCCAGCCGCCTGTGACATGAGGCGCGCCAGCGCGCCGAAGGTGCCGCGCGCCGGGGCGTGGACCGATTCCAGGGCGCGGCGGACGAGGGCGCGGGCGGCTTCGGACAATTTCAGGTCGGGCAGGTGAACCCGGATGCCGGAGGAATCCGGGTTTGCCGCGCGCCGGGTTGGTGGGCGGCGGCGCGCCAGACAAGGCTGGAATGTCGAAGTCCGCGTTCGATCCGACGGTCATCGACCCGGCGCGGTGGGTGTCCGCCGGGTTGAAGCTGTCAGGAGCACGCGGGCGCGCCGAATGGAGAGAAGCTGCGCCGCCACAGGGAATTCCACGACGGCGCCGCGATCTGGACCCGCGTCGAGCGCATCATCGCCCGCGTCGAGGTCAGCACGCGGGGCACCGACACGCGCTTCGTCGTCACCAATCTCGCCGACGGATCGGCGCGCACACCTGCGAGACTCTCCATTGCCGGCGCGGCCAGGCCGAGAACCACATCGAGGCGTGGAAGCGGCACCTCGCCGCCGATCTCACCCCGTGCAGTCCTGCGGCCGCCAGCCAGTTCCGACCGATGCCGCACACCGGCGCCTGTTGGTTGTTGCGGTCGCCGCGCAGCCCGGTGCCGAGGCGCTCGACCCGGCGCGTCGCGCAGTTCGACACGCTGCGGCTGCGTCTGGTGAAGCCGGCCGGGCGCGTCGTCGCGCTGACCCGCATTATTCATGAGAACGGGGCCGGATGGCCCAAACTCTTGATTTACCAGGAGAATGCGCAAGTGGAGGATTTCACGGAGTTTTTTGCAACGAACTCTCCAGTCCAACCCCTGCCTGCCTTTCCGTCGCCTTGCGACGAACCGCCGCATAATCCGGGCTAAGGACAGGCCGCCGCGCAGCCTCACCCTGGACGCCTGGCTGCGCACCCACGCCGCTCGTCAGCATGCCAAGCTGTTCCACGACCGGCCGTTCCTGTGGTGGATCACAGATGGCCGCACCGATGGCTTCATGTCGGTGGTCCACTATCACCGCCTGACGCGCGACGCCCTCTCGCGGCTCGCCTTCCATGTGCTGGGCGATCACCTGGCGCGCCTTGGCGATGACCCGCGCGCGGAAGCCGCCCGAATCCTGCAGAAGAAGCTGGAGCAGATCATCGAGGGCGAGGCGCCGTACGATATCTTCGTCCGCTGGAAGCCCATGCACGAGCAGCCGCTCGGCTGGGACCCCGACCTGGATGACGGCGTTCGCCTCAACATCCGCCCCTTTATAGAAGTCGGCGTGCTCGCCCATGTTCCGAGTGGCGTTCACTACCGCACGGACCGCGGCAAGGACGTGGCCTCCGCCCCCTGGTATAGCGTGTTCAACGGCGAACGCCGCAACGACCATCACACGACGCTTGCTGAGAAGCGCGCTGCCCGTGCCGCGGTCGGGGAACGCGCCGGTCGGGCTGCCGAGTGATGAGCCAGGCTTCGCTCCCTCTACCGCCACCGGCGCGCGCCGTGGAGGTCGCGAAGCTTCTGGAAGATGTAATGAAGAGCGGCGCGCGCCCGTCCGCGCGCGAACTACTGGCCAAGGTGGAAGCAAAGCACGGCCCTCTGGCGCGGTGGGACTTGCTAGATGCCATCCGTGCGGCAGAAGCTCGCTCCGGCGTTGCCGCCCTGATCGGTGCGGACCGCGCCTATCTGCGAGTCATGCAGGACGATGGCAGCCTCGACGCCGCGCTCCGCGGCGAGGGCGCCAAGGAGAATGATGTCGTCTCCACGGTGGATACCCTCTTGCGGCAGAGCGCCGTCTACCGCTCCTCCGCCGAGTTCCGCGAGATGGTCGACTTCATGGGCAAGTTCCGTCGGTACTCGGCCTACAACAACATGCTCGTGCGTATCCAAAACCCGCGCTGTGGGTTCTACGCGACCGAAAAGACCTGGACGGATCGCTTCAAGCGGTGGGTGAAGGAAGACGCCCGCCCCATGCTCATCCTCGCTCCGATGCACCCGGTCATGCTCGTCTATGCCTTGGACGATACAGATGGCCCGCCGCTACCGGCCAAGCTCGCCGACTTTGCGCAGTTCACAGGAGATTTCGACCCCGGGTGGCTGCAGCAACTCATCGCCAACGCGGCCGGACATCGCATCCGCATCGCCTTCCAGCCTCTGTCCTCCACCTATGCCGGTTTCGCCACACAGCATCTGACAAGCGGCGACTGGAAGATGCGGATCGCTGTGCATGAGGGGCTCGACGCCCCGAGCCGCTTCGGCGTCCTGTGCCACGAGCTCGCGCATGTACTGCTCGGTCACCTCGGTAGCGACTATGATGGTTGGTGGCCAGCCCGCTCGAACCTCACCCACCGCACCGTGGAGATCGAGGCCGAGGCGGTCGCGCACATCGTCACCACGCGCTTCGGCTTGGCAGGTCATAGCGCCGGCTACCTCTCCAGCTACACCAAAGATGGCGCGATCCCGGAGACTGTCTCGTTGGACTTCATCGCTAAAGTCGCGGGCCACATCGAGAAGATGGCGACCGAGCCAATGCCCGCCCGCAAACCACGTAAGCCGCCAGCAAGCCGATCGAAGGCGCAAACTGCCGCATGACCACGCCGCTTGATGCCCTGGTCACAGCCCTTCGTGCCGCCGGCGACCACGACCCGCGCGCCGAAGCGCCGCCCGAGGCCCTGCTCTGGTGCGATCCAGCTCGCGACTTCGTGCCGCTGCTACCGGCCCTGCGCCGCGCATTGCCCAATCTACTGACCTTCGGCGACCACGATCCTGCACTCCGTCAGGGCCCCGCGATCTGGCTGCGCACCGCCGCCGGCCGCGCCGTGCCCGGCGTGAACTGGGAGGGCGACGCCCCCGCCATCCTCTACCTCCCCGGCATCGCACGGGAGACGCTGCGCGCCGCCGAGGAGTGCCCAACGCACCTCCAGCTCCTCGCGTGGCTGGTGGTAGGCGGCAGCACCTTTGGTCACCCCAACGGGCGTGACTGGACCCTGCGCGGCTTCCTTTCCGCGAAGACGGCCTATGGCGGTCTCGGGCTCGATGTGGCGCAGGACGAGCCGACGCGCCTCGCCCTGCTCGCCGCTGCACCGAAGCTCTTCGCGATGTCGCTCGCCGAGCTGCGGGACCGCCGGTTGGACGGGCCATGGCTGCACAGCCTGCTGGCGCCAGACCTGGCAGAGGACACGTTGGCCTGGCTCGGCGGACGCTTCGACGCGAGCACGGATCCGGCGCGCTTCGCTGCCTTCTGCGCTCGGGCGAAGACCGAGCTAAAAATCGACCCGGTGAAGGTGAAGCCGGGCGTCGCCGCACAACGGCTGCTCAAGCGCGAGAAGGGCTGGGACGCGATCTGGAGCCGTTTCGCGCAGGGCGGCCCCGGCTTCCACGAGGACGCCGCGGCGCTGCTGATCGCGCAGGAAGCGCCGGACGGGCTCTTCGCCGATCCCACTGTCTACGCTGCTGCGAATGCGCGGGCGGAGGATAGGTTGCGGGCAGCGCTACTGGCTCTCGCCGACAAGCCCGCTGCGACAGCGCGCGACGAGATCTGTGCCCTCGCTAAGGAGCACGCTGTGCGGTGTTCTGGCCCATGGGCTGTGCGCGGGCAGGCACCGCTGGCTTTCGCTGTCGCACACCTCGCCACGCTCGCCACGACGCCGCCCTTGCCAGTTGCGGATGCGGACGGGTTGGCCGCGGCCTACGCAGCGGAGGGCTGGCAGGCGGATTGGGCTGCGCTTGCTGCCTTGGCAGCCACTGCGCCAACCGGCAACGGTGCTGCGCTGCACGCAGCGGAGAACCGGGTTGCCGTCACCGCCGCGCTTCGCGCCATCTATGCGCCCCGACTGCACCGCGATGCCGAGGCGCTTCAAACGATGCTGCGCGATGGCGTGCCACAATCGTCTCTGCCGGCGCCTGCTGACACCATCCTATTCGTCGACGGGCTTCGCATGGACTTGGCGCAACGCCTGGCAGCGATGGTGCGTGAACAGGGCGCCACAGCGGATGTCTCCTGGAGATGGGCGGGCTTCCCCACAGTGACCGCGACCTGCAAGCCGCTCGCGAGCCCAGCTGCCAGCCGCTTCAAGGGCGCCGCGCAGACCAGCGACTTCTACCCGACGGCGGCAGACGGCAAGCTCGCCGAACAGGCTATCTTGATGCGCGAGATGAAGGAACTCGGCTGGCGTGCCGAGGAAGTGCTGGTCGGAAACGAGGCGGGATGGGTTGAGAGAGGCCACTTCGACCGCGATGGGCATGACCAGCAGTCGCGCATGGTCGATCGACTTGAAAGCGAGCTCGCCTCGCTTGCGGGTCACGTGCTGCGGCTGGCGCGATCCGGCCGACGCGTGCGCATCGCAACAGATCACGGGTGGCTACTGCTGCCTGGCGGTCTGCCAGTCGCGAAGCTCGATGCGGGACTAACGGAGACGAAGTGGTCGCGCTGCGCTGTCATCAAGGACGGCGCTGCCACCACGGCGCGCAGGCTCCCGTGGAGTTGGAACCCGGCGGTATCCGTGGCGACGGCGCCGGGCGCCCACGCCTTCCGCGGCGGCCAGGACTATGCCCATGGCGGGATTAGCCCTCAGGAATCCATCGTCCCTGAGATTCTCGTCGCTCCCTTGGCTGGCGCCCGACATGCCGCCATCGTGACGGCAGAGTGGTCGGGGTTGAGGCTGCGAATTCAGGCTGACGGCGGCGACGGGTTGATTGCCGACATCTTGCTCGGCGCCGATGGCGAAGGCGGATCCGTGGTCAAGCAGGCCCTGCCGCTCGATGCCGATGGTAAGACCGCGCTGCTGGTGCCCGACGATCTTCTGGAGGGTAAGCCCGCGCTGCTGGTTCTCCGGGGAGACGGCGGAACGGTCGTTACGAGCCGGGCCGTTGTGATTGGGGGCTCGTGATGGAGTTGGACGCGCTCGACAGACTGGCGGCTGAGGCCTTCAAGGGCCTCATCGTTCGGAAGGACTTGGTTCGCCAGTTTCGGGGCCAGTTTCCGGTGCCCACCTACGTCGTCGAGTTCATGCTGGGCCGCTACTGCGCGACGACCGATGAGCAAGAGATCGCCGAAGGCGTAGAGCTGGTCCGCGGCCAGCTTACATCCCGGACGGTGCGGGCAGGCGAGGATGAACTGCTGAAGTCTCGCGCCCGCGAGACGGGCGCTGTTCGCGTGATTGATATCGTGACCGCTCGGCTTGACGCTAAGTCGGACAGCTACCTCGCCACCCTGCCCAGCCTCCGCCTCACCGACGTGCGGATCGCCGATGAACTGGTCCGCGAGAACGAGCGGATGCTGACTGGTGGGTTCTATGCCGAGGTCGACCTCGGCTACGACGCGACAATCGCGCAGGAGCGCGGCGGCCGGCCGTTCCAGGTGAACGCAGTTCGACCGATTCAGCTTTCGACACGCGGTATCCTCGACCGAATCATCGAGGGCCGCGCCAGGATGACGACGGAGCAGTGGAAGGACCTGTTGCTCCGCAGCGTTGGCCTGGAGCCGAGCAAGCTCAGCCCTCGCGCGAAGGACATCTCAATCCTTCGCATGATCCCGTTCGTAGAGCGGAACTACAACATGGTGGAGCTAGGTCCGCGCGGAACAGGCAAGAGCCACCTGTTCCAGCAGGTCTCGCCCTATGCCCACCTGGTGTCCGGCGGTAAGGCCACTGTGGCCCGAATGTTCGTGAACATGGCGAACGGGCAGCGCGGTCTGGTCTGCCAATACGACGTCGTCTGCTTTGACGAGGTGTCAGGCGTGTCCTTCGACCAGAAGGACGGCGTGAACATCATGAAGGGCTACATGGAGAGTGGCGAGTTCTCCCGAGGGCGAGAGAGCATCCGTGCGGAGGGCAGCATCGTTCTCGTCGGCAACTTCGATGTCGATGTGCAGCATCAGCAGCGGGTGGGCCATCTCTTCGGTCCTCTGCCTCCCGAGATGCGGAACGACACTGCTTTCATGGATCGCATCCACTCCTACCTGCCAGGCTGGGACATCCCGAAGGTCAGCCGCACGCTGTTCACTGATCACTTTGGACTCGTCAGCGATGTGCTGGCGGAGGCGTTCACACGCCTGCGGGATGGCACACGCGCGAACGTCCTGCTCGGGCGCGTGCATTTTGGCGGTGCGCTGTCGGGTCGCGACCAGAACGCGGTGAATAAGACCGTCAGCGGTCTTCTGAAGCTGATGCACCCGGACGCTCGGGCACCCGTGAGCGACGAAGATCTCGAATGGGCCGTTCGGCTGGCGCTGGAGGTGCGCCGGCGTGTGAAGGAGCAGCAGAAGCGGATCGGTTCGGCGGAGTTCCGCAACACGCAATTCAGCTACTCGATCGGCCCCGACGGCGTAGAGCACTTCGTGGCAACGCCCGAACTCCAGAGCGAAGACAGCATCGGCGGCGATCCTCTTCCTGCGGGCCAGGTGTGGGCGCTGAGCCCCGGCGGGCAGGATGAAGCGGCAGGCCTGTACCGCATCGAGGTTACAGAAGGTCCCGGCAGTGGCGTGCGGATTCTGAACCAGTCGCCACCTGCGCCGTTCCGGGAGAGCATCCGTATTGCGGAGCAGAACCTCTACGGCCGCGCCCGCGACCTAGTGGGGGAGCGGAATCCTCGCGAGCATGAGTTCGCTGTTCAGCTTCGGTCATTCGATGCGAGCAAGAGCGGCGCCGACCTTGGCATCGCCGCGCTTGTGGCGCTGTGCTCCGCGTTGCTCGCTCGTCCGTTGAAGGGCGGCCTCGCCATCATTGGTGGATTGAACCTCGGCGGCTCGGTCGAGACCGTTCACAACCCGATCGACGTGGTTGAGCTTGCCATGGAAAAGGGGGCAGCGACCGTACTGATGCCGGTGGCATGCCGGCGCCAGCTTGTCGACCTGTCTGACGAGGCCGCCGCACGGGTGCAGATCGTGTTCTACCTCGATCCCGCTGATGCGCTGCGCAAGGCGCTGCATGATGGTTAGCGGAGGAGGGCAGTCGGAGTGACGGTGCTCACCTCCTACGCCGCGTTTGCGAGGATATCTCATGTCGCTGCTTGACACGATTCCTCTGCCGCAAATCGAGGCGCGCCATCTGGTGATGTTGATCGAGAATGGTGTCGTTGAAGGACAGGACCTCGAGTTCAAGAAGACTTCGTATGGTGGATCCGACGACGATAAGCGCGAATTCCTGAAAGACGTAACGGCGCTTGCAAACACATCCGGTGGTCACATTGTCGTTGGTCTGGTCGCAGACGGCGGAATCGCCAGCTCGCTGAACGCGATGGAGGCAAGCGTCGCCGATTCCGAAAAGCAGCGGCTTGAGAACGTGCTGCTGGACTCTGTTGAGCCGCGGTTGGTGGGTGTGCAGATCCGGGAGGTGCCTGTCGCTGGTGGCATGTTGCTCGTCTTGCGAGTCCCGCGAAGCTGGCACCCACCACACCGAGTGACATTCAAGCGCCTGAACAAATACTTTCTGCGCCATTCGGCGGGCGTATATGAGCCAAGCGTTGACCAACTGCGTGCGGTCTTTCTCGGCGGTGCCGATACGGAAAGGCGACTACTCGAGTTTCGGATCGATCGCATCGCCCGCCTGCAGTCTGGCGAGCGCGGTGTGGCATTGCATGCGCCAGGTCAGATGTTAGTGCAAGCCGTTCCCCTGGGCAGGTCCACGTCGGACTTCGTGATGCCTAGCGTGCAGGAGGCGATGACTGCTTTCGCTCCGCCTGGCGACCCGGGATCAACCTATCGCTTTAACTTCGACGGGCTGCTCATCCATTCGTCAGCATCCCACGGACCCGGCCGCACCACGTCGTACACGCAGATCTTTCGCGACGGTCGGATCGAGATGGCGCGCGGCGGCTACGTCCGCGATATCGACCGCGATGGCTCTGTGAGGCGGTATGTCGTGTCGGGTTCGCTTGTCACACAGTTGGCCTCTGCAGTCCGAAGGTCGGTTGGCGGCCTGAGGAAGTTCGGAATCTCGGATCCGGTCGCCGTCTTGATCTCGTTCCTGCACGCGGAAGGGTCGCGCATACCGCCACAGAGCACATTCGCGGATGCATCAGATGAACTTGATCGGCGCGACCTCCTGTTCGCGCCGCTGATAATCGAAGCGGCCTACGACTCTGATGACCGTGCCCTTGAGCCGGTCCTTGACGCGCTCTGGCAGGCATACGGGAGTGAGTATTGCTACCCGACCCGTGACCGGGAGGGGCAATGGCAGGGCTTGGGGGCCTTCCGCGGCTGAGGAGTTCAGTCTCCTTGTGGGTGGTCAGTTTCGTTGCTCGGTCAAGGCTATCGGGACAGCAAGGGACCGCTGTCGCTGTCGATGCCATTCTTCGGGGAACGGCTTCATCTGCCCCGGCAGCGTCATCCCCTCCGGCTGCCGCCCATCCAGGATTGCCTCGACGATGTCCGGCGCCAGCAGCGTCAGCCGCAGCACGCGCGAGACGTAGGACGCGTTGATCTTCTCGGCCGCGGCGAGCTCATTGATCGTGGCGAAGCGCCCGGACTCCAGCATCCGCCGCCACCGGAACGCTCGCGCCACGGCCTTGATGAGCGTGATGTCCTGCCGGCGCTCCAGCGCCAGCACACCGGGCGTGACCATCGCCTTCCGCCCGCCACGCGGCTTCACCCAAAGCGGGATGACCACCGTGAGGGTCTGCGCCGCGCCGCTCACGCTGCCGCCCTCCCGGCCTCGGGCGCCTGCGCAGCCAGATCCCGCACCAGGCTACCGAGCCCGTCCAGCCGCAGCCGCACCGCGGCGCCCTCCGCCCGGACGTCGACCCTGTCCACCAAAAGCCGGACGATGCGCGCCCGCTCAGCGGGGAAGAGTTCGTCCCACAGCGGCTCGATCCGCTCCAGCGCCAACAGCACCTCCTGCTCCGTCACGTCCGGCGCCGTCGTGCGCGCCGCCCGACATGTGCCGACCACTATCTCGGGCTGGCGCAGCAACGCGCGAACCTGACCGACCACCGCTGCCTCGATCTCGCCCGCCGGCAGCCGCGCGATGGCCGGCCGCTCGGTGGCACCGCCCTTCAGCACGGCTTGGCTGACATAGTAGCGGTACATCTGCCCGCCCCGGCCGCGGCTGTGGCTTGGCGACATGGCGCGCCCCTCGCTGTCGAAGATCAACCCGCGCAGCAGCGGCGCGGTCGTGTTCCGCGTCCGGTTGACCCGCACCCGCGGGCTGACCTGCAGGATCGCGTGCACCGCGTCCCACTGCGCCTGGGTGACGATGGCGTCGTGCTCGCCGGGATAGGCCGTGCCCTTGTGCACCGCCTCGCCCAGATACACGCGGTTGCTGAGGATGCGGTAGACGTCGCTCTTCGTCAGCGGCCGGCCCCGCTTCGTGGTGGCGCCCTCGGCGCGCAGCACCTGCACCAGCCTGGTGCAGGACTCCGTCTCGACGAAGCCCTGGAAGATCCGCTGCACCATCGCGGCCTCGGCGTCGTTCACCAAAAGCTTCCGTTCGCGCACGTCGTAGCCGAGCGGCACGAAGCCGCCCATCCACATCCCCCGCTTGCGAGACGCCGCCACCTTGTCGCGGATCCGCTCGCCGATGACCTCTCGCTCGAACTGGGCAAAGCTGAGCAGGATGTTCAGCGTCAGCCGCCCCATGCTGGTGGTGGTATTGAAGCTCTGCGTGACTGACACGAACGTCACGCTGTTCGCGTCGAACACTTCGACCAGCTTGGTAAAATCCACCAGCGAGCGGGAGAGGCGGTCGATCTTGTAGACCACCACGACATCGACCAACCCCTCCTGGATGTCGGCGACCAGGCGCTTCAGGGCGGGGCGTTCCAGGGTGCCGCCAGAGATGCCGCCATCGTCGTAGCGGTCGCGCACCAAGACCCAGCCCTCGGCCCGCTGCGAGGCGATGAAGGCCTCGCACGCCTCACGCTGAGCGTCGAGGGAGTTGAACTCCATGTCGAGGCCTTCCTCGCTCGACTTCCGGGTGTAGACCGCGCAGCGCAGCTTGCGCACGGTCGCCGGCATCGCGCCGGCGGGCTTCGCATCGCGCTTCATGCCGCGCTCCGGCTCGGGCGCAGCCCGAAGAACACGCGCCCGTTCCAGCGCGTGCCGGTGATGGCGCGCGCGATCGCCGAGAGCGACTGGTAGGGCTGGCCCTCGTACTCGTAGCCGGCGCGCGTGACAGTCACCACGTGCTCGACCCCCTGGTACTCGCGGATGAGCTGGGTGCCGGCGATCGGCTTGTCGTCGCCGCGCATGCGGCGGACCGTGACCTTCCCGCCGTCGAGCTGCTCGCCGAGCGCCTCGAGGCGGGCCAGCGTCTCCGGCTTCAGGCCGCCATAGGCCAGTTCCTGGATCCGATAGGCCAGGCGGCTTTCCAGGAAGCGCCGGTTGTAGGGCGGCGGCTCGGTGCCGAAGAGTTCGCGCCATTGCTGCTTCAGCACTGGCGTGGCGGCGCTCTTCAGGGCGGCGAGCCGGCCGAGCACGTCGGCGGGCGGGATGGCGGGGGCGGTGAACGCCGGCGGGGTGGTGAGCTTGGGCTTCGTGGTGCGCGTCATGCGTCTCTCCGGGTGGTCCGGTTCGCATGCAGGCGCTGGGTGGCTGGGAAGTGTAGCGGCCGCTCTCCGCGGTCCGCGGCGTCGCGCGCGAGATCCTCGGCAGCGCGGCTGCGCAGCCGCAGGAGGCCGCGGGCGAGAAGGTCGCACACCTCGCGGAGGTGGGGCGGGAGATGCTGATTGAGGGGCTGGGCGGCGAGGCGGACCATGCCCCGCTGCTGCCAGATGAGGGACCGCCCGTGCAATGCACTGATTGCAGCGAGCGCGCAGCCCTCACATCCCGACCTGGCGCCCGAGCCAGATAACCCGCCCGATGACGTGGATCGCTTCCGGCTGGATGTCGCTGAAGGTCGGGTAGAATTCCCTGTTGTCCGAGATCACGCTGATCCGTCCGTTGGTCGGATTCACCGCGACGCGCTTCACCTGCAGCCCGCCATCGGTGCGGATCACGTAGATCCCGTCCTTCTGGCCCGGGCGCTGCTGGCCCATGTCGACCAGCACCGAATCGCCCTGGCGCAGCGTCGGCTCCATCGAATCGCCGTCGACCGTCAGCACCACGAGATCGCCGATGTTCCCGCGCGCCGCGCGGCGCAGCCAGTCAACCCGGAATGCAAGGCGATAGGAGGGCGGCGCATCCTCGGCCTCAAGGCCCGGGCCCGCGGAGACCATGTCGTCGTAGACCGGCAGCATGGCGAATCGGTCACCGCCGATCTGGACGATCTCCGGCATCGCGCGCGCCCGTCCCCCGGCCACGGTCGAACCCGCCTCCAGGTAGCCGAGGATCACCGGGATCTCGTGGGCCCGCATCGGCCGCTTGCCCGCCAGCAAACGGCTTATTGTGCTGTTGTCGACGCCCATCGCCGCGGCCAGGCCCTTCTGCGACTTGCCGGGCTGGGCGAGCCCTTCCCGGATCTGCTCGATCGTCAGCATGGCGATTCGGCACGCCGCATCGGTCCGCATGCGGCTCTGGCTGTCGACATCGGCAGGCTCCCACCTCGATTCCCCCCGGCTGTCCATGGGGAAAGCTGTGGATACCGGGGATAGTGTTGCGTAATCTGCAATGCGGGGTGGGTCAACCACATCAAGCGCAAATAGTGCATTGTGGCGCGCGCGGAGGACGATCTACCTATCCCCCATGCCCCCGGCTGATCCCGCCGCCACCGTCCTCGCCCGCTTCGGCGGCGCAGGCCCGCTCGCCCAGTTGCTCCGCCTCGACCGCAGCGCCGTGCATCGCTGGGCGCTGCCCAAGCACCGCGGCGGCAGCGGCGGGCTGATCCCCGCGCGCCACCACCAGCGCCTGCTCGCGCTGGCCGCCGCGCAGGGCATCGCGCTCAGCCCCGCCGATCTGGTCGGCGCGCCCATGGCCACCGGCGATCCGCCCCGCGCCGGGGCCGACGACGGATAGCCCCGCTCCGTCCTTCCCCTTCTCCCCGCCCGACCCGTCCCCGCCCTTCACGGAGCATCGCTGCATGCTGTCCGAACGGTTGCCTGTTCCCGAAATCCAGCTCGCCGCCGCCGTCATCCACCGCGCGCTGGAGGACGCCGCCACCCCCGATGCGCGCCTCGCCCGCCCGCGGATGATCGACACGCCGCAGGGGCCGCGCCGCACCTTCACGCCTGGCCTCAAGCCGCAGGAGCGCGAGGAGGCGGTGCGCTTCCTGCTGGATAGCGGGCCCAACTGGCGCCAGGCGCGGGAAGCCTGGTGCGAGATCGCCGACCTCTGCCCGCTGCGGCTGCGGCGCAGCGCCCTCGCACGCATCCCGCATTCCGCCATGCCGGCGGACCTCCGCCGCGCGCTACGGATCCCGGAGCCGACGCCAGCCCCAGCCATCGCCGATGGCGCCTCCATGGTCCCCGCCACGCCCATGCAGGAGGCCGCGTGATCATGGACATGCGTTCCAACCGTCCGACCCTGGACGCCCTGCGTCACCTGCCGGTGGGCGAGGTGATCGCCCTGCCGGCCGAGCATCTCGCGTTGCTCCAGTCCGATGCCCGCGAGGCGCTGGACGCGGCCAAGCGCACCCTCGACTGGATCGAGGGCGCCATCGCCCTCCGCTACGAGCAGCGCGCGGTTGGCGCCCGCGCCGCGGCGGGCAAGGACACCGGCATCGTCCGCTTCGAGGACAGCACCGTCGAAGTTGCCGTCGAACTGCCCAAGCGGGTGGAATGGGACCAGCGGCGCCTCGCCGCGCTGGTGGAGCAGATCCGCGCCGGCGGCGAGGACCCTGCCGAGTATGTCGAGCTGACCTTCAAGGTCTCGGAGCGCGCCTACGCCGCCTGGCCGGAGCGCATCCGCGGCGCCTTCGAGCCGGCGCGCACGGTGCGGACCGGAAAGCCCAGCTACCGCCTTACCATCCTGAACGACGTCGCCCTGCGCGACAGCCCGCACGGGCCGGGCATCCGCCCTGCCATCGGAGGGCCGCGCTGATGGCACTCCGCATCGTCACCGCCGACGAGCGCCTGTCGCGCGCGGCCAACAAGACCACGATCGCGCTGTTCGGGCCGACCGGCGTCGGCAAGACGACGCAGCTGAAGCGCCTGGCGCCCAGCGAGACGGTCTGCATCGACCTCGAGGCCGGGATGAAGTCCGTCCAGGACTGGCCGGGCGACAGCATCCCCGTCCGCTGCTTCGAGGACATGGTGGTGCTCGCCTCGCTGGTTGGCGGCCCGAACCCCGCCGCGGCGCCGGAGGCGTTCTTCTCGCAGCAGCACTACACGCACTTCGCCGGCCTGCATCCCGAACTGGTCGCGCTGCTCGCCAGCAAGTCCATCGTCTTCCTGGACAGCATCACCGACCTGACGCGGCAGGCGATGGCCTGGGCCAAGAAGCAGCCCGAGGCCTTCTCCGAAAAGACCGGCAAGCCGGATGTCCGCGGCGCCTACGGTTTGATGGCGCGCGAGGTCATCGGGCTGCTGAAGCACCTGCAGCACGCGCCGGGCAAGACCACGATCATGGTCGGCATCCTGGAGAAGCACACCGACGAGTTCGGCAAGGTCACCTGGCAGCCGCAGATGGAGGGAGGCAAAGCCGGCCGCGAGCTCCCCGGCATCGTCGACCAGGTGATCTCCATGTCGCTCTTCGCGCGGGAGGAGGACGGCACGCTGCGCCACGACCCCGAGCGCGGCACCGAGCGGCGCTTCGTGTGCCGCGCCGGCAATCGCTTCGGGCTGCCGGCGAAGGATCGCTCCGGCCGGCTCGACGAGACCGAGCCCGCCGACCTCGCCGCGCTGCTCCGCAAGATCAACGCGCCCGCCGCGCCCATCACCTGAGCCGAGAGGAGACCTCGATGTACGACATGAACGATGCCGAGCTGCCGCGCAGCTCCGACCTGATCCCGGACGGCACCTTCGCGAAGGTGACGATGGTGATCCGCCCCGGCGGTATCGACGGCCAGGGCGAGGTGGATCGCGGGCTGCTGAAGGCCTCTCGCAGCGGCGGCGACACCAAGATGATCGATGCCGAGTTCACGGTGCTGGCCGGCCCGCATGCCAAGCGGAAGTTCTGGCAGAACTTCACCGTCACGGGCGGGAAGGTCGACGAGCACGGCGTCTCCATCGCCTGGAAGATCTCGAAGGGGAACTTCCGCGCCATGATCGACAGCGCCCTCGGCCTCGATCCGCAGGACATGAGCGAGGCAGCCAAGGCCAAGCGCGTGCTGCGCGGGCTTGCCGATCTCTCCGGCATCACCTTCGCCGCCAAGATCAAGGTCGAGGCATCGACCAACGCCGAGTATGGCGACCAGAACAGGCTCGACCGGGTCGTGCTGCCGGGCGAGCCCGAATACGCGCGCATCATGGCGGGCGAGCTGGTACCGCCATCGCCCTCCACGCATCGCGCGCCGCGTCCCGCCTCCGCGCCCTCCGTGGCGGCGCCCGCCTGGGCGAACACGGGCGCGCCCCGGGCCTCGGTGACCGCCGCCCTGGCATGGGCTGCCCCTGCCGCCGCGCCCTCCGCCCAGCCCGCGCCCCCGCCGCCGCAGGCGCCGCTCGCCAACGGTCCGGCCTGGCTGAACGGCTGATGGCGGCATGGCCCGACGACGCTGGAGCCGGCCACGGGAGGTCCGTCCTCCTATCGCGAAGCCGATGCCGCTGCCGGGCTGCAGGCCGGAGGACCAGGTTCGTCGCCTGGTCTGCGCCCTGTGCAGCCGTGAGGCGAAGGGCTTCGGCTACGTGCACGAGATGCGGCTCGGCGAGTTCCCGCACCACCGGTTCTGCAGCATGGCCTGCTGCGACGCCGGTGGCGCGCTCGCGCGGAGATCGAACGGCGTGATCGACAAGACGCAGATGGAGGCGCGCGCGATCAAGGAGGCGCGGCGGCCGCTCGCGGAGGTGCTGGTCGAGCTGCAGCTCATGGCGCCGTTCCACGACCGCAGCGCGGCGGAGATCGATCGCATCATCGAGGCCTGCGTCGACGGCTTCCAGGCCTCGATGCAGCGCCAGGCAGCCGAGCGCGATCCACTCGACGACCCCATTCCCTTCTGAGGTGACGGTGCTGCTCGACCTGAATCACGGCTCCGGTGCTGTCTATGGACGTGGCGACGCACCGCCTAGCGACGCCGCTGCGATCACCGCACGCATCAACATACACATCGATGCTGCCCTTCTCGCGCGCCAGCGGCAGCAGATGCCGCGCGACTATCTCGGTGGCAGCCGCGTTGGCGAGCCTTGCGCCCGCAAGCTGGTCTACGAGATCACCCACGCGCCGAAGGATCGCGACTTCGACGCAGGCATCCTTCGCGTCTTCGACGCGGGGCACCAGTTCGAGGCGCTCTCCATCCGCTGGCTCCGCCAGGCCGGCTTCGACCTGCGCGATCGTGGCGTGGATGGCGGGCAGTTCGGATTCGCAGCCGCCGGTGGAAAGCTTCGTGGCCATGCCGATGGCGTTATCGTCGCCGGGCCAGATGTTGGCATCCGCTGGCCTTCCCTCTGGGAGCACAAGGCGCTCGGCCAGAAGTCCTGGACCGACCTGGTCAAGCGCGGTCTGCGCCTGTCGAAGCCGATCTACTTCGCGCAGGTGCAGCTCTACATGGCCTACCTCGAGCTCGAGGTCGCGCTGCTGACGGCGCTGAACCGCGACACGCTCGCGCTGCACCACGAGGCGGTGCCGTTCGATGGGGCCGAGGCGCAGCGGCTGTCGGACCACGCCGTCGAGATCCTCCGCGCCGCCGAGGCAGGCGAGCTGCCGCCGCGCATCGCCCAGGCCGCCGACTTCTATCTGTGCCGCCTCTGTCCCTACGCCACGCGCTGCTGGGAGACGCCTGGATGAGCGACATCACGCCCTCCGACACGCAGCATCGGGCGATCGCCGCGATCAAGCACTGGTTCCAGAGCGAGGCTGACCGCAAGCAGGTTTTCCGCCTGTTCGGCTATGCCGGCACCGGGAAGTCCACCGTGCTGCGCTTTGCACTGGAGGAGCTCGGCCTCGAGCACCACCGCAGCGGTGGGGACGGTGAGCCCTGCACGCCCGGCGTGGTCACCGCCACCTTCACAGGCAAGGCCGCGCTGGTGCTGCGCCGGAAAGGCACGCCCGCGCGCACCATCCACAGCCTAATCTACTCCGTGATCGAGGCGACCGAGGAGGAGGTCGAGGCCGCCGAGAAGAAGATCGAGGAGGCCGTGGCCCGGGCGCGAGGGCTGACCGGCTTCGAGCGCACCACGGCAGAGGCGACCATCGAGGCCATGCGCCAGGGCGTCGCCGATATGAAGCGCCCGCGCTTCGCGCTGAACGCCAAGAGCGACGCCGCGCACGCGAAGCTGATCGTGCTGGACGAGGTCTCCATGGTCGGCGAGGAGATGGCGCGCGATCTCCTGAGCTTCGGAAAGCCGATCCTCGTGCTCGGAGACCCCGGCCAGCTGCCGCCGATCCAGGGCGAAGGCGCGTTCACCAAGGATGCGCCCGACATCATGCTGACGGAGATCCACCGCCAGGCGGCGGAGAGCGCCATCATCCGCCTCGCCACCATGGCCCGGCAGGGCGAGCCGATCGGCTTCGGTCGCTACGACGACCACGTCTGGAAGATGCGCAAGCTCGACGTCACGCCAGAGCAGGCGCTGCGCGGCGGCCAGGTGATCTGCGGCATGAACGCGACCCGGCTGCAGCTGAACAACGCGATGCGCCGCGCTGCCGGCTTCGGCGCCGGCGGCTGGCTCCCCACCGGCCCGGGCGAGAAGATCATCTGCCTCAAGAACCAGAACGATCTCGGCCTCATCAACGGCATGTTCCTCACCCTCTCCGACATCGTCGACGAGGGCAGCCACTACCTCTCGGCGGTGGTGACGGACGAGGACGGCAACCGCATCGGCGCCCCTCAGGCCGACGGCAGCCGCGGGCGACTGCGCATCTACAAGGGCCACTTCGAGGACCACGTCGCCTTCGACAAGGGTCGCCACGACCGCGACTGGAAGCTCAAGAAGGGGCTGACCGAGGCGACCTTCGGCTGGGCCATCACCGGGCACAAATCGCAGGGCTCGCAATGGGAGAACGTGGTCGTCTGGGATGACGGGCTTGGGCGGACCGAGCTCGACCGGCGCCGCTGGCTCTACACCGTCATCACCCGGGCCGAGCAGGGGCTGGTGATCCTGGCATGACCGCGGCGCCGATTGACCTGAACGACGCGGGCCTGGCGCCGGTCCGGCGCGACTTGGCGGAGGTGCGGCGGCGGCTCGCGGACACCGCGAAGGAGTGGCTGCCGGCGCTGTTCCCGAACGCCCGGCGCGCCCCGGACGGCCGCACGTTGCGCTGCGCGGATCTCTCGGGCCGCGCGCCCCGCGGCGAGGGCTCCTGTGTGATCCACCTGGAGGGGCGCTTCGCCGGGTGGGGGTTCGACCACGCCACCGGCGAGAGTGCCGGGCCGATCGACATGGTCTACCACGCGACCGGCGCCCCCGAGCCCCGGCTCTTCGACGAGGCGGCGAGGCTGGCGCGCATGGACCGTCCCGCGCCGCCCCCGCGCGCCGCCGAGCACCGCCCCGACCACAGCCACGAGGTCGCGCGCATCCTCGCCGCCTGCGTCCCGCTCGCGGGCTCGTCCGCCGAGGCCTATCTCCGCGGCCGCGGCCTCACCCTGCCCGACAGCCCAGACCTCCTCTTCCACCCCGACCTTGCTGACTTCGAGAGCCGGCGCGGCTGGCCCGGGATGGTCGCCATCGTCCGCGACGCCGCGGGCGAGCCCACGGGCGGCATCCACCGGACCTATTTGCTGGACGACGGCTCCGGGAAGGCGCCGCCGGGGAAAAAGATGCTCGGGCCCGTCGCCGGGGGCGCGGTGCGGCTGTCGCCGATGCCCGAGGACAGGCGGATCGGCGTGGCGGAGGGGATCGAGACCGCGCTCGCCGCCATGGCCCTGTTCGCCGTGCCGACGATGGCGGCGCTCTCGGCCGAGGGGCTGCGGCGCTGGCAGTGGCCGGAGGGCACCACCCACGTCACCATCTTCGCTGATGCCGGACACGCCGGCATGCAGGCTGCGGCGACGCTGGCGGACCGGCTGAACGTCGCCGACATCCCCTCGCGCATCGTCGCTCCGCTGCATGGCGACGATTTCAACGACGACCTGCGGCGCGGGGCGACCGCCGCCGACTACGAGCAGGCGGCTGGCGCGGCGCCGAAAGCGCCCGCCACCGCGGCTGCGGCGGCGACGGTGGAAGAGCTGCTCACGGCCGCCTCCGGCCTCACCCGCCCGCCTGACTCCGAGCCGCTCGCCGACCTGCTGGGCCGGCTGGCCCTGGCGCGGCTCGACCCGCTCCCGGAGCGCCAGGTCCTCACCGCGGTGAAGACCGCCACGGGGATCGCCGTCTCCATCCTGGAGAAGCAGCTGGTCGAGCTGCGGCGGCGCGTGAACGCGACCGGCGATGTCCGCCGCGCGCCTGTCCGGCCGCCCTGGGCCTCGCTGCTGCGGATCGACGCCGGCGGTGCGCCGGAGCGCAACGAGGCCAACGTCATCACCGCGCTGTCGCTCGACGCCGCCTTCACGGGCGCGCTCATGTTTGACGAATTCAGTCAGGAGATCATCGTCGCCCGGGCGCTGCCCTGGGATCCGGCAGGCACGGTGCACCCCCGCCCCTGGGGTGAGGCCGACGACGTGCGCTGCGCCGAATGGCTGCAGCGGCACGAGATCAATGTCCCGCCCGTCGTGGTCGGCCGCAGCGTCGTCGCCGTGTCGCGCAACATCCGCATCCATCCGGTACGCGACTACCTCGAGACGCTGGCCTGGGACGGCACGCCGCGTCTCGACACCTGGGCCGTCGCCTATCTCGGCGCCGAGGACACGCCGCTCCACCGGAGCATGGCCGCGCTGTGGATGGTCTCCGCCGTGGCGCGGATCATGCAGCCCGGCTGCAAGGCCGATCACATGCTGATCCTGGAGGGGCCACAGGGCATCCGGAAGTCGACGGCCCTCAAGGTGCTCGCCTCCGAGCCCTGGTTCACCGACGAGCTCGCTGAACTCGGCTCAAAGGATGCAGCGCAGCAGATGCGCGGCATCTGGATCATCGAGATGGCGGAGCTCGACGCCATCGGCCAGGCGGACGTCTCGCGCATCAAGGCGTTCCTGAGCCGTACCACCGACCGGTACCGGCCGCCCTACGAGCGCTACGTCATCACCGTGCCGCGGCAGTGCGTCTTCGCCGGGACGGTGAACCCGGACACCTATCTGCGCGACGAGACGGGGAACCGGCGCTTCTGGCCGCTGCGCTGCGGCGACATCGACCTCGAGGGGCTGCGGCGCGACCGCGACCAGCTCTGGGCCGAGGCCGTCGCGCGCTACCGCGCCGGGGCGCCCTGGTGGATCGAGGACCGCGCACTCGTCGCCGAGGCCAGCGCGGCGCAGGAGGCGCGCTACCAGGGCGATGCTTGGGACGCGCGGATCGAGCGCTGGCTCGTCTCCGAGCGCAAGCCGGTGAATGTCGGCTTCGGACAGTTCGAGGACTGGCAGGAGCGCTTCGTGCCGCGGGCGAAGCCGCTGACCGACGTCTCGATCGGCGAGGTGCTGGAGCAGGCGCTCGGCATCGAGGCGGCGAAGTGGACACGCGCCGACCAGATGCGCGTCGGCGCGTTCTTCCGCGCCAGGAAGTGGGTGAAGTACCGGACGAAGGCCCCGCCGCGGGAATGGCGCTACGTTGCCCCCGGGACGCCGGCGCCATGACGCAGCGGCACTCCCGTCCAACCTCGTCCAACCTCGTCCAACCTCGGCGCCTGAGGTTGGACGGCCGGAGACGCAGGTTTTCTGCGGCATTCCGCGCGCTCGTCCTGTCTCGTCCAACCTGTCCAACCTTCTCCCTTAGAGCCATGCGCGAAGGATGTAGGTCCGCCGGACATGCATTTTCCTATACGGGTTTAGGGGCGAGGTCGGCAGGTTGGACAGGTTGGACGGCGCAAGCCAAGTCCCTGATTAACAGCCAGATTTCCTGTCCAACCTGGCGTGGCGAGGTTGGACCAGGATGGACGGCCAGCCCCCGGCAGCGCCGCAGCCCGATCGCACGCGGGCCGCCCAGCGCGTCGATCAGCCCCTCGATGCCGGGCAGCGACGGCGAGCTCCGCCAAGAACCACGCCGTCGCCGCCCTCACCACAGCCGCCCCCTTCCGGAGACCCCATGGCTCCCCTGACTCTCCCCATGCCCGCCGCCGGCGCAAGCGGCCCGCCTGTCGTGGCGCCGCTGCCGATCGCTGTCGGACGTCCCGCCGTCCTCGCCCTCGACCTCGGCACCACCACCGGCTGGGCGCTGCGCGGCCAGGACGGCGGCATCACTTCCGGCACCATCACCTTCAAGCCGACCCGCTTCGAGGGTGGCGGCATGCGCTACCTGCGCTTCCGCAGCTGGCTCGGCGAGCTGGCCGGGCTCACCGGCGGCCTCGCGCGCATCGCCTTCGAGGAGGTGCGCTCCCACGCCGGCACCGACGCCGCGCATCTGTACGGCGGCTTCCTCGCGCACCTGTCGGCCTGGTGTGAGGAACGCGGCGTCGCCTACGAGGGCGTGCCGGTCGGCACCATCAAGCGCTTCGCCACAGGCCGCGGCAACGCCGACAAGACGGCGATGATCGCGGCCATGCGCGCCCGCGGCTTCGCGCCGGCCGACGACAACGAGGCTGACGCCATCGCCCTGCTGCTCTGGGCGACCGGCCCGCAGGGTGGTCGGGCATGAGGCTGCCCGATGCGCCGCAGCCGCCCCGGTCGTGTCTGGACCTGGCACGCAGCCCGTCCACCGCGGTGGACCTCGACGCCATGCGCGCCGCTGCCTGGCACCGACACGGCGTCGCCGCCCTGGCGGTGGAAGACATCGCCGATCCCTGGCTCCGCCAGGCCGTCATCAACGAAGCCAGCCGGCGCTGGGGGCGCCGTCATGGAGGGGAGCAGCATGGCCGGTAAGCGGAAGGCGAAGCGCACGGTGGCGCAGCGCGAGGACCTGTCGAAGCCATCGAGGTGGCGGCTCCAGCACGGTGACTTCTCAGGGCCGATTCGCGAGGCCGATCCGGAGACCGGCAGCCCGGTAGAGCACCGACGAGCGGTTGATACGGTCGGCCTGATGCTGGCCCACGGAACGATTACTGCCGAGATGCATGATGCAGCCGTCGTCTTTCGGATGAGATTCCGGGCAGCCGCCCTCGACGATCTGCAACCGATGGCCTGGGACCGTGTGCCCGGCGGCGGGGCGCGCGACGGCATGACGGAGCGGCAGGCCGCTGCGCGGGAGCATATCGCCGCGGCGATGGACGCACTCGGCGGGTTCGCCAGCGCGGCAGGGTCCGTGGTTTGGCACGTGGTCGGGCTCGAACACTCTGTTCGGGACTGGGCGCACCGGCAGGGTTGGGGTGGCCGTCCAGTGGGGGCCCCGCAGGCACAAGGCATGCTGGTAGCCGCCTTGGCTGTTCTTTCGGCTCACTATCGGCGTGGTGGTCTGAGGCGCTCGCAGGCGGTCGAGCAGACCCAGGCTGGCCCCGCGCGGCTGGCGACAAGAACTTGACGACTAAACGCCTGGCGTTAAGTCGTGTTGACAGGCTTCGCGAAGGCGGGTAGCTGCTCCTGATGGAGGTTGATTTCGATGATGAGCGTGCGGCGCTGATCGAGACCGATCGAGCTGCCGAGACCCGGCTGCCCGTTGCGGTCATCCAGACCGCGCGGCAGAGGCTGACCATGATGCGTGCAGCCCCGGATGGGCGCGCGCTCCGAAACTGGAAAAGTCTCGGTTTCAATGCGGCAGGCGGGGCCGACCGCCCTGGGCCAGCCGTAAGGATCAACGACCGCTGGAGCATGGGCCTGCGTCTCGACGACTTGGATAGCCCCACGAAGGTCACGGTCACGGGGCTGCAGGAACAACGATGACCGGCGGGGAGCGTTACGAATGACGATTAGGCAGAATGTCGGCGTGGATCCGCCGGGCGTGTACATCAAGATGGAGTTGGAGGCGCGGGGCTGGTCTCAGCGAGATCTCGCCTTCATCCTTGGCCAGACCGAACAGCAGCTCAGCCCCATGCTGTCTGGCAAGCGCGCGATCACCCCGGACATGGCGCGGCTGCTGGGCGATGCCTTTGACATGCCAGCGCAGTTCTTCGCGAACCTCCAGAGCCTCTACGACCTGTCGAATGCGAAGTCACCAGATCCAGCGGTTCGCACACGCGCCACGCTGCAGGCCACCTATCCTGTGCGTGACATGATCCGCCGAGGATGGATCGAGGACGGTGAAGCGTCGCTCCTCCAGCTGCAGATCGAGCGCTTCTTTGAGGTTGCGAACGACGATACGCCGAGCCACGCGGTGGCCTTTGCAGCCAAGAGGACTCACTACGACGAGACCCCCCCACACCAGCTGGCATGGGTGTTTCGCGTCCGCCAGTTGGCGAGACAGATCAAGGTGCCGGCATTCTCTGCCGACAAGCTGCGTGCCGCACTGCCTCGGCTTCGCGCCCTCCTGGTCGAAGCCGAGACGGCTCGGGAGGTACCGGCGATCCTCGCTGAGTGTGGTGTGCGCTTCGTCATCGTGGAGGCGCTCCCCAACGCGAAGATCGACGGCGTCTGCACCTGGCTCGACGACGAAGCACCAGTGATCGGGATGTCCACTCTTTACGACCGGCTGGACAACTTCTGGTTCGTGCTGCGGCACGAGATCGAGCACGTCCTACTTGGCCACGGCAAAGCGACGGCGGTCGGCATGATCGACCACCTTGTCGGCGAGGGCGCCTCCGAGGGGAATGACGTGGCTCAGGAGGAGCGCGTCGCCAACCTGGCTGCTGCCGACTTCTGCGTGCCGCGGCAGAAGATGGACTCCTTCTACGCCCGCAAGAATCCGTACTTCTCCGAGCGGGATGTCGTGGGCTTTGCATCCTTGATGCAGCTGCACCCGGGCATCGTCGTCGGCCAGCTGCAGCGCCGGATGGGGCGGTACGACTACCTGCGGAAGTATCAGGTTCCTGTCCGCCGCCATGTCATCGAGCGGGCAGTCACCGATGGGTGGGGCCAGGCTGTCAAAGCCGATCTGTAGAGCCGAGCTTCAGGAGATACGTTGTGGCGAAGTATTCCGAGCAGATGCAGCGGATTTTTGATCGGTACACCGCCGAGGTGGACCCATCGCCGGTTTCGCTCGATCACGTGGCCGCCTGGGCTATCCAGAATGGCCTATGGAAGCCAGCGCCGCGCGACGTGGTGAAGCTCTGCATGGAAGATCTGGCCGAGAGCTTGCGCCAAGAGAAGCGCACGGACGCGAAGGGGCGGCGCTACCGGGCGAAGCACTCTGTCCGCATCAACGAGAACGGCCTTCAGCTTACGCTTTGGGCCGATATCGACAGCGCTCCGCGCTCGTTCATGGAGAAGTCATTCGCGCAGCGCCGAACCGGCATCGTGAATGACTGCTTCCAGATCAAGCAGGACGTTGATCACTTCAACGACGAGCATAGCGGCGATCAGCCAATCCAGATGATCCTGGATTTCTCGGATGACGTGGCAGAGCTCGAAGCAGCCGCACGCATGTCGAAGGGCGACGACGAGGCTGCGTGAGGCCCATGCCGTCAAGCAGTCGCGAGACCCGCCTGTTACACTTCACCCTGTAGCGGCCCGGAATCCACATCCGGTAGGATATCAATAGTCGCAATAGCTGTGACCGCGCTGCGGCTCCCGAGCCGCAGTCGCCGCCGAGCGACAGTGGCTCGCGAGCCGCAGGGTCCTTCCTGGGCCCGGCGTATGCGGGGGGCGGAAGCGCGCGACATCGCTAGCGCCTGGCCCGAAAAGTGGTTCGCAGTTCGCACCCTTCGTCCCTGATCTCAATCGCTTAGCTGCGAACCATGGCCGCGTTGGTTCGCAGCCGCGGTTCGCATGGTTCGCACCCACCCTGATATCGGATGGCCCGATGACGCTCCCCTGGATGGCAGCGAAGATCCTGCTGCGCCCGGTGGCGGAGCTGCGCGCGCATCCCGGCAACGCGCGCGTGCACAGCGCCGCGCAGATCGAGCAGATCAAGGCCAGCATGCTGGCCTTCGGCTTCACCAACCCGCTGCTGGTGGACGAGGCCGGCGTGCTGATCGCCGGTCACGGCCGGCTCGAGGCCGCGGTGGCGCTCGGCATCGAGAAGGTGCCGACGATCGTGCTGCGGCACCTCTCCGCGGCGCAGAAGGAGGCGCTGCGTCTCGCCGACAACCGTATCGCGGAGAACGCGACCTGGGACCAGGCGCTGCTGCGCGACGCGCTCGCCGCGGTGCAGGCGGCGCCGGACCTCGACCTCGCGACGCTTGGCTTCTCGGCCGCGGAGCTCGACGACATCCTCGCGGCGGCTGGAGATGCCGTGTCCGACGGCGACGCGCCCGAGGCCCTGTCGGCGCCCGCGGTCCACGGGGGCGGGGACGGCGCGGCGGAGACAGAGGCTGCGGCGGAGGATGATCCGGCCGATGCCGAGCTGGATCCGCCGCGCCAGGCCGTCACCCGGCCAGGCGACCTCTGGCTGCTCGGCGAGCACCACCTGCTCTGCGGCGACAGCACCGATGCCGCGTCGGTCGCCCGCGTCATGGGCGCGGATCGGGCCGCACTGGTGTTCACCAGCCCGCCGTACGGAAACCAGCGCGACTATACCACCGGCGGCGTGTCGGATTGGGACGCGCTGATGCAGGGCGTGTTCCAGCATCTCGACCGGGCCGTGCGCGTGGATGCGCAGCTGCTCGTGAACCTTGGACTGATCCACCGCGACAGCGAATGGCAGCCCTACTGGTCCGGCTGGCTCGACTGGATGCGCGCGAGGGGCTGGCGCCGCTTCGGCCTCTACGCCTGGGACCAGGGGCCGGGGCTCCCTGGCGACTGGAATGGCCGCCTCGCACCGGCCTTCGAGCTGGTCTTCCACTTCAACCGCGAGGCGCGGCAGGCGAACAAGATCGTGCCCTGCAAGTGGGCGGGCACGCCGAACAAGGGCAGCGGGCTGCGCGCCGCCGACGGCACCATTTCGGAGTACCAGCACGCTGGCCTGCCGGTGCAGGACTTCCGCATCCCGGACAGTGTGCTGCGCATCACCCGCCACAAGGGCCGCGGCATCGAGACCGAGCACCCGGCCGTGTTCCCCGTCGCGCTGCCCGAGTTCCTGATGCGCGCCTACACGGAGGAAGGGGACTTCGTGTTCGAGCCCTTCTCGGGCAGCGGGACCACCATCCTGGCGGGCCAGCGCACCGGGCGCCGCGTCCGCGCCATCGAACTCGCGCCGGCCTATGTCGACCTGGCGATCGCCCGCTGGCGAATGATGCATCCCGATCTGCCGGTGACGCTGGCGGACAACGGGCGTGACTACGACGCCGTTGCTGCAGCGCGGATGGAGGTCACCGCCAGTGCAGCCTGATCTCGTCGTCTCTGCAGTGCCGGTGGCTGAGCTGGTGCCCTACGCCGAGAACGCGCGCACGCATTCGCCGTCACAGGTGGCGCAGATCGCCGCCTCCATCGCCGAGTTCGGCTTCGTGAACCCGGTCCTGGTCGACGCGGAGGGTGTGCTGATCGCGGGCCACGGTCGCGTCATGGCGGCGAGGCAGCTGGGCCTCACCTCGGTGCCGGTGCTGCGGCTCGGCCATCTCTCTCCCGCGCAGGCCCGGGCGCTCCGCCTGGCGGATAACCAGATCGCGCTGAACTCTGGCTGGGACGAAGCGCTGCTCGCCGCCGAGATCGCCCGCATCCGCGACGAGGCGGTGGTCGATCTGGATTTGCTCGGGTTCTCCGGTATGGAGCTCGACCGGCTGCTCGCCGCCGCCGACGCCGGCCTCGATGACGGCGCCGACGATGCGCCCGAGCCGCCAGCCGTCCCCGTCACCCGTGCCGGCGACCTCTGGCGCTGCGGCGAGCACCGCCTGCTGTGCGGCGACGCCACGAAGCTGGACGATGTGCAGCGCGCCCTCGGCGCCGACCGCCTCGCCGACATGGCCTTCACGGACCCGCCCTACAACGTCGCCTACCAGGGCGGCACGGCGGCCCGCATGACCATCGCCAACGACGCGCTGGGCTCGGGCTTCCTCGACTTCCTCCGCCCTGCGCTGGCCAACCTGCTCTCGGTGACGAAGGGCGCCTGCTACGTCTGCATGTCGTCCTCCGAATGGCCGACGCTGCACCGCGCCTGGCAGGAGGCGGGCGGCAAGTGGTCGAGCACGATCATCTGGGCGAAGAACACCTTCGCGCTCGGTCGCGCCGACTACCACCAGCAGTTCGAGGCGATGCTCTACGGCTGGAAGGCCGGCGCGCAGCACTATTGGTGCGGCGCGCGCGACCAGGGAAACGTCTGGCACTTCGACAAACCGGCGCGGAACGACCTGCATCCGACGATGAAGCCGGTGGCGTTGGTCGAGCGCGCGATCCGCAACAGCAGCAAGCAGCGCGACACGGTGCTGGACCCGTTCGGCGGCTCTGGCACCACGATGATTGCGGCGGAGCGGACCGGGCGGCGCGCGGTGCTCCTCGAGCTCGACCCGGCCTATGCCGACGTGATCGTCCAGCGCTGGCAGGAGGCGACGGGCGAGGCTGCCATCCTGGACGGCGAGGATCGCGCCTTTGCGGACATCGCCGCGGCACGCGGCGCCGCTGCGCCCTGAGCGCGTGGGCGCGGCAGACGTCCGCGTCTTCCTGAAGTCACCGGCGCCACAGGCGTCGGATCATAAGGAAGGCGCGGTAGCCGACCTCGAGGACGGGGAGCACGAGGGCGGATGACGCGATCCGCCCCGCCCAGGCGAGCTTGGGTAGCTGCTGCCAGAGTTCCGCGAAGGCGGCCGCACCAGAAGCCAATGTCCCATCCGCACGACGAACATGCATGCGCGCCAGCGCGGCGTCGCGCGACAGGTCCGGGCCCAGGACCTCGGTGGCTCAGGTCGAGACGTCGACGAAGGCGAGGCGGTCACCTCCTTCTGCCTTCCGATACTGCGCGATCTCGCGCGAGCAGATCGGGCATGCGCCGTCGTAGTAGATCGTGGCGGATGGCTGCGTGCTGGTGCTGTCCATGGCCGAGACATGGCCCGAGACTGGCGCCGTGCCAGGGTTGGTCGGATGATCGGGAAAGCCCAATCTTCGCAATGAGATAACGCTGCATCTCGCTTGGCTCACGCGCGGCACAGCGCGAATGGTCCGTCACACGCAGGGGATGCCCTGCACCACACGACGGAGACCAGCATGACCGACCGCGAAGCCCGCACCGCCCGCAACCAGCAGAAGAGCCTCGAAGCCTTCCTGCAGCAGAAGGCCCGCTTCGACGCGATGGTCGCCGAACTGCAGCAGATGAGCGCGGATCACTTCGGCGCGGATCCCGAGGAGGTCCTCTGGGGCAAGGCCGCGACGCTCGAACATTGGAACAGCCGACTGGCGAGCGTGACGGATTGCTACTTCAAGCGCGGCGAATTCGCCGAGTAGCGCGCGGCACAACCCACCGCGGCCCCGACCGGCAGCACCGGCGGGGCTACTGGCAGTAGGGGCCGATGGTCGGCACCCGACACCGGAGACCACCACGATGACGAAGCTTTCCGACACCCAGCGCGTGATCCTCAGCGCCGCGGCGCAGCACGAGATGGGTCTCGCCCGCGCGCCGAAGACCCTGCCGGCTGCGGCGCGCAACGCGGTGTTCCGCAGCCTGATCAAGAACAACCTGCTCACCGAAATCAACGCCCCGCGGGAGCATGTCGGGCTCGGCTGGCGCCAGGATGAGGACGGGACCTGGATCGTGGCGCGCATCACTGACGACGGGCTGCGCGCCATCGGCATCGACCCGAACGCGGGCGACGCTGGCGAGGAGGACGAGCAGAGCGCCGAGGCCATCGCCCGCCGCAACGCCGAGCGCCGCGCCGCCGCGGAGGCCGGCGCGACGGGCGCGGACACGGCGCCCACGGGCGGGGCGGAGGAGGCGCCGCGGGACGAGGACGCCCCGGCGCCTGAGGCGACCCAGGCCGCGCCCACGCGCGCCCCGCGCGCGAGCCTGCGCGACGCTGCCGCCGCGGTGCTGGCCGCCTGGGACGACGAGGCGAACCGAGAGACGGACATGATCACCGCCCTCGACCGGCCGATGGCGGCCCTCCGCGCGACCCTGGCGGGCAAGCCGCCGCGCCAAGCGCGTGAGCCGGGCGCCCCGCGGAAGCCGCGGGAGGGCACGAAGCAAGAGGCGGTGCTCGCCCTGCTCCGCCGCGAGGAGGGCGCCACCATTGCGCAGATCTGCGAAGCGACCGGCTGGCAGGGTCACACGGTCCGCGGCTTCTTTGCGGGCCTGAAGAAGCGCCAGGGGATCGAGGTGCAGGTGCTGGAGCGGGTCCGCCAGGTCGGCCCGAACAAGGAGGGCGCCCGCGGCTCCTACACGGTCTACCACCTGCCGGCCTGACAACACCGCCGGACGCATCGAGGGCCCGCCACCGGAAGGTAGCGGGCCCTTGCCCGTCATGGACACCACGGGCGGCGGGAGGTCGCCGCCATGCCCGAGCTGACCCCCTCGACCCGCGAGGCCGCCCGCCGCATCGGCATCACCGAGACCGCGCTGCGCAAGGCCGAGCAGACCAACCGCATCGCCCGCGAGCCGGACGGCCAGTGGGACATCGACAAGACCCGACGCCGCCTGGTGGAGACTGCGGATCCCGCCCGCTCGCCGCTGGCCAATGGCGGCGGTGGCGGCGGCGCCGAGGGCACGCCCTACGCCCGACTGAAGGTCGCGCAGCTCGCGCTGAAGGTCGAGGCACAGCGGCTTGCGCTCGACGAGAACAAGCGCCGGCTGCTCGATGTCGCCGAGGCCAACGCCACGATCGACGAGATCGCGGGCGCGATGCGCGACGCGCTGCTGAACTGGCCGGCCCGCGTGTCGGGGCTGATCGCCGCGGAGCTCGGTGTCGATCCGCACCTGCTGCAGACGGTCCTGCAGGGGCACATCACCGACCTGCTCTCGGAGGCGGCCGATCGCTTCGATCCCCCAGGTCTCGGAGATCGGGCCGCGGACGCGTGAGCATGTCCGTCGGCGCGCCGGGGCGATGCTGCGCCCGCCGCCGCAGCTCCGGGTCTCGGAATGGGCCGAGCGCCATCGAATCCTCGGCAGCCGGGCCTCCTCGGAACCCGGGCCGTGGCGGACCAGCCGCACCCCGTACCTGCGCGACGTGATGGACGCGCTGTCCGCAGTGCATCCCGCGCGGCGGGTGGTGTTCATGAAAGGCGCCCAGGTCGGCGCCACCGAGGCCGGCAACAACTGGCTCGGCTACATCCTGCACCACGTGCCGGCCCCGGTGCTGGCGGTGCAGCCGACCGTCGAACTCGCGAAGCGCTTCTCGCGCCAGCGCATCGACCCCTTGCTGGAGGAAACGCCAGCCCTCAAGGAGAGGGTCGCCCCCGCCCGCGCGCGGGACAGCGGGAACACCCTGCTGTCGAAGGAATTCCCGGGCGGCATCCTGGTGCTGACCGGCGCCAACAGCGCCGTCGGGCTGCGCTCGATGACGGCGCGGTTCCTGTTCCTCGACGAGATCGACGCCTATCCCGGCGACGTCGAGGGCGAAGGCGACCCGATCGCGCTGGCCGAGGCGCGGGCTCGCACCTTCGGCTGGCGCCGCAAGGCCTTCCTGGTCTCGACGCCGACCATCGCGGGCCGCAGCCGGATCGAGCGGGAATACGCCGCCTCCGACCAGCGGTGCTACTTCGTGCCGTGCCCGCACTGCGGCGAGATGCAGTGGCTGAAGTTCGAGCGGCTCCGCTGGGAGAAGGGCGACCCGCGCTCGGCCCGCTACCACTGCGAGGCCTGCGATGAGGGGATCGAGGAGCACCACAAGACGGCCATGCTGGCCGGCGGAGAATGGCGGGCCACCGCCACTGCCGAGGACCCGCACACGGTCGGCTTCCACATCTCCTCCCTCTACGCGCCGGTGGGCTGGTACTCGTGGGAGCAGGTCGCGCGGGATTGGGAGGCGGCCCAGGGCAGGCCCGAGGACCTGAAGACCTTTCGGAACACCGTGCTCGGCGAGACCTGGCAGGAGCGGGGCGAGGTGCCGGATTGGGAGCGGCTGGTCGAGCGGCGGGAGGAGTTCCGGATGGGCGTGGTGCCCGCCGGCGCGCTGTGCCTCACTGCCGGTGTCGACGTCCAGGACGATCGCCTCGAGTGCGACGTCTGGGGCTGGGCGGAGGGATACACCTCCTGGCTGGTTGATCACGTCGTGATCCCCGGCAGCCCGCGCGAGCGGGAGCCGTGGGACGCGCTCGCGAAACTGCTGGCCAGGGACTGGCCGCGACAGGGCGGTGGCAGCATCCGCATCGCCCGGCTCTGCGTCGACACCGGCGGGCGCGACACCGCGGCTGTCTACGGTCACCTGCGTCGGCTGCACGACCCGCGCATAGCGCCGACCAAGGGCGTGGACGGCTGGAACCGTGCGCAGCCGGTCCAGGGTCCGACGCCGGTCGATGCGCTCGTCGACGGCCGCAAGCTGCGCCGCGGCCTGAAGCTCTGGACCGTCTCGGTCTCCACCTGGAAGGCCGACCTTTATCGCCGGCTCTGGATCGGCCGCGGCGACGCGGCGGCGTTCCCGCCCGGCTGGGTGCACCTGCCGCAGGGGGTCGAGGCGGAGTGGGTGAAGCAGCTCGTCGCCGAACAGCTGCACACGGTGAAGGACCGGCGCGGCTTCGCGCGGCAGGAATGGGCGAAGCTGCGCGAGAGGAACGAGGCGCTGGACTGCGCAGTGCTGGCGCGCGCGGCGCTCTGGCTGCTCGGCGCCGACCGATACGGCGAGCGCTTTTGGGCGCAGCTGCGCGAGCAGGTCGCCAACGCCCCAGTGCAAACGAGCGAGCTTCCCGCCGGCGGGAATGTCGCTCTGCCACCACCGCAGGTCGCGACTGCCACCCACCGCCCGCGCGGCTGGCTCGCGCCGCGCTCGGGCTGGCTGCGCTAAAGGGAGGACGAGCATGGACCCGACCGTCCTCGCCTGGGCGCTGGCGCAGCCCGCCGGCAGCCGTGCTGCCGCGCTCGCCGCGGCCTACACGGGGGGCACGACGCGTGTGACCTTCGATGGGCGGACCGTGGAGTACCGCAGCCTCGACGAGCTCGGCCGCGCGCTGGCGGTGCTGCGCGGCGCGGAGATGACGGCGGCCCGCCGTCCGTCCGTGACGCTGGCCAGCTTCTCGCGCGAGGGAAGCAGGTAATGGGCCGCCTTCGAGACGCGTGGAATGCGCTACGGGGGTATGCCGCGGCGCAGGACGGGCGTGCCTCTGCCTGGGCGCCCTCCGGCGGCAGCGCGACGGCCGAGGTTGGCATGGCGGCGGCGACAGTCGCGCGCCGCGCCCGCGATGCCGTCCGCAACGATCCCTACGCCAGCCGCATCGTCGACCTCTGGACCGGCAATGCGGTGGGCGCCGGTATCACGACGCGCTGGCCGGATCAGCGCCATGCCGATGCCTGGCGGCGTTGGGCTGAGAGCACCGCGTGCGATGCCGAGGGTCGGCTCGACCTCTATGGCCTCCAGGCCCTGGTCATGCGCGCCGTCGTCGAGAGCGGCGAGTGCTTCGTGCGCTTCCTGATGACTGCTCCCTCGCCGGCGAACCCGATCGGCCTGCGGCTGCAGGTGCTGGAGAGCGATCACCTCGACACCGCCCGGAACGGGATGGTGGACGGCACCGCCAGCATCCAGGGCATCGCCCTCGGCGAAGCCGGCGAGCCGGTCGGCTACTGGCTGCACCGCGTGCATCCCGGCGC
>Ga0207950_100106_pt1 | contig 34573 bp, 37 predicted proteins | sample Subbio11_8B_AprC_FD_184814 | JGI IMG/M metagenome (GOLD analysis project Ga0207950, IMG submission 184814) | Serpentinite rock and fluid subsurface biosphere microbial communities from McLaughlin Reserve, California, USA - CR11_8B_AprC (SPAdes) | ecosystem: Environmental > Terrestrial > Deep... | reverse complement strand
TCAGCTACCGCTTCAACCACCGCTTCGACCTGCGGGGCATGGTCGACACGCTCCTGCGGCATGTCATGCTCACGAACAGGCTTCCCGAAGCCCTCCTGCGGACGGCTGAGCTTCATGCCTAATCAGGCGGTGAGATCGCCACCAACTTCGGTTACCCGCAGGCCACCGCGGCCTCGATGAACCTGCTGTTCGACGGCCTTTCGCCGCGCTACGCTCTCACCGGCGGGGGTGCGGCGGCCGGCTCCACCCTCACCATGAGCATCGATGGCATTCCCAGCTGCGCCATCACCTACCAATCGCCGGCGACGGCCGGCGCAGCCCCGGTGGTCACCCGCCTGATCGCCGGTTGCTGAAAGCCACCCGCCCCACCCGCCCCACCTGTCCCACCTGTCCCACTTGCTCCCCTTGCCCCACCCCGCCCTTTGCCCCTGGAGTTTGCACCCATGAAGTCCCAATCCGGTTTCACCCTGATCGAGCTGGTCGTCGTCATCGTGCTGCTCGGCGTGCTCGCCGCCATCGCCGTGCCGCGTTTCGTCAACCTGCAAGACGATGCCCAGGTCGCGCAGCGCAATGCCACCGCCGCCGCCATCACTTCGGCGATGAACATCAACTACGCGGCCTGCGCGATCAACGGCTTCACCGTCGGCGGCGACTGCGTGGCGATCACGGCCTGCAACGCCGCGAACGTCGGTTCGGTGATGGCGAATTTTGTCGCTGCCAACCACACTATTGGCGGCGGTGGGACTGGTGGTGCGCTCCCCGTCGGGCTTGGCAGCATCGGTACCTGCACCCTGGAGCGGACCGGCGTGCCGGGCACCGTCAACTTCGTCGCGGTCCGCACCGCACCCTGATCGCGTCCGCCCCCGGTTGACGCATCCATCACGGGGGCGGCAGGGCAACCTGCCGCCCCTTTGTGTTGGTCCGGCCCCGCGGTTAGCCACCATGCCCGTTCCTCTCGCTCTGCCGCCGCCCCGCACCCGCCCGGCCCCGGGCCGCTGGCGTGGTTTTACCTTGCTTGAGCTGGTGATCGTGCTGGTGCTGCTGGGCGCGCTGGCCGCCATCGCCCTGCCGCGCATCCTCGAGGGCGGCGGCTTTCGCAGCGCGGCCTTCACCGAGCAGGCGGCGGCGGCCCTGCGCTACGGCCAGCGGCTGGCGGTGGCGAGCGGCTGCGAGATTCAGGTGCAGATCCACACCAGCGGCAGCGGCGGTTTCAGCGTGCGCCGCCGCGCCGGCGGCAGCGACAACGCCTGCGGCCCGGCCGGCCAGCCCTTCACGGTGCCCATCCCCAGCCCGACCGGCGGCGATTTCAGCGCCGAGGCCAGTGGCGGCGTGCAGGTCACGCAGGGTCTCACGGTGGTGTTCGACGCCCAGGGCCTGCCGGCCGGTGGCGGCGGCACCGCCATCGTGTCCGGCCGCAGCATCGTGGTTGACGGGGAGACCGGCTTTGTCCACTGAGCACGCCCGCGGCTTCAGCCTGCTCGAGGTGGTGGTCACCCTCGTGCTGCTCTCGGTGGCGGTGCTGGCGATCATCGGCCTGGTCGCCCAGATCGGCGGCCGCAGCGCCGCGCCGGTGCTGCACACGCAGGCCCTTTACCTGGCCGAGGGCTACCTCGAAGAGGCCCTGCTCAAGCGCTACAGCGATCCCGATGGCATCGACGAAGGCTGCGCGGCGAGCCGCACGCTCTGGGACGACATCGGCGATTTCAACTGCCTGGCCACCCCGGCCGAGCCCACCGACCCGCTTGGCAACTCCCTGCCGGGCCTCTCGCGTTACCGCATCCAGGCCAGCGTCGGGCCGCCGAGCGTGGTGGGTGGCGCCACCACCCGCCGCGTCGAGATCCGCGTCACCCATCTCGACGGCGACATCGACCTGCGTCTGGCCGGGCTGAGGGCCGACTACTGATGGCTCGCCGCGCGCCCAAGGCCAGGCTCAGCCGCGGCCTCAGCCTGATCGAAATGGTCACCGTGATCGTGGTGCTGGCGGTGCTGGGCCTGGTCACCGCGGCCATCCTGCGCCAGCCGATCGAGGCCAGCGCCGACGTGCAGCGCCGCGCCCAACTCGCCGACAACGCCGACCAGGTGATGGCGCGGATGGCCCGCGACCTGCGGCTGGCCCTGCCCAACAGCATCCGCGCCAGCCCCGACGGCCGCGCCATCGAACTGCTGCTGGCGCCCGCGGCCGGGCGTTACCGGGCGGTGGCGGCCAGCGTGGTCGGCGGCCCGGAAACCACCGACACCCTCGATTTCAGCACGGCCGACACCAGCTTCGCCCTGATGGCGCCGCTCACCGAGGCGCCGCAGGCCGGGCAGTGGGCGGTGGTCTTCAACCTCAGCCCCGAGGGCAGCCAGGCCAATGCCTGGGCCGGCGACAACCGCGCCACGGTCGGTGCCGGCAGCACCGTAACGCGGGTGGTGTTGACGCCGGGCTTCCGCTTTCCTTTTGCTTCGCCCTCGCAGCGGGTCTTCTTCGTGAGCCAGGCCGTGCAGTACCGTTGCGGGGCCGATGGCCTGCTGCACCGCCATGCCGGTTACGCCCCCACCGCCACCATGCAGGTGCCGCCGCCGGGCAGCGCCAGCGTGATGGCCGAGGGCGTGAACCTCTGCGTGTTCAGCACCCTCGCCGGCGATGCCAGCCGCCAGGGTCTGGCCACCCTGCAACTCGGCCTGAGCCGCGAGGGCGAGACCCTGAGCCTGCTACGTTCCGTCCACCTGCCCAACCAGCCATGAGAACGTTTTCCCCGCAGCGCGGTTTCAGCCTGATCGCCGCCATCTTCGTGGTGGCCCTGGCCCTGCTCGTGGTGCTGGCGGCGGTGCTCACGCTGAACGCCCGCAGCCGCAGCACGGTGCAGGCCTTGGACGCCAGCCGGGCGCTGGCGGCGGCCCACTCGGGGCTGGAGGTGGCGATCGCCCGCAGCCTGGGCGGCGGCTGCGCGGCGGTGCCGGCCACGCTCAGCCTCGAGGGTTTCGAGCTCAGTCTCGCCTGCACGGCCTTCGCCGCCGACGAGGCGCCCGTCAGTTACAGCATCTTCCGTCTGCAAGTGAACGCCCGCCGTGGCCGTTTCAGCGACGGCACTTTCGTTTCGCGCACGGTACGCACCACGGTGACGCAATGAAGGCGGTTTTTTCCACGATCGCCCTGCGCCCGCTGCTGATCGTGCTGCTCGGCCTGCTGGCCGGGCTCGCCCTGCCGGCATCGGCGCAGGTGGACACCTGGCGCGATGATTTCAGCACCGCGGCCTGGGACGAAGACACCGGCACCCAGGGCTTCAGCGGGCCTTGGACGGCCAATTTCCCTTTTACGAACACCACGCGCATCAACCGGACGGTGATCCCCGGCGAACTGCGGCTTCAGAATACCGCCACGCTCACCCGAAGCCTGGACCTGTCGGCCTACGAGAGCGCCACGATCGCTTTCCGGGTCAGGGAACTGGGCACGCTCGAGAATGCCGACCGACTGGTGATCGAGGTCGCCGGCGTGCCTGGCGGCCCTTTCACGGCCATTCGCACCTTTATCGACGACCAGGTGGCTGCGGGCGTCAGTGAAACCCTGGCCATCCCTGCGGCCCTGTTGACGGCCACCACGACCGTCCGCCTGCGTGTTCTGAGCACCACGGGCTCTGAGTTCTGGGTCGTGGATTTTGTCGAAATCCGGGCGTCGATGAGGCCGGGCTGTTTCGTCGACAACTTCGGCGGCGCGAGCCTGAACTCGGCCAATTGGCTGGTCAGCAGTGTCAGTGGCGGTTTCGGCGCGCCGCGGACCGTCGGCAGACGCCTGCGCCTGACCGACAGAAGCAACGACGTCTCCACGGCGGCCTCCCTGCTGCGCACCTTTCCGGGGGCCAACAACCGGGTGACGATGGAGTTCGATCTGTTCGCCTACGACGGGACCGGTGCCGATGGCATCGCCGTGACCTTTTCGAACGCCCAGATCGCCCCGGTCCCGGGCGGTTTCGGGGGTTCGCTGGGCTACGCTCAGCGCGACGGCATAAGCGGTTTCGCCGGCGGCTGGCTGGGGGTCGGGCTCGATGCTTTCGGCAATTTCTCGAACCCGATCGAGGGCCGGGTGGGGGGCACGGGGTTTGTGTCGGATGCGGTGGCCTTGCGTGGCTCGGGCAGCGGCACCAGCGGTTACCCCTTTCTGATCGGCACCGGCAGTCTCAGCCCCGGCATCGACATTGCCGGCGCCACGCCGGGGCCGGGCCATCGCTACCGCATCACCGTCGACAACCGGGTCGGGGGCCTCGATGCCCAGTTGCGCGTCGAGCGCAACACCGGCGCCGGCTTCGTCATCCTGCTTGAGCTCCCGAACATTTTCGTGACCAATCCCCAGCAGGCCCCGGTGCCGGCCAATTACCTGTTCTCCCTGACCGGATCGACCGGCGCCCAGACCAACATCCACGAGATCGACAACCTGCGGATCTGCGCCGAGGCGGTGAACCCGGTCTTGCCGGTCGACCATTACCGCTTTTTGCACGACGGCCAGGGCCTGACCTGCGGCCCGGAGAACATCACCATCCTCGCCTGCCAGGACGTCAACTGCACCCAGCAGATCACCGGCCCCTTGCAGGTGACGCTCTCGCCCGCGGGCTGGGAGGGCGGCACCACACAGACCATCACCAGCGGCCAGGCCTTGCCGTTCCGACGCACCACGCCCGGCAGCGCCACCCTCGCCATCACCGCCAGCAACCCGCCCTTCGCGTCCACTCCGATCAACCGGTGTTTCGTCGGCGGCGTCGAGCAGGCCAACTGCAACCTGCCGTTCGCCGATTCCGGTTTTATTTTCGATGTGCCGCATCACGATGCCGATGCGCCGCAGAGCGTGCTGATCTCGGCGGTGCGCCGCGATATCGTCACCCAGGCCTGTGTGCCGGGTTTTGCCAACGTCAGCCGCAGCCTCACTTTCGGATCGTCCTGGTTGAACCCCAACACCGGCAGCGCTGCGGTGCGGGTCAACGACACCCCCGTGGCCACCGCTGGTGTGCCGAGCACCGCCGTGCTCCTGGCGTTTGATGCCAACGGCCGCGCCCCGCTGACGGTGCAGTACGCCGATGCCGGCAACCTGCGCCTGTTCGCCCGTTACACCGGTTCGGCCGCCACCAACGATACCGGCCTGGTGATGGACGGCCAGGACGATTTCGTGGCACGCCCGATCCTGCATCTCGAAATCACCAACCCGGTCAATCCGGCCGCCGCCGATGCCACCGGCGGCGTGTTCACCGTGGCCGGCCAGAACTTCGCCACCCGGGTGACGGCGCGCAACGTCAACGCTGCGGTCACCCCGAATTTCGGCCGCGAGAGCCCGGTCGAGGCGGTCCAGTTGCGATCGACCCTGGTGGCCCCGGTCGGCGGCAACCACCCGGCCCCGGTGGGAAGCCTGGGTGCCGCCGTCAACGGCGTGCTGAGCGGCAACTGGCGCTGGGACGAGGTGGGCATCATCGGCCTGGCGGCGCATCTGGTCGACAACGACTTCCTCGGCGCGGGCGATCTCAGCCGGCCGGAGGCGGCGGTGCTGCCGCGGGTGGGGCGGTTCGTGCCGCAGCGCTTGGCGGTCTCGGCCAATGCGCCCAGTTTCGCCGCGAGCTGCGCGGCCGGTGGCTTCGGTTACGTCGGCCAGGAGTTCGGTTTCGCGGTGGCTCCGCAGTTCACCGTCACCGCACTAACCGCGCAAGGCGGGGTCGCCGGCAATTACGTGAACGTCGGTACGGCCCCGGCGGCCCGCTTCTGGCGGCTCACCGGCAACCTGCCCGGGCGCAGCTACAGCAACACCGCCACGACCGCCGCCCTGCTGTCGCGCAGCACGGTGGGTTCGGCCTTCGCGCCGACGGCTGTCGATGCGCCCCCCTTCGACGGCAGCGCTGTCCTGCAGGCCTCGGACCCGCTGGCACTCGACCGGCTGAGCTACGCCCGCCCCAGCACGCCCGAGGCGCCGTTCCTTCCGCAGGTGACGATGACCCTGCCGGCGGCCGATCTGACCGATGCCGATGGCCGCTGCCATGACCCCGATGGCAATGGCAGCTGCGATGCTTTTGTGGTGACGGGCATTACCGGGCCTGCCCAGCGCTGGGGCCGCATCGCCATGGGCAATGCCTTCGGGCCGGACCTGATCGACCTGCAGGTGCCGATGCGCGCCGAGTTCTTCAACGGCAGCAGCTTCGTGCTCAACACCGACGATGCCTGCACCCTGTTGAGCCCGTTGACGCTCAGCGACCCGGCCCCGACCGATGCCCTGCTGCCGAGCGAAACCTGCGTGCAGGACGGTGGCGCGCCGGGAGCCAGCGGCCTCGGCTGCGCCGCGCCCGGCCCGCTGGCGCGGCGCTACGCCGCCACGCCGACGGCGGGGCTGTGGACCCTGTGGCTGCGCGCACCGGGGGCCGGCAATGTCGGCATGCTCGATCTGGCCCCGACGGTGCCGCCCTGGTTGCAGTTCAACTGGCGCGGTGCCGGTATCGAGCCGCCACGGGCGCGGGTCGGCTTCGGCGTGTTCCAGGGTGATCGCCGCGCCATCCACACCCGCGAGGTCTACTGAGGTCGAGGCGGGCTGAGGCTCAATCGTCGTAGCGCACGGCGAGCACGGTGAAGCGCGCCGGCCTTCCGGGCAGCAGGGCTTCGAGGCTCTCGCCGGCGCGTTTTTTGAGCAGGGCCCGTGCCAGCGGCGCATCGATACTGATCCAGCCCCGCGCCGCGTCGATCTCGTCCGGGCCGACGATGCGGTAGACCGCTTCGCGGCCCGTGTCCTCGTCTTCCAGCACCACCCAGGCACCGAAGAACACCGCCTCCGGATCGGCCGGCCGGCCTTCGACCACGCGCAGGCTTTCCAGCCGCCGGCTCAGATGGCGCACCCGGCGGTCGATCTCGCCCAACTGCTTCTTGCGGTAGGTGTACTCGGCGTTCTCCGAGCGGTCGCCTTCGGCCGCGGCGGCGGCCAGGGCCTGCACCACCTCGGGGCGGCGCAGGCGCCAGAGCTCGTCCAGTTCGGCCTTGAGGCGATCGTGCCCCTCGCGCGTGATCAGCGCGGTCGAGGGGCCCTGGGGAGGACGCCAGCGCGGCACCGTCGGATCGGCCTCAGCCGCCGAGGGTGTAGGTCAGCGGCGCGCCCGGACCGAGCGGCAGGCCAAACGTGACCCAGATCGCGAACAGCGCCGACCAGCCGATGAAGAAGACGATCGAGTAGGGCATCATCGTCGCCACCACCGTGCCGATACCGGCCTTGGGGTCGTAGCGCTGCAGGAAGACGATGATGATGGCGAAGTAGCTCATCATCGGCGAGATGATGTTGGTCACCGAGTCGCCAACACGGTAGGCCGCCTGGGTCAGCTCGGGCGAGAGGCCAAGCAGCATGAACATCGGCACGAACACCGGGGCCATCAGCGCCCACTTGGCCGAGGCCGAGCCCATCGCCAGGTTCACCACCGCGGTCACCATGATGAAGCCGATCAGCAGCGGGATCTTCGGCAGGCCGATCGCCTGCAGGGTTTCAGCGCCCTGCACCGCCACCACCACGCCGAGCTGGGTCCAGTTGAACAGCGCCACGAACTGCGCGGCGAAGAACACCAGCACCAGGTAGGAGGCCATGGTCTCCATGCTCTTGGTCATGCCGTGGATGACATCGCCATCGTTCTTGAAGGTGCCAGCGGCGACGCCGTAGACGATGCCGATCACGCCGCCGGCGACGAAGACCAGCGCGATGATGCCGTTCAGGAACGGTGCGAGGGATCGCATCGTGTCGGTTTCACCGGCCAGACGCAGCGCGCCGTCCTGTGGCACCACGGCCAGCAGCAGCAGGCCGACCAGCACCACGGTGGCGAGCCCGGCCCAGCGCAGCCCGCGCTTTTCGCTGGCGCTGATGGCTTCGATGCGTTCGTCGCCCTTGCCGTAACTGCCGTCGGGATAGCGCCGGGCGACGATCTTCTCGGTGACCCACCAGCCCATCAGCACGATCAGCGGGGTGGAGGCCTGCATGAAGAACAGGTTGGCCAGCGCATTGACCGAGTAGTCCGGGTCGATGATGCGTGCAGCCTCCTGGGTGAGGCCGGCCAGCAGCGGGTCGATGGTGCCGATCAGCAGATTGGCCGAGAAACCGCCGGAAACACCGGCGAACGCGGCGGCGATGCCGAGGATGGGGTGGCGGCCGGCGGCGATGTAGAGCAGGCCGGCCAGCGGCACCAGCAGCACGTAACCGATGTCGCTCGCCATGTTCGACATCACGCCGGCGAACACCACGATCGGCGTGAGCAGGAAGCGCGGGGCGTTGAGCACGACCACCCGCAGGCAGGCGCCGATCAGGCCGGAGTGTTCGGCCACGCCGATGCCGATCAGCGCCACCAGCACGGTACCGAGGGGTGCGAAACCGGTGAAGTTGGTGACCAGCCCGGCCATGATCCGCTGCAGGCCTTCGGTGCTCAGCAGATTGACCACTTCGACCGCGTTGCCGGTGCCCGGATGGGTGACCGAGAGCCCGATCTGGCTGGCGATCCAACTCGCCACCACCACCAGCAAGGTGAGCACGAAGAACAGGGTGGCCGGATGCGGCAGCAGGTTGCCGCTGCGTTCGACCACGGCGAGGAAGCGGTCGATGGCGGCGGTGCGCGGTACGGGGGGCAGGGCCGGGGTCTGGGGCATGCGGGCGTTCGGGCAGACGAAAGTTTCCGGATTGTGCACGAGCCCGAAGGCCGCTGCCGGCTCGCGCGCGTCTTGGCTTGAGCCGGGAACGGACGACGGCTAGTCTGCGGGTCCGCTTCTTGATGCCGCTCCCATGCGCCGTTTCCTGCTGCCCCTGCTGTTCGCCGTTCACACCCCTTGGCTCAATGCCGCCGTTGCCGACAGCGGCGAGAACGAGGCCGTGATCGCGCTCTACGAACGCTTCGAAGCGGCGGCCCAAGCCCATCGTCAAGCCATGGCGGCGGTGGCGGCCGGCGAGGGCAGGGCGGCGCGCCGCGCCGCCAGCCGCGCTCTCGACGGCATGCTCGACAGTGCGCAGGCCTGTGCCCACACACCGGCCTGCGACACGGCGCAGTTGCTGGCTCGTTTGGACGGTCTGCTCGGTGCCGGCACGATGCTCGCCGGTGAAGGCGCCGCAGCGGCACCCGCACTCGAGCCGGCCGATTCGCCGGTGTTGGCGGCCTTTCCCGATGCCGGGGGCACGCTGGCGAAGTTCAACGGCCGCGACCTGCGCGAATTGATCGTGCAGAACGAGGCGGTGCTCGCCGCCAAGGCCGAATGGCTCACCCATCTGCGTCCGCAGCTGATCAATGCTTTCGAGCAGTACCAGCACCTGCGCTTTCTGATGTGGCCGGAGTACGAGCGCGCCGGCCTGCCCGAGGCCCTGCTGTTCGCCATCCTCGCCCGAGAATCGGGGGGGCGCGTGCATGCCATCTCGACCGCCGGGGCGGCCGGCCTGATGCAGTTCATGCCGGCCACCGGGCAGCGCTTCGGGCTGGGTTGGGTCGATGGTTTCGACACCCGCTTCGATCCACAACTCGCCGCCCGCGCCAGCGTGCTCTACCTCAACGAACGCTTCGCCCAGCTCGGTCACGACCTTGAACTGGCCTTGGCGGCCTACAACGGCGGCGAAGGCCGCGTCGGTCGTCTGGTCCGTGCCGCGCCGCCCGGCACCCGCTTCTGGGATCCGGCCATTTTCAACGCCCTGCCGCGTGAGACCCGCGATTACGTGCCCTACGTGCTGGCTGCGGCCTGGCTGTTTTTGCACGCCGAGGACTATGGTCTCGTGTTTCCCAAGGTGAACGGTGCCGCCACCGTTCTGCGCCTGCAGCAGCCGGCCAGCCTCAACCAGCTCACCATCTGCCTCGGCAATCCGAGCAACCGCTACGGTTATTTCCGGGTGCTGCGCAACCTCAACCCGCGCTGGCTGCCGCACGAGGTGCTGCCGGTGGGCACCGAACTGCGTATGCCGGTGGACGCGGTGCGGCTCTACGACCAGCACTGCCTCGAAGGCCCGCGGGCCACGCAGGCCTTGGCTCTGGTGCAAGCGCGCCGACCTGAAGTGCCGGCAAGCGCGCCGCGTGTCGCTAGCCGTGTCGGCGGCCACACCGTGCGCAGCGGCGACACCCTGAGCAGCATCGCCCGCCGTCACGGCTGCAGCGCCGCCACCCTGGCCCGGGCCAACGGCCTGCGTTCGCCCTACGCCCTGCGGCCCGGCCAGCGGCTCGACCTTGCGGGCTGCGGCGGCTCGTGAACACCCGTTCCGGCAGCCGCTTGCGTCCGCTGTGGCTGATGGCGGGTGCTTTGCTGCTGGGCTACGGCTTGCTGGTGGTGCTGTTCTGGAGCCAGCAGCGGTCCTTGCTGTTCCATCCGGCCTTCACCCGCGACACCACGGCAGCTCCGGATTTCAGCCTCGCGGTCGAAGGCGCCGAACTGCAGGGCTGGGTGGTCAACCCGGGCCAGCCGCTGGCTTTGCTCTATTTCGGGGGCAATGCCGAGGACGTGTCGCATTTCCGCGATGATGCCGCGCGGCTTTTTCCTGCCCACACCGTCTATCTCGTGGCCTACCGTGGCTTTGGCCACAGCAGCGGCGAGCCGAGCGAGCAGGCTCTGGTGGCCGATGCCCTGGCCTTGTTCGATCATGTCGCGGCTCGGCACACGGCCGTCGATGCGCTGGGGCGTTCCTTGGGCGCCGGGGTGGCCGTGCCCTTGGCGGCCGAGCGCTCACTGCGCCGGGTGGGCCTGATCACGCCCTTCGACAGCGTCGATCGGGTGGGTGCCCACCACTACCCCTGGCTGCCGGTGCGCTGGCTGGCGCGTGACCGGTTCGACAGCCTGGCGCGGGCAGCGGAGGTCGAGGAGCCGGTGCTGATGGTGGTGGCGGGCCAGGACCGTATCGTGCCACCGGTGCATGCCGAACGTCTGGCCGGGGCCTTTCCGCGGCCGCCGCAGCAGGTCTGGCTGGCTGAATCCGGTCACAACGATGTGCAGCGGTTTCCGGCCCACGATGCCGCCCTGCGGGACTTTTTCGCGCCCGAAACCGAGGGGTTTAGGCTCGAGGGGCCGTAAAGGCGTAAGCTGAGGGTTCCTGGCCGACCGCCAGCCGCGCGCCGCGCGCGACCCCGACAGGGCCGCCCGTTTCGCTCCCTCCACGCGCCACCGCCTGCAGGCGGACGCCCCTTCGGGAGTACCGGCATCAGCACCTATGCCGCCCGTTTCATCGACGTCGACGTGCTCGGCGACCCTTACCGCCTGCGTGTGCTGAGCGACCGCCAGCAGTACGCCGACCCCGATGGCGACGCCGAGCGCGTCGGCATCTCCAGTGCGCAGTGGCCACTGTTCGGGCAGCTTTGGCCGGCCGGGCAAACTCTGGCCGAGGCCATGGGCAGCGACCCTGTGGCCGGCCGTCGCATCCTCGAACTGGGTTGCGGCATTGGCCTTGCCAGTCTGGTCCTGCAGCGACGCGGCGCCGATGTGCTGGCCACCGACATCCATCCACTGGCCGAGACCTTTCTCGCCTACAACGCCGCGCTCAACGGCTTGGCGGCGGTGCCTTTCCGCCGCTTCGACTGGAGCCGGGCGCGACCGGACCTCGGTCATTTCGACCTCATCATCGCCGGCGACGTGCTCTACGAGCGTGGACAGGCCCAGGCGCTGGCCGAAGTCATCCTGCACTACGCCGCCGCCGAGGCCGAGGTGGTGCTCACCGATGCCCGCCGCAGCTACGCCCCCCGTCTGGCGGCGCTGCTGATCGAGGGCGGTTTCGTGCAGCGCACCGGGGTCGACGCGGCTTCGCGCACGCCGGTGGCGACCTGGCGTTTCGAACGTGGCCGGAGGCCGACATGAAATCCCCCCGTTCAAGCAGTAAGGACGGCTGCCACCGCTGCGATGCCGTTTGCTGTCGGCTGACCGTGATGGTCGAGCCGGAAGACCGCATCGCACCGCACCTCACCGCCACCCTCACCGGCGGTTTGCTGGTGATGGCCCGTGGCGAGGATGGCTGGTGCGTGGCGCTCGATGCCGAGCGCATGCAGTGTTCGATCTACGACGCCCGGCCCGACACCTGCCGGCGCTTCCGCATGCTCGGCCCCTACTGCATGGCCGTGCGCGAAGACTACGCCCGCGACAACGCCCGCGGGATTCCCGTCCAACTCGAGGCTGATCGCCCATGACCCGCAAGACCACACCCACCGCCACCGCGCCACCGCCCTACCAGCGTCGTGCCGAACCCAGTCGCCAGCTCACCAGTGAGCACATCGACGCCCATCTCGCGGCTTTCGCCGCGGCCGGTGGCAAGGTCGAGGTGCTCTCCACCACCACGGTGCTCAAACGCATCCAGGCCGACCCGACCCGCGACGCGCCCAAGGGCTGAGCGCTGCGGTCGGCGAGGCCACCTGTAGACTTGCCGCATGAGAACCCCCGAAGCCCTGCTGGCCCTGATCGACGACGGTGTGATCGACGAAGTGCTGCGCCCGCTCAAGAGCGGCAAGGAAGCGGCCGTCTACGTGGTGCGCAGCGGTGACGAGGTGCGCTGCGCGAAGGTCTACAAGGACATGGCGCAGCGCAGTTTCCAGAAGCGCGTACAGTACCAGGAAGGCCGTCGCGGCCGCGGCAGCCGCGAAACCCGCGCCATGGGCAAGGCCACCAATTTCGGCCGCAAGCAGGCCGAAGCCGCCTGGAAAACCGCCGAGGTCGACGCGCTCTACCAACTGCGCGAGGCCGGCGTGCGAGTGCCGCAGCCGCACGGTTTTTTCCACGGCGTGCTGGTGATGGAGCTGGTGACCGACGCGGCCGGCTTTAGTGCGCCGCGCCTTGGCGAAGTCGAACTCGAACCCGACCAGGCCCGGGCCTACCACGCCACCCTGATGCGCGATGTGGTCCGCATGCTCTGCTGTGGATGGATCCACGGCGATCTCTCGGCCTACAACGTGCTGGTCGGCCCCGAGGGCCCGGTGGTGATCGATTTCCCGCAGATTGTCAGTGCGGCCGGCAACAACAACGCCCGCTCGATGCTGCTTCGTGATGTCAACAACCTCACCGCTGCGCTTGGCCGTTTCGCGCCCGAACTGCTGGACACCTGGTACGGCGAGGAGATGTGGGCGCTGTTCGAGGCCGGTGCGCTGTTGCCGGACACCCCGCTCAGCGGCCAATGGACGCCCGACGAATCGGAGGTGGACCTTGACGGCGTGCGTCAGGCTATCAACGATGCCCGCGAAGAGGCGATCATCCGCCAACAGGGCCGCGAGGCCGCCGAAGCCGAACACTGAACGCTTTTTACCGGAGGAATCCCGATGCCGAGCGAAGCAGGAACCGCCCGCCATTTTCCCGAGCCGACCATCGCCAAGACGCGCAGGGTGCTGTGGTCGCTGGCCGCCCTGATGCTGCTGGCACCGGCCGTGGCCATGCTGTTCACCGCCGAAGTGCGCTGGGATGCGGCCGACTTCCTCCTGTTCGCGGCGATGCTGCTGGTGGCCGGCGGTCTGGTGGAGCTTGCCGTGCGGATCAGCCGGCACCGCGTCTTCGTGCTGGGCGCAATGCTGATCGTCGGCCTCGCCTTCCTGCTGTTCTGGGCTGAGCTGGCGGTGGGTCTCATTGGTGGCTGAAAACGGCACAGCACTGCTGTTCTGCCAGCTTTCACGTTTCTGGCGGCGCGACCCTTTATAGTCACCTGACATCCGCGGATGGGCTGCGAATGCGAAAGGAGACCGATGCCATGCGACCCCAGCATCTTTTGCTTCGCTGCTACGCACGACAGCAGGGTGGCGTCTGGGTTGCTGTGTGCATCGACCTTTCCTTGGCCGCGCAGGCCGACACTTACAACGAAGCCCGCCACAAGCTCGATGCTCAAATTCGCGAGTACGTCGAGGATGGGCTGGTGGGGCGGGATCGCGAGAGTGCCCGCATGCTGCTGAGCCGGAAATCGCCGCTCTCGCAACGCATCACCTACCACATGATCGGATTGACTGATTTTCTGCGGTCGATTTGCCGCAGCGCCAGCAGGGACAGCGGCCAGCCGACGAAGTTCGATGCTCCGCTGCCACTGGTGCCAGCGCCCTGTTGAGCCCGTGGGAGTTTTCCCGAAACAGGTCACCCATCGGGACATGGTTCGCCTGCTCAAAGCGCTCGGCTACACCCCTGACCCGCAACGTGCGACATCGCACCAGCACTGGCGTCTGCTCGATAGCGAAGGGCGATTGCGCTGTAAGGTGACGCTCGACGAGCACCTTGAGCCCTATGCGGGCGATCTGCTCAAAAACCTGATGAACCAGATGAAGCTCTCGAAGCGGGAGTTTCACGCGGCTCTCGCGGCCATGTAGCGCGCCGCTGGCCGACCTTGGCGTGGGTATCATCGGCATCGACCCCGCCTCGCTGCCCATGCCATGACCCTGTTCACTCCCTATCCGATCGGAACCCCCGGCCAGCCCTGGGGCGAGGCCGAGCGCACCGAATGGCGATCGCGCCAGCCTGTGCAGCGCCGCTACGCGGACGAGGTGCTGCCGCGCATCGATGCCTTGCGAGACCGCTTCGAGGTGATCGAGTACGGTCGCATCACCGTGGATGCCGAGGTCTATCCGTTGCTGGCACTACGAAGCCGCGACCGCAATGATGCCCTGCCGACCGTGCTGGTCACCGGCGGCGTGCACGGCTACGAGACCAGCGGCGTGCACGGCGCGCTGGCCTTTCTCGAACGGCACGGCGACGAGTACGCCGGCTGCGCGAACCTGCTGGTGGCACCCTGCATCAGCCCCTGGGCCTACGAGCGCGTGCAGCGCTGGAACGCCGCCGCCATCGATCCCAACCGCATGTTCCGCGAGGGCAGCCCCTGCGCGGAGTCGGCCGCACTGCTCGCGCTGCTGGCGCCGCTGGCCTCGATCATCCGCCTGCACATCGACCTGCACGAAACCACCGACAGCGACGAGAACGAGTTCCGCCCGGCGCTGGCCGCCCGCGACGGCAAGGCCTTCGAGCCCGGCGAAATCCCGGACGGCTTCTACCTCGTCGCCGATGCCTTGAATCCGCAACTCGATTTCCAGTGCCGCATCATCGAGGCGGTGGCGAAGGTGACGCACATTGCGCCGGCGGACGCGAAGGGCCGGATCATTGGCGCCGAGGTGGTCGCGCCGGGCGTCATCCTCTACCCGTTCCGGTCGCTGGGCCTGTGTGCCGGCCTCACCGATGCGCTCTACACCACGACCACCGAGGTCTATCCGGACAGCCCGCGCACGACGCCGGCTGCCTGCGTCGATGCCCAGGTGGCGGCGGTGCGAGCGGCGATCGATTTCGTGCTCGCGGCTTGAGCCTGACTCAGCGCGATTGTTTGACCTGGTACATCGTTTGGTCGGCATGCCGCAGCAGCAGGTCGGCGGTGGTGCCGTCGTCGGGGTAGTGGGCGACGCCGATGCTGGCGCCGATCTGCAACTCGTGCCCGCCGATCCGGAAGGCTTCGCCGAGGCACTGTTCGATCCGCTTTCTGACGCGTGCAGTGGTCTCTCGATCGACGGGGCCGTCCATGAACAGCACGAACTCGTCGCCGCCCACACGGGCGATGCAGTCCGTGTCGCGTGCGCAAGCTTGCAAGCGTTCCACCACGGCCTTCAGCGTGTCATCGCCAATGGCATGGCCAAAGCGGTCATTGACCGGTTTGAAGTGGTCGAGATCGAGGTAGAGCAGGGCGGGTCCGTTCTCGTCCGGGCGCACGGCATCGATGGCCTGCTCGATGCGTTGCATCAGGTAGCGACGGTTGTAGCAACCGGTCAACGCGTCGTGGACGACAGCGTGGCGGAGTTGCTCCTCCACCTCCATCCGAGCACTGATGTCCTGTGCCAGCGAGAGGACGCCCTGCGTTGTACCTTCGCGATCGATGAAGGCCGAGTGGAACCACTCGCAGTAGATGGGAAGGCCGGCGCGGGTGATGTTGCGGCAGACCAGGCGGTTTCTCGACGTGTGACCGCTGCGCAGTTCACGCATCGCGGCACCGGTGGTGACGATCCAGTCGGGATGCACGAGGCTCAGCTCTTCGGCGTTTCGACCGACCACCTCGGACGATGCCCAGCCGAAGATGCGTTCGGCCTGGCCAGCCCAGCGGCGGATGCGGCCCTCGCGATCCCACTCGATGACCGCCAGCGGCGAGTTGTCGAGGTAGATCGCGATCTCCTGCAAGGAGCGATCAAGCGCATCGCGGGTGCGCCGGAGTTCGTCCACTTCGATTGAACAGCCGAACACGCCGAGCACCGTACCCTCGGCGTCCCGATGCGGGCACAGCGAGATCGAGATCCACTTTGCGGGGCTGCCGGGCTTTTCGAGCAGGCGCTCGTAACGCAAAGGCTCGCCGGCCATCGCCCGCTGCAGCCTTGGCGAGGCTTCCTCGTAGGCCTCGCGACCGTAGACCTCGACCACGCTGCGTCCGACCAGAGCCTGCGGCGTGACACCGAACCATTCGGCATAGCGCTCGTTCGCCCAGGCGATCCGGTGCCCGGTGTCGAAAAAAGCGATCATGATGCCGGTCGATGAGGTCAAGCCGGCCGCCAGTGCGGCCGCATCGGCGAAGGTGCCGGCAATCGGGATGATGTCGGTGGGCAAGCGGGACATGGCTGGTCGTGAAGACTAGCGTTCCGGCCCAAGTGCGATGGGTCTGTCACAAGGATTGACGCTGCCAAGGTGCATCACTGTGACGGAGGCCGCACAAAGCAGCCGAGTGCATCGGCGATCAGATGGCGGCGGTGGTCCCGGTCATCCCACACACGCTGTCGGCTAGAAGCGCAGGGTGAGGTAGGCCAGAGGGCCATTCACGACGAGCCGCAGCGCACCGTTCCAGTCTTCGGCATCGACGCGCAGGTTGGTGCGTGTGCTCGCGTAGGCCACACCGATGCCGAGACCACCGGCGATCAGGCGCTCCAGCGATACGCCGTGGTTGAGCAGCGTGCCGTCGTAGGGACCGAGATCCACTTCAATGCCACTGAACTGCGCACGCAGCAGCCAGCTTCGGCTCAGGGCATGTTCGAACTTCAAGCCGAACACCGGCACGGCACCAAGGGCCGAGACCTCGTCCTCGCCCAGTGGGCGATCGGGAAGGAAGGCCGAAGCCCGTGCATCGATCCGGAGTTTCGTCACCCCCAGAAGAACCGCTGCTTCGGTGCGCTCACTGCGGTGCAGGGAGTAGCCGTAATGGACCTGCAAGCCACTGAATTCGAAGTTGCCCTCCACGCCGCTGCCGGCCGGGATGGCGAGGTTGCCGAAGACGAGGTCACGGCTGGCCACGGTATCGCCGCTGGCAGCGATTGCGAAGTATTCGCCGAACAGTCGATGCCTGTGGCCGACCCTCAAAGCGCTGGAGAAGCGAGCCACGTCCCTGTCGCGACGACGGTCGAAGGCGTCCTCCAGTTCAAAGCGCCGGTGCATCGATGCCTCGGGCCTTGCCTGCAGGTTCGCTTCGACACTGGGGAAGAAGGCGCCGGCCGAGAGTTGCAAACGCTGGCCCGGAAGTGTGGCCGCGTTCGCGGTGACCGGCACCGACGCGACGGCGGCAAGAAGCGCGAGAAGGGCGAGGCAGGCACGCATGACGATCGGCAAGACAGGCATCCCGACCCGGCATGTCAGGGCAGAAGGCGGTTGCATGGTGCCGGACGTGGGACTCGAACCCACACGCTTTTAAGGGCGGCGGATTTTGAGTCCGCTGCGTCTACCGATTCCGCCAGTCCGGCTGGCCTTGGCAGTATACCCGCTCAGCCGGCCAGGAAGTCGGCCACCGCCGGTGCGAAGCGCGCGAGATCGACCAGAAAAGCATCGTGGCCTTGCGGCGAGGGCAGGGGCAGGAAGCGGCTGTCGGCGCCGCCGGCACGCAGGCCTTCGGCGATCTGCTCCTGCTGCTGCAAGGGGAACAGGATGTCGGTGCGCACGCCGATGGCGAGGGCCTGCTCCAGCCGGACCGTGGCGAGCGCGGCGATGACCTTGGCATCCTCGTCGCCGCCATCGCCGCGTGTGGCGCCCGGAGCGTAGTCGGCGGCATCGAACCAGTCCATCGAGCGCGACAGGTAGAGGTAGGCGTTCGGGTCGAAGTGGCGGACGAAGCGTCGCGCATGGCCTTCGAGGTAGCGCTCGACTTCGAACTCCGGCCCGAAGGGATCGTCCTCGCGGCATTCGGCTTCGAACTTGACGCGCCCGAAGCGGCCGTCCCACTCCATCGCCGAGCGGTAGGTGACCACGCCCAGCTTGCGCGCCATCCGCATGCCGTTCTCGGGGTAGCGGGCCTCGCTGTACTGGCCTTCGTGCCACATCGGGTCGAGCCGGATGGCCTCGCGCTGCAGCGAACGGATGGCGATCGAGAACGGCAGCGAACGGGCCGCGCCGCTGATGTTGAGGTGCCGGCGCGCGATGCCCGGATGGCGCAGCAGCAGGGCCAGCGCGCTCATGCCGCCCATCGAGTTGCCGATCACCGTGTCGAGGCGTTCGATGCCCAGCGTGCGGATCAGGTGCGCGGCGGCATCGGCACCGTCCTCGATGCTGAGGTCGGGGAAGCGCAGCCGGTAAGGCTCGCCGTCGTCGGGGTGGGGCGAGGCGGCGCCGGTCGAGCCCTTGCAACTGCCGAGCGGGTTGACGCAGAGGACGAACCAGCGATCGGTGTCGATGGCCTTGCCGGGGCCGAGCATGCCCTCCCACCAGCCGGCTTCCGGGTTGCCTTCGTTGCTGGCGGCATGGGCGTTCGGCGACAGGCCGGGCAGGATCAGCACGGCATTGTCGGCTGCCGCGTTCAAGATGCCCCAGGTCTCGTAGGCAAGGCGTGCACCATGCAGGGCGCCGCCGCGCCGCATCGGAAGCGGCGAGGGCAAGGCGGCGAAGCGCGTGCCCGGCGGGATGAATTCGCTCATGGCTCCGGGGTGAGCACGAGCGGCACGATGGCCTCCTGCCCGACCTCGGCGGCCACCGGCGCGGCCTGCAGATCGCCACGGCCAGCGCCATCGACGGCACCGGCCAGCACGAAACGGGCCGAGACCTCGACCCGGGCCAGGCTGGAGAGCCGGGCGGTCGGCATCAGGCTGTCGGCATCGCTCAGGCGCAGTTCCAGCGGGAAGACCGGGCTGGGGATGCGCCGCGCCGCCACCGGTGGGGCTTCGCGGTTGGCCGCATCGCGGGCCGAGACGAACAACACGGCACCGGCAGGCAGTGCAGCCAGCACGGCGGGATCGGCCTCGATCCGGACGTTCACGCCGGGCCCTTCGGCGGCGACCGGCACGCCGGGCAGGGGCGGCAGGCCGGCATCGGCGCGGGCACGATCGATCTGCGGCCGCAGAGCGGCGGCGGTTTCGGCATCGACACTGGGCAGCAGGGTTTCCCAATGGCCGGCCGCTGCGGCGGCATCACCGGCTTGCAGAGCGGCCACGCCACGGAACCAGAGACCACGCTGGTGGTTCGGTCGCATGCGCAGTGCGGCATCGAGCAGGGCCGTGGCCTCGGTGTCGAAACGCCGCTCCGGATGGCCGAGCGAGAGCGCCTCGGCGGCTTCGACCTGAAGGTCGGGGTTTTCGGGGGCGAGGCTCAGGGCCTTGCTGAAGGCCGCGTTGGCGGCCGTGAAGGCGGCACTGGCTTCAGCGGCACGACCGTCGACTTCGGCCCGACGACCGAGGCTCTTGCGGGTACGGCCGAGCAGGATCCAGCCCTCCAGGCTGTCGGGCTCGTCGGCGAGCTGGCGTTCGAGCTGGCGAGCCGCTTCTTCGATGGTGGTGGGCGCGACGCGATTGCGCGGGTCGAGGGCGTCGGGCTGGCCGAAGGCCAGATAGAGGCCGCCGGCCGACAGCGGGATGCCGGCCAGCATGACGAGGGCGGCCACCCGCGCCTCGCGCCAGAGTGTGGGCAGCACGAAGGCCAAGGACAGGACCACGAGCGCGGACGCCCCGATCAGGAACATGGGGGTCTCGGCATGGCTCAGCATGGTTTTAGCGATCCTCGGGTTCGGGGCGTACGGTGGGGAGTGGGCGCTGACGGCGGATGACGGCGACCAGGCCCCAGATGCCGGCGGCCAGCACCACGAAGGGACCGATCCACAGGGCCCAGGTGGTGGGATTGAAGCGCGGGCGGTAGAGCACGAAATCGCCGTAGCGGGCGGCGAACCAGTCGCGGATCTGCTCGTCGCTGTAGCCTTCGCGCATCCGCGCCAGCAATTCGTAGCGCAGGTCGTCGGCGATGCCGGCCGGCGAGTCGGCCAGCGACTGGTTCTGGCACATCACACAGCGGATCTCGTGGGAGAGCGCGCGGTAGCGTTCGGCCTCCTCGGTGCTGTGGAACTCCTTCGGCATGATCGCCGATGCCAGCCCGGCGAAAGCGAGCAGCGCAAGGACCAACATGCCGCGTGAGCGGCGCAGCATCACGGTGTTCATCGTCCGGCTCCGATGGCGTCGAGCAGGGGCAGCAGTTCGCGTTCGACGGTCTGCGGCGAGATCGGCCCGACATGCTTCCAGCGGACGATGCCCTCGGCATCGACCAGAAAGGTCTCCGGCGTACCGTAGATGCCCCAGTCGATGGCGCTGCGGCCGGTCTCGTCGACCACGATGCGGTGGTAGGGGTTGCCCAGTTGCCGCAGCCAGCGTTCGGCAGCGGCGCGCTCGTCCTTGTAGTTGTAGCCGATCACGGTGATGCGCCCGCTCAGGGCGAGATCGGTGATCACCGGGTGCTCGATGCGGCAGCTCGCGCACCAGCTCGCCCAGACATTGAGCAGGTAGGGTTGGCCGCGCAGATCGGACTGCCGGACGATCTGCGAGGGTTTGGCGAAATCGGGCAGGGCGAAATCCGGTGCCGGCCGGCCGATCAGGGGCGAGACGATCTCAACCTGGGTGCGTCCGGCGTTCATGATCACGCCCACGCCAAGCAGCAGGGCGATGGCCGCGAACACCCCGAACGGCAGCCAGCGCGAGATCACGCGGGTGCTCCGCGGCTCGCGGCCGGCACCGCCTCGGCCTCGCTCACGCGACGGCGGAAACGGCGGTCGAAGGCGACCACGAAGGAGCCGATCGCCATCAGCAGGGCGCCGATCCAGATCCAGCGGATGAAGGGCTTGACGTAGAGCCGGACTGCCCATTCGGTTCTGTTGGCATCGAGCGGATCACCGAGGGCGACGTAGACATCGCGGAAGATGCCGGGGTCGTAGCTGGCCTCGGTCATCACCTGGCCGCCGGCCTTGTAGTGGCGTTTCTCGGGGTGCAGGGTGGCGACCAGCTCGCCATCTCGGCTGACCCGCACGGTGCCGAAGTCGGAAACGAAGTTCGGGCCCATGCGTTCTTCGACACCGACGAACTCGAAGCTGTAACCGCGCACCTCGAAGCTCATGCCCGGACGGGCGGCGACGTCGCGCTGGATCTGGGTGCTCTCCAGCACCAGCACGCCGACCACGAACACGCCAAGGCCGGCATGCGCCAGCACCATGCCGACGTTTTCGGCGGTGAGGTTCTGGCGCTGCACTTTGAGGCGTCGCCACAGGTAGACCCCGACGCCGGCTAGGACCCACAGCCCACCGGCGAAGCCGGCGGCGGTGCGCAGGGTGCCGTTTGGCCAGAACAGCAGCACCAGCACCAGCACGATCAGGGACAACACGAACCAGGGCAGCATCAGGCGCAGCAGCAGCGGCATGTTCTCTTCATGGCCCCAACGCGACAGCGGACCGAAGGGGATCAGCAGCACGACCGGCGTCATCAACAGGGTGAACAACACGCCGAAGAAGGGTGCACCCACCGAGATCTGACCCAGGCCCAGCGCATCGATCAGCAGCGGGTAGAGCGTACCCAGCAGGATCATGATGGTGGCGGCGGTCATCAGCAGGTTGTTGGCCAGTAGCAGGGTCTCGCGCGAGCTGGCGACGAAGGGCTTGCCCTCGTTCTTCGGGGCGCGCAGGGCGTAGAGGGCGAGCGAACCGCCGACCACCACAGCGAGGAAGGCGAGGATGTACATGCCGCGCTGCGGGTCGGTGGCGAAGGCATGCACCGAGGTCAGCACGCCGGAGCGCACCAGGAAGGCGCCGAGCAGCGACAGTGAGAAGGCGGCGATCGCCAGCAGCAGGGTCCAGGCGTGGAAGCTGCCGCGTTTTTCCGAGACCGCCTGCGAATGGATCAGCGCGAGGCCGGCGAGCCAGGGCATGAAGCTGGCGTTCTCGACCGGGTCCCAGAACCACCAGCCGCCCCAGCCCAACTCGTAGTAGGCCCAGTAGCTGCCGAGCAGGATGCCCAGCGTCAGAAAGCCCCAGGCGACATTGGTCCAAGGCCGCGACCAGCGCACCCACTGGGCATCGACACGGCCGTCCAGCAGGGCGGCCACGGCGAAACCGAAAGCCACCGCGAAGCCGACGTAGCCGGCGTAGAGCAGGGGCGGATGGAAGATCAGTCCGGGGTCCTGCAGCAGCGGGTTGAGGTCCTGACCCACGGCAGCCGCCGGCAGCAGACGCTCGAAGGGGTTGGAGGTGAAGGCGGTGAAGCTGAGGAAGCCGACCGAGACGAAGCCCATCACGGCCAGCACGCGGGCCACCACCGGCAAGGGCAGGTCGCGCGAGAAGCGGGCGACCGCCGAGATCCAGACCGCGAGGATCAGCACCCAGAGCAGCAGCGAGCCTTCGTGCGCGCCCCAGACGCCGCTGATTTTGTAAACCAGCGGCAGCAGGTGGTGGCTGTTGTTGGCGACGTAGGCCACCGACAGGTCGTGTTGCACGAACACCCAGGTCAGCAGCACGTAGCTGATAGCGATCAGCAGGGTCTGGCCATACGCCAGCGGTCGGGCGAGCCGCATCCAGGCGACATTGCCGCGCTGCGCACCAACCAGTGGAAAGACGGTGAGTGCGGTGGCCAGCAGCAGGGCCAGCAGCATCGCGAAATTGCCGAGTTCGGCGAGCATCAGTAGGTGCTTCCCTGAGGAGTGTTGGGGGCGTAGGTGGCAGCACCAGCACCAGCACCAGCGGCACTCTGTTTGACCTTGGCGGCGGCGATCGCGTCGGCCACTTCCATCGGCATGTAGTTCTCGTCGTGCTTGGCGAGGATCTGGTCGGCGACCAGCCGGCCGTCCTGGATGCGGCCGGTGGCGATCACGCTGGTGGCCTCCTCGAACATGTCGGGCAGGATGCCGTCGTACATCACCGGGAAGTCATGGAAGCGGTCGGTGATCACGAAGCTGACTTCCAGTGAACCGGGCTGGCGGATCACGCTGCCCTCGCTGACGATGCCGCCCAAACGGAAGCGGGCGTCTTCGGGCACCTTGCCCACGGCCACGTCGGTGGGCGAGTGCAGGTAGGTGACGTTGCTCTGCAGCGCCCAAAGGATCAGGCTGCCGCCGATGCTGGCGGCCATCAGCACGAGAATCGCCATCCACAGGCGACGTTTGCGGGTCGGGTTCATGGGGCGGGGCGCTCAGGATTCGATGGGCGGCGTTCGCGCAGCAGGATGCCGCGCAAAATCGATTGGAACTTGAACCGTGGCAAAACCGCGTCGGCGACCAGCAACACGGCGCTCACACCGAAGGCGGCTGCGATGAACCAGGGGTGCAGGTGTTCCATCAGCGCGACCCCGCCGCCAGCGCACGCGCCCAGGGCTGCGCCGATTCGTTTTCGAGGTTGAGCACGCGGGCGCGCTGCAGCAGGGAGCCCAGGTACCAGAACTTGGTGGCCAGGGTGGTGAGCAGCAGCGGCCAGAGCATCGAGTAGTGCATGCGCGATTCCGCCGAGAGGATCTGGATCGTCTCGCCCTGGTGCAGGCTGTTCCACCAGTGCACCGAGAAATGCACGATCGGCACGTTGACCACGCCGACCAGCGCCAGAAAGCAGGCGGCCCGCGCGGCGGCGCGGCGGTCCTCGATGGCGTTGTGCAGGGCGATCACCCCGAGGTAGAGGAAGAACATCACCAGCATCGAGGTCAGCCGCGGATCCCATTCCCACCAGGTGCCCCAGGTCGGCCGGCCCCAGATCGAACCGGTGATGAGGGTGATGGCGGCGAACATGGCACCGACCGGGGCCGAGGCCACGGCCAGGGTCTCGCAGGCCTTGATCCGCCAGACCAGGGCGATGAAAGCCTGCACCGCCATCGCGACAAAGATGAACATCGCCGACCAGGCGGCCGGCACGTGGATGTAAAGGATGCGGAAGACTTCGCCCTGCTTGTAGTCGGCCGGCACCATGAACAGGCCGCCCCAGGTGCCGATGAGCAGCAGGGCAATGGCCAGCCCGAAGCACCAGGGCATCCAGCGGGCGGTGAAGCGGTCGAAGTGGGGCGGTGAGCCGGTGCGGTGGAACCAGAGCAGCAGAGCGTTCATGAATGCACGATTCGAAGGGCGGCGGCGGCGGCCAAGGGGGCGAACACGAGGGCGAGGATCCCCCCCCCGGCCAGCAGCAGCAGCGCACCTCCATGGTCAAGACCCTGCGCGGCGGCGGCCACACTGCCCGCACCGAAAACCAGCACCGGCACGTACAAGGGCATCACCAGCAGGGGCAAAAGCATACCAGAGCGCCGCAGTCCGACCGTGAGGGCGGCGATCACCGCACCGACCAGACTGAGCAGCGGACTGCCCAGCAGCAGGGAGATCATCAGCACCGGCAGCAGGGCGCGGTCGAGGGCCAGCATTTCGGCCAGCAGCGGGGCGATCAGGATCACCGGCAGCGCCGTGGTCAGCCAGTGCACCAGCACCCGCACCGCCACCAGCAGGGCCAGCGGCGCGGGCGACAACAGCATCTGCTCCAGCCCGCCATCCTCGGCATCGCTGCGGTAGAGCGCGTCCAGACCGAGCACGCCGGCCAGGAGCACACAGACCCAGACGATGCCGGCGGCCAGCGGCGCCAGCTTGCCCGGCTCGGCGCCGAGCGCCAGCGGGAACAGGCTGGCCACCATCACCGCGAACAGCACCGGTTGCAGGGCATCGCCGCGGCGTGCCCAGACCAGAGCGAGGTCGCGGCGCAATTGCGCGGCGGCGATCCGCAGGTAGCTGGGCGCACTCATCGGGCACCGCCATCGAGGGCGAGGGTGCGCACCCGGCCGGGTGGGGCTGCGTAGGCGCCGTGGGTGGTGATCAGGGCCGCGCCGCCGCGCCCGGTGTGGGCGGCGATCATGCGATCGACCAACGCGATGCCTTCCAGATCGAGGTTGGCGTAAGGCTCGTCCATCAACCACAGCCGGCCGGGATGCAGCGACAGTCGGGCCAGGGCCAGGCGTTTGTTCTGGCCGGCGCTCATGCGCGCCGCCGTGGTGTCCTCGTAGCCGGCCAGACCGACCGCGGCGAGGGCGGCTTCCAATCGGGCCGTGCCGCCGTCGGCGGCGTGCAGGGCGGCGGCATGGCGCAGGTTCTGCAGGGCGGTGAGTTCGGCCTTGTGCCCGTGGCGATGGCCAAGGTAGGCCACCTCGCGAGCGCGGTGGTCGGTGTCGACCGGCCGGCCAAGCAGGATGGCCTCGCCGGCCGTGGCTTCGAGCAGGCCGGCCAGCACCCGCAACAGGGTGGTCTTGCCGGCACCGTTGCCGCCCAGCACGAGCAGGGCTTCGCCCGCCGGCACCTGCAGATCAAGCGGGCCGAAGATGCGGTCCTGGTTGCGGTGGTAGCTCAGCCCTTGGGCGAGGAGCAGCGGTTGGGCGGTGGCGGTCATCGGGGCGGATGCTATCGGCCAGCGACCAAGGCCGTCCATGACCGTTCACGCCAAACCGAGCCGGTGGACGCGCTACACTCGGGCGGTCGGTGTTCCCAGGTTTCGGTATGCGCGCATCGTCGTGGGCCCTTGTGCTGGTTCTGCTGCTCGGCGCCGATGCCGTCTGGGCCGCGCGCGTGTCGGCCGAGGGCCGCGAGGTGTGGATCGTCCGCTTCGTCGAGCCGGCCTTGGCCTCTCATGTGGGCGCACCCCTGCCCGATGGCGAGCTGCTTGCCGCCACCTCGCCGCTGGCCACCGGTGAGCCCCGACTCGACATCGATGCCCCGGCAGCCCGGGCTTACCTCGAGCATCTGGCCGAGCGCCGCGAGGCCCGTCTGCAGGCCGCTACGCAGAAACTCGGGCGTGCGATCGAGCCGCTGTTCGTTTATGACGCGGTGCTGAACGGCGTGGCGCTGGAGCTCGACGCCGACGAGGCGGCCCGGCTTGCTGCGCTGCCCGGTGTCGCGGCAATCGAGCGCGAGTTTATCGATCAGCTCCAGGACGATGTGGCGACCGACTGGACCGGCGCGCCGCAGGTCTGGAGCGGTGCGGCCGGCGTGGCTTCGCGGGGCGAGGGCGTGGTGGTCGGGGTGATCGACACCGGCATCCATGCCCAGCATCCGGCCTTTGCCGCGGTTTCGCCCCTCGACGGCTACTCGCACCCGAACCTGCGCGGCGGCTTCCTCGGCCTGTGCGCCAGCGGCCAGGCCACTTGCAACAACAAACTGCTCGGCATCTGGGACTTCACCACCGGCAGCTCCGACCGTGAGCCGAACAACGGCCTCGATGTCGACGGCCACGGCAGCCATGTGGCCGGCATCGCGGTCGGCAACCCGCTGCGGCTGGAACGCCCGGTCAGCGGGGCCGCGCCCTTGCGTTACGAGATCCGCGGCGTGGCGCCGCGAGCGCACCTGATCAGCTACAAGGCCTGCGAGGGCGGCGACACCGGCTGCCCGGGTGCCTGGACCCTGGCCGCGATCAACCAGGCCGTGCGCGATGGCGTCGATGTCATCAACTATTCGATCGGTGGACAGAACGCCAGCCCCTGGGGCCGCAGCGATTCGCTGGCCATGCTGGATGCCCGCAACGCCGGCATCCTGGTGGTGGTCGCCGCCGGCAACCGCGGCCCGGACGGTGGCACGGTGACCAGCCCCAGCGACGCACCCTGGGTGCTGGCGGTGGCCAACAGCCGCCACGGCCGGCGCTTCGCCAACCGCCTGCTGCTTTCCGGTGGCGCGACCGCGCCACCCGGCGGCGGGGTGCTGGTCGGCGATGCCCTGACCGGCGGCCTGGGGCCGGTGCCGATCGTCCGTGACCCGGCCGCGCCGCTGTGCAGCCAGGGCAGTGGCGACACCACCTTGCCACCCACCGGCGTGAGCAATCCCTGGCCGACAGGTCGCTGGAACGGCCAGATCGTGGTCTGCGACCGCGGCGTGCAGGCCCGGGTCGCCAAGAGCAACAACGTGCGGATCGCCGGCGGTGGCGGCATGGTGCTGGTGAACACCGCCGCCGAGGGCGAGGGCCTGGTTGCCGATGCGCACAGTATCCCCAGCACCCACCTCGGTTTTGCCGATGGGCAGGCCCTGCTCGGCTGGATGGCCAGCGGCAGCGGCCATCGGGCACGGCTCGAGGGCACGGCCGTTGCGGTCGACATGAACCAGGCCGACCGCCTCAACCCGAGCAGCGGGCGCGGGCCTTCCCCGGTCCTGTCGAGCGTGCTGAAACCGGATCTCGCCGCCCCCGGCACCGACATCCTGGCCGCCGATCACGACAGCTTCGGCGATGCCAGCCTGACCGGCACCTCGATGGCCAGCCCGCACGTCGCCGGTGCGGCGGCCCTGCTGCGGGCGGCGCGACCCGGTTGGCGCGCCGACGAGCTCACCAGCGCCCTCAGCACCACTGCGCGGCCGGTGCTGCGCCCCGCCGAAGGCTCTGCAAACCTCACCCCCTTCGAGCAGGGCAGCGGCCGCCTCGACATCGCCCGGGCGGTTCGCGCTGGCCTGGCGTTCCGGGTCGGTCCGGGGCAGTTCGCCGCTGGCAGCGCCGATCCCGCCGCCCTGAACCTGCCGTCTCTGGTGTTCGCCCAGTGCCAACCCGATTGCGGCAGCCTCAGCCGCACGGTCAGCGATCTGGTCGGCGGTGGCCGTTGGGCACTGGAGGTCGAGGCGCCCGTGGGCGTGCGGCTCACGCCTTCGCTGGCGGAACTGAATCTGGCCGCCGGGGCTTCGGCCAGCTTCAGCCTGGCCGCTCGCATCGAGGACCCGGCCTTGTACGGGCGCTGGGTCGCCGCCGCGCTGCGCTTGCGCCGGGTCGCCGCCGATGGCGTGTCCGACCTGCGGCTGCCGGTGCTTCTGCGGGCCACGGTGCAGGGCCTGCCGCCGCCTCAGACCCGCAGCCTTGCCGCCGATGCCGGTGCCTTCGACATGCCCTTGCCGGGCCTCAGCCTGCCTTTGCCGGATGCCCGCTTCGCCGGCACCGCCCTGGTGCCGGTCAGCGCAAGCCCCTTCAGCCTCGGCCCCGACCCCACGCCGGAAAGTCGCTTCGACAATCTCAGTGAAGGTGTGGCCTGGCGGAGCATCAGCCTGCCCGCGCCGGCCTCGGGGCAGCCAACGCGTTACCGCATCGAGATCGAGTTGCAATCACCCCCGGGCACCAACGCCTCGCTGCTGGCCGGCAACGGCGCCGCACCGGCTTCGCGCAACCTGATCTGCGAATCGGCCAGCCGTTGCGTGCTCGAGATCGAACACCCCGGTCTGGGCGCGCGGGCCTACTGGGCGATGATCTGGAACCGAACCGGCAGCGGCAGCTTCAACCTGCGCCACAGTGTGCTGCCCTTGGTGCCGGCCGATGCCTCGGCCACAGGCCGGCTGGTAGTCACCGGGCCGGGTGCTTTGGCGGCCGGGCAGGGCGGGGCTCTGCGGGTGGCCTGGTCGGACCCGCTCTGGGTCGAAGGCAGCGTTCGCCGCGGGGCCGTGCTGATTTCAGCCGCACCGGGGGGCACGCAGCCGATGGCGGCGATCCCCTGGACCTTCACCCGCACCGAGCCCTTGCCGGTGCCGCGGGCACTGGCGGCGGACATGCCGCTGGCCCTGCGGCTGCCGCCCGGTGCCGCCCACGACCGCCTGTTCATCGACCTGCCGGAAGGGGTCAACCGGCTTGAAGTGGTGCAGGACGGTGCGGCGACGACCCACCTGCATCTGGCCCATCGCCCACCGCTCGAACCGGCAGCGGCCGTGCCCGCCGTCGAGCCGGCCCCACCACGCAGCGCCGCCGTCGCCGCCGACACCGGCAGCAACCCGCGCAAGACCCTGGTGGTCCAGGCGCCAGCCGCCGGCCGCTGGTACCTCACGCCGACCCAGACCGGCGCGACCCCGGTCGAGTTGCAACTGCGCGCCCGCTTCGAAGGGCAGGGGCCACAGCTGCGGCCGGGGGCCTACTTCAACCCCGGCCGCCCCGGTTCAGGCGTGTTCCTGCACCCGGCCGGCAACGACTGGGTGGCGATCTGGTTCACCTACCGGCCGGACGGCAGCTCGACCTGGTACTACCTGCAGGCCCCGGCCCCGGCCGCTCACGGCCAGTGGCGAAGCCCGATCTATCGGGCCGCCTGGAACGGCCGCAGCGCCCACCTCACCGTGGTCGGCGAGGCCACCTTGACGCCGCGCGGCCACGATGCCGCCACCTTCACCTTCACGCTGGACGGCGAAACCGGCAGCGAGGCCTACCGCCTGCTGGGGCGCGGTTGTCCGACCCTGGGTCCGCAGATCGCCAGCGGCAGCCAGCACTGGTTCGACCCACGGCGCTCGGGCAGCGGTTACAGCGTGCAGTTCATGGCACCGCCCTCGGTGGGGCAGCCCTACGAGTTCTACGCGGCCTTCCTCTACGACGCGCTCGGCGAGCCGCGCTTCCTGGTCGCCGAAGGCCCGCCGCAGCCGGTGCCCGAGGGCCTGTTCCGCCTGCAGCAGCTGACCGGCGCTTGCCCGCTCTGTCCGATGCCAGCCGCCGGCGCGATCCGCCGCGATGCCGGCACGCTGGTTCGTCGGCTGCAGGCCGGCTTGCCGGTCGAGTTCCGCATCGACGCCCTGTTCGGGGCCGGCGTGGCCGGGGCTTGGCAGGTCACCGATGCCCTGCAGCCGCTGGATCCGCTTGGGCGCATGGCCGACTGCGCCCCCTGAGGCATCGTCGTGGCGGTTTATGATCGACCGCCGGCGCATGCCGGCCTCCCTCACTGCGGGCATTCCATGCGGATCGACACCAAACTGCCGAAGGTCGGCACCACCATTTTCACCGTGATGAGCGTGCTCGCCGCCGAGCACGGCGCGGTCAACCTCGGTCAGGGCTTTCCCGACTTCGACGTGCCGGTGCCGCTGCGCGAGGCGCTGGCCCGCGCCATGCGCGAGGGCCGCAACCAGTACGCGCACACGGCCGGCATCCCGCCGCTGCGCATCGCCATCGCCGACAAGACCCTGCGCTGCTACGGCCATCGCCCGAACCCGGACAGCGAGATCACCGTCACGTCCGGTGCCAGCGAGGCGATCTTCAATGCCATCGCCGCCGTGGTTCGCCCCGGCGAGGAGGTCATCGTCCTCGACCCCTGCTACGACTGCTACGAGCCGGCGATCGATCTCGCCGGTGGCCGTGCGGTGCATGTGCCGCTGGATGCCGCCACCTTCGCCGTCGACTGGGCGGCGGTGCGTGCGGCGGTGTCGCCGAAGACCCGGCTGTTCATGTTCAACACCCCGCACAACCCCTCGGGCGTGATGTTCGATGCCAGCGACATCGCCGAGCTGAAGCGCTTCGTTGCCGATTTCCCCGACGTGCTGCTGCTGTCGGACGAGGTCTACGAGCACATCGTGTTCAATGGCCGTCGTCACGAGAGCGTGCTGCGCTACCCGGAGCTGGCCGCGCGGGCTTTCGTCATCTCGAGCTTTGGCAAGACCTACCACTGCACCGGCTGGAAGGTGGGCTACTGCGTGGCGCCGCCGGCGCTGAGCACCGAGTTTCGCAAGGTGCACCAGTACAACACCTTCTGCACCTTCACCCCGGCGCAGTGGGCCTTTGCCGAAATGATCGAACGGCATCCCGAGCATGACGAGGAACTCGGCGCCTTCTACCAGGCCAAGCGCGACCGTTTCGCCGCGCAACTGGCCGGCACCCGGCTCAAGGCCTTGCCGGTGCCGGGCGGCTATTTCCAGCTGGTCGATTATTCGGCGGTGAGCGATCTGGATGACCTCGATTTCTGCCGCTGGCTCACCATCGAGAAGGGCGTGACCGCCATCCCGCTATCACCGTTCTACGAGACGCCACCCGCCGGCCAGCGCCTCGCACGGCTGTGTTTTGCCAAGAACGAAGCCACGCTGGATGCCGCCATCGAACGGCTGGCGAAGCTGTGAGACCCGAGCGTGATCTGCGCGTCGCCCTCGTGCAGGGCGACACCCGCTGGCACGACCCGGACGGCAACCGTGCCTATTACGGCGGGTTGATCGCGCCGCTGGCCGGTCGCAGCGACCTCGTGGTGCTGCCCGAGACCTTCACCTCGGGCTTCAGCAACGCGGCCTTGGCGGGTGCCGAGGGCATGCAAGGGCCGACGGTGGCGTGGATCCGCGAGCAGGCCCGAAGCCTCGATGCCGCCGTCTGCGGCAGCGTGCAACTGCGCATCGATGCGGTGCAGGCGGCGGAGGAGGGCATCCTGCCCGGCGTCTACAACCGCCTGCTGTTCGCCCTGCCCGATGGCGGCCTCGTGCACTACGACAAGCGGCATCTGTTCCGCATGGCCAGAGAACACGAACGCTACGCCGCCGGCGACAAGCGCGTGTTCGTCGACTGGCGCGGCTGGCGGATCTTCCTGCAGGTCTGCTACGACCTGCGCTTTCCGGTGTTCATCCGCAACCGCTTCAACCACGAGCGGGCAGGGGGCTTCGACTACGACCTCGCCCTGTTCGTCGCCAACTGGCCGGCAGCGCGGGCCCATGCCTGGAAGACCCTGCTGCGCGCCCGCGCGATCGAGAACCTGGCCTGCGTGATTGGCGTCAACCGCGTCGGCACCGACGGCAACGGCATTGATTACGCCGGCGATTCGGTGGCCCTCGACCCGCTGGGCCAGCCGCTGGTGGAGGGCGATGCCGAGGTTCGCGTGCTGGAAGCGAACTTCAGCGCCGCGCAGCTGCACGAGCACCGCGAACGCTTTCCGGCCCAACTCGATGCCGATGCCTTCGAGTTGAAGGCTTGAGGCCGCGCCCGACGACGCGCCTCTGTGCGCCACCGCACCTCGAAACTGAACCCCGCCTGGTGGTCGGTCGTGCCTCGTTGCCTATCCTTGCCGCAGAGGTCCATCCTGCGTTTGTCGCTTGAGTCGCTGCCAACTTTGGCCGTACCGCGACCTCACGCAAGGATCGACCCTATGAATACGACTTCGAAGACCACCCTCACCGTGCTGGTGGCCGCCATGATGCTGGGTGGCTGTGCCACCTACACGGGGCAAACGCGGGATCCCGATGATCCCAATCGCACGCGCAACAACGCCCTGATCGGCGCCGGCATCGGTGCGGTGGCGGGCCTGCTGAGCGGCAGTGATGCCACGGAGCGTCGCCAGCGTGCGATGGTCGGTGCCGGCGTTGGCGGCTTGGCCGGTGGCGCGATCGGCGCCTACCAGGATCGTCAGGAGGCCGAACTCCGTCGTCAGACGGCAGGCACGGGCATCAACGTGAGCCGCAGCGGCGACGTGATCGTGCTCAACCTGCCCAATGGCGTGACCTTCGACTTCAACAGCGCGGTGTTGAAGCCGCAGTTCCACCCGGCCCTGATCAAGGTGGGCAGCACCCTGTCGCAGTACAACCAGACCATCATCGAGGTGACGGGCCACACCGATTCTGTCGGTAGCGACGCGGTCAACCAGCGCCTTTCCGAACAGCGCGCCGGATCGGTGGCCGGCTTCCTGATGGGCCAAGGGCTGATGCGCGAGCGCTTCGAGGTGGTCGGCATGGGCGAGACCCGGCCGATCGCCGACAACGCGACGGAGTTCGGGCGAGCCCAGAACCGTCGCGTGGAAATCCGCGTTCTGCCCTTGCGCTCCTGATCGAGCGGCCGGGTCGCCAGACCCGCGCCGCCAGCACCGCGCTTGCCGTACCTGAGCTGCTCGTGGCCGTCCTCCGGCACGGGCAGCTGTTCCAGCTTCGCGAAGCCCGATTCCGCCGGGTGGCGGCGCTTCGTCCAGTGCTTCGATGCGGTCGAAGCCGACGGACACTTCCGCATGGATGATCGGATTGATGCAAAGCTCGCCGGAGGCGGCGCAGGCGTCCAGACGTTCCGCCGACCACGCGTACCACGCCGGATCATCCGTCAGGACATCGAGCAGCACGTTGGCGTCGGCCAGCACGCGACTCATGCGCCGCGGGTCAGCCTCATGATCTCGTCGGTGCTCAGACGCGCCGTGGCGCGACCACGCAGCTTGGCGGCGAGACCGCGTTCTGGCCAGTGCGGTTTCGCCAGGGTTGCCTCGGCTTCACGCAGGACGACGTCGCGAACGAAAGCCGAGACCGCCTGACCGCGCAGCGCAGCTGCACGAACGATGCGGTCCTTCTCGGTGCTGCCGAGGCGGAGTTCGAGACGGGTGGGGATGATGGGCATCGGGGCCTCCTTGTACAGACAACTTGCCGTACAGACTGGCGAAGGGTGAGTCGGATCAAGCGGTGTGCAGGTGACTGAGGGCGGGGACGAGGGGGTGATCTGAGCCCCTATGAGTTCGCATAATGAATATTATGTCAATAGTTGGCAGATGCGGCTCAAGGTTCGATCTCAGTCCTCGGCTTGGTCCCCGTACCGTTTCGTGAGCGCCCAGGCGATTCGACGCCTTTGATCCTCGGCCATCGCTGGACCGAAGTTGACCGTCCGCATGAAAGAAGGTGCCTTCGGGTTGATCACGCGCACATCGTTGCTGGCCGTTGGAATCGAGGCGGTAAGTTCCACGTACCAGCCTGGCAGTGAAAGTACGGGTATCACCCGGACTGGATTGCCCGTCGTGCCAGTCAAGAAGTCCGCCAGCCAGCGTGCTTGGCGAGCGGCCTGCTCGAGGGGTTTGCTTTCAAGGTGCTCAGGAAAGCGTAGCGTTTTACCATCGTATCGCACGCGGGCGCTATCCTTGCTGCTTACTGAAGATTTCCTCCGCGATTTTGATTCGACAGCGAACACCACGCCCTGCCCGACCACCACATGGTCGATGTTGAAACCGTCAGCGGGCAGATCGTGAAATACCATCAAACCATCGGGAACCAAGGTCTCAAGGCCTTGGGCAGTCGCACACTCTGCCGCCAGCCCTTCGCGACAGCGACGCATAACTTGGAGGTGACGATTCGCCTGTGCGATTAAGATGGTACTACCAACGCCCACCGTGAGAAGGTAAAGAGCGATGATCCATACATTGATCGAAATAAACTCTGGTGATCTAAAGCTTGCCTCCAGTGTAAAAATCAATAGTGGGATGGCGGGACCCGCAAATAAAGCCGTCGCTGCCACCGACCAAAAACCATCGGTTGCATCTTCGAGCTGCTTCCTGATCTGCGCACCGGCTTGATTTCGAAGAGCTTTGGCGTCAAACGGGGCTCGCCGCACATTGCGACGCTCACTCCATTTTAAAAGCAGTAGCCCGCCGAAGGTGAGAATCAGCGGAAGGAAAAGCATTGGCGCCAGCAGAATCAATGGGATGCTGATATTCAAGCGGGTGGCCTATGATGTGCAGGAAAGCTCTTCGATTCCAAGCTTGCAGAGGAATCGATACACGGGATTGTAGAATTCCGTCTTCCGCGTGTGATCGTCATCATCACCCGGTGGAACCACGATCACCGTGCCTTGACGGGCGCGGGTGAGCAGCACACGGTAAGCGTTGACGAGGTAGGCGCGACGGTCGTCCTTGGGATGGTCTGAACAACCCGCCGAACCCTCGTGATTTCGCGGCTTGAAGGCCGAAATCGCGCCCATCCGGTCGGAATTCCACGTTTTGCCGCGCCGCCA
>Ga0207950_100104_pt1 | contig 34874 bp, 40 predicted proteins | sample Subbio11_8B_AprC_FD_184814 | JGI IMG/M metagenome (GOLD analysis project Ga0207950, IMG submission 184814) | Serpentinite rock and fluid subsurface biosphere microbial communities from McLaughlin Reserve, California, USA - CR11_8B_AprC (SPAdes) | ecosystem: Environmental > Terrestrial > Deep... | reverse complement strand
GAGGCGGAATCTCCGCAACCGGCGGCCCAAGCGGGTCACGCGGTGATCATCGGCTTGCGCAAAGCGGTTACCCTGCTCTTCGGCGGCTGTCTGCATGGTGCGAAACTTGACCATCCGAAATGGCTTCCCCCCCTGCCCAACCCGCTCTTGCCAGAACAACAGCGGGCCGGTCGAATCTAAACGAATGAGCAGCGCTAGCAGCCCCATTAACGGCAGGGTTAAAGGCAACGTCAGCAAGACCAGGCCGACATCCAGCAAACGCTTCAGATACGGGTACAGCCCTGGCAGCTGCCAGCCCTCCAACAGCGCTTGGGAGTGATGCTTAAGCGAAACCCTGCCGCTAAGCCGCTCATACACCACTGCCGCGTGGATGACCGGGACTCCCCGCAACGACTGCTCGGCCACGAAGCGTGACCACTGTGGGTCGATAGCCGCATGCGGGTCGACTACTACCGCCTGAACCGGCACCAGGCGCGGGCTAGCCAAAACCACCCCCATCCCCCAGCTTGGTAAAGCGTCCACCAGGCCGCCGGGCACCAGTGCCAGGCGATGCCGCTCGGGCCGTTGCAGCCACAGATATAAGGCCTGCCAGAGAAAGGCCATCGCGAAAGCCCCCAGCAGATAGGTGCGCGAAAAATACCACCCGGAAACGACCAGCACGGCTGAGGTGAGCAGGAACCAGGAGAGTAGGGAGGCCAAGAGCGTAGTTAGGGCATCGGTCTTGGCCAGACTGAGCACCCGGCGGGTGTAAATCACCGACCCGAGGTAGCTGATTACTACCAGGCCGACCATGCCATAGGCGTCGGCGCCGATGATCCAGAATCTATGGTTGTACCAGCCCAGCAGCGACCCGGCAAATATGATCGCCACCGTTCCGGCTCCATGCCAGAGCCACTCCAGCCCGCTCGAAGAAGGCCGTAATAGTTTGCGGATTGAGAACGGCAGCACCATAACCTCACCTTAGCCCGTTGCGCCCAAGCTGGGCACCGTGAGGGTAGCATAACCCGGCCTCCGGTAAGCCTCAACCTCAGAGATGCGCGTTATCAACCTTCGACTTCGCTTCGCTCAGGGTGACACCATTAGTAGGGTGCGCTCGCGCACCGCTGCTCTGAGACCCTTCGCGAAGCCTGTCCTGAGTGAACCTGCGAGTATCCGCAGGTCGAAGGGCTCAGGGTGACACCATTAGGGTGCGCTCGCGCACCGCTGCTCTGAGACCCTTCGCGAAGCCTGTCCTGAGTGAACCTGCGAGTATCCGCAGGTCGAAGGGCTCAGGGTGCCACCATTAGGGTGCGCTCGCGCACCGCTGAGCGTTTTATCATTCTGAGCGCAGTGACATTCGCAGTGTCATTTACGGCTACTTGCTTACCGTTCGCCAGAGGTGCTACCCTGTCCCCGGCGGGGAGCTACGCGCCAAGAGAGCTGGAAGGTATGCAGATCAGCAAAACAACCAGGCAACAGCTCGACCTGTTGTGGCTGCTAGTAACCAAAGAGGTCACCTTCAGATACAAGCGCACCTTCCTGGGGTTTTTGTGGACGCTGCTGAATCCGCTCCTCACGGCGCTGGTGTTCTTTGTGGCCTTTACCATATTCATGCGGTTTGAAATTGAAGACTTCGCCTTTTTTCTGCTGGCGGCTCTTTTTCCCTGGAGCTGGTTTGCCGGCTCGGTTACTGTTGCCACCGGGACTCTCACCGGCAATGTCTCGCTGATCCGCAAGGTGGTCTTTCCCAAACATCTGCTAATTTTGTCGGTGGTTATTGCCCAGATGGTCAACTTCGCCTTCACCCTGCCGGTTCTGCTGGGCCTGGCCTTCTTCTACGACCTTCCTCCCAGCCTTAACTGGCTAATCGGCATCCCCATACTGGCTACCGTGCAGTTTGCCATTATCTACGGCCTGGGCCTGATGGTCTCAGTGGCCAATGTTTACTTCCGCGACCTCGAGTACATGGTGACGGTGGTGATTAGCCTGCTGTTCTGGATGACCCCCATCATCTACCCGCTGAGTGCAGTGCCCGAGGGGGCGCGGCCCTTCTTGACCCTGAACCCCGTCAGCTATCCCATCCAGGCCTGGCGCGACCTGTTCATGCACAACACCCTCAACTGGCCCTATATTGGAATTGGCCTGGTTACCGCAGTGGTGGTGCTGCTGCTAGGGCACTGGCTCTTCCGGCGGATGTCCGGCAGGCTGGACGAGGTGCTCTGATGGCTCGCCCTGAGCTTGTCGAAGTGCCCTGCCCTGAGCTTGTCGAAGGGGCTAGCCCGGCTACGGTTATTGCGGCAGAAAACCTGTGGAAGAGTTTTCCGTTACAGCGCGACCGGCCCGGCCTGAAGGAGCTGCTGGTCAACGCCCCCAGGTTTTTCAACGGCCGGACCAAGGGGTTCTGGGCACTTCGGGGTGTGAGCTTTACGGTCAACAAAGGCGAAAGCCTGGGGATTATCGGCAGGAACGGGGCCGGCAAGAGCACCCTGCTCTCGCTGCTCTTAGGCGTGGCCCTGCCCACCAAGGGCAGGCTTGAGGTACGCGGTAACAGAACCCCCCTGCTCGAGCTGGGCGCAGGCTTCCACCCCGACCTGACCGGCATCGAGAATATCTATATCAATGGGGTGATGCTGGGCCTGACCCGGGCCGAGGTGCGGGCCAGGCTAGACGAGATCATCGCCTTTTCGGAGCTGGCCGAGTTTGTCCACCTGCCCCTGCGAACCTACTCCAGCGGTATGCAGATGCGGCTGGCCTTTGCGGTGGCCATCCACACCTCGCCGGAGGTATTGCTAGTAGACGAGATTCTGGCAGTAGGCGACGAGTCGTTTCAACGCAAGTCGGGCAAGGCCCTGACCGATCTGATCGGCGGCGGGGTGACCACGGTGTTTGTCTCGCACAGCATGGAGGCCATCAAAAAGCTCTGCCACCGGGCCATCTGGCTCGAACAGGGCGAAGTCCGGGCCGAAGGGGAAGCTGGACAGGTTGTCGAAGAGTACTTAAAAGCCCAAGGGCAGGCTTGAATAAAAAGGGTAGGCCAATTACGACCCTAAGAAGGCTGTGGGATGAGAGGAAGGTTGCGTGAAGCGGCCGACGACGCGATCCCGGTAAGCGTGCTAGCGGGAAACTCCGATAGCGAAGTTGCTTCGCGGAGCCTGGGCTGAGGGACGAAGTGTTCGCAACGACAATTGCCCTGTGCCCCTGGACTAGCTCAGGCGCTAAAGTCAGGACAAGCGCAAAGGGCCAGCAGCGAGCCCGAAGCAGCATGCTACACTAGAGGCCAATGAGCACGAGCACCGCAGTAAGGATCTATCAGCGAGTGCGCCGCCTGTCCGAGCCGCTCGCCCAAGAGGTTATGGATTTTGTCGAGTATCTCGAGTTCAAACACAACTTGCGCGATCTGAACACCGAACACCTGAGAGCTACCCAGGAGCCGGTGATGCAAGCGATCTGGGACAATCCCGAAGACGAGCTTTGGAATGACGCTTAAGCCGGGAGAGATAGTCGCCATACCGTTCCCTTACACGGATCTGCGTGCAACGAAACAGCGTCCCGTACTAGTCTTAACGCCCGAAGACGCCCGTGGCGACTTCATCTCCTTAGCTATCACCTCTGTTCCAACAGCTGAACTAACAGTCAAAATCGAGCAAAGCGAGATGGCAAGCGGCCAACTCCCCAAAACCAGCTGGATTCGGTGCAACAAGGTCTTTACCCTAAGCACCGCCACCACCAGGAAAACATATGGGTTGGAATCTTGTGGTAAAGTTTCGCAGTGTGATGGCTAGGGCCGAGTCATTGTCTCGTAACCCTACGGCTGTCAGGCATTTGGACGATGGGGCGAGATACGGGCAGAAGGCGAAGCGGGGTGGGTGGTGGAGGAGTACCTATTTTAGGGGTATCTCCCTTTTTTCTGCCTGTTGACGTTTGGGGGGGGGTGGTCTATGCTCTGTTTCGAGGCGGCCTTCTGGTGAGGCTACCTGAGTAGTTACAAATCGCTTTGCGTAAGGAGGCGGGGTAATGAGCCGACCAATGGTTGATGATGGCCATGGGGCGCAAAATAGCATTGTGCTTGCCCGGTGCCGGGAGGCATTAAAAAAAAGTGCTCCCGAGGCGACCGTTATTCTTTATGGTTCCCGGGCGAGGGGGGATGCGAAGCCGGATTCTGATTATGACCTGTTAATTTTGCTGGATGGAAAGGTAAATTGGCTGCTGGAAGACCGGATACGGCAAAGCCTGTATCCGCTAGAGATGGAAACAGGAGCGGTTTTGACCGTTACCTGTTATAGCAAAGAAGAGTGGTACTCGCCTACCTATCAAGCCATGCCTTTCGTACGGAACGTAGAGCAAGAGGGCATTGCTTTATGAACGCGGAAATAAGCAAATTGGTTGATCATCGACTGGATCGGGCTAATGAATCAATTCGCGAAGCCGATCTCCTTTTAGAGGCAGGTTATGCCAATGCCGGTGTCAATCGTCTCTTCTATGCATGTTTTTATGCTGTATCAGCCCTTTTATTGACAAAGGGGCATTCCTCTCCAAAGCATAGTGGTGTCAGAGCCCTTTTTCATCAAAAAATAGTGAAACCTGGCCTGGTTGAAGTAGCTATGGGACATTTATACGATAGGCTGTTTGACAGCCGTCAAAAATCGGATTATGTTGATCTGGTGAAATTTGACTTAGCGGATGTAAAGCCGTGGGTAGCGGAAGTTAAAGCGTTTGTCGGCAAGATTGAGGGCTTGATCACAGTGGAAAGACAAGCCTAAGCATGAAAGCATGGATCAATCTGCGACCGGGCAAGCTGGCTCGAGCACGGCGAGATCCGCACGGAAGGCGAAGCGGGGTAGGTTGTAGAAGAGTATTTGAAAGCACAGGGGAAGGTTTGAGGTGGCAGCGATGGAAGATGTGGTAAGACATGTAAGAAGAACGGGTATGTCCGCACTGGTTTCCAAAAGTATGCTGTTAGAGGCGGACTTGCTTGACAGTGGGGCAGGCCCCTGGGTCGGTCACATTCCCTTTGCTTTTTGGATCATAGAACAGCTCCGGCCGCGCATTTTAGTTGAACTTGGCACTTATTACGGCCAGTCCTATTTCAGTTTATGCCAAAGCGTGCGCGCCAATGGGCTTTCCACCAAATGCTATGCAGTTGATACCTGGCAGGGCGACGAACACGGAGGGTTCTACGGCGAGGAGGTGTTTGCCCATGTCGAAGCGCGCAACCAGCGCGAGTATCACGCTTTCTCACGGCTCCTGAGGATGCGTTTTGACGATGCGCTTTCGTCCTTCAGCGATGGCACTATTGACCTTTTGCACATTGATGGCCTGCACACTTATGAGGCGGTGCGGCATGACTTTGAAAGCTGGCTGCCAAAGCTTTCTTCGCGCGGCGTGGTCCTGTTTCACGACATTAACGTCCGTGAGCGCGACTTTGGCGTCTGGCGGCTGTGGGAGGAGCTGTCAACGAGTTATCCGCACATCGAGTTTGAGCACTCTCATGGCCTCGGGGTGTTATTTGTTGGCAAACTTCAACCGCCCGGCATCATAGGGTTGTTAGAGGAATGGTCCGCCCCTGAAGGTAGCTACCTCATAAAGAATCTCTTCGCAAAATTTGGACATCTGGTGAGTCTTGAGTATCAGACCAACGATCACAACCAAGGCATAGCCAAGCGCGACAGCCAGCTTGCCCATCTCAACCAGGCAGTAGCCGAGTACCAAGAGCAGCTCACCACCATTAGCCACACCCTGGCCGAGCGGGAGGAGCAGGTTATCTCGCTCAACCAGGGCATAGCCGAGCGCGACAGCCAGCTGGCCAGCCTCACCCAGGCAGTAACCGAGCATCAAGAGCAGCTCACCACCATTAGCCACACCCTGGCCGAGCGGGAGGAGCAGATCGTCGCGCTCAATCAAGGCATAGCGGAAAGGGACGGGCAGCTCAGCCAGTTGCGCGAACAAGAAGCCCAGCTGCAAGAACAAGCCAAGGTGCTGCTGGCTTCAGCGCAGGAAGCGGGCGCGCTAATCGCCAGCCTTAGTCAGACGATCGACGAGCGGGAGGAGCAGGTTATCTCGCTCAACCAGGGCATAGCCGAGCGGGACAGCCAGCTCGCGACCACTAGCCAAACCCTTGCCGAGCGGGACGTGCAAATCGCCACGATTCTTAGTTCGACAACTTGGCGGCTAACCGGACCCCTGCGGGTGGTTGCCGATCAGCTCAAGCGGATACGGCGTTGGTTACGGTTCTCGGTACGCAAAGTTTTATTCGCTCCAAAACGGTTTGATGCGGAGTGGTATCTAAAGCAGAATCCAGATGTTGCGATGAGCGGTATGGATCCCTATAAGCACTACATACTTTTTGGAAAAGCAGAGGGTCGCAAGCCAGCACCCGATACGTCACTGTTACACGGCAAGAAAAGTAGTGTATTTCATTTGTTGAGAATCGCACCGCAAATAATTACCCAAAAAGGTGGCATCTGGCGCACCTGTGCGGCGGTACTGCGTGTATATCGTCGCGAAGGCTTTGCCGGCATCAAGGTGCGAGCTTTTGGGGGTCCCTCACTGTTACCCGCCAGAGGGCCTCTCCAGAGTCCTATGTGGTTCTTCGACATTGTGAATGACACCGCGATTCGTCAGAGTTTTTGGACATTGCAACACGTTATCGCTTTGCACGCGAAGAACCACGGCGAGATAACGCACCTGATAGCATTACCATTTTTCTCCGCAGGTGGCGCCCAACAGACAGCCACGAATTTTGCGTGTGCTGTTGCGCGTACAGGCGGGAGCGTCCTGATGCTCGCTGTCGATCGGAAACTGCCTGTCAGCACAGCTGTGACACCTGCCGGGAAAGTGCTCGCCATTGACCTTGAAGAGTACTTTCCTGGCACAGATATGGAGGTTCGCGAAGCCCTTCTCATGGCCATGATTAGAATGGTTGCCCCAAGAGTGCTTCACATCATAAATTCGGAGGTGGGCTGGCGCCTTGTAATCAAATTTGGGAACCGCATTAGGCAAGTGTGCAGAGTGTTCGGTTCCATATTTGCGTTTCAGTACGACTCGAAAACTGGCGCAAAGATCGGCTATGCAGAAACCTTCCTTCGTGACGCACTTCCCTTTTTGGATGGGTTGCTCACGGATAATAAGCGGTTCGCAATTGATGCCATCGCGGATTACGGATTGGAGGCCGAGAAGGCAAAGTTTCATGTAATATATAACCCTTGTCGTTTTGACAGCGCAGAGATTGCGTCTGAGCGCCTGAGAACCCTCGCGGCCTCTATTGCGGACGCGCAACGTTTGCAGATCGTTTGGGCAGGACGGCTGGACGCAGAAAAGCGCCCCGACCTACTTTTCGAAGTGGCGCGTCTGTGTCCTCAGATGGATTTCCATGTGTTTGGCGCAACCATAGTTGACTCGTCTCTGAGCCTCGGTGCGCCTCCAGCAAACTTGCAGCTTCGCGGGCCATTCTCCTCGCCCCTAGACGTTATTCGCGACTCGAACTACCACGCTTATATGTTCACCTCTCGCTGGGAGGGTATGCCCAACACTGTCATCGAGTTCGGGGCCGCCGGATATCCCGTCATTGCTGCAACGGTTGGTGGAATTTCGGAACTGATAGACGAGTCCACCGGCTATCCACTTCCTGCCAGAGCAAGTGCTGCTGACTACGCTCGCTCTCTGGAAGCTGTCCGTATGGAGCCCGATATTGCTGCACAACGCGCAGCGGCGCTTGTGCGGAGAATTGCGGAAATCCACAGTCAGAACTCGTTTTACTGCACGCTCAAAAACGTTCCCAGCTATCTCATTCCCCCAAAAGGCTAAACATGGCTGCGCCTGTCGTATCCATTATCGTGCCATATTACAATCATGGTCGTCATCTTCACCAGACCATTTCCTCTGCACTCCGGGCTACAAAGGCGGATGTTGAAATCATTGTAGTGAACGACGGCAGCAAAGAACCGAAGGCGGGCACATATTTGGACTGGATCAAAAGACTATCGCCAACAGTAAAGGTGCTATCCAATAAGAACGGCGGCCTTTCCGCGGCCCGAAACGCGGGGTTATCAATCGCGTCCGGAATGTATATTCAGTTTCTAGACAGTGACGACTTGCTTATACCCGGGAAGATAGACTTGCAGATCGCGCAGCTTCAGAGCCAACCGCGCCTCGACATTTCAATAACGAACTATCTTCTCTGCGACGAGGAAGCGACTCATTTCTGGCGTGACGGTGACTCGATAACTCCCTTCAGTTGTACGCTGGAGGACTTTCTGTTCCGATGGGAGCGAGGCTTTTCGATTCCGATACACTGCGCCGTGTTCAGACGCGAGGTGTTCAATAACGCTATGTTCGATACATCAATCACGGGAAAAGAAGATTGGGTTTTCTGGTGTATGCAAGCCCATGCGGGCGCGTTTTTCGGTTACCTGCCGGTTTACGGTGCCGTCTATCGCCAACATAACAGCGGGATGTCCAAATCCTTTAAATCCATGGGAGACAGCTGGCTCTCGGCGGCGCGCCTAATTGAGCGGCACATTGGAGGCAAGTTTCCAGATTTTCCGGGAGCGTGCGAGTCGTGGCACGAAAGTTTTTACAGGCCAGCGATCAAGAATCAGCAAGCCGAGCGTACAGTGCATAAGCCATCCGGCGTCTTTAAGTCTCCAGCGCTTGACCGGGACGCATTTTTCGACCACGACTGGATCGCAGGCGTTCCAAACTTGCGCCGCGCTCCGCCTCTATCGCCCTCCATATCCATCATAGTTCCGGTATTTAATCACTTTGAATATCTCCATGAGTGTCTGTCATCTTTGGCCGCAGAGTCCGCGAACAGCGGAGGCGAACTTGTCATTATCGATGATGCATCCACTGACTCCCGAGTTTGGCCGCTGCTCAAGGCTTTTGCAGGTCGCGTTTCAGGAGTATGCATCCATCGGAATGAACGTAACCTTGGCATTTCCAATAGTCAGAACATTGCAGCGAACCTCGCCTCCGGGGACTACCTTGCGTTCGTAGACTGTGATGACAGTCTGCATGAGGGCGCGCTCGCTCAAGTAACGGCATCGCTCATATCCGAAACCGATTACTTGTTTACAGATAGAGAGGATATCGCCGAGAATGGCGCACGGATCAGGATTGCCCGCTACGGGGGTTATGACTTCCTCGTTCCAAGCGGATCAATCTCGTCGGATCTCGTCGACGGCATGGTGGCATCCCATTTGAAAGTGATCCGTCGAAGCGCGTACATAGAGTTGGGCGGATGCGACCCCGAGTTTGAAGGCGTTCAAGATTGGGATCTCGCGTTGCGCTTTGCTGCTGCTGGCAAGAGGTTCCAGTATCTACCCAAAGCCATTTATAGACATCGCATCCATACAAACTCGGTTACCAGGGGCGATTCGGTACGACAGCTTTGGCTGACCAATCGAGTTCGGAGAAAGTATCTCTGCCACCAGATTCGTCGCGGGATTTCGACTATGGATGCTTGTCAGAGAGCACTGAGTGCTTGCGAAGCCATAATTCAAGGCAGAGCGCCTCACGACAACGACGTCCTAGTGATCAATGGTTTTTCGAGCCACCACTATTCGAACACGCTCAGAGGCGCGTGGGCAGAGGGTCGCGTATGCATATACGCTCCTGCTGAGAAAGCCTCGTTACAAGAACTAAACCTTGTGCGTGAGTATAATTCATATTTTGATGCGATTATTGCACCCACGGAAGCGATCGCTGCCTGTCTGTTGGGCTATCTTTGGGATCAGGACATCCTTGTTTTATTGGGCGAACCTCGACCTTTCAGTCTTCCGCAACGGGCGGAGAGGCACCCAGAGGCACCCAACTCTGTAGAACTAGAGTGATCGCAAATGGCTATTCTAATCACCGTCGCGGGTGCCTCTCGACGTCATACAGGCTGTGGATCCTGCGCGAGGCCGGCATACTTGGCCGAGGCCGGCGGTATCGGCACGCAGTTCCTGCTGCACACCTACTTTGTTTATCGCGTGCCGCCGACTGCTGCGCGTTTAGGCGGTTATCCGGTCAAATACCTGTTGCTTTACGGCTTTGGGGCGGTGCTGTTGCATACCTTGGTCGATGTGGTTGGTATTGATGCGAGGGTGGCTGCCTTGGGTGTAATTATTGCATCGATCCCGGTCGGCTTCCTGTTAACGCGCAATTCGCGGTATTTTGGTATGTTAAAGAATGAAAAACAGAAGGAAGAGGCAGTTATCGATGATAAATCGACTTTACAGGGTTAAGGCGGCGGCTGGCTGGCTGAGTGCTGCCGGAAAGGTAGTCCAGCTCCTTCGACGTGAAGGGATATTTGGCTTGCGGTGCAGATTGGCGCTGGACAAGGAGCTTTTTTCGTGGGCTAATTCAAAGCGGATTGGCCACTACGACATTTTGAATGACGAGGTGCGTGCGAAGATGCGCCATACTGTCGAGTCTGACGTGGGATTGACCGTGGGGCTGCGTTTTGCGGGGTAGCAACGTGGAGCCACCCAGGGTTCAGGTCTTGCTGTCAACATATAACGGCCAGAAGTATTTGCAAGAGCAGATGGATAGCGTGTTGAATCAGGACTATCCTAACTTGGAAGTGCTTGTCCGGGATGATGGCTCAACCGATGGGACTTTGCAGCTGCTGGAAGGATACGAAAGCTTACCTAACGTTAAGGTACTGCGGGGAGAAAACCTGGGGGTGGTAAAGAGTTTTTTTGCCTTGCTGGAGAGTTCCTCACCCGGCGCAGAATATATCGCTTTTTGCGATCAGGACGATGTCTGGCTGCCGGGAAAGATTGCTGCTGCTGTCGCTAAACTTGAAGCTTTGGACAACGACAAGCCGCTGCTCTATTGCTCACGGGTGGAGTTTGTGGATCGCCACCTCCACAGTTTGGGCTTCTCGAAGGCTCACAAAAAGCCTAGCTTCCGCAATGCGATAGTGGAGAACATCGCTACCGGCTGTACCATAGTGATCAACCGGGCCACCAGGGAGCTGGTCTTGAGCAGCCTGCCAAGGTGGGCCTTGATGCACGACTGGTGGCTGTATCTGGTGGTGACGGCCTTGGGTGAGGTTGTTTACGACAGCCGGTCGTTGGTCAAGTACCGGCAACACGCGGCCAATGCCGTGGGCGGAACGCCTCACTTCATCCCTGATTTTCTGCGCCGCCTTAAGCGGTTTCTGGCCCCACAAAACAGCAACTACCGCATTTCCGGCCAGGCGGGGGAGTTTCTCCGCTGTTTTGGGCCGCGCCTTGAGGGCCACAAGAAAGAGCTCCTGGTGCGCTTCCTGGACTCAAAAAAGGGCGCCATATCCCGTTTGCGGTATGCGCTAAGGCCCGAGGTGTACCGGCATTCGCTTTTTTATCATACCCTTTTGCGGCTGCTGATCGTTTTGGGCCGGTACTGAACACGCCCCTAGGATGCCGTTTGAAAAGGGACCCACCCTCCTCACCGGAGCCGGAGTTTGGCAGTTCTAACATCGTATCTTCTCGCTCAGGACATCGTCCTTCCACGCCAACTGGAGTTGGAGGGAGCAAAATTGGTGCGCAAGCGCACCCTACAGGGGGGTTACTAATTTTGCGTTGCCCCAGGTCTTGAGGGCCAACCCTAGCCACTAGCTCACCGCTGCCGAGTTGATCAAACATACAGCTACTAATCCTCGAGGGCGTGCAGAAAACGGCTGCCCTGCTGACAGGGGCAAGATACCTGTCGCGCTCACCCTTCCCCTCCCGCGCGGCTCAGCCAACCCTCAGCCGCCTTCAAAATGACCTCGGCCTGGGCCAAAGCAGCCCCGGCCTCGCCCTGGGTATAGACCTCGGCAGGGGTGAGCTCGGCCAGGGCATCGGGATAGCGGGTGGGGATGTAGAGCTTATCCAGGGCCAAAGCCGCCTCCAGTAAGGAGGCGAAGCGTTCTTTGGCCCCCTCGGGCATCTCCCGCACCAGCCGCCCCAGCGAGGGCCCCCAGGGGTCGGCGTCCTGGAGCAGCCAGACGGCCTTCAGGGCTTTCTCTCCGGCTTGCTGGGCAAAAAAAGCGGCCTGGGCGTACTTGCCAGCGGCCACCAAGGCCCGAGCCGCCTCGAGGTCATCCCAGGCCTGACGAAGCCAGCGCCAGGCCTCACGCCGCTGTTTCTCCACGCTCATAAAGGAGCCTGGCCTCCTTCATCACGCCCCGCAAAAAGGGCAGTTCGCGCCGGTCCTGAAACTCCTCGGGGGTAAGAACCACCGGCTCTACCACCACCGGCAGATCCCGCAGGGCCCACAGCACCCGACCGATGCGCTCCAAGTGCGGCAGGTCGGTCTCCCAGAGGACGAGGAGGTCCAGATCGGAGCGCCGGGTGGCCGCTCCCCGGGCGCGGGAGCCGAAGAGGTAGACTTGTCCTGAGCTTTGCCGAAGGGCCCGCCCCACGCCCAGGGTGCTCAAGCGTTCGGTGACGGTCTCGAGCCAGTCCACAGGGACATCTTACCCTAACGGCAACCTGCTCAGGCTGGGCTCGAGCTTGCCTTCCACCCTCGGCTCGAACCGATCGACAACATCCCGCCGGCCGAGTTGGAGGTGATGTATGATCAGGCAGGCAAGTCCGGTCGCGGTGGCTGGACTCAGGTAATCTACCCTACGGAAAACCTGGGGCGGTTCGGCTTTGCCCAAAGGGGGTAGTCCAAATGGATGGCCTAAAAGATGAACGGGAGCGAATTGCAGCCGGGGCTTCTTTGCCTGGGATAAGTGAAGAAGACATGGTGGTATATAAGGCCACCGCCCGGCAACGGATGGCACAAGATGAAAAAGAGCTGCTAGTAAGGCGGAAAAGGGCTTGGGAAACCGTGCGTTGGGCAGCCAAATTACTCAAGGAGGAGTTTGGCGCCCATCGGGTGGTGGTCTTTGGGTCCCTTCTTTGTTCAAAATGTTTTAATAAATGGTCCGATGTGGACATCGCTGCCTGGGGAATTAGCCCCACAGACACCTTCCGGGCCATGGGCGCGGTGATGGATCTGCGCGAGGATATTGAGATCAACCTGGTAGATATCGAGACTTGTCGCGCTACCCTGCGGGCAATAATCGAGCGTGAAGGGCAAGAGATATGATTGAGTGCTATCTGGTAGTAGCTAGTCGTATCCGCCAAGAACTTACCGATCTGGAGAGGGTTGTAAGCCGGGCCGAGCAGGCCATGGGTTTGGCCCGGAATTCCACGGAGCATGACTTATATCTTGATTCGGTTGCGCTGAACTTGCACGACTTCTATGGTGGACTGGAACGCATTTTCCGTCACATTGCGACGGGTGTGGACCAGAGCCTGCCAGGCGGACCGGAGTGGCACCGTGCGCACAGAACTGCTACTCTTCGCTTATTTTTTGGAACAGGTGTAACGGGAAAAATAAAAACAAAGCGACGCACGCAATTATCTTAACTGGCCGCTCCCCGGGCGCGGGAGCCGAAGAGGTAGACTTGTCCTGAGCTTTGCCGAAGGGCCCGCCCCACGCCCAGGGTGCTCAAGCGTTCCGTTATGGTCTTTGGCCAGTCCACAGGAGCATTTTACACTTGGGCCGAGGGGGCCGCTCCTTCGTAGCGCGGCAGCCGCTCCGCCGGGAGCTCTTTGAGCCTGGGGTAGCTCCGGTCTTTGGCTGACAGCAGAGGGTTGCCGCTAGGCCAGGCGATAGCGAGGTCGGGATCATCCCAGGCGATGCCGGCTTCAGCCTGGGGATTATAAAAATCGGTACACTTGTAGGCGAACAGGGCGCTCTCGCTGGTGACGCAAAAACCGTGAGCAAACCCTTCGGGAATATAGAGCTGGCGCTTGTTGTCAGCTGACAGGGTGACCCCCACCCACCGGCCAAAGGTCGGCGAGCCGCCCCGGATGTCCACCGCCACATCGAACACCTCGCCCTGCAAAACGAAGACCAGCTTCCCTTGGCCATGAGGATGCTGAAAGTGCAGGCCGCGCAAAGTGCCTTTCCTCGAAAAAGAGAGGTTGTCCTGGACGAATAGGGTGGGCAGGCCGGCAGCGGCGTAGCGCTGTTGGTGCCAGGTTTCCAGGAAGAAGCCGCGGTCATCGCTAAACACTGAGGGCTCGAGCAAGAGCACCTCCGGCAGCTCGGTCGGTCTTACTTTCATGCCTGGCGGACCAAGTTCAACAGGTACTGGCCGTAGCCGTTCTTTTTCAAGGGCTCGGCCAGTTGCAGCAGCTGCTCAGTATCGATCAGCCCCAAGCGGTAGGCGATCTCCTCCGGACAGGCGATCCTTAGCCCCTGCCGCTGTTCGATGGTTTCGATAAAGTTGGCAGCCTGCAGCAGCGCCTCGGGGGTGCCGGTATCCAACCAGGCCACGCCGCGGCCCAGCTTTTCCACGCGCAGTTGGCCTTGCTGCAGATAGAGCCGGTTGAGGTCGGTGATCTCAAGTTCGCCCCGGGCGGAGGGTTTCAGGCTGGTGGCCAGCTCGACTACCTGATGGTCGTAAAAATAGAGGCCGGTGACCGCGTAGTGGGACTTGGGCCGGGCCGGTTTTTCCTCCAGGCTCAACGCCCGGTCGTGCTCGTCAAACTCCACTACCCCGTAGCGCTCAGGCTCCCTTACCCAATAGGCAAAGACGGTAGCGCCCTCTTGGTGGGCGGCGGCGGCGCGCAACTGGCTCGGTAGGCCGTGGCCGTAGTAGATGTTGTCGCCTAGGATGAGGGCGCACGAATCGCCGCCGATGAAGTCGCGCCCGATGATAAAGGCCTGCGCTAACCCGTCCGGGCTGGGCTGCACCGCGTAGCGGATACTGATTCCCCATTGGCGGCCGTCTTGCAGCAGTTCTTGGAACAGGCGCTGGTCCTGCGGGGTGGTGATGACTAGGAGCTCGGTGATCCCGGCCAGCATCAAGATGCTGAGCGGATAATAGATCAAGGGCTTGTCGTAAACCGGCATCAACTGCTTGCTCACCACCCGGGTCAGCGGATAAAGCCGGGTGCCCGAGCCGCCGGCCAGGATAATCCCCTTATGCACCGCTCACCACCCCCAAGCGCTCTCCCCGGTAGCTGCCGTTGCGCACCCGCTGGCACCAAGCCCGGTTTTCCAAATACCAGCGGATGGTTTTATGCAGGCCGGTGGCAAACGTCTCTTGCGGCACCCAGCCCAATTCGCGCTGGATCTTACCGGCGTCGATGGCGTAGCGCCGGTCGTGGCCGGGGCGGTCTTCAACGAAGGTCAGGAGGGCGGCGTGGGGAAGAACCGGTGAAGTCGGCACTAACTCGTCCAGCAGAGCGCAAATCGTTTTTACCACCTCCAGATTGGTCTTCTCGCAGTGCCCGCCGATGTTGTACGTTTGGCCGGGGCGGCCGCCTTGAAGCACGCTTCTGATGGCCCGACAGTGGTCTTCCACGTAAAGCCAGTCCCGTACCTGCTGCCCATCACCATAAACCGGCAGCGGCTCGCCGGCCAAAGCTTTGACGATCATCAGGGGGATCAGCTTCTCGGGAAACTGGTACGGGCCGTAGTTGTTGGAGCAGTTGGTGATGAGCACCGGCAGGCCGTAGGTATGGTGCCAGGCGCGCACCAGGTGGTCCGAGGCCGCTTTGGACGCGGCATAAGGGGAGGTCGGGCGGTAAGGGCTCTCTTCGGTGAAGTAGCCCTCAGGGCCGAGCGAGCCGTAGACCTCGTCGGTGGAGACCTGGAGGAAGCGGAAATCCCGGCGCCAGTCGGCGTCCAGGTCGTACCAATAAGACCGCGCCGCCTCTAGCAGCGCAAAGGTTCCGACGATGTTGGTCTCGATAAAGTCGGCCGGCCCATCGATGGAGCGGTCTACATGGGACTCGGCGGCGAAGTGTACTATCGCCTCCGGGCGATGGCTCGATAACAGGCTCTTAACTAAGGCTCTGTCCCCGATATCGCCGTTAACAAAGAGGTGATTAGGGTGGTCTCGCACGGCAGCCAAAGAGTCCAGGTTGCCGGCATAGGTGAGTCGGTCTAGGTTGATAAGCTTAAGGCCCGCTTCTTCCGCTAGGCACTGCCTGACAAAGTTGCTGCCGATAAAGCCGGCACCGCCGGTGACCAGCCAAGTCCTCATAGTTACCTCCTGGCGAGCGTCGCTTCACGCGACCTCTAACTCCTCTACCTTCCGAATTCCTGGAATCTCCTCGGAACTGAAGGTGAGGAACAAGTCCTTCAGATGCTCCTTCAGGTCATCTAGGCTCTCGCCTTGAGTCCAATGGTCGGGGTAATCGTTGAGGTAACCAAGGTACCGGCCATCGCTCTCTTTCCAGGATGTGAAGCGCGCTTTCATGTACCGCACTTTACCAGAACCTGGACGGCAAGGGGAGTGGCTGTCTTTGGCGGGTGGGTTGCGAGTGGCTCACCGAGCGCCTCGCCGGATATTTCATGCAACCTTGCCAACAGCGCCTCTCTAGCCCAATAAAAGGCCTTCACAGAACCTGATGATCGCATCTGCCGCATAAGGTACGTCATTTCCAAAATCAATTTCCCTCTTCGCTTATGACCTTTTCAATAGTTGCGATTATCCACTTTGTATTTTCTATGGCTTCTGCCGCATCTGCTTGGTCATACAACTCCGCAGCCGGTATCCCTTCAATGGAACCGTAAAAGGCAGGCTCCCGGTCAAAGGCCAAAGAATCGCTGATATAAGCGATCCGGTCTAAAACTTCACGGTCAAAAAGAGCAAACTTCGCCAGCTCCTTCCTGATAACCCGCCCCAGGATATGGGATTTTGGATACTCAATGCCGAAACTTTTAAAGAGCCCTTTGACCGCAAGTTCCACCGCCTCCTGACACTTCCGCATGACCCGGTGATAATGAGCATGCTGCAGGGACAGGGAGGCTTCATCGAGGATGATCGCCGCGTCTTTAATAAAGGCCCTTGCCCGGTCTTTATTGGTCATAGCTCGATAACCTCGTCGGATTTCAGGTCGGGCTTTAACACCCAGTAATGTCCGTGGGCGGTCTCCTTCCTGACGGAGCCAAGCCTTACCATGGCCTTCCTGACCTTGTTTAGCTCCTGCTTGAGAAAGTCATCGCGATCAAACAGTATCTTCCCTTCCTGTGCTATCTCAATCAAGAGCGGCGGGTGCCGCATTACTTCATCAACCGTGGAGATCAGAAAGGAGGGTTCAAGGTTGAGCGCAAACCCCTCCAGTCGTTCGTATTCCTCGCTTTCCCTGATGCTGGCCAACAACGGCATGAGCTCTTTCACCCTTTTGGGGTAGGTCTGGTAGGCTTCTTTCAGCACTACCAAGAAATCTATGTCGCTTCCTTTTCTCAGCTGTCCCCTGGCCGCCGAACCAAAAAGGCAGACCGAAACCAGTTTATCTTGATACCCGTCTTTCAGAATTTCCGCCACCTGCGCAGAAAACTCTGAAACGGCTTCGGCGAGCGTTAGAGTGGCCATCTAAATATCCTCCGAACCACCTCAATCACCACCGTTCCTCCCCAACTGGTGAAAAAAGAAATCAAAACCTTCTTCATAGCTGAGTAGCGACCGCGACTGTTCCTTCGTATCCTGCCAGGCGTGCCAGTTGAGGGCGATGCTTGCCGCTTGGGGCCGGTTAGCCACGGTTAGCCTCCGACCCTGCAAAAGGTATACCATGCCAAGGTCATCGTCTATCTCCGCCACAACCCGGTAAAGCAGGGGCATTCGGGGCGCGCAGAATCGGTGCGCAAGCGCACCCTACGGCGTTCCCCGGCAGGCAATGGTTAAGCCTTCCCCTCTCACTAACAAAGCTATTAAGCCGCCGTTTGTTTGTGCCGGCCAGATGTAAAACCGCGGCAACGTGATACCATGGTAAGGAGATGAAGACCACCCTTACTTCAAAGGGCCAACTTACCCTTCCCAAGGTAGTGCGGGAGGCTTTGGGCCTGAGGGCCGGAGACGAGCTGGTGGTTCGCTTAGAGGAGGGCCGCATTGTGCTTTTGCCCCACCACCGCTACCGGGCTCGAGACCTGCTCGAGCTCATCCCCGAAGCCAAAGTGCGCTACCCGGGCCTTGACGAAGAGCAGCAAGCCCTGGTCCGGGCCCTGGCGGAGAAAGAGCCCCAGTGAGGGCTTATTATCTCGATGCCAACGTGCTTCTACGCTTGGCGACGCGGGCTCCGGAGGACCTCTTCGACCGGGCCCTGGTCTGGGTAGCATCTATACCAAGTTTGCTGTAGACAGTTCCCCGGCAGGCAATGGTTAAGCCTTCCCCTCCGTCATCCCGGGCGATGCCGGCTTCAGCCTGCCGCGTTGGTTGTGGTCTCGCTGCCCAACCATAAGATGTTACTCCATCAGGCCCGAGTCCAGGTTCCACAAAACTAGGCTAGGGTGAAGTATAGTGCCTAGATGATAACCTTGCTGCTGATCCGCCACGCCCTGGCCGACGAGCACGGGCCTAACTACCCCGACGACAGCCTGCGGCCGCTGGTTGATAAAGGTCACCAGCAGGCGGCAGCGCTAGCTGAGACCCTCAGCGCCCTGGCCATTAACCTCGACCGGCTCTTTACTAGCCCGTATCGCCGCGCTCTTGAGACCGCCGAGCCGCTGGCGTCCTGTGTGGCAACCGGCAAGCTCGAGCCGCTAGAGGCGCTGGCCGATGAGGACTATCCGCAGCTCTTAGCCGAACTTGAGGCGCAACTGGCCGACGGCGCAGAGACCGTGGCCCTGGTCGGACACGAGCCGTACCTTAGCGAGCTAGCCTCGCTGCTGCTGGTTGGCGACCCGCAAGCGGTGGAGATCGACTTCAAGAAAGCCGCCCTCATGGTGCTAACCGGGCCGCTGGCGCCCGGCCAGATGAGCTTGGCGATGATGCTGCCGCCCCGCGTGTACCGGCGCCTGGCCAAGCATAAGGGGTAGATCTAATGGCTGGTCAGCGCAAAGTTGAGAAAAGAGCGGGTAGTGGGTGGTGGGTTATGAGGGTCTGCTTACTTCCTACTTCCTACCCCCCTCTTATTCTGCTTCTTATCCTGCTCCTCGGCCTAGCCTGGGCGCAGCCTAGCGACCCGGCCCGGGGCGACCTGCGCATCGTGATCTTAGGCGATATCAACGGCAGCTTCGGCGCCACCGAGTACGCGCCGGGGGTGCATCAGGCCGTGCGCCACACCGCCACCCTCTGGCGGCCCGACCTGGTGCTGCTCCCCGGTGACCTGGTAGCCGGGCAGAGCCACCGGCTGCCCCTCGAGCGTTTTGCCCAGATGTGGGGCGCCTTCGAGCGCGACATCGCCTCCCCCCTGCGTGCGGCCGGCATCTTCTACGCCCCAACTATCGGCAACCATGACGGCTCGAGCCTGCGCCGGACTGATGGCACCTTCGCCTTTGCCCGCGAGCGCCAGGCGGCAGCCCGCTACTGGCAGCAGCACCCCCCACCACTGGCGTTTCACGACCGTGACGATTTTCCGTTCCACTACACCTTCAGCCTGGGGCCCCTGTTTGTGCTGGTCTGGGACGGCTCGAGCGCTACCCTCCTCCCTGACACCCTGGTCTGGGCTGAGCAGGCGCTACAGAGCGACGCCGCCCAGCGCGCCGACCTCCGGCTGGTGATGGGCCATTTGCCCCTTTACGGCGTTGCCGAGGGGCGCGACCGGCCCGGCGAAATCCTCGCTGAGGGCGAACGGCTGCGCCAGTGGCTGGAGGCCCGGCACGTTGATATCTACCTCAGCGGGCACCACCACGCTTACTATCCGGCGCGCTTAGGGGACCTGCTACTGATCCACGCCGGAGCGGCAGTTAGCCCGCGCCGCCTGCTGGGCGAGAACACGGCCCGCCCCACCGTGACTGTGCTGGACATCGACCTAGCGCCCCTAAGCCTCCGCCTCACCACCTTCGATCTTCGGGATTGGCCAGAGATCGCGCTAACCGACCTCCCGCCGTTCTTAGATACTTCGACCGGGAGGCTGTGGCGGATCGACCGGTCTCCAGCTTCTCCTTGCGTGTCGTTGAGCAACTCCAGCTGTACGCCTATGATGCCTATTTCATTGTCTGCGCCCGCCAGCAGGGCTGCCCCCTTATCACCCTCGATGGAGGACTGCAAACTGCTGCCCGCGTCGCACAGATCAGCCTTGTGGAGGCAATGCCGTGAAGAGCTATACCTTTTCTGAAGCCCGTCAAAACTTCGCCGCGCTTCTTGAGCAGGCCCGTCGAGATGGAGCGGTCCGTATTCAGCGTCGTGATGGACAGAGTTTTGTCTTGACACCGGAGGCACAAAAAACCTCGCCACTTGCTATTGCTGGTGTCCAACTGAGTCGTCCATTGACACGAAAAGAGCTTCTCGAAAGCATTCAAGAAAGCCGGCGCGACTACGAGTAAGGGTAGAGGCGATTACAGTACAATAGCGCGATGCACTATCTGATTGCCAATCCGACAGCCGGTCGCGGTCGAACACTGCGCGCTCTGCCACAGGTGCAAGCCTTTTTCGCCGAGCGCAGCCTGCCCCTGACCACCTTGCTGACCGAGGCCCCCGGTCACGCCACCGATTTAGCCCAGGCGCTCCCCGCTGATGCCACCATCCTGTCGCTCGGCGGCGATGGAACGCTCTGCGAAATCGTCCGGGCTTGCATCGGCAACGGTCGCACTGTCGGCGTTTTGCCCGGCGGCACTGGTAACGATTTTGCTTTTGCTCTGGGGCTCGAGCGCTACGCTCTGGCGCAGGGGCTCGAGGTGGTCAGCAACGGTCACGTTCGTATGGTTGACATCGCGGAAGTCAACGGCCTCCCGTTCGTTAACGCCCTGGGGCTAGGCTTCCCCGCCGAGGTGGCCCAAGCTGCCCAGCAGGCGCCACGCTTTTTGGTTGGTCCGGGCGTCTATCTCTATGCGATTTTCTCGGTGCTGAGTCGGCTAAAAACGCCCCACGTCGAGGTAGTGGTGGACGGCCAGCTCTACTACGCCGGCCCGGCTCTGCTGGTCAGCGTCCAGAACGGCCCCAGCACCGCTGGGGGCTTCTTGTTCGCCCCTCAGGCCAACCTAGACGACGGTCGCCTCGACGTAGTGATCGCCACTAATCTAAGCCGCTGGGGCACCGTTAAGCTGCTGCCCAAAGTCATGAAAGGGCGCCACCTAGGCCATCCCCAGGTGATGCTGGCCAAAGCCAAGCAGGTCAGCGTCCGCTGGAGCCAGCCGCGCCCCGGCCACATGGATGGTGAACTACTGCCGCCAGAAAGCACCTTTGAGATCCGCTTGCGAACTGCTGCGCTCAGGGTGCTGGCGCCAAATTAGTGCTCCGCAGCCTCCAATATGCACTAGGCGGCAAGATCAGCACTCCCAGCAGGCGTTGCCCAAAATAGCGCCCAAAATGCCGCATGTCGCCGGTAAGCAGATGCGTTGCCCCCTGCCATACGGCTGCTTGAAGGATAGGGAGATCTTTGTCGGGCAGCGCGATGATCTCCCAGCCCTGCTCCGTTGCTGGGGGTATGCTTGTCGCGATCACCACGGCCTCTAGTAGCTTGTCGAGCGCCTTATCACGCGCGTCAAGGTTTCGCCGCGCCTCTTCTACTGCATAAGCCGAGCTGACAAGTTTAACGTCAGTGAGCGCCCAGAGCCTTCGCAACCCGGCATCTTCACGATAGGCCGCCGAGAAGAGGACGTTGGCATCTAAAAATAGTACGTCCACGCTCTGGCGTCAGGGTCTGTGATGCTCAATCGCGTCGGGGTCTAAACCCATACCGCGCACCAGCCGGACCGCTTGTTGATAATCCGCGTCGTCAAGGGCGTTTGACAAGAGCAACGCCGCCCGGCGCTCCGGCGTATAGACCTCTACCGGCAAAGTCACCGCCGGACGGATCAGCACCCCTTCCGGCGTGGCCTCAGCGATAACCACGGAGCCCTCGCCGATGCCGTACCTCCGTCGCAGCTCCGCGGGAATTACCACCGTGCCCCGTTTACCTACAGTACTGGTTTTAACCATCTGCGCACACCCTTCAGGTTAATGCCCGATATTCGGACATTCTGCATTAAAGTATAGCATACGCTGTGAGGGGTGTGTGGGAAGTGCTGTGTAGGGTGTTGGAGGAATAATCCCCCGGCCTGTGGCCTCCCCCCTTAAAGAAGGGAGTTCAAGTGATGCCAAAGAAAATAGCCCCGCGCGGGCGGGGCTATTGTGACTAACTTCGGTTAGAAGTTAACGCGGTAGCGGATGCGGAAGGTCTGAGCGGCGGTCTCGTTGCCGGTGACGGCGGTGTCAGGGTCGAAGACAAAGGTGCCGTAGGCGAGCTCGAGATCCCAGTAGTTCCAGACGATCTCGTAGCCGCTGGTGGTAGCCGTCAGGTCGCCACGGTCTTGGTCGGCTGTGACACTAGTATCGGCATTAAGGGCAAGGTTAGTGTTGGTTCCGCTGTAGCTGCCGTAGCTGACCCGGAGCACGCTGTTCTGGAACAGGAACTCGTTGAGGGCCAGGCCAACACTGTACTGGAGCTGGGTCGCGGTGTAGTTGTCAAGACCGCTGTAGGTGATGGTGCGGAAGTTGGCGTTACCGAACAAGCTCGGCCTGAGGAAGACTTCCAGCGCTTGCGTCTCGAGGCCGGTGCCGGCGGTGATCCTGGTGGTGCTGTTCTGGTCGGTGTCGGGGTTGCTGACCTGCTCGAAGCCGACATAAGGGGTCAGCTTGACGATCGCCACTTCGAGTGTGTAGTCGGCCTCAGCAAAGATGCGAGTGGTGTCGAAGCCGGCGTTGATCCGCTCGAAGCCGAAGCGGAGGTTAAGGCCGCTGATCAGCGCGTTTTCTGCCGCGCCGTCGTGCCTGAGGCCGACGCCGAAGCCGGTAGCGTAGTTGGGCGTCGCTCCGTCGATGCGGCGGCGCAGGTCGCCGACGGCAGCCGGAGTAGTGCCTTGTTGGCGGGTACTGCTCAGGCTATCGACCACATTGCCTGCCACCGTGACCTGGCGGAAGAAGCCGCTCAGCGAGAAGCCTGCGAACAGGTCGGCGCTGAGGTCTACGCCATAGGCCATGACTGCGGTGTCGACTGCGGCAGCAGCGAGGTTCTGACCTTGACGGCTAACCGTGAACATGTCGAAGTAGGCAGTCAGATCGACGATGAACAGTTCCAGTCCAGCCCTGACCCCAAAGCCGGTCTGATCGCGACCGAAGGGGTAGGTGTCGTCGCGGAAGTTGTCGCGCTCGTTGTCCTCGAGGCCGAACCACTGCACCGGGATGGCCCGGTAGTTGGCCGTAAAGCTCGTCAAGATCGGCAGGTCGGTAGCATCGACATCTAGCTTGGCAAAGACCACCGAGCTGTCCGCCGGGCCGCCGGTGCTGTTAGCAAACTCGGCGCTAAGGGTAAAGATCGCCAGGCTGACCGTGCCGTCAACGCCCCACACCATCGGGCCGACATTGTCGACAGCGGTATCGCCATGCTCGCCGGTGTTAAGGCCCAACTGGGCGAACGACCCGCCGACGGTGACGCCTTCAAGCGGGCTCAGGGTGCCGCGGATGGCGCGGAAGTAGGCGTCGGCTGCGCCGGTGCTGCCTTGCAGGTCGGCGGCGCGGATGTCAGTCGGTGAGCCGTAGGCGATGGTCAGCGTCGGGTTCAAGAAGGCCAGGAAGTCCGGCGCACCCACGGTGGCGATAAAGCCCGCAGAGCGATCGTCGCGGTCGGACACGCGGGTGTTGAAGACGTAGGGGGTGAAGCTGGCGCGGATGTCGCGACCGAAGGTGAACTCTAGCGGCGGGCCGCCGATCGGGGTGAAGGTGCTGGTGAAGCGCCTGATGGCGAAGACGAAGCCTTCGAAGGGGGCGGGATCGAAGCCGCCAGCGGGGTCTCTGTCGTCCGGGTGGAGGACAAAGCCGCGCCGGAGCTCGAGCTCGATGACGTTGGCAAAGCTGTTCAGGCCACGATCATGACCGACGCCATCGCGCGCCGTGCCAAAGCCAATGTTGAGCGTTATGACGGCGTCTACGTCGCCTGGATCGTTAGCTGTGAAGTCAGCTCGCCTCTCCTGGTCGGTTCTATCATCGTCCGTCGGACCAGTAGTGAAGGTTGAGGTGGTGCCACGCGGCAAGCCTCTGCCGAATACGCGGTCGACGTCGAACGGAGCTATCACGCCGCCCATGCGGACTACGCGGTAGGTCAGGGCAATGTTGCCGCTAATGGTTAGCAGGTCTTCTTCGATCCGGGTCACGCGGGCGTCGATGTCGTCCACGCGGGCAGCCAGGGCGGCTTGGCCCTCTTCTAGGGCGGCTACGCGGTCGCGCAGCGCTACCTGGTCGCGGCGGAGCAGGATCACGAACTCGCGGAGGTTGGCGATATCGCTGGTGTTGCGGCGGATATCGTTCAGGATGCCCGGATCGATCTCGGGGATGGGGCGGGCTTGCAGTTCGAGGACGTCCTGGTTGAGGATAGCGACCAGCTCATTCAGGGCGCGGATGCCAGCTTCGGCGCTAGCCAAGCGAGCGTCGAGGTCGGCCACATTCTGCAGGGCGTTATTGGCCAGCGCTTCAGCCGCTTCGGCTCGAGCCGTAGCAGTGTCCACGGCTACCCGCAGCGCTTCGATCTGGTTCTGCAGGTCGCGGATGGCTGCCGGATCGACCATCTGCGCCACCGCGGCTTCCAGCACGGCGATGCGCTCGGTGTTCGACATGACGTCGCGATCGAGAACCGAGACGGCGTCTTCAACGGCGCCTAGGCGCACGTCTTGAGCGGCCACATCGGCGGCTAGTTCTTGCAGCGCGTTGCGCAGGGCGGCCAGGTCGGCATCGGTGAGGGCCATACGGCCTTCGATGACGTCCAGCAGGCGGCTAACTACCAAGGCGGCCTGGTAACGGGTGAAGCTTTCGTTACCGCGGAAAGTGCCATCGGGGAAGCCGATGACGATGCCTAGTTCAGCAATGCGCGCCACAGCGTCGCCGGCCCAGTGGCCCGCCGGAACGTCCGGGAAAGGCACCTGAGCGACTGCACCGCTGATGGTCAGCGCCGCTAGAACAGTGATGAGGAATTTTTTCATATTGTTACCCCTTGAATCTTGGAATTGCGTTCGGCGCACTGCTTCAAAGACAATGGGGCTCGAGTTTCCGAGTTTCCTCGCGCCTTAGCACGACGGCATTGCGCCGGAGCTTGTGCGCAACGGGGGCCGGTTCAAGAGATTCCACCTCCTTTCCATACGACCACCAGGCACACATCTCCAGGTGCAGTATGTCACACCGGCTATGGCATGTCAATGGGATGAAGGCTCAGTGAGAAGGCAGAGCGCTACGCGGCGAATCCCCCCGGCCTACGGCCTCCCCCCTTGTCGAAGGGGGGTATCACCCGGCTCGCTGCGCTCGGACCCCAAACGCAGGGGAGCAACACGGTCTTAGCCCCCCTTAACAAGGGGGGTTGGGGGGATTAAGACGCGTGCCAAAACTCAGCCAAAACGGTGCGCAAGCGCACCCTACTCAGCGGTTACTCAGTCACCCTGAGCGAGCGGACATGTCACAATGCTCGCTATGGCACGCCTTACCGTCGCTTCCGCCGACGCCCTGCTCGACCAAGAGTTTAAGGTGCTGGACCACGGCTTTGTTCGCCTAGTGGACTACTTAGGCGGCGACGCCCGCATCGTGCAGGCCGCCCGCGTCTCTTATGGTGAAGGCACCAAAACGGTGCGTGAAGATAAGGCGCTGATCGACTATCTGCTCAGAAACCGCCATACCAGCCCTTTTGAGCAGGTGGTTTTCACTTTCCACGTCAAGCTGCCGATCTTTGTGGCGCGGCAGTGGCTCAGGCATCGCACCGCCCGGCTCAATGAGCTCTCGGGGCGCTACTCGGTAATGCGCGATGAGTTCTACCTGCCTCACCCCAATGCGGTGCGTCGCCAGTCGGGCAAGAACAAGCAAGGGGGCAGCGCAGAGGCGGTCCCGGAAGCGCCCGAGATCATCGCGCTCTTAAAAGCGGAGCAGGCTCGAGCCTACGTCAGCTACCAAGGGCTGCTCGGCCAGGAGATTGCGCGGGAGTTAGCCCGCATGAACCTCCCGCTGTCCATGTATACCGAGATGTACTGGCAGATCGACCTTCACAACCTCTTCCACTTCTTGCGCCTGCGCCTGGACTGGCACGCTCAGCATGAGATCCGCGCTTACGGCGAAACTATCGCCAAAATCGTGCAGGCGGTCTGCCCCATGGCCTATGAAGCTTTCGAGGAGCACCTCCTGTATGGCCGGTCGCTATCCCGCAGCGAGCTGGCGCTGCTGCGCCAGGCTCTTGACGTAGCGAAGCTCCGCGCGCTGTTGGCCACCTCGGAGATGAGGGCGTCACGCCGCGAAGAGCTCTTGGCCAAGCTCGGGCTGGCCGACAGCGACGCCGCGGCGACCTAAGCCGGTAGGGTGGACCCATCACTCATCACCCATCACTCATCACCCATCACCCATCACCCGTATGCGCTACCGCCTCCTGACTATCGGCAAGCTCAAGCGCGGCTTCTATCAAGTCGGCTGCCAGCACTACCTGGAGCGCTTGCAGGCCTACGCCAAGGTCGAGTTAATTGAGGTCAAGGAGGCCAAGGGCATTGAGCAAGAGAGCGCGGCGCTGCTGGCCGCGGCCCAGGGTTATGTGGTGGCGCTCGACGAGGCCGGTGAGCCGCTGAGCACCCAACAGCTCGCTGCTAAGCTGACCGGGCTCGAGCTGCGCGGTATTAGCCTGCTAAGCCTCTTGATCGGCGGCGCTAACGGCCATAGCCAGGCGCTAAGGCGTCAGGTGGACGCTTTGTGGAGCCTCTCGCCCCTGACCCTGCCGCACGAGCTGGCGCGGCTGGTGATCTTAGAGCAGCTCTACCGGGTAGAAACGCTGCGGGCCGGCCACCCCTATCACCGCGCCTGATACCATAAACCCCATGAACACCCTCCCGTTAGGCACTCCTGCACCGGCCTTTACCGCCACCACCCTGTCGGGCGAAACGCTGTCCAGCTCCGGGTTAGAAGCAGGGCCGGTGGTCATCTGTTTTTCGCTCCCGCATGTCCACGCTGGCCGTCTGGTGGTAGGCTATCTGCGCCGACTCAAGGAGCAGGTCCCCCAGGCCACCGTGGTAGTGATTCTGCAAGGCGATGAGGCCGCGGTGCGGCGCTACGCCGAAGGCTACCTAGCTAACCTGTTGGTCGTCCATGACGCCGACCTAGCGCTCTCGCGAGCCTACCGGGCCACGCACGTGCCGACCATCTATTATCTGGAAGAGGGGACGATTAAACTGGCCTTTACCGGCTTTGTTAAGTCCGCGCTGAACAAGCTAGCCGAACTGGCCACCGCCGCTACCGGCGCTAAGGCCAAGGAGTTGATCGGCCCCAGCGACAACAAGGGTGATTACGAATTAGCCGAGCGCGGCCTGGCGTAGCGCCTTGATGGCTGCATAGATGCCAAGCAGATCGACGGCTAGGGCCTCGAGCTGAGCTAGCTCCGTGGGCTGATCAGCCGGAGCCTTAACGGTCAATACCAGGTGCTGCTCGCTCAATAAGAAAGTAGGTGCTACCTGGTGGCCGTAGAGCGCCGCTAACAATTTGCGGCGCAGCGGCGGGGTCAGCACCGCCAACGCCGAGGTTGCATCGCGCGCTAAAACGCTCACGCGCTGGTTAAAAACCGCATCCTGGGGCACCACCACACGCTGGCCGCCGCTGGCCGAGGCGCCGAGCGACTCCAGTACCGGATTAAGTTTGCGCGAGGCCCTGAGCCCGGCCGGGGCGATGGGCTCCGTGGTGCTGATCAGCACTGCGCTCTGGGCCGGCGAACGGCCGTCCTCGCGACAATCGGCTAGGTAGAGCCGCGCAGTATCGAGTTGGCAGGTATAGATCGGCGCCAGCCGGGAGCCGCCAGGCGGGTTGAGCAGCTCGAGCAGCAGCGCCTCCTGGCCCCCGGCATCGTCAAGCTCGAGCCTGCGGGCGAGCGCTACCCAGCTATCAAAGCGCGCATCGATCTGGCGGCGCCGAAAAAACATGACCGAGTATAACTGTGAGAGGAGGGGGAGCTAGCTGGTCGGCTAGTCAGAAGTCAATCGGGGGTACTGGGTTGTGGGTTGTCCCTTCGGGGAGCTTCGCAAACCCACTCCCCACCTCCCACTTCCTACTCCCCTCTCCCCTGTCAGATGCTAAAGCCGAACATCCGCATCTGCTTCTTGCCGTCTTCGCTCATCTTAGCCGGCGACCAGGGGGGCGACCAGATAAAGTCGACGGTAACTTTGGTCACGCCCGGCACTTTCATGGCGGCCAGCTCGGCATCGGCCTGGATCAGATCCTGTACCGGGCAGCCCATGCTGGTTAAGGTCATCTCGATCTCAACCTCGCCGCCTTCCTTGACTTCGAGACCGTAAATCAGCCCTAGATCCACCACGTTGATAGGGATCTCAGGATCTCGCACCACCTTGAGCGCTTCTAGTATGGCCTCTTTGTTAGGTAGCTCACTCATAACGTCAGCCTAGCAGGTTCTGATCTGACCTGCTGTAGGCTACCACTCCTGATAGCGGTCACGATGCACCACGTAAGCCAGGCTTAATGCCAGCAGCGTAGCGATGAGGCTGGTACCGCCAGCGGAGACTAATGGGAGGTTAACCCCGGTCACCGGCGCCAGCCCCAATGTGACGCCGATATTTAGCAACGACTGAAAAGCGATTTTTGACAACACTCCCACAATCAGGAGTTGGTCGCGCTCGAGCGGACACTCAGCGGCCATCGCCACCAGCCGCCAGAAGAGCAGACCGTATAAGATCAACAGCACTACCGCCCCCACAAAACCGCCCTCCTCAGCCAAAACTGGGAAGATGAAGTCGTTGTGCCGCTCAGGGATGAAACCGAGTTGGGACTGGGTGCCCTGCCCGTAACCTTTGCCCCACATCCCCCCCGAACCGATGGCGATGCGCGACTGGATCACCTGAAAGCCGGCCCCCCGCGGGTCGGAGGCGGGGTTGATGAAGATCTCCAACCGCTGCCTTTGGTGCGGTGCCAGATTGGGCCACACCACGGTAGGCAGAGCTACAGCCATAACCAGCGCCAAGAGCGCCAAATGACGCCAGGGGATACCGCGCACCAGCAGCATCCCGGCTCCAGTAGCAGCAATGACTAGCGCTCCGCCCAGATCAGGCTCGGTGAAGACCAAGACAAACGGCAGCGCAATCAGAATAGCCGGTCGCAGATAGCTGAGTAGGTTCTTGATAGGACGTTCGTGAAGCGCCAGCGCCAGCGCCATTATCAGCGCAATTTTGGCCAGCTCTGAGGGTTGAAAGCTTGGCAGCGGCCCCAATCTGAGCCACGACCTGGCTCCGTTGACCTCGATGCCAAAAAGCTGCGTTAGGATCAGCAACAAGATGCCCACGGCATAGGCCAGGTAGCTCAGGCGCACAATCCGCCGCCGTCCCAGCCACAGCACCGCCGCACAACCGGCCAGGGCAAGCCCCAGAAAGATGAGCTGCTGCGTGAACAGCTCAGTTGATGGCACGGCGGTGCTCAGGGTGACCAGGCCCACTCCCAATAAGGCAGCTAAGACCAGCGGCAACCCGAGTTCATAAGTGTTCATCCCGACTCCCCACGCAGGATTATACCGCCGCGTTCGATGAGTAATGGGTGATGGATGGGTTGTGGGTTGTAGGGGACTACTTCCCAACTCATCACCCCCCTTTTCGGGTAGCAGCTTACAGTAGCGCCGTCGGTGACCGTTCATAATGTCTACATGGTTCCCCAAGCAAGGCGGGCGCTGCTATTATTCCTCGCCGCGCTGCTGAGTGCAGCCACCTTTCAAGGCCGCCCGCTACCTGAGAGCTTCGTCGAGTACCGTGCCTCGGATGGGCACAACCACTGGAGCGGCCGGGCCCCCATTAGCAGCCTACAGCTTAACTTCGACGACGATAACCTGATGGGCGCCCGGCTGGTAGTAGTAGTCGAGCCGGGGCAATTTGACTCCGGCAACTTCATCCGCGATGCCCAGGCTCGAAGTTCAGTATTCAACATCGCTCGCTATCCGACCATCATCTTCACTGTCACCCGTATCAGCGCCGATCTAAATAATCTGCCCAGCGGCGCGACGCGCCGGCTTATGATGCGCGGCATCCTCGCCATGCACGGCGTCGAGCGGAGCCTAGAGGTGCCGGTAACAGTTAGCCGCAACGGTAACAGCTTTAGCGCCAGCGGTGAGTTCCGCGTGCTGCTAAGCGACTTCGGCATGGCCCGGCCCAGGTTTTTTCACTTGATCGTAGAAGACCTGGTAGAGGTTGCCTTCAGTGTGCAAGGGGAGCTGACGCTAAGTCCCTGAGGCCCAGGCGCGACCGCCCCGCGACCAGAGCAGCCACTCCGCCACCAGCAGCACCAGCGCCATCAGCACCAGCCACAGCCAGCCGGCCCAGGCGCGCTCGCCCTGGCCTGCGGGTGGAGCGGTTGCCACCGGTACCGCTTCGGCCACCGGCAGGCGCGATTCCTCGGCATTTTGCAGGCTGGCTGTAAAGAGCTCGCCTGCTACGGTATAGACCCCCGGCAGCACGGCGCGGGTCAGCGGGGTAGGCTGGCCGTTTAAGAGCACACCCTGGCGTGGCAGCGGCGCGCCCAGCGGCAGCCGCTCCTCGCCGCGGAAGGCGTCGATAATGTTGGCTATAAGTATCGGGAAGGCGATCCGGTTGACGATGTCGCTCTGCGCCGGGTTAAAGCCCAGCGCCACGATGTCGCGTCCCGGCTCGCGGAGGCGCAGGATGACCGGCTTAAGCGTCTCGCTGCGGGCCAGCACCTGCCAGTCGCCTTCAGGCAACGGGGGTAGGTTGGGATCAAGCCCGATGGTCACCCCGGTCAGATCCACAAAGCGCAGCAGCAGGTCGGCGCGATCCCACTCCACCAGGCGCTCGAAGCGCGGTTCGGCAATGGCGGGCGCAACCACTAACGCACGCCCTGAAGGCAGCTCCGTGATGGGGCCCACCACCGCCAGAATGTCGTAGGCCGCGGCAGTAAGTGGTATCACCGGGAGCTGGCGCAGTGCCACACCCGGTATAGCGGTAAACGCCCGCTCCAGGGTTGGTGTGGGGGGAACTAGGGTCACACGCAAGGCGCGGCTTCCGGCATAGGCCACATTGTCGAGCGCCAGAGCGTCCCACTCCGGCACGCGCAAGCCGGCACGGTAGAAGCCGGGCGCTCCATCGAAGGGCAAGGAGGTGTTGGCCTGCCCGCGCGAGGGGACCAGCAACGTGGTGCGCGCGATCAGCGCGTCGCCCCGGCTGATCTCCAGCTCAACCTCTTGGGGGCGCGGGTGGTTGCTCACCACCGATACAAAGGCCTGTTGCGCGCGCAGCTCAAAGACGCTGATGCCGAGATTGAGACCATCCCCACCTACCGGGTGCCAGGTGACCTCGATACCGGTCGGCGGCTCAGCATCGGCAAACAGGTGCAGATCGCCGTTGGGGGCTAATGCTCGAGCCAGCTCGAGCCCTCGCCGCAGGTCGGCCCGCTCGTCGCCGGCCACCAGCTCGTTAAGCGCCTGCCGCACCGCCCAGTGATCGTCCGTAAGCGCCTGCGTCACCGTGGCGTCGAGCCCGGCCCGCACCACCGCCACCCGCCCGGCCCCGCGCAGTTGCGCCTCGGCAGCCGCGACCGCCTTAGCCAGCCGCACCCCATCGCTGTCGCGCGCCGCCATGCTGGCCGAGGCATCGATCACCAGCACTCGATCCGGCACGCCACCTAGCTGCAAGACAGGTCGCGCCAATGCCAACGCCGTCAAGGAGACCGCCAGCAGCTGCAAGAGCAGCAACCAGGTCGGTGAGAAGCGCCGCCGCCGCTGCGAGAGCTGCTCCGCCTGGCGCCACAAAAACAGCGCAGCTACCTCCAGGCGCTGTCGCCTCACACGGATAAAGTGCAGCAAGACCACCAGCGGCAAAGCCAACAGCAGCCATAGAAACTGCGGGGCTAAGAACAGCATGATCTGAGTCTACAACCACGGCGCTGTAAAGATGGTTACGCAAGCTATTAGCCTGTGACAACCCGCTGCCGGGGTCTTTGGCACGCCTCAAGCGGCTTGAAGGGGGGCAAATGTCCCTAAACTTGCCAACGCCCCCACGCTACGATGAATAATGGAGTTATGTTTGAGGTTCCCGCCCTATCGATAGCTTTCTTAGCCGGCCTGCTGTCGTTCTTGTCGCCCTGCGTGCTGCCGCTGGTGCCGTCATATCTGGCCTACGTGGGGGGCAACTCGGCCACCGCGCAGCGGCGCCGCACCCTGATTAACAGCCTGCTGTTCGTGCTGGGCTTTTCGCTGATCTTTATTGCGCTGGGCGCCTCGGCCAGCGTGCTGGGTGGGTTGATTCGCGAACAGCGCAGCCTCTTGATGATCTTAGGCGGTCTGTTAGTCATCGCCTTCGGCCTGGTGATGCTAGGTGTGCTGAGGCTACCTTTTCTCTACCGTGGCCAGCGCCTCCAGTTCAAGGGTGACAGCAGCACACCGGTCGGCGCAGTGCTCTTGGGCATGGCCTTTGCCGCCAGCTGGACACCCTGCATCGGCCCGGTGCTGGGGGCTATTCTGACCATGGCGGGCGCCGCGGGGACGCTCGAGCACGGGGTCAGCCTGCTGGCGGTCTACTCGCTGGGGCTGGCCGTGCCGTTTTTGGCTGCGGCGCTGGCCATCGAGTCGTTCTTGCGCTTCAGCCGGAGCTTTAAGCGCTACCTCCCGTGGGTCGAACGGACCGCCGGGGTGATTCTGGTGGCGGTGGGGCTGCTGATGGTGACCGGGCTCTACACGGCGCTGAACAGCTATCTGATCCGGTTCACACCAAGCTGGCTATGGGAGCGGTTGTAGTGGGGGTGTTGGCGGTGGAGCTGTACTCGCTAGCGCGGCGTTACGGGCGGAACTACGTGCTCAAAGAGATCAATCTGAGTGTCTCGGCGGGTAAGACGGTGATCCTGCGCGGTGATAACGGCGCGGGCAAGACCACCCTCTTGCGGGTGCTCTCCACCCGCCTCAAGCCGAGCCGGGGTGGTGGCAAAGTTTACGGCTACGACCTGGTCCGCCAAGCTGACGAGGTGCGCCGGCGGGTAATCTATCTGCCGGTCTTCGGTGGCCATTACCCGATGATGAGCGCCCTGGAAAACCTGCAACTGGCCGCCCGGCTCTCTCAGCAACGGGTCGCGGGCTCTGAACTCGAGACGCAGCTCGAGCAGGTCGGCCTGCTCGATGCCCGGCATAAGCTGGTCCGCACCTTCTCGAGCGGCATGAAAAAGCGCTTGATGCTGGCCCGGCTGCGCCTGTCCCAAGCCAGGCTGTGGCTCCTGGACGAGCCTTACACCGCCCTCGACGAGCAGGGGCAAGGGCTGGTAGATGAGCTGCTGCTTATGGCCAAAGCGCAAGGAAAAACGGTCATTATGGCCTCGCACGAGCTGAAGCGGGCTGAGGCCTTAGCCGACAGCATCCTGGAGATAGCGCAAGGGCGGCTCTCGCACTACCGGCAACGCGAGGCGGTCTATGGCTGAGCCTAGCTGGGTGCTGGCGATAGCCGCCAAAGACTTGCGCCAGGAGGTGCGCAGCAAGGCGGTCACGGTGGCTACGCTGTTCTTTTCGGCTATCGTACTATTTATTTTGGCCTTCTCGCTCGGCCCCGGTGAAGCCTTCTTGCGCAACGCCGCGCCCGGCGTGCTATGGGTGGCGCTGGCCTTTGCCGGAGTGATCTCGGCAGCCCAGAGCTATCAGAGCGAGCTGGAAGAGAACGCTTTAGAACAGCTCCTGCTCTACCCCATCCCCCGCGCGGTAATCTTCCTCGGCAAGCTCTTGGCTAACTGGCTGTTCATGAGCACCCTGGGGCTGTTGATCCTGCCGGTGACCGCCGTGCTGTTTAACACCGGCCTGGGCCAAGCTTGGTGGTGGCTGTTGGCAGTTATTCTGTTGGGCACGCTAGGCTTCTCGCTGATCGCTACCTTCTACGCGGCGCTGACCGCCAACCTGCGGGCGCGCGAATCGCTCTTGCCGGTGCTGATGTTCCCGGTAGTGATCCCGGTGTTACTGGCCGCGGTACGCGCCACCGGCGAGATCGTGCGCCTAGGCGACCTGGCTGTAGCCCAAGATTGGCTAAGATTGCTGCTAGGCTTTGCCCTGGTCTACCTGGTCATCTGCACGGCCATCTTTCACTTTGTGGTGGAGGAGTAATGCCCAATCCCAGCCTGCCTCACCCCGCCCAGGCGCTAATGAAGACCCTGCAGCGCAGTGCTATCATCAGGAGGGAGCGCCTTATGATCACTTGTAATGAAACCAGCAGCAGAGTTGACGGCTCGCGGCCACCCGCTGCCAGTCCTACTCTGCCGCTAGCCGCTGGCTACCTAAGGAGGAATTGCTCATGAAGCAAGTTTCACCACGAGGGGTGAAAATGGTCGACCATGTGGGGTCACCTCTACTGACTCCTGACTCCTGGCTTCTGACTCCTGTCTTTCCGAGGAGGTTCCTATGAAACCAATGCCTACCCAACGCCCGCTCGGGCTCACCATCCTGGGCATCGTGGCCCTGTCGCTGTTTGCCGTCGGTGCCTATCTGGCGCTGGTCTACGCCCCGCGCGACTTTGTGCAAGGCGACCTGATCCGCATCATGTTTGCCCATGTGCCGGTGGCCTGGGTTGGCTTCTTGGCCGTGATCGTCACCGCCGTCTTCGGTTCGCTCTACCTGTGGCTGGGCCGCAAGCGCCACGATATTGTGGCGGTAGCGGCAGCGGAGTCAGCGCTGTTTTTCTTTGCCTTGACCATGTTGGGCGGCATGATCTACAGTCGGCCTACGCTGGGAACGTTCTGGACGTGGGACGCCAAGCTGACGCTGACCGCTATTATGTTCACGCTGCTAGTGGGCTACTTCATCGTGCGGGGGCTGATTGACGACCCTGAGCGGCGCGGTAGGGTGAGCGCAGTGATCGGCCTGATCGTAGCTGCTAGCTTGCCGTTTAACTGGATGGCCGCCGAGTGGTTCCGCACGCTCCATCCGGCCAGGGCCATCGTTATCGACGATGGGGGTGTTAGAACCACCATGGCCCCAATCTACTTGCAGATTTTACTGTTTAACGTGGCGGTCGCCGCTTTGATCTTCCTTTACTTT